>Ga0197143_1002391_pt1 | contig 13907 bp, 4 predicted proteins | sample GBS70_MetaG_FD_148603 | JGI IMG/M metagenome (GOLD analysis project Ga0197143, IMG submission 148603) | Sediment microbial communities from Great Boiling Springs, Gerlach, Nevada, United States - GBS 70_MetaG | ecosystem: Environmental > Aquatic > Thermal springs > Hot (42-90C) > Sediment...
GGCACGGCAGCGTCGAACGGCTCGATTGCCCCGTAGCGCACGCGCACAACTTCCCAGCGTCCGTCGCGCTGGGTCAGCCCGTAGCCTTGCAAGGCGCGTAGCTCGTAGCTCAGCTCGGCGAACTCGGCGGATTCGGAGCCGTACTGCAGGCGAGCGTTGCGCGCCTTCACACGCAGACTCTCCACTTCCAGCTGCAGGTCGTCCGCCTCGATGCGCGTAAAGCCGAATCGGACGCTTGCGCCGCGTGCCTTGCCCGACGCAGCGATGACGCGCTGCTCGTTGGCGTAGGCGAGGTACTCCGTGCCCAATACCTGCACATAATCGGTCGCGCTGCGCAGCTCGTCTTGCGTTGCCACGAACAGCGCCTGCGTCTCACCCACAACGCCCAGTCCGACGGCAGTAGCCGTAATAGTCGCGGTGCCAGGCGTCTGGCTGGCGATGAGCGTCGCACGCGCCACGCCGCCTTCCGTGGCGACCACAGGCTCGCGGAACGCGCCCAGCGTCGTGGTGAACGCGACCTGCGTGCCGTCGGGCACAGGCTTGCCTTGACTGGTGCGCACTTCGGCGACCACAAGTATCTGCGATGCGCCATCGGCGACCGCCGCCGCGGGGTAGACGCTTAGGCGAATTGCCCCATTCGCCCAGCAAGCACAAAGGCAGAGGAGCCACAGCCCCCCTGCCCCAGCGATTCGTCGGATAGATCGATGCTGCATTCTAAAACTGGGTGCCGCCCAGCACCGCGCCCAGAATAATCGCGAACAGCGTTACCGTCGCGCGCTCGCGGTTGCGGTCGGGGCGACGCTCTTCTTGCGGTTGAGTTGGCTGCTGCACGGGCGGGGCTAAGCGTTCACGCAACGCTGCACCCACCTTCTGGGCAACCTCGGCAACCGCCGCGATTCGGGCAATGTTCACATCCTCTTGGTCGGAGCCTAACCGCCCGCGTCCCGACTCCGCCACCGAGACGATAACCTCGCCTGTGCGCACATCGATAAGGTCGCCACTGATGGTGATAATCGCCTCGCGCTTGGTGGGGTCGTAGCTGAACTCCTCGATGCGCCCTGCGAACGCAAGATCAACCCCCAGTAGTGCACCCACGCGCGCGGCGCGCCAAGTGCCGTCTGCTTCGCGCTCGTTGAACGGGGGGGTCAATCGGTCGCGCCGAATGCGGTTCTCCTCAATCGCGCGGGTGATCGACGGGTTTGTTTCGCGGAATCGCAGTACATAAAGGTTGGGGATCTCCTTCAGTTGCGCATAGAGGGCGTTGAGTGCCTCGACGTTTACATTGAACTCTTCGGTCGGTTGCACTGCCGCGCCTTGCGCGAACGGGAACAGCACCAGCTCGCGCGTCTGCGCAGCACTCCACCCAAGCGACAGGCATGCGATGATCACTGCCCAGTAAGTTCTCACCATTCCGCCTCCTTTAGGCAGGCTGGGGGTAGTCCCCAGCCCAGATGCGTTTATCGGGTCAGCACCAGCGGTCGCACCGCGCGCGCCGTCTGACCGTCTTCAGTGCGCGCCTCGACCTGCACCTGATAGGTTCCAGGCGGCACGGCGCGTCCTTGGTCATCGCGCAGGTTCCACGAGACGGTGTTGACGCCGCGCGTGGCTGCGCGTCCTCGATGCAGGGTCGCAATCGTGCGCCCATCCGAGCCGAGGATCTGGACACTGGTCTGCGCGTTATCTGCCAATACATAGGTGATGGACACGCTGTTCGTGCCGCGTCCTGCGCTGCTCACATTCACGCTGGTAATGAGCGCGCCTGTACGCGCCGCGCGCTCGACGGTGATTTGCAGGCGCGTGCGCCCTGTGGAGACGAAGCGGTACTCAGGCGTCGTGCGCAGGTCGACGGTGCGTCCCGTATTCAAGTCGGTCAGGCGCAAGCGGTAGCCTTGCGGCACGGTGTTCAGGTTTGGGAAGGTCAGCGTGACCTCCTCGCCTGCAGCCGCTTCCACCAACAGATCAAACTGCTGGCGATTAGCCAGTGGTCGGACTTCCTGCATCAGTGGTGTGCCCGTACCCGACTTGAGGATGACCAAGTTCACGGGGCGTTCAGGTAGTGGCGCGGGCGGCTCTTCGATGTCGCCTGCGTTGCGCCCAGTGCTAATGCCGATAAAGTTCTGAGTGTCCGCGCCACGCGCCGTGCGCGCTACAATCTGCAACCGCCAGTCGTTGGGCGCGTTGGGACGCTCCACAGCCGAACGCGGCAGTTCCCGCGGTCCCGTGCCGGGCAGGAACACTGGCGGATAGACAAATTCAATGTCCTCACTTGTCTTGATCCAGTACCCACGATGTGGTAGTAGCGGCGTGTTAGGGTCAGAGGTGAACTTGTACTCCCTTGAGAATTCGTCCCAGTAGTAGATCACGCCCCGAATCACGCCCCGTTGTGCCGCCTCAAAGAAGGTCAGGCTACGCGATGGATCACTGGAGCTAACGATAACAACCTGACCCAGTACCAGCGGATAGGGATATGGGTTACCAATTTGGTTCCATCCCTTTTTGAGGGGTACAGGTACGCTCGTGTTGAACATACCTCGTGGCATTTCTAACTTCGTTGCATCGTACTGAGCCAAAATCGAATCTCCGGGTAGGTAGAGCCAAAAGCCTTGTCCGGGACGAACGATGTCTATGGTCTCGTAAAGTTCTCGCTCGGGGTTCCACCGCTTCGCTTGGTAAGCAGCAGGTAGGTTCAGTACCTCATCCAGCGAGCTTGTCGTCGAGAAGGGAAGCGAAACGAGTTGGAAACCCGACTCTAACTTACGGCTTGCCGTCGCTGAGATGAGAATCGTTCGAGTCACAGCCTTTGGCGGCGCAGGCGGCGCCTGCACAGTTACCTTGAAGGTAGCAAATCCCACAGCAGACGGGTCGGCAATAACATTCCACCGCACATCTGCTGTCTGCCCAGGCGCTAAGCGAGGGATAACACGCCTACGCGTCTCCCCTGGAGCGAAGGAGACGCCTGCGGGGAGGGAAAGGTCTACGGCTACATTCGTTAGGTCTACTTCGCGCCCGACTACAAAATACTGATTTGTAACATTAGCAATCACAGTAAACTGTCCGTTGTTCGCTAAACGGGTGAGGTCACGCTCGTCAGGCTCGACCACAGGCAACGCCTCCACGCCTACGGCAATCGGTGGCTGCACATCCAGATCCACTGGCGTCAGCGTCACATAGAATACATACTCGCGCTCTTGCCCGGGAGCAAAGTTGCGTGGGTTGACAAACATGTTAATCGCGACATCGCCGATAAACGAGTCAGGGAACAACACAGGATCCCAAATTTCCGTGGCTTGCACGAAGAACCACTTGCCGATGACCAGGCGGTCGATAGGAGTTTGGTCCTCGAATCCCTTGACAGGTCGTAACAGGTAGCGTGAGGATGCCGCGAGCAGGTTGCGACCGGTGTAGAACTCAATAGCGTTGGGCACTTGCACACCACGCAGGTCGGTGTCTATCGTAATCGGGCGTTGTCCTTGTACATACACGTACGGTGGACCAGTTTCCACTCCTGTTTCGACATCAGATGCGAATCGAAGGGCAAGAGTTGCTGGTGTGTCGCCTGTGTTGCGCACGCGCAGGCTGATACGCGCTGCGGACTGGATGAGGTCGATACGCAGGTCGGTATTCCAGCCCTCAACATTCCAGATGCGGCGGATGTAGTAGCCGCTTGCACCTGGCCACGCTTGGGAGAAAATCACTTGGGGTCCGCCCTCTCGACCCCAGACGAAGGTTTGAGTCTGTCCTTCGCGCTGAGCCCGAAGAGTGATGTAGATCCCTGCGGGGAAAACTCCCCAGGGAAAGCCTGCCGTGAGCGCTGTATCGCTGTCCTCCAGCAGAGCGCTTCCGCGTGAGGTTCCCAGTTGGATGCTGCCTTCTGCGGGGCGCGTGGTACAGTTGCCGCTATCCAGAGGAAAGCATCCCCGCCACCAGGTGACAGTACCACTTAACCCAAGTACTGCTCGCAAAACCTGATTGTCGATCTCGATGTCGAGATAATCATCGCTCACAGGATCTTCGTTATCGGGGCATCCGCAGGGCTGTCCCGGTGCTGGGATGTATTCGCCCTGTGCCCATCCCGTAGTTAGAGCAGCGACTAAAAGCGTTCCCACAAGCACTCTTGCCATTTGAGTCATCATTCATTGCCTCCTTCGTCAACGAACGACCACAAGTGATCGTACTGCACGCGCAACTTCGCCTTCATCGCTTGTTGCAATAATCAGCACTTGATAGGTCCCTGGCGGCACGGCGACTCCAGAGTCGGTGCGCCCATTCCAGGTGGCTGTGCTGACCCCTGCGGCGCGCGTGCCGTTGTGTAGACGCGCGAGGACTCTACCCGTCGCGTCTTGCACAAGCACCTGTACTGTCGCTTCCTCATTCAGGGCATACTGGACAGTGAATTGGTTGCCGCGTGTTTGCGTGACCGACACATTCGTCACTTGCAGTCGACTTGTCCGTGCAGGCTGCGCCTCGATAACGAACCGTCGTCGACCGGTCTCGTCCGTGCGGAAGCGGTGCGAGCTGCTTTGGAGCATCGAGATGCGCTCGCCCGTGACTTGGTCAATGAGCACCAGTCGCGTGCCCTTCGGCACAGCCAGCTCTTGGCTCCATTGCAAGGTGACCTCGGCGTTGGGCTGATCGGTAGCCACCTCAATCTCCCAGCGTTGCGTGCGTCGTGCGTTGCGCCGGAGGTCTTGTGCAAGCGCGCTGCGGGTACGCGAGTCCAGTATCCTCAGCGCAACATACGACTGGAATGCAGGTGGCTTTTCCACATCCTCCTTGGCAAGCTCATCGCTTGCGTTGGCAGCAGTTCCGATGAAGTTGTTAGCATCTTCACGGTCGCCACTGCGCGCAATCAGCCGCACCAGCCAGCCATCCAGTTGTGCGGGTACGACGCGCGGTGTTTCATCGGGGCGACTACGCAAGCTGCCCACTGGCGGTACCACCAGCGTGCACGGCTTGAGCGCACGTACCCAATGCGCTTGCCACGCAATCAGCTCGCCCAACGGCGCAGTGCGCCAAGTGTATTCGCCCGTCAACGGGATGTAGCGGTAGATCTGCGGGCGAATATATTCGCGCTCTGCAGCTTCCTGCAGGCTGAACCGCTGTACGATGCCTCCTGCACCCACAACTTCAACCTCACACGCTACCCACGGCACATTGAACGGAAACGGGTTGCCAATCAAGTTCCAGCCGGGTTCCAAGGGGATCAGGTATGCCGTATTGGTATCCACCTGCTCATCCCCAAGAATAAACGCGGGCTCCGTGTTGCGTACGAAGTAGCCCAAACCGCGTGGAGGTGTGGGAGTATTTGAACCCTCGGGACGCACTTGGACATCGGGAGGTGCAAAACTTGCACGCGGGTCTCGATTTGCCGCCGAATAGCGTGCGTAGGTTCCTTCACTGGGTATGTACCGCGCCAAAATCGCGCTGTTGCCGAACACCTCTTCTGGAGATGCAGTGATATTGTACGGGGTAGAGAACATGGCCAATCCAGGGTTCTGCACCCGTGCTTTCACGACGACTTGTGTCGTTCTGCTACCCAACACCCCGTCTTCGCCAATCGCTTCCACGGTTATTGTATGGCGCCCCTCGCCTGGCAGAGACACAGTAAAATCCAAGGAAATCACCTTGCGCTCAGGGTTGACAACTGCTCCTTCTTCCCAAAGGCTCCGTGGGAGAAGATCTCCGTTAAGGCGCACATTAACGTTGGCAAGATCGCTGTTCTGCACGCGGCGCAGGAGGACCTGCACGCGCTGGATGCGTGTATCGACAACCGTGCCTGCTACGGGCTGCGTAAAGGCGATGCTTACGCCTCCCGTATTGCGCAGAGCTGCCTCTAAGTCCACGATGCCTGCCCCAAGCTCTGGGTCAGGAGTGGGGCGCCCGCGCGAATCAGCATTATCTTTGAGAATAGTAACAGCTTCGGGTTCCACCGCCCCTGCTTCGTGCCGTCGCACCCCAGCAGAAAGTACCATTGCTACGGCTGCAGCCACATAGGGCGCCGAGAAAGAAGTGCCGTCTATCGGAGCGTACTGTGGGAATACTTGTGTAGTCAGCACATCGGCACCAGGAGCGGCAAGGTCCACATTTCCGTAGTTCGAGAAACCTGCTTTTTCACCGAATCGATTGACCGCCGATACCTTCACTACATTTGGAAAATCTGCGGGATACCGCGCCCGTTCGCTCCCCTCGTTTCCAGCACTGGCGACTGGGACAACACCTCGACTATAGATCCGCTGGATGAGGTCGTTCATCTGCGAAGACGGGAAGGGGCTACCAAAGCTCATGTTGAGCACAGAGATTTGCTCAGCGTTATCCAAGACATACTGCAACGCTTCTAATACATTCTCGCCATCCAAGCCACCAGTAGTGGCAGCAGTTGTTTTGAGGGCAACCGCGGTGACTCCTTCCCAGCAGAGCCCAGCTATGCCAACTCCGTTATTCGTCGCCGCTAAAGCGACTCCCATAACTGCGGTTCCATGAGAGAAGTTGGTGCCCTCTGGGTCGATATTCTCATCGGGAGGATTTGCAACGAAGTTTCGTGAGAGAGGGTCGTAGCGCGACTCCAGATCCGGATGCTGCCTTAGGAAGTTGTCATCAATAATGGCGATACGGATTCCTGGCTGCCCTTTTTCGATGTCCCAAGCACCGGGCGCCTTCATCATCTGCAGCGCCCATTGTTGCGGGAAGAGCGGATCGTTAGGAATATCGTCTAACTGGACGCGCCAGTGTGGTTCCACATAAAGCGCTTCTGGACGCTTAGCAATTTCCTCTATGACCTGGTAGACGCGCTGTAGAAGTACTGCTGGTGCTGCATTGGTTGGAAGTCGAAGGACATAGGTATCCTGCACTGCAATCGGCACCACACTTGCGCCATAGGCGCTGGCAATTTGGCGCGCTGTCTCGATGGTGTACCCCGGCTTGAGTCTCAGCAAGATTTCGCCGGGTACAACCTCTTCAGGTTTGAGCGGATAGGTTTGTGCCCAAGCGCACGACAGCGCTATCACTACTCCAACCAGCCATAATCCCATCCGTTTCATTGGCTGTTCCTCCCGATAATTGCTGTCTATAAAGACGACTGATTGGGGCGCAGGTTTCACAATACCTACGCCCCGAGGTTTGCTAAGAGCCAGGCGGCGGTGGCAGCTCCTGCGTGGTGAACTCGAACGGTCGGCTCCACACATAGCGCAGCCCACCAGGTCCAGGTAATGGACCTGGGTTATCATTCAGATTACGCGCTCCGACGCGCCAATAGAGCGTGACGCGCTGCCCGGTTAGCCCGAGCCGATTGAGCAGCGCCGTCTCCAGGTTGATGCGCTCGGTGGATACGGGTGAGCCACCCACGGCAGTCGAGAGAATCTCTGGCGATACATAGGTGCGGTTCCGATCGCGGAAGGTCGGGTCTGTAGACACCTCCACGCGGTAGGCGTTCGCGCCCTCCGCCGCCAGCCAGCTAAAGCGCACATCTTTCGGGTCGACATCCTCGCTGCGCTGCACAGGGGTCAGCAGCTGCACAGGTAGAATCACCGTGACCTGCCCTGAGCGCACGCGGTCGGAGAGCTTGTAGAGGATAAGCGTATCGCCATCCACATCGATACGCTCACGATAGACCAACGCGATTTGATAGGTGTAGGAGCGTCCGGGCGCAACACCGGGTGCGCCCTCGATCTCCTCCAGTTCCAAGTCCTCGCTCCCTTCGCGCGGCAAGCTGGCATAGCTAATGTTGCGTGGAACTGTCGTGTCCACAAAGAAGTTCTGGTTGCCGGGCGTAACGCCTACAGGCACTAGGTTGCCGTTACCGTCCGTACCAATGAAGTCGGATCGGTAGATTTGCCATTGGATGGTATCACTCGCGCTCTTAGCGAAGAGGGTAGTTTTCCAGGACACGCGCACGAACGGCTCGAAGTTGCCGTCGGCACCTGCCTCCGCGACCACAGTTTGGACTGGGGTATTTCCGCCGGACGAGGCTCGTGCTACGCCAAACGCGATCAGCCCTATCACGAGCACTGGTCCGAGTGCGCGCAGAAGCTTGTTGCCCTCGCCGCGTTGACGGGGCCGCTCAGTGACCACGCGCCCTGCCTTGACCTCAACCGTAGGCACACGAAAGATGGCGCGTGCGCGGTCTTCGCTTTGGATGCCGCGTCCAAAGTCGATGATTTCGGCTACGGCGTCACTATCAGAGACCTGTGTCACGCGGATGCGCCCAACCTCCTCGCCGCGCCGCACGACAATCATCTCCATGCCTGGCTGCAATCCGCCGCGAATGCCGCGATTCAGCAGCACCTCTTTACCCGCGCGCGTGGTCAGAACAGTTGCTTCGGGGATCGTGTAGTTGTTGATAATGCGCACGGCTTCGAACGCGGCGTTGCGGATGGCTTCCTGCACAAGCGTGTCATCATCTCCGGTGTAGCCAGGACGACGGTTGCTAAACCCCGTGGCTACTGCGCCGTTAATCGGCTCGCCCGAAGCTATGTCGATAACGCGCACAGTGATGACCACTTGCGCCTGCTTCGGGCTGCCAACAAAGGTCACGGCGTTCACTTCGCCTGTGATAATCGACTCGACCTGCAAGGCACGCCCCAGTCGCAAGAAGCCCGTTTTGTCGAGGGGCGTTGCAAGGTCGAGGTCTTTGAGTTGCTGCTCGATTTCGCCGCGTGCCAACACTTCGAACTTGCGCAACTTCTGGTACTCGCCGGCAACGGCGTCGGTTGCCGCGCGGGCGATACTGGCACCACCAAAGCCGCTCTTGTTTTCGAAGTCCAGTACTGCCACGCGCGGTAACTGGACCAGTTGAGCGTAGGCGCGCGCGGCACCCAGCGGGTAGAGTAGCCCCACTGCAAGCATGCTCAGCACGCCAAGCGAGACTGTGCGCGTTGTCCAAGTTCGTCTCATCCGTGTTTTCACCCTGATTGCTCCTCCTTCCTATTCTGTTCTCAGCGCGTGAGCACCAGCGGCACGGTCGCGCGAGCAACCTGCCCGTCCTCGCTCACGGCTCGAATCTCTACGGTGTATGTGCCTGGCGGTAGCGCGATTCCGCTCTGGTCGCGTCCATCCCAGCTGGCTTGCTGTACACCGCTGCGCGTCGCTTGATGGAGCAGTTGGCGCACGACCTTACCGCCCGACAGGATATTCACCTGAACGGTGGCATCTCCTGTCAGTTGGAAGGTAATGGTGTGCTGTGCGCCGCGTCCTGACCGCACCTGCACTTGCTGGATGCGCAGCAGTCCACCACTGGACGCCATTTCGATGCGGAATCGGCTTGTGCCGTTGGCGTTCGTGCGGAAGGTGTACGCGCTTGTGGTGCGCAGGTAGCGTCGCTCGCCCGTTTCGAGGTTCACCAGCACGAGATTCGCTGCGCGGGGCAGCTGCTGTGCGTCGGGCCAGCGCAAGGTGACCTCGCGGTTGGGCTGGCTGGTCTCCACTGTGAACTCCCAGCTCGCACTACGGGTAGCTGGTTGAATGTCCACACCGTAGGCGCCGCTCTGCGCACCCCAGTTCAAGCGCGGCAAGCTGATATACACATAGTCTGTACCGACGGGCGGCGGCTTGAGCAGGTCATGCGTCGCGTCATAGTCTGGCGTCGCGCTGCGCGAGACGCCGATGTAGGCGCGATCCTTCAGGTCGCCCGACTGCACCTCCAGCGTCAGCCGCCAGCCACCTGCCTCCGCGCCTGCACTGCGGTTAGACGCGCTGGTCGCCACTGCGCTGGGCGGGATAATCAGCGTTGTTGCGCGGTAGGCGTACACCCAGTAGCCCTCCCAAACCTTCATACGGGTCGTCGCTATGTAGCTACCGAACGAGTACCCCCACAGCGCGTTCGCCACAATACCCCTACCCACCGCCGTCGGTAGGGAGACCGCTGTATTGGTGTCGGGGTCGATAACCTGCACTTGGCTCCAGTTCACATCGAAGGTGAACGGGTTGCCGATGAGGTTCCAGCCGACCTGCAGCGGAATCTGGAATGGCTGGCTCGCATCCGCAGCAGTACCCACGGTAGCAAGCGGCAGGTCTTCCGAGGTCTCCAGGAAGTAGCCGCGCCCAAGCTGGAAGCGGTTCGCAGGCGCGTTCGGATAGAACACATAGCGCGACTGGCTCGGATCCCAGCTGAAGAAGCGGAAGGTCGCCGACGCAGGCACATTCAACAGCGTGCGCACATCCTGCGCATAGTCGTATGGCGCAGAGACCAGGAACCGCCCGCGGAAGAAGGTGCGCAACGGCTCCGACTGGAACTCGCCAATGACCGTATTGCGCCCCGAGCTGATGGTCACCGAACGCTGATTTGGTCGGAAAGTGAAGCCCGTCTTCTCGGGGATGACCACATACTCGCCCGGTGGCACATTCGTGAAGCTGTAGTTGCCATCTGGATCTGTAGTGGTGGTTTGGACATCCACCGTGCCGAAGCGCAGGCGCACGGTTACACCGGGTTCAGGTGCACCGCCGAAGCGTCGCACGATGCGTCCCGACGCAGAACCAGGTGGCAGCAACGCCAGCTGGAAGTTCAGCGTGGTTGTTGTGTTCGCGGGTACATTCAGCGTCTGGCTCTCAGGCGCGTAGCCAGGTGCGACCGCTGTAATCACATACTCGCCTGCGGGCACGCTGAAGGTGTAGACGCCGTTCGCATCGGTGGTCACATCAGCGCGGGTGTTCGTGCCCGCCACGGCGGTGACGCGCGCGTTTGGAATCGGGTTCCCCGTGTTCGCGTCTGTGACGGTTCCCGTGACTGTGCCTGGTTCAGGCTCCAGCACGAAGTCGCCGACATTTACGGTCTGTCCGGGCTCCACGCGCACATCGCGGTAGACGCCGTCGGGCGCAGGCTGCACAGGCGGCAGTGTGTAGCCGCCGAATGCCAAGGCGACGACCGTCACCTCCCAAGTGCCTGCGGGCACGCGCGGGATGAGGAAGGTGCCGTCGGGGTCGGTGACGATCTCGCGTGTCAGTTCGGGATCGGTGGTGTTGGTGGCGCGCACCAATGCGCCGCGTACAGGCTGGTTGTTGATGTCGATCACGCGCCCGCTGATTTGCCCAGGCGGTGTCGCCAGCATAATCAGGTTAATCGTGGCGGTCTCTGCCACCAGCGTGACAGTTTCTGGGTGCTGCGTTCTGAAGCCTGGGCGTTCCGCGTCCACGACATACACGCCTGCTTCCAACCCCACGATGCGGTAGAACCCGTTGGAGTCGGTAATCGCATACCCCGCATCCACACCAGCGATGCTTGGAGGAGTAATGCCTATCACCCGCACCAGCGCACGCGGTAGCGGGGTGAAGGTGCGCGTATCGGGGTCATACTGGCGCACCACGCCCTCCAGCACACTGTGCGTCATCCAGCCGAAGGCGTTGTGGATGATTTTGTTGCGCAGCGAGCGACACCACAACAACCCCGGTGGACCGTCTGTGTACCCGGAGTTGACACCCTCAATGCCGAACGCCAAGAAGGCGACTTTCGAGCGGTTTGCGTCGTTGACATAGTAAGAGCCTGCTTGGTTGGAGGTGCCCAGCAATGCGCCCTGATTGACGCGCGGCTGCGTGTAGATGTAGGTCGTGCGCGCCGATTGCGCCACAGACACGGTGTCCAGCCACACTTGGTTCCACGCCGCATCGGTGTAGAGCGGACCCGTGCCTGCGTCCACAGGTGGGATTACATCGAAGGTATCAGAGCCAGGCAGCACCAAATACGCTGCTGGGTGCGATAAGCGCAGCTCATTCGGCTGGTCAGGCACAACTGTAGTGCCCTGATACCGTATCCAGATGGATATTCCGCCTGGATTGCTGGCAATTGGGTTCGGATCTTCGTCTGCTGGCGGCGTGGCGCCTTGCAGTTGATGGCGCAAGCCGCGGTAGGGGATTAGGAACACATCGTCGGCGGTGTCGCTGTCGAACGACACGCGCAGGATGTCGTTCATGAACTGGTTGGCGAACGCCCCACGCAAGCTTAGCGCCCACGCGATGTCTTGACCGCTAAACAGGATGCGTCCGCTGTTTTGCAGGAAGTTGCGGATTAGCGTTTGCACTTCGGGGTCTAAGATGTGTCCTGGTCCCGCCCACACATTGCCTGCGTAGGGGCTGCCCCAGATGACCATTCGAGGCGCGTGCAGCTTGTCGCGGAAGCCGCCTCTTAGGTCGGTGGGCTCGCGCTCCGTGCGCGGCAGGTAGCCTGCCAGCACCGCTGGCGTAATCGGGTTGCGGCACTGTACGCGCCAGATGCTATACAGATTGCCGTAGGTGGTGTTCTGTCCGAGGGTGTCGGAGCGGATAAACGCCCCGAGGATACTGGGATGCGGAATCGCCCCGTCGCCGAAGATAATCAAGCCCTCACCACTGGGCGGTTGCGTGATATCGAACGGCGGCTTGCCCGTCGGGTTGTCTGTCCAGTAGCTCTCAACAGGCTGCCAAGTCGGGCGCGTGATGGAGTTACCAATCGCGTCCACGCGGTTCTGCACGAAAATCTGACCGCCCATGTAGTCCGAAACCAGCAGAATGTTGTGCGCGCCCGTAAACTGCTGCGTCGTGAAGCCCGAAATATTGTCGTAAATAAACTCGTTGCCTGCGTTGTCGCGCACTATCACATCTAAGTAGAAGTCGCTCGGAATATCGGGCGTGCGCCAAGTGGCGACATACCAATCCGTCGGGTTGCCGTCGTCGTCCAGTTCGGGTTGCAGCAACAGGGTGTCGTCGAGACTGCCGTTGAAGCCGAGCCGCACCAAGCTGTAGGGGTCTTTGTATTCGTAGGTTTGCGGGTGGATGGCTTGCTGCCCAACCTCTACAAACAGCGGCACATACGCCTGTCCCTGATCAACCAGAATGCGGTTCGGGAAGAAGATATCGAACTGGAACAACTGGTACAGGCGGTGTTCCAGTCCTTCCGCATCTTGCTCTGCACTGTCGGGGTCTTTGAACTGCACGCGCACGAAGTTGACGCCGCTTTGCAGGTCAAGCACGCGCACCTTGATGGTGACCGTGTCGCCGGGGAACGTCTCTTTGGGGTTGACGACGGGCAGAACCTCCATTAGTGGCGGCGTGAGGTCGAACACCAGCGTCTCCCACAGGTCGTGGACGCCTGGTCCAGGCGGTTCCGCGCCCTGCGTGCGGGTGGAATGGTACGCGACGCGGTTGCGCGTGTCGATGGCGGCAGTGGGGTACTTTGCGCCCGCAGTGGGTGCAAAGAACGCCACGCCGGGCACATCGGGGCGTGCCAGATCCGCCGTGCTGGGGTCAGTGGTCAGCGAGCGCGTGTCGGCTGCCGACGGAGGTTCAGGCACCAGCGCAGGCAGGTAGTAAATGTCATAGATGTTGTTCACCACATCCACGCGGTCAGAGGGCTCGCCCAAACGATGCGGTTGACCCGACTTGCGCGTCGAGGAGAAGACGATATACGGAATACCGCCAATCTGCGCCCAAGTGGGCTGACGGTCGCGCGGACGATTGCCGTTAGCATCGACAAAGGTTGTCCACTGCACAACAGTCAGCGTGTTGAAGTCCAGCACATAGATGTAGCTGCTTCCGTCGGCGGCGATACGAGCAAATGCCACGCGGTTGCCGTCGGGCGACCACGCAGGTTCCACATCGTTCTCGCCAGGATCGGGGAAGGTAATGCGCCTGAAGAAGGTTCCGTCTTCGAACGGGCGACCGTCGGTGCGTGCGACATAGAGGCGGTAGCGTCGGTCGGCTTCCGTCTCACCTGGGAGCAAGCGGTTAGACGAAAAGATGACCAAATTGCCGCCCGGGCTAAGCGTTGGGCGGAGGTTTTGCGTGACGCCGTTGTTGTCGGAGGTCAGCACCACGCGCTGTCCCGTGCTGAGGTTGCGCACGACGATGTTGTAGCTGCCTGCCGCGCTGCGGTTGGCATACGCAAGGATGTTCGCGGAGGCGTTGAGCGATGGCTGAATCTGGCTGCCGAACTGTTCATCGGGCGT
>Ga0197143_1002392_pt1 | contig 13905 bp, 18 predicted proteins | sample GBS70_MetaG_FD_148603 | JGI IMG/M metagenome (GOLD analysis project Ga0197143, IMG submission 148603) | Sediment microbial communities from Great Boiling Springs, Gerlach, Nevada, United States - GBS 70_MetaG | ecosystem: Environmental > Aquatic > Thermal springs > Hot (42-90C) > Sediment...
TGGGTGAAGGTGTAATGGAAGAAATAATACTGGAAGTACAGAATCTTTCGAAACATTTTGGTGGTTTGATAGCTCTCAATAAGGTTAGTTTTTCAGTAAAAAAGGGAGAGATATTTGGTATTATAGGTCCTAATGGTTCAGGAAAGACCACACTTATAAATTGTATAAGTGGGTTTGTGCGTCCCGATGAAGGACATGTGTATTTTAAAGGAAAAGAAATAACCAGTCTCCCGCCACATAAGATAGCGAATCTCGGGCTGGTACGTACCTTTCAAATTGTAAGACCGTATTATTCGTTACCAGCTTATAAAAACCTTATTGTGCCTCTTTTTTCTCCAAGGGTGAAAAAAATGGGGGGATGGAGAGGAGGAGGGAAATACGGGGATAGGGATGCGGTGGCGGTTGATATATTAGAGGAACTTGGCTTCGAAAGGGATTCGAGAGTTCCCTATAAATTGGCTTCTTCGCTTCCGGCTGGTTATCAGAAAAGGCTCGAGTTAGCAAGATGTCTTGCTTTAAGGCCTGAACTGATCATGTGTGACGAGATTTTTGCGGGTTTGAGTATGAGCGAAGTGGCCACCCTGGTTCCTTTGATGGAAAAGTTAAAAATGGAAGGATTAACCCTTATTATGATTGAGCATCGGTTAAAGGAATTGTTCAAGTTAGCCGATCGGGTTATGGTTTTACACTTTGGTGAGAAGATAATAGAAGGTGAGCCTTATGAAGTGATAGAAGATGAAAGAGTTAAAAAAGCTTACATTGGGGAAGAAGTGTTCTGAGATGCTTGAGGCAAAAGATTTAATAGTATTTTATGAAAATATGATAGCTTTGAACAATGTAAGTATTAAATGCGAAGAAGGACGAATTGTGGGTATATTTGGCTCTAATAGTGCTGGGAAAAGCACTCTTATGTATACCCTTTCTGGGATTATTTTTGATATTAGAAAAAAAGAAGAAATGAGAGGAGGAGAAAGGATTTCCATATTTGGTAGGGTCTTTTACGATGGCGAGGAAATCACTTATGAGGAAGCTCCGTTAAGGGCACGAAAGGGAATCATATTGTGTCCGGAAAGAAGAAGACTTTTTACTGAAAGTACTGTTCTTGAGAACTTAAAAATAGGAGCATATTTGGTAGATGCAAGAAGAACAAAAGAAAATTTAGAATATGTGTTGGCTATATTTCCCCCTTTAAAAGACCATCTAAAACGTCAAGCTGGGTTTTTAAGTGGTGGAGAACAACAAATGGTTGCCATAGGTAGAGCCCTTATGGCAAGTCCTAAAGTGTTACTCTTAGACGAACCTCTTTTAGGATTGAGTCCACTTTATCAAAGTATTGTAGTTAAAGCTATCAAGGAAATTAGAGATTCGCGAAAGATCAGTATAATTGTTGCGGAACAATATGCACGGCCTCTAATACCCATAATAGATTATGGATATATTATTGAGAATGGTTCTATAGTGCTTGAAGGAAAAAGAGAAGAGCTTATTGATAATCCTGACGTTAAATCTGCATACTTTGGAGTCTAGGGAGAAAATTATGATCGGAGAATGCACTTTTTCCCGATTTGAAGAAATAGTCAAGAAATACGGTGATAATGTAGCTCTTATTTATTTGGGTGAAAAATTTACTTATGAAAAGTTGAGTAGGTTAATTAATAAATTTGCAAGTGGTCTTTACAAAATTGGTGTAAGGCCAGGTGATAAAGTTATGCTTTATATTTCAAATTCTCCCCAATGGATTATTGCTAATTTTGCAATTAACAAAATAGGAGCCGTTTGTGTTCCTGTTTCACCAATTTATACAGCTTATGAAATTGAGTATATGATTAATGATGCAGATGTAGAAACAGTAATTTGTATGGATACAAATTTTGCTTATGTTAAAGAAGTTATGGAAAGGAGTCCTATAAAGAGAGTTTTAGTGACAAACTTGGCCGACTTTGTCTCCCCCCTTAAAAGAGTTATTGGTTATCTCTTCAATAAAATTCCAAGTGGAAGAGTAGAATACTCCCAAAAGGTTCTTTCTTTTAAAAAGGTTATAAAAGAAGGTTCGGAGGTTCCGCCTTCCTTAAAGATAGATCCCGAAAAGGATCTTGCTTACATACTGTATACAGGGGGTACAACAGGTTTTCCGAAGGGAGTACCTGGTACTCATTTGACGGAAGTTTCTTATATTAAAGACATAATGGAAGATGTGGCTTATGGTTTTATCGAAGAAGGAAAAGATATTTTGGTAATGGTGAATCCTCTATTTCATATCATGGCAAAGGGTTTTACTATAGCTTTTGGTTTGAACTTCGGAAATACGGTGGTACTTTTACCAGTTCCAGAAGTAGATGCTCTTCTTTGTGCTATTCAAAGATATAAGGTTAGGTGGATGCTTGGGGTACCGGCTCTTTACAGGATGATTCTGGAGAATGATAGGCTAGATCAATATGATCTTAGTTCCCTTCGCTTTTGTTTTTGTGGGGGTGATGTTTTGCCGAGAGAGGTGTTTACTACATGGAAGGAACAGTTTGGTATTCCCATTTATCAAGTGTATGGGGCAACTGAAGTTGGGCATCTTTGTTATAGTCCCCTTTATAAAGAGCCGAGTCCCACTGTTGTAGGTAAGCCGTTAAAATCCCGAAAATGTATAGTTTGTGATCCGGAGACTTTTGAGGTATTACCTCCTGGAGAAGTGGGGGAGCTTTTGGTGACTTCTCCTTATATTATGAAGGGATACTGGAAAAAAGAAGAGGAAACGAGGCGTTCTTTTGTGACCTTAAATGGAGTTACTTATTATCGAATGGGAGATTACGTAAGGATGAACGAAGAGGGCGAAATAGAATTTGTGGAAAGGACCGCTGATATTATCAAATATAAGGGTTATAGGATTTCGGCTTCTGAGATAGAAGCGGTTTTACAGGATCATCAAGCGATAATAGGGGCATGTGTGATAGGGGTGCCTGATCCTCGAGTGGGAGAGAGGATAAAGGCCATTGTGGTTCTTAAGGAGGATGCAAAAGGGGTAGGAGCTCAGGATCTCATAAAGTGGTGTAGGGAGAGATTAGCTCCCTATAAGATTCCCCATTACATAGAGTTTAGAGACATGTTACCCAAATCCAAAGTGGGGAAGCTTTTAAGAAGGGAAGTGAGGGAAGAGGAAAGGAGGAAGTTAGAGAAGGAAACTAAAAGAAGGAATAAGTCCGCTTTTTCTAATGAATCCTAAAGAAATTTGGGACCATTTCTTCTATCCTCACAGAGTGGCAATAATTGGTGCTTCTCCTTCTTCGGAAAAAATGGGGTATCACACCTTAAAGAGCCTCAAAGGATGCGGTTTTAAGGGAGAGGTTTTTGTAGTAAATCCAAAATATGAAAACATCTTAGGTATAAAGTCCTATCCTTCGCTTGAGAGTATTCCTGGATCGATTGATCTTGCCATTATAGTCATTCCTTCAAAGGAGGTTATTGAGGTTTTACGTGAATGTGGGAAAAAGGGGGTGAAATACGTCTTAGTGATAAGTGCCGGCTTTGCGGAGTCGGATCTTTTTGAAGGAGAGGAGTTACAGAAAAATCTTAAAAAAGTAGCCGAAGAGGAAGGAATAAGGATAATAGGCCCTAATACCTTTGGATTTGTAAACCTTGATGGCCACCTCAATGCGAGTTTTACCCCTTCCTTTTCTTTACTGAAAAAAGGAGGGGTTTCCTTATTGAGTCAAAGTGGTGGGATATGTCATCTGATTATGGCTTATGCTATTAGAGAAAATATAGGCCTTAATAAAATTATCGGTCTTGGGAACCGGGTTAATACGGACTTTTGTGACCTTCTTCCTTATCTTGTGTTCGACGAAAGCACGAACAGCGTTGCCCTTTATATTGAAGGGGTAGAGGAACCAAGAAGACTGTTAGAGGCTATAAGAGGGGCAGTAAAATTGAAACCCATTGTGGTTTATAAAGCTGGTAAATCTCAAAAGGCGGACGAAGCCGCAAAATCACACACGGGTTCTTTGGCAGGTCCTTATAGGGTTTATCAAGGTGCCTTGAAACAATATGGAGCCATCCTGGCTAAGGATCCCCTTGAGCTTATATCAGTAGCGGAAGCGCTTTCCCTTCAAAATCCACTTAAGGGGAATAGGATAGCGGTGATAACCCTTGTAGCTGGGTTGGGTATGGTCATATCCGATCTTTTAGAGGAGAACGGTTTTAATCTTGCGAATTTTTCTAAGTCTACGGAGAAAAAACTATTTGACCTCATGCCCCCTTACACCATAAGGACAAACCCAGTGGATTTGGGATATATAGCTAATAATAAAAAGCTTTGTGGTGAAGTGATAAAAACGGTATTTGAAGATAAAAATGTAGACGGCATTATTTTAAGCTACATCTACTCTTGGTCAGAGGATTTTTTAGAATTGCCAGTTGAAGCCATCTGTGAGGCCATAAGTAAAACGAAAAAGCCTTCAGTTATGTGTCTGGATACTCCCCCTGGGATTTGGGAAGAGGAGAAAAAACGCTTGAAAGAAGCAGGTCTTCCAATATTCACCAGGCCTGATCTTGCTGTAAGGGGGCTATTTGGCCTTTGGGAATACGGAAGGATAAGGGATAGGTTTAGAGGATGAACCTTCTATTTTACCCAGAAACAGAAAGACTTTTAAAAGAGGCCAACATCCCACTTGTTCCAGGAAAATTGGTGAGTTCTGAAAAAGAGGCTTTTGAAGCAGCCGAAGGGATAGGGTTTCCTGTGGTTTTAAAATTGGTGTCTACTCTGATAATTCATAAAAACCGAATTGGAGGTGTAAGGCTTAATATAGTTAATCAAAGGGAATTAAAAGAGGCTTATGAGGATCTTCTAAACAAAGCCAAAACCCTATGTGGTCAACAGGAAGAATGGGGAATCTTGGTTCAAAAGATGATAAGCAAAACCTTGGAAGTTGCCATAGGAGCTTATAGGGATAAAGGCTTCGGTCCTGTCCTTATGTTCGGATTGGGGGGAATATTCGTGGAAATATTAAAAAAGATTTCCTTCAGACTCCTCCCTTTAGGCCCGAAGGATATAGAGGAGATGATGGAGGAGACAAGGATTTGTCAACTTTTAAGCACCCATATGAAAAGCCCTTCAATAAGGGGAAACCTCATTAACATCATTTCAAATCTTTCAAATCTATTTCTCTCTAAGCCCGAGGTTAAGGAAATAGATCTCAACCCGGTCTTGATAGAAAAATCCGGCTGCTTCGTAGCAGACGCTAAGATCATTTTACTTCATGATTAAAAAATCTTGACCTTTCCTTGACATCCTAAAAAGTCGGGGCATAATCCGAAAGAGAAAAAATAGGAGGTGAAAAGATGGCGTATTACGTCGTTTTGAGCACTTTAACCGATGAAGGTAGGGAGACTATAAAAAAACACCCGGAAAGGATCCTGGAGGTAAACCGCGAGATAGAGGAGAAGCTCGGGGTAAAGGTCTTACATCAATTTGCAGTGCTTGGCCCTTACGATTTCGTAAACATCGTGGAGGCTCCCGATAACGCCTCAATAGCCAAAATGTCCGTTGAACTTGGTTCCAGAGGAACAGTCCAACTTATGACCATGCCCGCTATCCCGGTTGAGGAGTTCGTAAAAATGTTGAAGTAATTTTTAAAATTCTTCTTGACAAATACTTGATTTTTCGTTAAACTTAATCTTGTGAAGGAAGAAGAGATCAAAAAGAGGATGTCTGTTCTTACAGAGCGGGGTGTTAGGTGGACGGTGCAGCGATATCTTATTTTGAGTTACCTTTACGATCACAGGACCCATCCTACGGCCGAAGAGGTTTATCAAGGTATAAGGAAGGCTTTTTCTACCATTTCAAGAGCCACCGTTTATAACACATTGGAGTTATTGAAGGAATACGGGTTAGTGCAGGAACTTTTGATCGAGAAGGAAAGGGCGCGTTATGATTTTGATGTTTCGCCCCATATGCATTTTAAATGCGAAAAATGCGGGATGGTATATGATCTTGAAATAAGCCTTCCTCCTTTGCCTTCTGAAGCGGAAGGACATTTGGTAAAAGGGTTTCAACTTTATGCAGTAGGGATCTGTCGAAAGTGTAGGGGGGAAGGAGAAGGTGCCGGAACTTCCGGAGGTTGAGACCTTAAAGAGGGAGCTTCAAGCCGAGTTAGTTGGGAAAAAGATAAAAGAGGTCTTTCCTTTTGATCCAAAGCTTAAAGAAGCCCGAGAGCTTTTAAAAGGTGAGGTTAAAGCTGTAGAGCGTCATGGAAAGGTTCTTATCTTTCAAATTGACGATCACCTCCTAACCTTATGGCTTGGTATGAGTGGAAGGCTTAAACTTGGGGATCCGGATCTTCCACCTCGTTTGAGCTTGAAGTTTACCGGAGGTACTATTCACCTTATAGATCCCAGGCGATTTGCGAAGATCGGTCTTCAAAACGGGCTTCCGAAAGGAATCGACCCATTTCAAAGGGAAGCGGCTCAATTTCTTTTCCAGAGAGCAAAATGTATTAAGAGACCTATAAAAAGCTTTTTGATGGATCAGGATTATGTATTGGGTATTGGTAATATTTATGCCTGTGAAATCCTTTTTAGAGCAAAAATAAACCCATTTCTACCTACTTGCAATTTAGAACCTGAAGAATGGAATCTCCTTTTCAAAATAGCTCAGAAAGTTCTTGAAGAGGCCATAAGCTTGAGAGGAACCACTTTTTCCCAGTGGCGTGACCTCTATGGGCAAGAGGGGCTTTTCAGAGAAAGACTAATGGTTTACCAAAGGGAGGAAAAACCTTGTTTTCGATGTGGGACTTTAATTCGAAGAGAACTCCTTCAAGGTAGAGGGACTTGGTTTTGTCCGAATTGCCAAAAGGAGGATTGAGGATGATTTGGGTATTACTTTTTTCTTTCCTTTTAAGTTTTATAAGCATTGGTTGGGCTTCTCAGTGTGTGGAGTGTCATAAATTGAAGACTCCTGGAATAGTTAAGGATTGGGAACTAAGTAAGCATTCCAAGGAAGGGATTGATTGTTCCGTGTGTCACGGAACTGAACACAAGAACGAAAAGGATTTTAAAAAGGCCAAACTCCCTCAAGAGGATACCTGTGGAAGTTGTCATAGTGAGCAATTTGAGCAGTTTTTGCGAGGGAAGCATAACTTAGGCTGGAAGGCCATGATGGCTCTTCCGGTTTCACCCCTTGAGCCCGAAGAGCTTATAGAGGGAAAGAGGGGTTGTGGTGGTTGTCATAATATGGGGATAAAGAGCAAGGAAGAAATAAAGCGCCTTGAAGCTAAAGGCTATCGGCATGAGGTCAACTCCTGTGACGAATGTCATACTCGACACCTATTTTCCAAGCAAGAGGCTCTCAATCCTCAGGCCTGTCAAAAGTGCCATATGGGTTATGACCATCCCCAATGGGAGATGTGGTCAAGTTCTAAACATGGGTCCAGGTGGATGGCCAAAAAATTGGGTGATGCTCCTGAGGGAGCCCAAGCGCCAACTTGTCAGACTTGTCATATGCCCGGCGGTACTCACGAAAACCGTACGGCTTGGGGATTTCTTGGGGTAAGGCTTCCCTTACCCGAAGACCCTCAGTGGGCCAAAGATCGGATTACGATCCTCAAGGCGCTTGGAGTGTTAGACCCAAATACGGGCAAACCAACCCCCTTTCTTGAGACTGTTAAGTCTTTAAGGTTTGTAAGACTAACTGAAGAGGAGTGGAGATCCGAAAGGGATAAAATGGTAAAGACCTGTTCCAGGTGCCATGCGGAAAATTATGCGAGGAAACAACTTGAGATGGGTGACCAAATACTCAAAAAGGCCGATCGGGTAATGGCTGAGGCTATTGAAATTGTGGCAAGTCTCTACAGGGATGGGATTCTCAAAAAGCGTGAAGGTTATCCCTTTGCATATCCGAACCTGTTGTTCTTTATGCAGACAGGGGGAAAGGAAAAGGAGAAACTTTCTTACATAGAGCAGGTTTTGTGTCAGATGTTTATGAAGCACCGAATGAGAACCTATCAGGCTTTCTTCCACGTTAATCCCGATTACGCTTATTGGTACGGCTGGGAGATGATGGTGAAGGACCTTGGTGAGATAAAGCATTTGGCCGAGGAAATGAGGAAAAGCCAGGTCAAAAAGAAAACGAAATGAGGAGGGGTACCATGGATAAGAAGGAACAAGTTCTTCAAGCTTTAAAGTCTGCTGGTAAACCCTTAAGGCCAGCTGATATTGCTAAACTCACTGGTATCCCCAGCAAAGAGGTTTCTCAGATCATCTCCGAATTAAAGAAAGAAGGGAAAATCAGTTCGCCCAAAAGGTGTTTTTACGCACCGGTGGGGTAAAAAACTAAAGTGAGGAGGTGGTTGGATGGGGATCAAAGGCACAAGGACCGAGAAGAACCTTCTTACCGCTTTTGCGGGTGAATCTCAAGCAAGGAACCGTTATACCTTTTTCGCCTCACAAGCGAAAAAAGAAGGGTACGAACAGATAGCGGCTATATTTTTGGATACGGCTGATAACGAAAAGGAACACGCAAAAAGGCTTTTTAAGTTCCTCGAGGGGGGAGAAGTTGAGATTCAGGCCTCTTTCCCTGCCGGCATAATAGGGACGACTGAACAGAACCTTGAGGCGGCGGCTGCGGGGGAAAGGTATGAGCATACCATAATGTATCCCGAATTCGCGAAAATAGCGGAAGAAGAAGGTTTTAAGGAAATAGCCGATGTCTTTAGGGCCATCGCAGTGGCCGAAATGGGACACGAAAGGCGCTATTTAGCCTTCCTTAAGAACGTGCGCGAAGGAAAGGTGTTCAAAAAAGATCAACCCGTTAAATGGCGCTGCCGTAATTGCGGATATATCCATGAGAGTCTTGAGGCTCCCGAGAAATGTCCTTCGTGTGATCATCCGAGGGATTATTTTGAGGTCTTTGTGGAGAATTGGTGAGTTAAAGAGTAACATGCCTTAAAAGCCTTTGCCCAATTCGGTGTTAGGGGAGGATAATGGTTGAAATTTGTTAAAATTAAAATTAAAATAAGTACAAACTAAAAGGAGGTCGAAGATGGCTCAGAGGTTTGGTGTTTATAAGTGTAACGTTTGTGGAAATGTGGTTAGGGTAAACCTTGCGGGGGTTGGTAATTTGGTATGTTGTGGTCAGCCCATGGTTCTTCAAACGCCTAAGACGGAAGAGCAGGGGTATGAGAAGCACTTGCCAGTGGTTGAAAAAACTCAAGAAGGAGTGAGAGTGAAAGTGGGTTCGGTGCCTCATCCGATGGAGCCGAATCACTATATAGTATGGGTTGAGGTAGAAACGGATGGGTATTGCTTGGAGAAATTCTTTAAACCGGGAGAAGAACCTCAGGCTGAATTCGTGATTGGGCTGGGTAAGGAAGTAAAGGCGGTAAGAGAATACTGTAATTTACATGGTTTATGGGAAACAAAAGTTTAAAAAAATCTTAAGGAGGAGAAAAATGACAGAGGAAAGACCTTTAAAAGGATGTGCTGTTGAAGGGAGAAATGTAACTGTTATTAATTGTAAATGTCCGGGGTGTGGCAACGAGGTGGAGATGTTTTCTGATGAGAATAAGGTTACCTGTAAAAATTGTGGACGCGAGATAACGCTTGAAGAATGTAGAGCGCTTGCTTTTTAAGAGCATATTAAGCAAATTCGAAAAGGCGATTTTTATAAGTGGAAAGAAGTGTTTTGAGTTTATTAGAGTATGGACTCTATTTGCTCGGTTCTAGGGTAGGGGAGAGATACAATGCCCAGATAGTTAACGCCTTTATTCAAGTTACCCCTGTGCCTCCACGGGTTGCCTTTGCTTTGAATAAGGGTAATTTGACTCATGACTTTGTTAAAGAGAGTCTGGTTTTTTCGCTTTCTATTCTTTCTGAGGAAGTGCCTTTGGATTTTATAGGTAAGTTCGGTTTTCGTTCGGGAAGATTGGGGGACAAGTTCCTTGGAGTAAATCACAAATTTGCCAAGAATGGTTGTCCTGTGGTTTTGGATTACAGTTTGGGTTATTTGGCAGGCAAAGTCATAGGAGAGCTAGATGTGGATACTCACACTTTATTTGTAGGTGAGGTAGAAGAAGGGGAGATATTAAGGGAGGGGGTCCCTCTTTCTTATTCAAATTATCAAAAGATAAAGAAAGGAGTTACCCCTAAGGTGGCTCCTACCTTTATTGAAACAAAACCTAAGGAGGTTGGAAAAATGAAGAGATATGTGTGTAGTGTTTGCGGTTATGTTTATGATCCTGAAAAAGGTGATCCCGAACATGGGATCGCTCCGGGAACGGCCTTTGAGGATTTGCCCGAGGATTGGGTGTGTCCGGTGTGTGGTGCTTCGAAAAATCAGTTTGAACCGGAAGCTTAATTATGACGGTTCAGGTGAGAGAGGGTATATACTGGGTGGGGGTTATAGATTGGAGTTTGAGAGAGTTTCACGGTTATTTGACCGATAAAGGGACTACTTATAACTCATATTTGGTATTGGACGAAAAGGTAGTCCTTTTTGATACGGTTAAAAGCGAGTATTTTCCGATTTTTGTGGAGAACATAAAGGAGATTATCGACCCACGCGAAATCGACCTCATAGTGATTAATCATGTGGAAATGGACCATTCAGGGGCCTTGCCCAAGCTTATGGAAATCGTTAAACCGGAAAAGATCATTTGTTCTCCTAAAGGGAAGGAACACTTAATTAAGCATTTCCACCGAGAGGATTGGCCTTACGAGGTGGTAAAAAGCGGGGATCAGCTTTCCATAGGCAAAAGGACTATAAAGTTCCTTGAGACCAGGATGCTTCATTGGCCTGATTCCATGTTTAGTCTCCTTGTTGAAGATAGGGTCTTGGTATCACAAGATGCTTTTGGCCAACATTATGCCACTTCGGGACGTTTTGACGATGAGGTGGATGAGGCTGAGCTAATGAGACAGGCTAAAAAGTACTATGCCAATATCCTCCTTCCCTATTCAGGGCTTGTTAGCAAATTGATCGAGGATGTGGAAAAAGTTGGCCTTGAGTTTGATTTAATAGTTCCAGATCACGGGGTCATTTGGAGGAAGGATCCAAATAAAATTATCGAGTCTTATAAAAAATGGAGCGCTCAGGAAAAGGAAGAAAAAGTGGTCATCGTTTATGACACCATGTGGCACAGCACCGAACTTTTGGCCCAGGGGATTTCCAAGGGGCTTGAGGACGAAGGAGTAAATTATTTACTTATGAACCTTCGATTTAACCATCGAAGTGAAGTGATTACCGAGATCCTTGAGGCGAAGGCCATCCTTGTAGGTTCTTCTACGATAAATAATTACATATTGCCCACGGTTTCGGACTTTTTAGCATATTTAAAGGGTTTAAAACCCAAAGGGCTTAAGGGGGCCGCTTTCGGTTCTTACGGATGGAGCGGTGAGGCAGTTAAAGTGATCGAAAAAGAACTTGAGGCTATGGGGGTTAATTTAATAAGTGAAGGGCTCAAGGTTAACTTTGTACCCTCGGAAGAAGAAATGAAAAGGGCAAGGGAGTTTGGTCGCAGGATAGGGAAAGCTGTAAAGTCATGAATGAGTTAAGGATCTTGGGGATCGTACAAGGACATTATGGGGAGAGGATGCTTGAGTGTTGGCGAAAATATGGTCCATCCCATTGGAAGGTGGAAGGTCTTAAAATCAAAGGGCCTCTTCCTTTTGAATTGGAGGACGTTTCTCCCTATATACCCCAAGAGATCCCGGAGAGCGATCTTATAATAAGCCTCGGGGAAGAGCCAGGGGTATTGGAATTGCTTCCGGAAATCGTAAAAAGGGCTAAGGGAAAGGCGGTGATAGTCCCGGTTGATAACCGGGGGTGGGTTCCACCCGGCCTCTTTAAACAAGTGGAGAAAATGCTTAAAAAGATGGGAATTTCGGCCATTTCGCCAGTTCCATTTTGTTCTCTTAAGGAGAGCGATTCGGATAATCCCTATATAAAAGAGTTTGCCCGCCATTTTGGACTTCCGGAAGTTCGATTGCAGGTGGACCGTGAAAGGATAAAGGGAGGCGAAGTTATAAGAAGTGCCCCCTGTGGGAGTACCTTTTTTGTAATAGAGAACCTTAAGAGGGAGAGGGTTCAAGATGCCGAAGAGAGGGCAGGATTACTGCATCATAACTACCCCTGTCTTGCCACAATGACCGTTGACTGGCAATTCCAAGATACTCTTATGCATCGAGCGGGTTTTTTCACCAAAGAGGCGATTAAGAAGGCGCTTGAGGGTTTAGTGAAAGATAAGGAGGTTTAAAATGGCAAAAGTGAAGATTTATACAAGTTCCACCTGACCTTTCTGCCATCAGGCGAAGGGGTTCCTTTCGCAAAAAGGGATCGAGTTTGAAGAGATCGATGTCTCGAAAAATCCACAGGCCATTGAAGAAGTGGGAAGATTAGCCGGAGCCAAGGTAGTGCCGGTTATGGTTATAGGAGACAAAGTCATTGTGGGGTTTGATCCTGCAAAGATAGAAAGTTTTCTAAAGGAGTAAAGGGTGGGGTTAGTTTTAGGTTTAATGGGTAGCCCAAGAAGGGGTGGTAACAGCGAGATAATGTTGGAATATTTTTTAAAAAGTTTCCGTGAAGAAGCTTTTATCGAAGTAATAAGAGTGGGGGGAATTGAAGTTGGGCCTTGTCAAGGCTGTAGGTTTTGTGAAGAAAGGGGTTTTTGTAGGATCTCTGATAGGATGGATAAGCTTTATGAGCTTTTTCGGGAGGCCGATTTAATTGTGGTCTCATCTCCCATTTTCTTTTATAGTGTACCTTCTCAGCTTAAGGCCATAATAGACCGTTCTCAGGCCCTTTGGGCAAGACGATATAGGTTTAACCTAAGGGATCCGAAAAGCCCCTGGCGAAAGGGGATTGCCCTCTGCGTAGGGGCTACAAGGGGTAAGAACCTCTTTTTGGGAGTGGAGCTCACCTTCAGGTACTTTTTTGACGCCATTGGTGCTTCCTTTGAGGGAGTTATGGGGTATAGAGAAGCTGATAAAAAAGGGGATATCCTTCGACAAAAAAACGCCCTTGAGGAACTTGAGTCTCGAGGAAAAGCCTTTGTGGAGTATTTTAAGCAAAAGAAGAGAGTCCTTTTTGTGTGTCGAGGAAATTCCGGAAGAAGCCAAATGGCTGAGGCATTTTTACAGTATCATGGAGGGGACCTTTTTGAAGCTTACAGTGCAGGTTCAAGTCCCAGAGATAAGGTTCTTCCTGAAGTAACGGAGGTTATGGCCGAAAAAGGGCTTGATCTTTTCTTTAGAAAGCCCAAGGAAATAGATAGCGTTCTCAAGTATGGTCCTTTTGACCTTCTGGTCACCATGGGCTGTGAGGAAGTTTGTCCTGTTGTTGAGGCAAAAAGGACTTTGAGTTGGAATCTTGAGGACCCCGAGGGTAAACCCATTTCCGCGGTAAGGGAGATAAGGGATAAAATAGAAGAAGAGGTTAAAAGTCTATTAACGGAGGCAAAAAATGGATCTTAAAAGAAAGGTTGAAGAAGCTTTGAAAATTATAAACCCCAAGCTTGAAGAACTTGCTGAAGGTACGGTGGAGCTTACGGAAGTTAACGAAAATGAAGGGTTGGTCAGGCTGAAATTAAAAGGGGGAAGTCTTTGCTGAGGAGGCCCCGATGTGGCCCTTAGTTTATGGGCCGAACACCTTTTGTTGAGGGAAGTTCCCGAGATAAAGAAAGTGGATTTTTTGAGATAAGGAGGAATATATGGCTTTTTCAAACAAATATGGAAGAATAAATATACCAGGCATTGGAGAAGATGAGCCCGTTTTTATATTAAGGGCACAGGATAAATTAGCCCTTTGGACGATCGAGATGTATCGAATCCTATGCGAATCACACGGGGCCAAAGTTTCCAAGACCTTGGGAGAGATAATAGAAGCCTTCAGAAATTGGTCCGGTCCCCAAAAACTTCCTGATTGATACA
>Ga0197143_1002395_pt1 | contig 13902 bp, 17 predicted proteins | sample GBS70_MetaG_FD_148603 | JGI IMG/M metagenome (GOLD analysis project Ga0197143, IMG submission 148603) | Sediment microbial communities from Great Boiling Springs, Gerlach, Nevada, United States - GBS 70_MetaG | ecosystem: Environmental > Aquatic > Thermal springs > Hot (42-90C) > Sediment...
TGAGGTCAGACAGAGCGGCCGAAGGCCGCTGCTTCCCCAGGATGGGGGAAAGAAGCGAAGCGCTGCGCGCTTGGCTTAAAAATCAAGGCCAGGTTTGACCCAAACAAGGAGGTTCAAGAGCCCCTGTATCGTTTAAGACAGTTTATCCTGAGGCCGTCTGAGCACTGAGCCAGGCACCGGCTGTGGCTGGTTGAACCCGGGGTTCCCTCGACCAACAATCGGACAGAGCAGGCTGAGGGCCCGTACGGTCCGCGGTTTTAAGACCTTTGGTGGGGTCGAATCGGCGCTCGAGCGCCTTCGGCGCTGCGCCAAGCTCGGCTGACGGCCTTGAAAGGCTGGGGTCAACAGGGGCAACCCAGGACCTTAAATTCCTCCCACCATCTCTGGGACAGAGGGAACCCATACACGCTGAGCTTCAGAACGCAGTTCGGACACACCCGTTCTTGAGGCCGGCTACGGCCTTGTTTAGCCTGCTCCGGTGCCGGCTTCAGCCTGCTCACATTGGCCTCAAGCCGGTATCAGCCCGCCACTTTTGACCGGCTGTCCGATCTTCTCTCCGAAGGTCAGCATACACGACGTTGCTCGGGGTGGCCACAATGCGCTAAAATATGACCACAATCTTGGAATGAGGAGGCTTCTGATGGCCATCCGCGTGAACATCCGGGAATTCAAGGCCCACCTGAGCGCCTACCTGCGGCGGGTAAAGGCGGGCGAGATCATTGAGGTCACTGAGCGTGGCAAGCCCATCGGCCGGGTCGTGCCGGTGACCGAGTCGGTGGAGGACACGATCCAGGCGTTGCGCGCGGCCGGGCTGGTCCGGTGGAGCGGACGGCGCCTCGCGGATCGCCCACCGGTGGCCAAAGTTCAGGGAGACCGGACGGTGGCCGAGCTGTTGGTGGAGGACCGCGGGTGGTCGTCTACTTAGACGCAAGCGCCGTCGTCAAACGCTACGTGATGGAAGCCGGCTCTGAGGCTGTGCGGGCGCTGGTGAGGGAGGCGCAGGCAACCGTCACGGCGCTGGTCACGCGAGCGGAAGTGGTGGCTGCCCTGGCCAGAGCCCGCCGCATGGGACGCCTTACTGCTGAAGAGGCCGACCGGGCTCGCCAGACGTTCGAAGCGGAATGGGATGATTTCGTTCGCGTCCAGATGACCGAACAACTCGCAGCCCAGGCTGCGTCCTTTGCCTGGACCTGCGGCCTTCGGGGTTATGACGCGGTGCACCTGGCATCCGCCGTGTTCTGGCAGACCCAAAGTCCTTTTGCCATTCTTCTCGCCACCTACGACCGGGAACTCTGGGAAGCAGCCCGCCGTGTGGGCCTGACTTGCTGGCCGGAGGAAGCTCCATGAGCATTGGGTCCTTCAGGACTACGCGGACCCCGTCCGCTCCTTCGGGAACGTCGCTGGCGTCTGTGCGCTGGCCGCCGGAGGAACTGACGCCGCCGGCCAGGCCGGCTTTAGCCCCAAGCGCCGACCATGGGCGGACGGTCAAGCCGCCTCAATCTCGGGCCGTCCCAGGTAGCCCCTCCTTCTAATGGCATCTGCTCAAGGAGTGCAACAGTAGCCTCCGTCTTATCCTGGCCCTCGGCTACAACCTGACCCAGGACCAACCCCACCCTGTGGCCGAAGGCAGAACTGATTCGCTCCGCAAGGCCGCTGCCGTCAGCCAACCGTTAAACGTCTCCAGTAGCAAAGGCAAATCTAAACGGCAAAGGAGAGTCCTGGGCGCAGCGCGCCCGGGCGGGTATCCGGCTGCGGTGAAACGGCAGGTGTCGGATAAGCCAGTCGGAGAGCCACATGCCCCGCAGCGAAGGGCGGCAAAGACTGCCGTGCGTGCCCCCGCCAAGACATCGAGCAAGCTCTGCTGCATGGCCTTCCACCCAAGAATAGCCTGAGCTCAGAAAACTGGAAAGCCCTGAGGTCAGATACACGACCTGTGCAGGTTCAGAAAGATTTGAGACAGCCACCCGGCCTATAGGCCGGGTGGGCCGGCCGCAAGCTTGACTTAAAAAACATCGAGGGGCATCCTTCCGGGTAGAGAACAAACACCAGGGAGGTGCCCCTCGATGCGGGTAGGCCAATCGCATAACGGTATGTGAGCTCAGCCTCAAAGCCCAGCAAAGGCTGCGCCGCCTCCGGCGGCGGTCCGTAGATAACCTTAAGGCTGAGGGCTTAAGCGTCGAGAAGGCCGCCGAATGCCTGGGAATCGCCCGCTCAACCTACTACCGCTGGCAAAGGCAGCTTAAGAGCAAAGGCCCCAGAGGGCTTGAAGACAGGAGCCGCAGGCCTAAAAGCCCGAGAAAACCTGCCTGGGAGCCCGGGCTCGCCCTGGCCGTAAAGGACCTCAGGGAGCAACACCCCGGCTGGGGCAAGGCCAAACTTGCCCCGGCTTTTCGGTTTCGGAATCCACCGTCGGCCGCATTCTGCGTTACCTTAAGCGCCGGGGTCAGCTCATCGAGCCCCCCAGAAATGGTGTAAAAGCCCGCCGAAGGCGGCAACGGCCGAAGGCCGTGCGCTTCGCGCTCCCCCACGCTGAGCGAAAACCGAAAGATTACCGGGCTGAGGCGCCGCTCGATACCCTGGAAAACTAGACATAAATCGCTTTGCGATTTATGTCTAGTTTCCTCCTGGTTTGGATTCAAGCACTTTACGGCCCAGGATACGGTAAGCCGGTGGAACGTGGTGGCGGCCTACCCGAGCGCCAGCGCAAAGAATGCCCGGGACTTTCTCGAAAAGCTCCTTGAGCGGACCCCCTTCGAGGTCAAGGCTATCCAGGTCGGACCTTCAGATAGGAGATAGGACAGGGCCTTTGACGATGGCTCTGAACCGGTCAAGGGCCAGCCGGATGAGCCTCAAAAATTGCCTGAGCCTGAGCTTGAGCCGGTGCTTGAGCAGGATGAAGAGCCCCGAATAGGCTTCGTGCAGTTCATCACGGATCGTCTCACCCACCAGCAGCCCAACCGCATAGGCCAAAAGCATAAACGCAATCAGCAGCTTCTTCGGCATCGCCTTCTCAAGCCCCAGAAGACCCTTCACATCCCGGAAGCTCTGCTCGATTTTCATCCGACCACGGGAAATCTCAAGGGCCTGCTGAGGCTCAAGGTTGGAAAAAACCCACACCGGCTCATCGAGCCCTTCGGCCCAGTACCCTGCCAGGTTCCCCCGAACCCGGCCCAGGTAGGTCACATTGCGCCTCAGAACGTTCTTACCCGGTTCGATCACCAGTTCCACCCGCTGCCCGTCTTCATCGGTTATCGCCGGACGCCTGGCAACATTTAGCCGGATGACATACTTCAGCCCCGACGCTTCAAGGGCTTCGAAAAGCCCCAGGTAACTGAATTCACGGTCCAGGACCAGCGGCTTATCACCCAGAAGCTTTTTGACCCGACCGAATAGCCGCCAGTGCTCAAGATTTCGTGAGGTCAAATCCTGACTGAGGGTCTTTTCCGAGTAACAGACAAAGGCGAAGGGAATTGCCCGACCGGCATAGGGCTGACCCAGCACCGGTCTTGCCGTCTGAAAGCCTGTCTACGTAGCCGATTTTTCCGGCATAGGGTCGCTCGACCTCAGTTACGTCCCCGATGTAGAACGGTGCATCTTCATCGAAGAGGCGCAAAAGCGGCTCCCTGGGGTCAACATCATGCAAAAACCGCTCGATGGCAGCCGGCTTCGCCGGCGCCGCCAGGGGCGGCCGCATCGGGGCTTGTCCCGGGCATGGTCTGAGCCAGGTCCGAAATCCGCAGGGAGCCGGCTTCCAGGATAGCAGGCGCCTTTGGCGCCGCTGCCTTCTGCGCATGCTCGTCCCGCTCGAAGATCTCGGCCATAAACTTCTCAATCTGCTCTGAAGGCAAGACCTCAGCCATGAGTCCTACCTCCCTCGGAGAAGATTCCGCCAGATTATACCACCCCCCTGTCCGATCTTCTCTCCGAAGGTCAGTATCCAGGTAGATGGCGGCAGCGAGTTCATGGCTGAGTTTGAGGCTGCCTGTCAGGAGCTGGGGATAAGGCGGTCGGGCTTTGCCCGACGCCGCCCCGTTCGCCGCCGCCGAAGGCGGCCGTCAGGTTGAGCGTGCGCACCGGACCCATGTTTAGGAGGGGTCGCCGCAGGCGACCACTACACGGGCGAACAGCGGCCGAAGGCCGCACCGGGCCTTGCGGGCCTGGGAGGAGGTCTTTAATACGGTCCGACCCCACCGGGCCGAGTCGCCGAAGGCGACTGCCCGCTCGGCAGCCGCCAAAGCCGGCTGGCCGAGCACCCGGACAGGGTGCCCCACTGTCTCAAATGTCTTGGACCCATACAGCATAGCCGGGCCGATAGACCGTAAAATTGAGGCGGGAGAAGAGCAGTGCCTACCCTGGAAGAGCGAATCACCGCCCTGGAGGCGGCGGTAAGCCGTCTTACGGAGGCCCTGACCGACACGGTCGCAACCTTAAAGGACCTGGCCGGCACCTTAAAACCCACGGCCGGGGTTCTCCAGGAGCTGGCCGGCTTGGTCAAGAACCTGGTCGAGGCCCAGGTCCGTCTCGAGAAGCGCCTGGAGGCCCTCGAAGGCCGGTTGGACAGGCTTGAGGCGGCCCTCACCCGCCTGGCCGAGGCCCAGGCCGGGACGGAAAAGCGACTGGAGGAGCTGGCCCGGGCTCAGGCTGAGACGGAAAAGCGGCTGGCGGGACTCATCCGGGTCACCGAAAGGCAGGAAAGGGAACTGGGCAGGCTCTCCCAGCGCATCGGCCCCGTCGTCGAATCCCGGCTGGCCGCCGCCCTGCTGGAGAAGGTTTTGCCCGCCCGCAGCCTTACGCCCCTGGAGACGCGAGCCCGGCCTGTCGAGGTAAACGGGCTGGAGGTGGACCTGGTAACCCGTGTCCGGGACCCGGCCGGCCGTACCTTCCGGATCCTGGCCGAGTGCCGCGGCCGGGTCCGCACCCGGGACGTCCGGGAGGTTGCCGCTAAGCTCAAGAACCCGAAAAACCTGGCCCGGCTCAAGGGCGCAGGCCTCGACGGACCTTTCATCGTCTACCTGGGCGGACTCCAGGTGTATCACGGTGTTGAGGAGGCGGCCGGCCGCGCCGGCATCGGCCTTTTCGACCCCGCAGGTGAACTGGTACCGGCCGGCCCCGCCCTGTCGGCCTAATCCCAAGGGTAGCAGCCCGGTCGGCCGCCCCCATGTATCGTTCCTGTCGTCTAACCTGACCCCGGCTTTCACAGAAATGGTGCGCAGGGGGTTGTCGGCTGCGACCTCTCACCTCCTTTCGTGTTAAGATTTCACACGGTGGGTGAAAAACCCTCCGTTCCAGAGATGGTGGGAGGAATTTAAGGTCCTGGCTGGCCCCTGTGGCCGTGAGCCAGGGTCGGCAGATTCGACCCCGGCAAAGGACGGTCCGAGTCCTCCTCTTGCGCTTGCGAGCATCCTGAGGAAACAGCGGCCTGCGGCCGCTCTGTCCGACCTCATCCAGGGTCGGCAGTCGTCGCCGAAGGCGACCCCTACCCCTCGCGGCCGCAGCCAGCCCTTTGGGCGGGCGCCGGCGAAGCCGGCCGGCCGAGCACCCGGACAGGATGCCCCCCTGTCTCAAATGTATTGAACCCATCGGGTCTGTCCCATAGATGGTGGGATGAGCAAGTAGAAGAGGGGCAGGCGCTCCCCTTAAGCTTGTTTTAGACCAAAAACAACCCTCCAGGGAGGCACCTACCTATGTGTTTGGCCAGTTGGCCGAACTTGTGTTCGCTATCAGCGCTCTGCTGGCGGTCGGCGGGTACCGGTGGGGCCGCCACCGGTATCAGCGCTCGCTGGTACCGCTGGGCTCCCTTCTCCTGGCACTTGGCAGCCGCTTCCTGGTCATGGCCCGGGTGGGGGTTGCGGCTGGTCCCGCCCTGGGTCTGGCTCTTTTTCTTCTCCTCCTCTAATCATCCTGATCTTCGGGTGGCTATACCTCACCGCCCCCGATTCCCCCAACGTCAGCTGAGCTCTCGGGTCCGCGCCCGCCAGCCCGGTACGGGATTTGAGCAGCTCGAAGACGCTACCGGAGCGTGAGTTGGTCTTAAGAACGTTGGTGTCCGAACTGCGTTCTGAAGGTCAGGTGCACCGGCGTGCATAGCCGGCCGATAGACTGTAAAATTGAGGCGGGAGAAGAGCAGTGCCTGCCCTGGAAGAGAGAATCACCGCCCTGGAGGCCTCCGTAAGCCGCCTTACGGAGGCCCTGACCGATACGGTCGCAACCTTAAGGGACCTGGTCGGGACCTTAAAGCCCACGGCCGAGGTCCTGCAAGAGCTGGCCGGCTTGGTCAAAAACCTGGTCGAGGCCCAGCTCCGGGTCGAGAAGCGCCTGGAGGCCCTCGAAGGCCGGGTGGACAGGCTTGAGGCGGCCCTCACCCGCCTGGCCGAGGCCCAGGCTGAGACGGAAAAGCGGCTGGGGGAGCTGGCCGACCGGGTCGATGCCCTGGCCCGGGCTCAGGCTGAGACGGAAAAGCGGCTGGGGGAGCTGGCCGACCGGGTCGATGCCCTGGCCCGGGCTCAGGCTGAGACGGAAAAGCGGCTGGGGGAGCTGGCCGACCGGGTAGGCGAGCTCGACGGTTTTTACCAGGAAGTCCGCTTCTCCCGGCGGGCCCCGGCCGTCCTGGGACGGGCCGGCTTCCGCAGGGTCCGGCCTGTCCCGGCCGAGGAGCTTTTCGACCTCATCGATACCCTGGAGGAGCAGGGCCGCCTCCTGCCCGAGGAACGCAACCGGCTGGCCGAAACCGACCTGGTCGTCCGGGCCCGGCGGGACGGGCAGGAGGTGTGGGTTGCCGTTGAGGTCTCCTCGACGGTGGATGTCCGGGACGCCCGGCGGGCGGCCGAAAGCGCGGCTTTGCTTGCCCGGACCCTTGGGGTTGAGGCCGCAGCCGCCGTGGCCGGCCGCCGCATCGGCCCGAAAGCCTTAAGGGAGGCCCGCCGCTTAAACGTCCTCATCCTTGTCCCAACCGGCCGGTAAATATTCGGCCGCCGGGCAGTCTCCAGCTGGCCGGCTCAGGGCGGCAATCTGCCCCCTCGGCGACCGAAGCGCGGATGTGAATGTGCGTACGCACACCGACGTGACGGCGAACGGCTGCGTATCCGGCAGCGGCCAGGCACGTGGGAACCGGGAATATGTGCTGCAGGCCTTCCGGGTGGGCGCAGGGGGCTGAGGAGGCTACGGCCATGGCCGGAGGAAAGCCAGAGACCGCTGAGGAGCAGCCGAGCGCAATGTCCGCAAGCCCGAGGCAGCAGCCATTGTGGTCTGGCGTCAGCGTGGGGGGCCTGGGACTGCCGGTTCGGCCGCGGCTGGCCAGACTCGCGGGGAATGCCGCCCAAGTCGGTTGAGGCGGCAGCTTGGGGTAAGGCTTTCGGAGGTTCAGCGGAACAGGCCGGGTGCAAAAGGCGCTGTCTGGGCCCTCAGACGGCGCCGGTTGCCCCGAGACGTGTGGCTGGCCGACTGGAGTCGGTTCAAGGCCGAAGGTATTAAGGCGACGGTGGAGCTAAGTTCCCGTGCATTGAATTTCGGAATTGACTCCCTGGAGCAGGCATGCCGCTTCGGTGACGGCTGCCCTTAACTCGACCACGGTAGGATAGAACCTTCTGGGCATCAAGAACCCCTTTATCCTGCGCCAGATACCCTCCATCGGGTTCAGATGCGGACTGTACCTGGGCAGGTATCCGTTCCCACTCGGCTGTCCGGGCTCTAAGCCTGCCCGACCGGTGAAAGGGCGCATTGTCCAGGAACAATACCACCGGCTTGCCGCCCCACTCAGCCTGCTGAGCCAGACCACCTGCTCGGTCCGGCACGGCCCCTCAAGGACACCGAATCTGACCCGGTGGCTGCCCTCAGGCTCCCATTCCAGATGCCCAATAACGTTGACTCGACCGGACTTGCCCCAGGCCCTGGGCACACACCTTACACCGGATTTTCCCCTGGCTGTCCAGCCGCCCAAAGCCGCTCTCATCCAGGTAGATTACCCTGTTCAGGCCTTCGGCCGCCCCAGCTGCCTCCGGCAGCGAATCTCTTCGGTCTGGAACGCTTCAACCTCCTTCGGGTCCGGTTTGCCGATGGGAACGTAATCTGGTCCGGAGCGCCTCCGGCGCTGCCCATCGATTGCAGGTGTCGGGTGATGGTCGAGCGGTCAACTTTGAGCCAGCCTCACAGAGTTGGGGGGCAGTCCAGATCCGATCCTGGGCCAGAAGTTCGTTTCTGACATAACGTGCACAGCACGTTATGTCAGAAACCCTTCGACTTCAGGGGTGATTTTTGGGGCTGCGCCAGCCGCAGCCCGCAAAGCGGGCGCCGCCATCAGCCAGACCCTCGAAGCCTCGTTCAAGCCAGCGCCCAAGCGCTGCTTAGCAGCGCTTAGGACCGTCGAATGCCCCCTGCCCACAAACTCGGCGGCCCCCTTCGGGGGCGCAGTCCAGCCCAGCGGCCTTTGGCCGCTCCGGATTTCGAGGGCCCGAAGCCTGACCTTGGGGTGGATGAGCGGGTTGTTCTCCAGTTCCCGGAGTCTGGCGTCCTCTTCAGGGGTCAGTCGGATAAATATCGGCGCACTCAGACCCACAGTATACCGCATGGAGACTTAGCCCAGGCTTACTTGAAGATGAAGGAACAGGAACGCACCATCGAGGACCACCGGACCCTGCAGGAGCGCACCTTTTACGGGCAGGAGAAAAAGCCCATCCCGGCCCTCCTGGGGCTGATGAACATGGTCCTCCACGGGGTGGCGGCGCCCCGCATCTACCGCCGCAACACCCTCGAGGAGAACATCCGCCAGGTCAGGGAGCGCTTTAATGTCATCATGACCAATCCGCCCTTCGGCGGCATTGAGGGCCGGCACATCCGGGCCAACTTCCCCATCCCGGCCTCGGCCACTGAGCTTCTCTTCCTCCAGCACATCATGCGCAAGCTCAACCCCCGGGACGGCGCCCGCTGCGGGATGGTTGTGGCCGAGGGAACGCTTTTCCGCGGCGGGCCTTTCGCCGAGGTAAAGAAGGCGCTCCTGCAGGAATTCCACCTCTAAACCATCGTCAGTCTTCCGACCGGTACCTTCGCGCCTTACTCCCATGTGAAGACCGCCCTGATCTTCTTTGAGCGGCCCGGACCCACCCGGGAGATCTGGTATTATGAGTTGCGCCTACCCGAAGGGCTCAAGAAGTTCAGCAAGGGGAGCCCCATCCAGGACGAGCACTTCAACGAGGCTCGGCAGCTCTGGAAGGCCTGGGACGCCTACCTCCGGGGCGAAGGCCCGCGGGAGGCCTGTCTCTCGGAGCGCTCCTGGGTCGTCTCCATCGAGGAGGTGAAAGGACGCGGCTACGACCTCACCGCCCGCAACCCCATCCGTCAGGAGGCCGAGACCTTGCCCTTGCCATCTGGAAATTGTGGCCGGGCTTTTGGAGAAAGAGCGGGAGATCCTGAGCATCGTGGAAGAACTTGACGAAATTCTGGGGAACAACCGGGAGGACGAGGATGAATGAGCATGTCCGTACGATCGTTCGCACCGTGAAAGACTTTCTCATCGAAAAATACGGCTCAGACATCAAAGCGGTGATCCTTTACGGTTCTTACGCCCGGGGGACGGCAGCCGAGGATTCGGATGTGGACCTTTTGGTAGTTGTCGAGAATTCATTGGACCCCTGGCAGGTGCGACGTTCCCTGGATGCGCTTCTCTTCGATATCCTGCTCGAGACAGGGGAGCTGGTCTCGGTTGTGGTTGTCCCTGAAGCGTATTACGAGGGCTATACCTCGCCTTTCCTGATAAATGTGCGCCGCGAGGGGGTGCGAATATGAGGAAAGAGCTCCAGGATTTCATTGCCAAAGCGGAGCGTTTCCTCAAGAGTGCTGAGCATCTTTTCGAGGTTGGGGACTATGATTCCTGTGCATCTCGCGCTTACTATGCCATGTTTTTCATGGCCGAAGCTGCCCTCATGCTGAAAGGGCTTTCGGCCTCCTCCCATCGCGGCGTGATTGGCCTTTTCGGCAAGCAGTTCGTTCAGGCCGGGATATTTGAGCCGGAACTGGGGCGGGCACTGCGGCGGGCGTATGATGTTCGATTGACCGGGGATTATGCCGTGGGCATCACGGTAAGCCGGGAGGAGGCAGAGGATCTTCTCAAAGCGGCCCACGAATTTGTCGCCAGGGTGCGGGCCTGCATAGAAAGGGAGGCAGCAAGCCATGATTGAAGGACCCTACAAACTCCCCGGGGGCTGGCGGTGGGTACGGCTGGGGGAAGTGTTCGACCTCCAGCAGGGAGCGTCCAGGTCACCCAAGCGACGCTTAGGGCGCAACCCTAAGCCTTTTCTGCGGACGAAAAATATACTATGGGGAAGAGTTGACGTCTCTTCGGTAAATGAAATGGACTTCACAGAGGAAGAAGTACAGAAACTTCGCCTTCAACCGGGCGATCTCTTGGTTTGCGAAGGTGGGGATGTCGGGAGGACGGCAATGTGGGAAGAGCAACTTCCTATCATTCTATACGAAAGCCATATACATCGGCTGCGAGTTAAAACTAATAATGTGGAGCCCCGTTTCTTTATGTATTGGATGCAAGCGGCGTATCAGGTTTTTTGGGCGTACCGGGGAGCAGAAAGTAAAACCGCAATACCTAATCTATCAGGTTGCCGTCTAAAGCAGTTTTTGGCACCCCTCCCACCCCTCCCTGAGCAGCGCCGCATCGTGGCCCATCTGGAGGCGGTGCAGGAGCGGGTCCGGGCGCTCAAGGAGACGCAATCGGCCACCGAGGCCGAGCTCAAGCGCCTGGAGTAGCCGATTTTGGACAGGGCCTTTCGCGGAGAGCTGTGAGGCATGCAGCGGGACCTCTGGTGCAATCCGGTCAGCCGCCGCCAGATTTACCGGGTTTTCCACGATGAAAGCATCCCCAACAAGCGATGGTTCCTCATTGGGCTCCTTTTTGTCCGGGATGACCATCTGAAGGAAGTCCAGGAGACACTTCGGCGTTGCCGCCAGAAGGAGAGCTATGAGGGCGAAGTGCATTTTTCGGGGCTGCCCAAGAGTTTCGGCGGCGAATACGGCGCTAAGGCGCGCGTTGCCCGAGGTTGGATGCGAGCCTTTGAGTCAGGACTCACCGATATCGCCCGCTTTACTGCCCTCGCCGTGGATCGCTATAGTCCGGCCTACGATTCTAAACGCTTCCCCAGGGATTACCACGCGTATAACCGCTTCACCGCCATGGCACTGAAGGCCGGGATTGCCTGGTTTCTGGGTCCAGAGAACCTGGATGAGGTAGAAATCTCACTCGTATCCGACGCCAAAGACCGCATGAGCCGGCCCGATCAAGGGTGGATGGGTAACTTTGAGCAGTATCTTCCGTTCCGGGTCGAATTGGACGCATTCTTGGGGAAGTTGGAAGGCAAACCCTATCCTGCGGTACAACTGGAGCTGAGGTTAGAGGATTCCGCCAAAAACGATTCGTTGCAATTCTGTGACCTGCTCCTCGGCGCGACGCAACAAGCGTTGGTCGCCAGCTCTTCCTGGCCAACGAAACGGGAACTTGGAAAGATGGTGGTGCGCTGATATCTTGACCTACAGAAGCCGCCGTGGGAGCAACAATACGGACTTCACCGAGAATTCAGCCTGTGGGGTTTTCCTGATTCACGTGGCAGACCATACACCCCGGTGAACCTTGCCTTGAGGCTTGAGGACAGCCAACCTGGGCTTTTTTGAGAAAAGGCTGTGTTCTGCCGACCGCCGGGCGACCCTTTCGGGCCCCGAGGCCGGGGAGGCGATCCGGGAGCGGGTGCGCCAGGTGGTCCGGGAAGCCTTCCGGGCGGGCCCGGCGCTGGAGCGCCGCTACTTTCCCGAAAGCTCGGCCGATATTCCCGATGTCCCCGCCCTGACCCTGGTGGTCCTGGCGCCGGAGCACAGCTATGAGAACGCCCTGCGGGAGAAGACCCGTCGTCTGGTCACGGATATGATCCAGAACTGCGGCGGGCGGGGGCGGACCTACAAAAGCGGGCTTATCTTCGCCGTAGCGGAGGGCGGCGCCCAGCTTCTGGATGAGGCCAGGACCCTGCTTGCCCTGGAAAGCCTGGAGGACCCCGCCGAGCGGGAGCGGCTCAGGCTGGATGACTACCAGCTGCAGGAGCTCAGGGAGAAGAAGCAACGAACAGGGCGGAACCTGAAGGAGGGCGTGTGGCGGGCCTACCGGCGCGTGCTCCTTCTGAGGGAGGACAACGACCTGCGGGAGGTGGACCTGGGGCTTTTGCACCCGAGCGCCTCGGAATCTTTGACGGGCCTCATCCTCTCCCGCCTCAAGCAGGAGGGGCTGCTGGAAGAGGCCATCAGCCCGGACTTCCTGGTCCGCCACTGGCCGCCCGCTTTGGAGGAGTGGAGCACCAGGGCGGTGCGGGACGCCTTCTTCGCCTCGCCGCGGCTCCCGCGGCTGCTGAGGCCCGAGATCCTCAAGGAGACCATCGCCCGGGGCGTGCGGGAGGGGAAATTCGGGTATTTCTCTATGGGCGGCCCTATCATCTGGAACGACCCCACGTTCACATCGGAAAGTGTGGAGTTTGCGGAAGATGTCTTCATCACAACAAAGCAGGTTCTCCCTCCTGCTCAGCTCAGAATCGAGCCTGGGGAGGTGATACTGCGTCCGGGCGAGAGCGTTCAATTTCAGGCACTTGACCAGGATGGCCGGCGGATTGAAAGCGTGGTCTGGTCAGCCCGAGGGGGCGAAATCGACAGCAGCGGGAACTTTGTGGCCGGGATTGAAGAGGGAGAGTTTGAAGTCGAAGCCCGAAGGGGTGTCTTAACGGCAAGGGCCGTAGTCCGTGTTCGGAAAGACGCAGTTCCGCCCCCACCCCCGCCGCCACCGCCACCCCAGCCGCGCCGCCTCTTCTGGGAAGGCGACCTTCCGCCGCAGAAGTGGACGCAGTTCTACATGAAGGTGCTCACCCACTTCGCCACCGATCCCAGCCTGCGCCTGCGTGTGCGCTTTGAAGTGGCCCCGGAAGGGGGCATCCCGCCCAACCGGCTGGAGGAGGTCCGGGCCGCCCTGGGGGAGCTGGGCCTGGACGCCGGCGGGCTGCACACGGACGCCGGCCCTAAGTAAGTCGGGCGGCGCCTGGAAATGTGGGATTCGGGTCGCCTGGATAACCGGCCCCCCCGGGAACTGCCGGGGGCGAGAGGGTCACGCTGGACGCAGCGGGCGGTAGCCCGGCCTCCGCGCCGAAGGTTCGAATCCTGGCGCCGGTGGGGCCCGCGCCGAACCCGCTCCGGATTGCGGGGCCTTCTCAGACTGGCAGGTCCACCCCCTGGCTTGACGGCAGGCTGGCGCCCCCGAACCTGATCGTCTACGCCGAAACGACATCCGGCGTTTCCGGGATGGGGGCCGCAACTATTTGACCGGGCTGGCCCGTCGGGCGCGTACCCGACCCTCTGGGTCGGCGCTCCCGAAGGGGGGTACGGCCCGGCGCACGCCCGGGCGCTCCGGTCCTGGAGCCGCCGAACCTGCCCCCGCCGCCCAGACGGTATCTGGACATCGAGACGAATGGGGCTGTGGGCGCCGGTCGGCCGCTTCGCGGCGGCTTGTATCGGCGGCGGAAGAGGAGGGGCCGGTCCGGCAGTGGGTCTCCCGCGGCCAGGCCGCAGAGCGGGCCGTCCCGTGGCCGGAGTCGACCCCGAACGTGCCGGTCCTTGAGGGGCATCTGCGGGGGCGGACGTGGGCCTATTCGAATCACGCCCGGGCCGGCCGCAGCACCCCCAAGCCGGCGTGGCCAAAGCCCGCCTCGCCGGTCCGACGGCTAAAGCCCCAGGCCTCCTCAGCGGGGCAAAGACTCGACGGGGATCTCATGGGGGGCAAAGGCGCGGCCGTCTTTGAGCCACCAGACGGCCCGACTCCGGGCCATCCGGGCCGCATCCGGATGGATCTCAGGCCCGGCCACCACCGCCAGCTCC
>Ga0197143_1002396_pt1 | contig 13896 bp, 15 predicted proteins | sample GBS70_MetaG_FD_148603 | JGI IMG/M metagenome (GOLD analysis project Ga0197143, IMG submission 148603) | Sediment microbial communities from Great Boiling Springs, Gerlach, Nevada, United States - GBS 70_MetaG | ecosystem: Environmental > Aquatic > Thermal springs > Hot (42-90C) > Sediment...
ACATACGTTCCCGCATCAAGAGAAAACTCTTTCAATCCCAGCTTGGTTCGATTGGCGCCTCACCTCCTTGTAGCCGAGATCTTTCACCTGCCCCACTTTCAATCCCAGCTTGGTTCGATTGGCGCCCACACGTCCCCCGCGGGCAGGTGAGCGTCCTCCCCGCTTTCAATCCCAGCTTGGTTCGATTGGCGCATGTACGCCGATATTGTGAACGACTTCATCTACAACCTTTCAATCCCAGCTTGGTTCGATTGGCGCCTATGGAGGCGCCCCGCTCCCGGGCGCGTTCGTGGCCGCTTTCAATCCCAGCTTGGTTCGATTGGCGCGCCCCTATCTGCCCCAACACCTAATCTCCACCCTCACTTTCAATCCCAGCTTGGTTCGATTGGCGCGTCGACATCACCCGCGGCGTGCTCCGCGTTCGCAAGCTTTCAATCCCAGCTTGGTTCGATTGGCGCTGATGTATGAGGTGGCCCGCCGCCGCCTGGCCTACCTCTTTCAATCCCAGCTTGGTTCGATTGGCGCATGTTGTAGGCTTGTATATCGACCCGAGCGCCACCATCTTTCAATCCCAGCTTGGTTCGATTGGCGCTAACATCAGGGGGCATATCATGCCATGAGCTGGACCACTTTCAATCCCAGCTTGGTTCGATTGGCGCCCCAGGTGTTCTACCCCACAGCCCAAGAAGCCATCAGGCTTTCAATCCCAGCTTGGTTCGATTGGCGCCCCGTAGCCAGGGTCTAGCCCCCTGCGTTAATGGTCCTTTCAATCCCAGCTTGGTTCGATTGGCGCGCCTCTACCATCGCCGGCCCCGTCATGTCCTCCCTTACTTTCAATCCCAGCTTGGTTCGATTGGCGCCGCCCCAGGCCGCAGGGGGAAGAGACGCACTGGGGGCCTTTCAATCCCAGCTTGGTTCGATTGGCGCAAGGTCAAGGTTCCCATCCCGAAGCCCAGCTGCGAGCTTTCAATCCCAGCTTGGTTCGATTGGCGCGCTGGCCCTGCAGCCCGAAGGCCGACAACGCAGAAGGCTTTCAATCCCAGCTTGGTTCGATTGGCGCTCTCCCGCCCTGTCATCCCCCTGGCCCAGACGCCCGACTTTCAATCCCAGCTTGGTTCGATTGGCGCGCTGCCCCGCTGGGATGGCACCCTGCGGGGCATCATGCTTTCAATCCCAGCTTGGTTCGATTGGCGCGTTCGTGAGGCGGGGCGACGCCGCCCGCTATCTCCTGCTTTCAATCCCAGCTTGGTTCGATTGGCGCCTGATGCCCCATGCACGCCCTGGGGGGCAAATGCGTCCCTTTCAATCCCAGCTTGGTTCGATTGGCGCAGGCTTCCCAGAAGGGCTTCCCCTTGAACCTCAAGGCTTTCAATCCCAGCTTGGTTCGATTGGCGCGCTATGGCTGCTGCCCACTCCATCGCTGACCTCGTAGCTTTCAATCCCAGCTTGGTTCGATTGGCGCACTGTCTTCCTTTATGCGCTCTCACCCCCTTTCGCAACTTTCAATCCCAGCTTGGTTCGATTGGCGCCTGCACGGAGACGTGCATGGAGCGGGCGATCATCTCATTTTTCAATCCCAGCTTGGTTCGATTGGCGCCCCGCCACCAGCTCGGCGACTTTATCACGGAGCTGGTTTTCAATCCCAGCTTGGTTCGATTGGCGCGTCCAGGCGGCCCAACCTGTCAGGACTGTGGTAAGGCTTTTTCAATCCCAGCTTGGTTCGATTGGCGCCTTCTCAGCTTCGAATAGATAGATGTTCCCTGACACGCTTTTCAATCCCAGCTTGGTTCGATTGGCGCCGAGATGTTCCACAGGGAAGTGATAAGCAGGGAAGAATTTTTCAATCCCAGCTTGGTTCGATTGGCGCCTTCGATGTAGGGCCTCCAGCTTAGGCCGGCGACGCATTTTTCAATCCCAGCTTGGTTCGATTGGCGCCGCGGAAGCTGTCGCGCTCACCTCTCTCCATCACGGCGTTTTCAATCCCAGCTTGGTTCGATTGGCGCTTCTCACCCCCTTGCTGCTTCAGCGCAGCATCCCGGTTTTCAATCCCAGCTTGGTTCGATTGGCGCCTGTGAAGGAGCCAGAGCTCCCCCCGTGTGAAGAAGATTTTCAATCCCAGCTTGGTTCGATTGGCGCCCCTCCTCCTTTGCTTTGATTCCTCACACTAGCCGGATTTTCAATCCCAGCTTGGTTCGATTGGCGCCTGTGCTATCGGACTATCCATCTCCTCCTCCTCCTTATTTTCAATCCCAGCTTGGTTCGATTGGCGCTCAGAGGCCTCCAGGAGCGCCAACTGCGACAGCCGCTTTTCAATCCCAGCTTGGTTCGATTGGCGCGCCCGCCGCAGGTGCTCCAAGCCTTGGCAACCCCCTTACTTTTCAATCCCAGCTTGGTTCGATTGGCGCCTGAGGGGCCCAGCCAAGTATTCCCTGAAGATCAGTTTTCAATCCCAGCTTGGTTCGATTGGCGCCGCTTTATGCCCGCCTCAACAACGCGTGGCAGATGGTTTTCAATCCCAGCTTGGTTCGATTGGCGCTACATCGACAGCATCACCCTGACCCATGACCGCCGCGTTTTCAATCCCAGCTTGGTTCGATTGGCGCGCTCAGGCGGGTCATCACCAACCTGGACGAACTGATTTTCAATCCCAGCTTGGTTCGATTGGCGCCTGGCCACGCCCCAGCTCGATGCGTCGGAACGTCCTTTTTTCAATCCCAGCTTGGTTCGATTGGCGCAGGCCACAGATGTAGCAGAGGCCACCGCTGTTGCCTCTTTTCAATCCCAGCTTGGTTCGATTGGCGCTTCTGCTTAGCGACGCCTTTCGCATCCTGCAAGCCCTTTTCAATCCCAGCTTGGTTCGATTGGCGCCCGCCTCTCTCCTCAAGGGCGCGGGGGCGTTAGCGATTTTCAATCCCAGCTTGGTTCGATTGGCGCCGTCTTCTCCCGTGTCCACTCGGCGATGGCCCGCCATTTTTCAATCCCAGCTTGGTTCGATTGGCGCGCCCAGGCGGTATGTCTGGCGCTCCCCACCGGGCAATTTTCAATCCCAGCTTGGTTCGATTGGCGCTCCGCCGCCACAACCTGGGCCCTTTCCGCCCAACTCTTTTCAATCCCAGCTTGGTTCGATTGGCGCCGGATACGGGCTCGAACCGCTCTGAGGAGGAGGAGACTTTTCAATCCCAGCTTGGTTCGATTGGCGCGGCAGCGACTTTGAGGCAGGCTGTGGCGAGCCTCCTTTTTCAATCCCAGCTTGGTTCGATTGGCGCCTGCCTATGCGGTGCACTACCACGTTGGGAGGTAAGTTTTCAATCCCAGCTTGGTTCGATTGGCGCCTCGGGTATCTCGGGGCGAGGGCGGGTGATCATCCGTTTTTCAATCCCAGCTTGGTTCGATTGGCGCCAGCTGTATCTCTCGCTTGGACATATTATACTGCCGCTTTTCAATCCCAGCTTGGTTCGATTGGCGCCGGAGACCCGCAGCCCCTCATACGCCATGAGGAGCACGATTTTCAATCCCAGCTTGGTTCGATTGGCGCTTCACTTGATCCCGCCCCTATCCAGAAAAATTGCAACTTTTCAATCCCAGCTTGGTTCGATTGGCGCTGGCGCAGCTCCGCGACCCATTGGCCCAGGATCTCGTCTTTCAATCCCAGCTTGGTTCGATTGGCGCTGGTAGCGCCCAGGCGGAAGGGAGAGGAGCCAACCACTTTCAATCCCAGCTTGGTTCGATTGGCGCCCCACCAAGCGCGTCCAGCACCTGGGGACCCACGATACTTTCAATCCCAGCTTGGTTCGATTGGCGCGCGGGTATCATTGCCCAGCCCCCATAGCTCTTTGAGGCTTTCAATCCCAGCTTGGTTCGATTGGCGCTACCAGCTTGGCGGCCTAGGCGCTCGATGATGTACTGCCTTTCAATCCCAGCTTGGTTCGATTGGCGCAAGGACCGGGCAGAGGCCCTGGATGGGGTGCTGTTCCTTTCAATCCCAGCTTGGTTCGATTGGCGCGATGCGGTGAGGGCGAGGTGGGCCTCATGCGCGATCCTTTCAATCCCAGCTTGGTTCGATTGGCGCCTTCACACGTCGCGACGAGCTACACCTTGAGCGCCAGGCTTTCAATCCCAGCTTGGTTCGATTGGCGCCCGCTAGCTCCAATTCGACCACGTCGTCATCCCTAGCTTTCAATCCCAGCTTGGTTCGATTGGCGCCGGCAGCCAGCATCACCGCAGCCGCCAGGATGTATCTACTTTCAATCCCAGCTTGGTTCGATTGGCGCTCATGTTCCCTGATGAATTTAAGCCAGTTGTAGATGCCTTTCAATCCCAGCTTGGTTCGATTGGCGCGTCATTTTCACAACGGCGACATGTAAGGGACGTCGTTCTTTCAATCCCAGCTTGGTTCGATTGGCGCTGAGCTCAAGAGCCGCACTGTCTACTACAGCCTCTTCTCCTTTCAATCCCAGCTTGGTTCGATTGGCGCCTCAGCTCACCTGCGTTGTCGGTGGCTTCTGCCACAACTTTCAATCCCAGCTTGGTTCGATTGGCGCCTTGACGCCCTGTATGAGCTCTAAGAGCTAGCTGCCACTTTCAATCCCAGCTTGGTTCGATTGTCGCCCCCGCTTGCAGCAGGCGGACGAGATGCTGTCCAGAGCTTTCAATCCCAGCTTGGTTCGATTGGCGCTCCCCTCGTATGGGTTCCCCGCAGCCAGCGCAGGATCGGTAGTCGCTTTCAATCCCAGCTTGGTTCGATTGGCGCGCTGAGGGCTATGGTGGGGGCCCTCAAGGAGGGCAACCTTTCAATCCCAGCTTGGTTCGATTGGCGCGTCGCGGCCATTGGCCATGGGGGTCTTCATATCGCCCCTTTCAATCCCAGCTTGGTTCGATTGGCGCGAACAAGCTGGCAAAGTGCTAAGGAGGGTAGGCAGACTTTCAATCCCAGCTTGGTTCGATTGGCGCCTCCGCTACCTGATTCGACTCGGTCTTGAGGTGGCAACTTTCAATCCCAGCTTGGTTCGATTGGCGCTAACTTCCACCCCGTCGACCACCTCGTAGCCGACAAGCCTTTCAATCCCAGCTTGGTTCGATTGGCGCGGATCTACGAGGCCGACCTCCAGCATCAATATCAGACTTTCAATCCCAGCTTGGTTCGATTGGCGCATGGGGCAGGTGCGCTACTTCGTCGCGTTCGGGTCCGCTTTCAATCCCAGCTTGGTTCGATTGGCGCCCCGGTGACCAGAGCTCAACTCCTTGAGGGCTCACTTTCAATCCCAGCTTGGTTCGATTGGCGCTCGTCGCGTTCGGGTCCGGGCTATCGCTCAACCCTGCTAGCTTTCAATCCCAGCTTGGTTTGATTGGCGCCCAGCCTGCGTGGGCGGCTTGTGGTCGACATCACACGCTTTCAATCCCAGCTTGGTTCGATTGGCGCTATGAGCACCAAGACCACCAAACCCGCCCATCTACCCTTTCAATCCCAGCTTGGTTCGATTGGCGCACCCGCCTACCCCTAGGTTCAGCTGGGCAGGTTCTGACTTTCAATCCCAGCTTGGTTCGATTGGCGCCACTGGCTGCGACGGGTCCTTCAGCATGTTGAGGGCTTTCAATCCCAGCTTGGTTCGATTGGCGCGAGTTGCCGGAGATGAACGGTAGCCGCACGTGACGCCTTTCAATCCCAGCTTGGTTCGATTGGCGCCCTCCTTTTCGCTCTTCCAGGCAAGTGCTGCCATGCTTTCAATCCCAGCTTGGTTCGATTGGCGCCCGAGTCGCTGCAGGCGTTGCAGTGATCTCAGCACACTTTCAATCCCAGCTTGGTTCGATTGGCGCGCAGCCATGAACGGCGGCGCCACGCCCTTCATGGCCACTTTCAATCCCAGCTTGGTTCGATTGGCGCCAGCGCCGGCGCTGGGCCAGGGCGAGCTGGCGTTCGTCTTTCAATCCCAGCTTGGTTCGATTGGCGCCACGGCGTCAGCGCCCGGACGGTCTACAGGTGGTTCACTTTCAATCCCAGCTTGGTTCGATTGGCGCCCCCACATGGGAGCGCCACGTCACGTTGTGGGAACACCTTTCAATCCCAGCTTGGTTCGATTGGCGCTTGCCCGTAATCAGCGCAACCAGCAACACATCGCCCCTTTCAATCCCAGCTTGGTTCGATTGGCGCTCGAAGAGACCCACAATCGCCTCGTGGTAGGAGTGCACTTTCAATCCCAGCTTGGTTCGATTGGCGCTGGGCGGGAGGCGATTAGATATGTCCACAAAGGTTCCTTTCAATCCCAGCTTGGTTCGATTGGCGCGACGGAGGTGTATGAGATGCCCCCGACGGCTCTCTACTTTCAATCCCAGCTTGGTTCGATTGGCGCCCGCTTCAGCCTGGAGGAGCCCATAATGCCGTCAGGTCTTTCAATCCCAGCTTGGTTCGATTGGCGCATGGCACCATCGTTTACGGCCCAAGCCTCAATGCCGCTTTCAATCCCAGCTTGGTTCGATTGGCGCGATCTCGGGGGCCTGCCCCCACTTTGATGAATACAGGCTTTCAATCCCAGCTTGGTTCGATTGGCGCCGCCCAAATAAGGCAAAACCAAGCTGAGCCAGCGCGTCTTTCAATCCCAGCTTGGTTCGATTGGCGCCAGGCTATGACCGCTGCCGTCTGCGTTGGGCCGACACTTTCAATCCCAGCTTGGTTCGATTGGCGCAGGGAAGTGTGCAAATCTCACAAGTGTGAACTGGGGCTTTCAATCCCAGCTTGGTTCGATTGGCGCTACGAAGACGTCACCTACACAACAGTGACCCCCTTTCTTTCAATCCCAGCTTGGTTCGATTGGCGCGGCGACGATCCACTCGCTGCAGCTGAAGTATTCGTACTTTCAATCCCAGCTTGGTTCGATTGGCGCGGCCAGCCCCCCCTCCAGCCTGGTCAGGCGTGCCTCCCTTTCAATCCCAGCTTGGTTCGATTGGCGCCCTCTACAGCTCTTGCAAACTGCGTGAGTAGTTGCCTTTCAATCCCAGCTTGGTTCGATTGGCGCGTTATGCAGTTCCTTGAGCGCTACTATGCCGAGCGGCTTTCAATCCCAGCTTGGTTCGATTGGCGCGACGACGTCCTGCGCGGCTACGTGCAGGACGCGCTGCTTTCAATCCCAGCTTGGTTCGATTGGCGCCTGAGCTCCCTGTCCCAGATGATTCGTGCTGGCATCCTTTCAATCCCAGCTTGGTTCGATTGGCGCCCTGAGGAGGCCCCTACCCCTGCCGAGCCGATCTCTCTTTCAATCCCAGCTTGGTTCGATTGGCGCCAATGAGAGACAGGAGGGCGCTGTCAAGGCTACCCTTCTTTCAATCCCAGCTTGGTTCGATTGGCGCCTCAATCGCTTTCCAGGCGTCTAGCGCCCTACCTCTCTTTCAATCCCAGCTTGGTTCGATTGGCGCTCGCCCTTGCGGAACTGTATATGTCCAGACTGTCGTTGCTTTCAATCCCAGCTTGGTTCGATTGGCGCCGTTTGCGAGGCGGCGCCAATATTGTGCTTCCTTCTTCCTTTCAATCCCAGCTTGGTTCGATTGGCGCAGCCCCTGTCCCTCCCCCAACTGCTGCTGCCCCATCCTTTCAATCCCAGCTTGGTTCGATTGGCGCAGGGGGGACTATGCCCACCCCGAGCACGTCTCGCACCTTTCAATCCCAGCTTGGTTCGATTGGCGCTCATGCGCCATGTCCATCAAGGCCCCCGGCAGCGCCCTTTCAATCCCAGCTTGGTTCGATTGGCGCTCTAGACCACGTCCCCATAATTGGCGGAATCATAAACTTTCAATCCCAGCTTGGTTCGATTGGCGCATGTACGCCGACATCATTAACGACTTCGCCTACAACCTTTCAATCCCGGCTTGGTTCGATTGGCGCCAACTAGGCATTGAGCCTGACGACTTCGACGCCATCACTTTCAATCCCAGCTTGGTTCGATTGGCGCATAGAGCGTGCCTACAAGAAGGGGTTGCTTGGGCCAGCTTTCAATCCCAGCTTGGTTCGATTGGCGCCCCCCGGTGGTGCCCGCCGAGCGCTCGCAGCATCTGAGGGCTTTCAATCCCAGCTTGGTTCGATTGGCGCCTAACAGGCTCAAAGCCAGCTTTTCCTTCATCGCAACTTTCAATCCCAGCTTGGTTCGATTGGCGCCTTTAGCCATTCTCTTCGCCTCCCTTCTGTTGTCATGCTTTCAATCCCAGCTTGGTTCGATTGGCGCCGGTCTTACCTATGGCCCCAGAAGCGTCGAAGCCAAGCCTTTCAATCCCAGCTTGGTTCGATTGGCGCCGTTGGCCCGCAGGCCGCCGCCGTGCCACGTGATGCTTTCAATCCCAGCTTGGTTCGATTGGCGCGTCAAGGATCAGCAAGCAGTCCGCGTCTGCCCAACGCCTTTCAATCCCAGCTTGGTTCGATTGGCGCAATGACTTCTGGCGCTACGCGCCGCCCGCCCTAATCGCTTTCAATCCCAGCTTGGTTCGATTGGCGCCAGCGGGCCAGCCCCTGACGGGCCGCAACAAGTTTGCTTTCAATCCCAGCTTGGTTCGATTGGCGCACGGAGGCCCAGATGCGAGTCAGGAGCGTCTTCAAACTTTCAATCCCAGCTTGGTTCGATTGGCGCGGGCATGTTCTGCCCCCGCTGTGGCGTTGAGTTGCGGCTTTCAATCCCAGCTTGGTTCGATTGGCGCTCTTGCCAACGGGCAGTTGCAGCTCTAGCTCCAACACTTTCAATCCCAGCTTGGTTCGATTGGCGCTCTGGTGCAGGAGTGGGCAGATGAGCACCTCACAACTCACTTTCAATCCCAGCTTGGTTCGATTGGCGCCGTGGAAGCTCTTCAAGACCTCGCTGACTTGATCGCCCCTTTCAATCCCAGCTTGGTTCGATTGGCGCTGAGCCCTTGTGTGGGTCGGGAAAGGAGAAATTGCTACTTTCAATCCCAGCTTGGTTCGATTGGCGCAACAGGTAGACGTTCTGGGTCGACTATTACCCCCACCTTTCAATCCCAGCTTGGTTCGATTGGCGCTCTTCAGGATCTCTACTTCATCTGCCAGTTCCCTGTCTTTCAATCCCAGCTTGGTTCGATTGGCGCATAGATAGCCGCCACCAAGCATGCCACGCTCATTGCCTTTCAATCCCAGCTTGGTTCGATTGGCGCATCGAGAAGGCGGTCATCACCAAGGAGGCTACCAACCTTTCAATCCCAGCTTGGTTCGATTGGCGCACATGAGCACCGTCTTCTCGCGCAGCTCGTCCGGGTTCTTTCAATCCCAGCTTGGTTCGATTGGCGCACGGTTAGCTGGAGGGCTACGCCACCTGTCAGCGTCCTTTCAATCCCAGCTTGGTTCGATTGGCGCCGCCGGCCTACGCCACGGTGCCGCAGCGCATCTGGCTTTCAATCCCAGCTTGGTTCGATTGGCGCCCCCGAACTTGCGCGGCTCTTGGCCGTCCTGCGCCCTTTCAATCCCAGCTTGGTTCGATTGGCGCATGAGTCACCAGCCTCTCCAGGTCACCATCTATGTGCTTTCAATCCCAGCTTGGTTCGATTGGCGCAGGCCACAGATGTAGCAGAGGCCAGCGCTATTGCCCCCTTTCAATCCCAGCTTGGTTCGATTGGCGCAACTTCTGCCTGGACTCGCTCAAGGTAGGGCAAGAGCCTTTCAATCCCAGCTTGGTTCGATTGGCGCACGTCGACCGGACGCGGGCAGATACCCGCGCCTTCATCTTTCAATCCCAGCTTGGTTCGATTGGCGCCTGATCGACCGCCTCCAAGACACCACCCGATTGCCGCTTTCAATCCCAGCTTGGTTCGATTGGCGCTCAAGTGAAGCTGGACGGGCAAACAGAATGGTAGCGCTTTCAATCCCAGCTTGGTTCGATTGGCGCCGCCGCCCCTTGCAGTGGCAATAGTTGGCTATCTTTTCTTTCAATCCCAGCTTGGTTCGATTGGCGCTGTTACTACGCATCTACCAGACTGGTTCGCCAGGGCCCTTTCAATCCCAGCTTGGTTCGATTGGCGCCTGGTCAGGTTTGGGCGTCCCGCCCCGACCGTAGAAACTTTCAATCCCAGCTTGGTTCGATTGGCGCCCCACGACCGAGAGGGGGTGCTGATCGCGGACGGATGGGGACTTTCAATCCCAGCTTGGTTCGATTGGCGCCTGTCTTCCTTCATGCACTCTCACCCCCTTTCGCAACTTTCAATCCCAGCTTGGTTCGATTGGCGCCCTCGCCGAGCTGCTCAAATGGCTCGCCGCCCAATACTTTCAATCCCAGCTTGGTTCGATTGGCGCATCAATTAACGCTGATTCTGCTTCTAGCATGAGGCAACTTTCAATCCCAGCTTGGTTCGATTGGCGCCTGCGGCATAACGCCACCTCCTTCGTCTCGCCGCCCTCTTTCAATCCCAGCTTGGTTCGATTGGCGCGAGGTAGAGCCAGGCGACTGGCTCATGGGCGTCATCTTTCAATCCCAGCTTGGTTCGATTGGCGCCAAAAGCGACATTTTGCGAAGCTCGTGCAGCGCCTCCCTTTCAATCCCAGCTTGGTTCGATTGGCGCACAATCCAGGTCAGCCCTCACGAGGTTAGAGTCTCACTTTCAATCCCAGCTTGGTTCGATTGGCGCTTGCGTTTACTCATTGCTATCACCCCCTTTTTCCTTACTTTCAATCCCAGCTTGGTTCGATTGGCGCTCAGCAGGCGGAGGAGGTCATGCGTAAGGTAAACTGCTTTCAATCCCAGCTTGGTTCGATTGGCGCACCGTCATCACGCCACCGCCCCGGGCTGCCCGCACGCTTTCAATCCCAGCTTGGTTCGATTGGCGCAGCTCCCTGGGCCCCGCAGCCCTGGCTGTGTCCACCCTTTCGATCCCAGCTTGGTTCGATTGGCGCCTCCTCCGCCTGCTGAAGGCTGCGCACACCGTGACGGCTTTCAATCCCAGCTTGGTTCGATTGGCGCTCGGTCATCTTGAACGCCTGCTCCATGAAGGGCAGTCTTTCAATCCCAGCTTGGTTCGATTGGCGCGCGAATTCAGAAATGGTGTCTATCACAACGATATGCTCTTTCAATCCCAGCTTGGTTCGATTGGCGCGCCATCCTGCCCGCCCAATGAACGGCGCTCGCAAGAATTCTTTCAATCCCAGCTTGGTTCGATTGGCGCCACGTCCATCCGCGGGGCACATCAGCGCCAATGCCCCTTTCAATCCCAGCTTGGTTCGATTGGCGCATGGCTCTTGCGGCTGAGCCCCCCATCATCCTTCGTGCTTTCAATCCCAGCTTGGTTCGATTGGCGCGTGCGCCTTCACTACACCCTCGCCCAGGCCCGCACGCCTTTCAATCCCAGCTTGGTTCGATTGGCGCTATATATGCAAGACATGTTGATGCACTGAGGCACCACTTTCAATCCCAGCTTGGTTCGATTGGCGCATGAAGGAATCGCCCCCTATGCCAAGTATGTGGAGTACTTTCAATCCCAGCTTGGTTCGATTGGCGCTCCCCCGCCTGGTGTCCGAGATGGTGGAGCCAGACGGCTTTCAATCCCAGCTTGGTTCGATTGGCGCCATGCCGCCACCTTCGCGCACTCCCCCGCCGCCTTCTGCTTTCAATCCCAGCTTGGTTCGATTGGCGCGCAGGCCTCGGCCCATGAATTCAGAGAGATGGGACACTTTCAATCCCAGCTTGGTTCGATTGGCGCTGCAGTATGTGCGGGATCTGGTGGAGCAGGGCGAACCTTTCAATCCCAGCTTGGTTCGATTGGCGCAGCCGCATACCTGCCCTGTCTGCCTCGCAATCGAGGCTTTCAATCCCAGCTTGGTTCGATTGGCGCGAGCTGGAAGCTGAGCGCCTCGCAGCTGAGAGAGCCCTTTCAATCCCAGCTTGGTTCGATTGGCGCCAAGATGAGGACGTGCATATAGGTGTTGCGAGTGAACTTTCAATCCCAGCTTGGTTCGATTGGCGCAACCCTCCATGGAGTGCACTACGGCGCCCTTCTTAACTTTCAATCCCAGCTTGGTTCGATTGGCGCTCCTCCGCCTGCTGGAGACTGCGCACACCGTGACGGCTTTCAATCCCAGCTTGGTTCGATTGGCGCACGAGACATTGTCGCCAGTAGATGATGCAGGACACAGAATCTTTCAATCCCAGCTTGGTTCGATTGGCGCGCCCGCGAGCTCGCCGAAGATGGTGGCGGTGATCCGCTTTCAATCCCAGCTTGGTTCGATTGGCGCGGCGTAGGCCTGCGCCACCTGTCCCAGGGGGTCGTCCTTTCAATCCCAGCTTGGTTCGATTGGCGCTCACCGTCCTGGGGCTGGTATTCACGGTCCTCTACCCTTTCAATCCCAGCTTGGTTCGATTGGCGCCACCACAGGGCACCGCCATCCCACCAGGTCCACCACCTTTCAATCCCAGCTTGGTTCGATTGGCGCTCGTTGGCCCGCAGGCCGCCGCCGTGCCAGGTGATGCTTTCAATCCCAGCTTGGTTCGATTGGCGCTCTACACGCCCCCGCGGCTCATTGTGCGGTATGATACTTTCAATCCCAGCTTGGTTCGATTGGCGCAATGATTTCTGGCGCTACGCGCCGCCCGCCCTAATCGCTTTCAATCCCAGCTTGGTTCGATTGGCGCGGCGTCCGTGGGCGAGGCCTGGTCACTATCAGCGGTCTTTCAATCCCAGCTTGGTTCGATTGGCGCGTAGCCCAGCTCCCGCATTACCGCAAGCTGCACGGTCTTTCAATCCCAGCTTGGTTCGATTGGCGCCGCTCCATTTTCTCACCCCCTCATGCATTGTCCTGCCTTTCAATCCCAGCTTGGTTCGATTGGCGCCTGTAGACACTATCCAAGAGCGAGCGCGCAGGCGGCTTTCAATCCCAGCTTGGTTCGATTGGCGCCCCCTGGGCGCCTCGCCCAGATGGGGCAGCAGCAGTCTTTCAATCCCAGCTTGGTTCGATTGGCGCTTGCCCCACCGCCACTGCCTATAGCCGCCTACGTCACTCTTTCAATCCCAGCTTGGTTCGATTGGCGCATGAGTCACCAGCCTCTCCAGGTCACCATCTATGTGCTTTCAATCCCAGCTTGGTTCGATTGGCGCTCCATCCTTCTGACTCCTAGCCCTATCACGCCCCCCTTTCAATCCCAGCTTGGTTCGATTGGCGCCGCTACCTTATGCGCCACTGACGCCCCCCTCAGCCGTCTTTCAATCCCAGCTTGGTTCGATTGGCGCACACCTCTAGCTCTATGCGCGCCTGTGCTGCCCCTGCTTTCAATCCCAGCTTGGTTCGATTGGCGCTCTCGGCAGCTGGAGATGGGGTCGGCCGAGATCCAGCTTTCAATCCCAGCTTGGTTCGATTGGCGCCAGGTGGGCGCCCGCCAAGTCCTTCACCACTCGTGTCACTTTCAATCCCAGCTTGGTTCGATTGGCGCGGGCCAGAGCTGCCGCGCACGGGCATACACCCTCCGCCTTTCAATCCCAGCTTGGTTCGATTGGCGCCCATTTTCCCGCATGGCCGAGACCTTGTCTCGTCGTCGCTTTCAATCCCAGCTTGGTTCGATTGGCGCTCGCCCGCCGCATCGAGGCGCCATGTCACTGACACCCCTTTCAATCCCAGCTTGGTTCGATTGGCGCCGGCAGCACAAGGTGACGACGGGATGCAGGGTCTCGCTTTCAATCCCAGCTTGGTTCGATTGGCGCGGGAACATATATTACCACGGTTGGGAGACGGTGTTCCTTTCAATCCCAGCTTGGTTCGATTGGCGCAGTTGCTGACCTGGGGCAGCGCTTGCAGCGCCTCCACCCTTTCAATCCCAGCTTGGTTCGATTGGCGCCCCGCCATTTGCGGGCCATTTATCAACCGTGCCAGATTCGCCTTCGGCCCTTTTCTCCCACACCCTGCGCTCAGCTTACCGTCTACCCCCGGTA
>Ga0197143_1002398_pt1 | contig 13893 bp, 15 predicted proteins | sample GBS70_MetaG_FD_148603 | JGI IMG/M metagenome (GOLD analysis project Ga0197143, IMG submission 148603) | Sediment microbial communities from Great Boiling Springs, Gerlach, Nevada, United States - GBS 70_MetaG | ecosystem: Environmental > Aquatic > Thermal springs > Hot (42-90C) > Sediment...
CGCCTCCAAAAGGCCCACCTTCCCCAAGATGGAGGAGGTCTACGGGGTCAAGGCGGCCGCCATCGCCAGCTACCCCATGTATAAGGGCCTGGCCAGCCTGGTGGGCATGGAGGTGCTTCCCGTGGAAGGGGAAGGGGACGCCCTTCCGGGCAAGCTCCGGGCCCTGAGGGAGAACTGGGACCTCTACGACTTCTTCTACTTCCACGTGAAGAAGACGGACGCCATGGGCGAGGACGGGGACTTCCGGGGCAAGGTGGAGAAGATTGAGCTCTTTGACGCCCTCCTGCCGGAGATCCTGGCCCTAGGGCCCACGGTCCTCGCCATCACCGGGGACCACTCCACCCCCGCCCTCCTCAAGGCCCACTCCTGGCACCCCGTGCCCCTCCTCCTCAAGGCCCCTTACCTGCGGGCGGACGAGGCGGGGCGGTTCACGGAAAGGGAGGCCCAGAAGGGGAGCCTGGGGCACCTCAGGGGCGTGGAGCTCATGCCCCTCCTCCTGGCCCACGCCGGGCGGCTCGCCAAGTACGGGGCCTAAAATGGAAGGAAGATGCTCCGGCACCGCCTGAGCCTCGAGGAGTTCCAGGCCCTCCTAGAGAAGGCCCCGGAGGGGGTCCGCCTGGAGCTTTTGGACGGCGAGGTGTACGAGATGGCCCCCATCGGCAGCGGACACGCCAGCCTGGTCACCTACCTGGCCAAACAGCTGGAAAGACTCTACGGGGACCGGGCCCTGGTCTACGTGCAGAACCCCTTGCGCCTTTCCCAGCACTCGCTTCCCCAGCCGGACCTGGCCCTACTCCAACCCCGGGAAGACTTCTATCGGGCCCGGTTGCCCGAGCCTGGGGATACCCTCCTGGTGGTGGAGGTGAGCTTCTCCAGCCGGGAGCTGGACCTCAAGGTGAAGCTCCCTCTCTACGCCCAAGGGGGGATCCCCGAGGTCTGGCTGGTGGAGGAAACGGGGACCTTAGAGGTGTACCGGGAGCCCCGGGGAAGCCACTACCGCCACCGCCTGCTCTTGGAACCGGGAGAGGAAGTGGCCCCCCTTCTCCTCGGCCACCCTCTCCTGCGCTGGAATCCCCCTAGAGGTACCCCGCCCGCCTGAGCTCCTCGGCCACGGCCTCGAGGACCATCTCGTAGGCCCGGTCCAGGTCCACCCCCTTCAGGGTGGCCCCGGCCGCGGGCACGTGCCCGCCCCCGCCTAGCCTCAGGGCGATGTTCTGGGCGGAAACCCCGCCCCGGGAGCGGATAGAGACCTTCACCCCTTCCTCCCGCCTGCGCAAAAAGACGGAGACCACGCTCCCCTCCACGTAGCGGATGAGGCCCACGAAGTCGTCGGAGTCCTCCTCGCCCTTCACCGCCTCCTCGGGCAGGTGGGCGGTGACGAGAAGCCCGCCAAAGTGGAAGGCCACCGTGGAGAGGACCTGGCCCATGAGGCGGAAGTAGGAGGGGGGGCGGAACTGGAGGCGGTCGGTGAGCTCGGCCAGCTTCACCCCGTAGCCCACCAGCTCCGCCGCCACCCTCAGGACCTCGGGGGTGGTGTTGGCGAAGCGGAAGTTGCCCGTGTCCGTGAGGATGCCGGTGAGGACGGGGGTGGCGATCTCCTCCGTCCACGCCACCCCCAGAAGGTCAATGAGGTCCTTGACCATCTGGGCCGTGGCCGCCTTGGAGGGGTCCACCACGGCGATCTGGCCGAAGCGGGGGTTGGTGCCGTGGTGGTCTATGTTGATCACGAAGCCCTCCACCGGCACCCCCACCACCCGGGCGGGGTCGGCGCTGTCCAGGGCCACCAGGGTGGCCCCAGGGGGAAGCCGCTCCACGGGGTCGGAGTACTCCTCCTCCTGGGGCAAAAAGCGGAGGAAGCGGGGGGGCTCCGCCACCCAGCGGGCGTCCTTGCCCAGGGCCTTCAGGGCCCGGTAAAGCCCTAGGGAGCTTCCTATGGCGTCCCCGTCCGGGTCCACGTGGGTGGCGATGTAGATGGGGCCCTCCACCGCCTTCAGCACCTCGGCCACCAGGCGCATCTTCTCCCAGTACTTGGGGTCAGGGGCGTTGCCGTCCACAGGGCTAGGCTATCACGCCTAGAGGTTCCACCCCCCGGCCACCTCCAGGACCTGGCCCGTGAGGTAGGGCTCGTTGACGAAGAAGAGGACCGCCCGGGCGATCTCCTCCAGGAGGGCCAGCCTGCCCATGGGGATCTCCTGGAGGGGCTTGGAGATGGAGTTCTCCGCCACCCCCGGGGCCACCACGTTGGCGGTGATGCCGGCGGTGGCGAAGCGCTTGGCGATGGCCCTGGTGTAGAGGACCACCCCGGTCTTGGCGATGACGTAGGGGGTGATGTGGGGCCGGGCGAGGAGGTTAGAGGCCCCGGCGTAGCCCAGGTTCACGATGCGGCCATAGCCCTGCTCCACCATGAGGGGAAGGACCCGTTGCGTGAGGAGGAAGGTGGCGGTGAGGTTGGTGTCCAGGATCCAGCGCCACTCCTCGAGGCTCACCTCCTCTATGGGCTTATAGAGGTAGTCCCCCACGTTGTTCACCAACACCCCCACCCCCCCCAGGTGGTAGCGGACCTCCTCCACCAGGCCCGCCACCTCCTCCTCCCGGGTGAGGTCGGCCCGCACCTTGATGGCCCGCACCCCCAGGGCCTCCGCCTCCTGCCGGGTGGCCTCGGCCAGACCCTCGGAGGTGCGGTAGTGGACGGCCACGGCGTAGCCCTCCCGGGCCAGGGCCAGGAGGATGGCCCGGCCGATGCCCTTGGCGCTTCCCGTCACCAGCGCGACCCTCATGCCCCCTCCAGGTAGGCCTCCAAAAGGCGCCGGGTGAAGCTATTCAAGGAGTAGCCCAGCCCCGCCTTAGGCTCCACCCAGGCCCACTCCAGGATTTCCTCGTTGGGGCGCACCTCCCCTTCCCCCCGGGCGAAGTAGTTGAGGAGGAGCATGTGGCTGGGCTTATAAAACTCGGGGCTGAAGAGGGCCTCCTGCACCAGGGCGAAGCGTATTTGGGAGAGTTCCAGGTTCACCTCCTCCCGGATCTCCCGCCTAAGGGCAGCCTCCAGGCTCTCCCCATAGGCCACCTTCCCCCCGGGCACCCCCCAGAGCCCCCGCCACTTGGCGGTGCGCACCAGAAGCACCCTGCCCTCCCTCTCCACTAAGGCCCCCACCGTGGGGATGGGATACTGCGGAGGACTCTCCATACGTACCAAGCCCCAAGATACAGGGCCTGGAGGAGGACGAAGGTGAGGTAGGCCCCAGGCTGGTGAAAGGCCAGGAAGAGGCCCAGGAAGAAAAGCTGGGTGGTGAGGCCCAAGTTCACCACCCCCGCCAAGGCGGCCTCGTCAAAGAAGCGCCTAGGGTCTAGACGGAGGCTCTTCAGAAGAAGCCCTTCCAGGAAGGTGATGGCCCGGTCCTGGGGCAAGAAGAGGAGGCGGTAGACCCCCCGCATAAGGGCGAGGAGGGGGCTTGGGGGGTCTACCGCCTCTTCCGGAAGGGGAAGGCCCCGGTGGAGGCGGTAGAGCCTTTCCAGGTTGAAGTCGTAGGACTGGACCAGGGTGAAGACCAAAAAGGCTAAAAGGGCCATCCCCCAGGCCCCCGTCCTCGCCCCCAGGGCCAGGAAGAGGAAGAGGTTGCCGAGAAAGTCCAGCTCCGTGTCCAGGTAGCGCCCGAGCTCCGTGACCTCGCCCCTAAGGCGGGCGAGCTGGCCGTCGGCGTTGTCCAAGACGGTCTTCACCTGGAGAAGGAGGGCGGCGAGGAGGTCCTCACCCCTTAGGACCAAGCCGGCGGCGAGGAGGACCAAAAGGGTGTGGAAATAGACCAGGTGGTGGGGCCTAAGGGGGGTGGGGAGAAGAAGGCGCACCACCAGGTGGGCCAGGGGGCGGAAGAGGAGGATGTTCAAAAACTCGTGGACCGGTCTGGCCTTGGCCCCGGGCACCATGGCTAGTCCCTCAGGTGGTCCAGGATCCGGGCCACCACCTCCTCGAGGCCCATCTCGCTGGTGTCCAGGATCAGCGCCTCGGGGGCGGGGGCGCTTTGCGCCCGGTCCTTCTCGTCCCTCTGGAGGAGGTCCCGAAGCACCGCCTCGTAGTCCCCGGGGCGCTCCTTGGCCCGCCTCTGGGCCCGGACCTCGGGACGGGCGGTGAGGTAGAACTTGTGGGGGGCCTCCGGGAAGACCGCGGTGCCCATGTCCCGCCCCTCGGCCACGAAGGGCGGGGGCACCTCCTTGAGCCTGGCGTTCACCCAGGCCCGCACCCCGGGAAGCCTCGCCACCTGGGAGACCACCCGGTCCACCGCCTCGGTGTGGAGGTGGGGGGTGAGGTCCTCGCCGTCCGCCAGGACCCGGTTGCCCTCCTTGTCCGCTAGAAGGCGCACCTTCTTGGCCTCTAGGAGGGCCAGAAGCCCCGCCTCGTCCTCCAGCTCCACCCCCGCCCTCAGGGCCAGGTAGGCGGCGGCCCGGTAGAGGAGGCCGCTAGAGAGGTAAGGCACCCCCAGGGCCTGTGCCACCCGCTTGGCCACGGAGCTCTTCCCCGAGGCCGAGGGGCCGTCTATGGTCACGATGCCCCGCATAGGCCAAGGAGGTCCCGGAAGAACCCGGGGTAGGAGATCTCCGCCCACTCGGGCTCCCACACCCTCACCCCCACGGGGAGGCCCGCCACGGCGAAGGCCATGGCGATGCGGTGGTCGTGGAAGGGCTCCACCTCCCCCCTCCTCACCCCGCCTCCCCGGATCCTGAGCCAGTCCGGCCCCTCCTCCACCTCCACCCCCAGGGCCCGGAGGTTATGGGCGATGGCCGCCACCCGGTCGGACTCCTTGACCCGAAGCTCGGAAAGGCCCGGGATGAAGGTCTCCCCTTCCGCCCAGGCGGCGGCCGCCGCCAGGATGGGCACCTCGTCCACCATGAGGGGGATCAGGCCCGGGTCCACCTCCACCCCCTTCAGGGGGCTATGGCGGGCCCGCACGTAGCCCACGGGCTCCCCCGCCTCCCCCTCGAGGACCCGCCACTCCAGGTCCGCCCCCATGGCCTTCAGGACCTGGAGGAGCCCGGTGCGGGTGGGGTTCAGGCCCACCCCCTCCACCACCACCTCCGAGCCCGGGGAGAGGAGGGCCGCCACCAGGAAGAAGGCCGCCGAGGAGAAGTCCCCGGGGACGGTGAGGTCCTTGGCGGGGAAGGGCCCGGTCCTCTCAGTCCTCACCCGGTTCCCCTCCACCCAGAGGGGGAGGCCAAAGTGGCGGAAGAGCCTTTCCGTGTGGTCCCGGGTGGGGATGGGCTCCTCCACCTCCGTGAGCCCTTCGGCGAAGAGGCCCGCCAGGAGGAGGGCGCTTTTCACCTGGGCGCTGGGGACGGGAAGGGTGTAGGAGATGCCCTTCAAGGGAGCCCCCCGCACGGCCAGGGGGGCCTTCCCGCCCCCTTCCCGGCCGTCTATCCGGGCCCCCATGGCCCTCAAGGGCTCGGCCACCCGGCCCATGGGCCGCCGCCTCAAGGAGGCGTCCCCGGTGAGGACGGCGAAAAGCCCCTCCTGGCCCGCCAGGATGCCCAGGAGGAGGCGCATGAGGGTGCCGGCGTTGCCGCAGTCCAGGACGTCCTCGGGCTCTTTAAGGGCGAGGCCCCTTCCCCGCACCAGGAAGTGGGGGCCCTCCTCCGCTATCTCCGCCCCCAGGGCCCGGAGGACCCGGGCGGTGGAGAGGGTGTCCCCCGCCTTCAAGGGGTAATAAAGCCGTCCCTCCCCCTCGGCCAGGGAAAGGAGCATGAGGCCCCGATGGGTCACGGACTTGTCCCCGGGAACCCGCAGGGCGCCCCTCAGGGGGCCACACGGGCCGAGGTCCAAAAAGGGCCGGTCCATGCCCCCTAGTCTTCCCGCCCTTCGGGGCTTTGGTCAAGGGCGGGGCTCGCCCCCAGGAGGTAGCATAAGGGGCATGCGCGACCTGGACCGGGAGGAGACCTATCTGGTGGACCGGCAGGGCCTGGCCCTGGAGCTCAGGGACCTGGTGGGCACGGGGCCCGTGCCCCAGGGGACCTACCCGGGCCCCCACGGCGTTTTGGCCTACGGGGAAGGGCGCTTCGCCGCCGAGCTCCTGGGCCTCCCCGAATGGGTGGAGGAGGGGACCCTCTTCCTCCTGGAGGGCGGGTACGACCTGGGGGAGGCCGCCGCCATGGGCCTCCTGGCGGAAAGCGGCCAGGCCCAGGTGGTGCGGGTGGGCTTCCGGGAAGGGGTGGAGGTCCACATCCCCCCAAGCCCCTTAAGCCCCTACCGCTACCTCCGCTTCCTCCTCCTGGCCACGGGGCGGGAGGAGGCCCTGAAGGAGGTGGACGAGAAGCTCCTTCAGGAAAGGAGGCGGCTTGGCCCCGAGATCCCCTTAGGGGAAAACCCCGCCAAGTTCCTGGCCTACACCCTCTTAGAGCGCCTGCCCCTCTTCTTTAGCCCCTTTTTCCGCCCCCTGGAAGGGGCCGCCCAAAGCCTTTTCGCCCGCATCGGGAAAAGCCTCTCCCTGACCCCGCCCTATAGCGCCCTGGAGTTTTTCCTGACGGGCCTCGAGGCCCGCCACGAGCAGGGGGACCCCCTGGCGGCCGTCCTCCTGGGCGAGGGGGAGGCCCTGGCCTTGGCCAAGGAGATCCTGGAGACCCGGGTGGACGCCCTCGCCGAGGTCCCCCCGCCCGAGGGGAGCCGCCTGGCCCAGGCCATGGCCCTCTGGTACCGCCTGGCCTGGACCGCCTACTACCTGGCCCTCCTCTACGGCGTGGACCCCTCGGACCAGGAGGTCCTGGAAAGGCTGAGAGAGGTGAGCTAGTGGAGGTCCCCCCCTTCCCCAAACCCCGGAGCCTGGAGGAGGTCCTGGCCCTCCAGAAGGCCCTGGCGGGGAAGGTGGTGGTGGCGGGAAGCCTAAAGGGCGTGAGGCGCATCGCCGCCCTGGACGCCGCCCACAAGCGGGGTATGCCCCTCTTGGCCGTGGCCGTGCTCTACGACCTGGAAAGAGGCCCCCTCTTCGTGGGCAGGGGCTTGGTCCCCGAGGAGGAGCTTTTTCCCTATATCCCCGGCTTCCTCTCCTTCCGGGAGGCCCCCGCCTACCTCCTGGCCCTGAAGGCCCTGCCCGAAGCGCCCGAGGCCCTTCTGGTGGACGGGCAGGGCCTCGCCCACCCCCGGGGCCTGGGCATCGCCAGCCACCTGGGGGTGCACCTGGACCTGCCCAGCGTGGGGGTGGCCAAAAGCCTCCTCTATGGCCGCCCGGAAGGCCCTCTGCCCCGGGAAAAGGGAAGCGCCGTCCGCCTCCTTTCCCCCGAGGGAAGGCCTATGGGCTACGTCTACCGAAGCCGCACCGGGGTCAAACCCCTTTACGTCTCCCCCGGGCACCGGGTGGGGCTAGAGGAGGCCCTGGACTTCGTCAAGGCTCTCCCCACCCGCTTCCGCCTGCCCGAGCCCCTACGCCTGGCCCACCTGGAGGCGGGAAAGGCCCTGAAGGCCTTAGACTGAGGCCCGTGGAAAGGCCCAATCCCGTCTACCGGGCCGCCTGGCTCCTGGCCCGCTTCCTCCTCCACCTCCTCTTCGGCTACCGGGTGGAAGGAGCGGAAAAGGTACCGGGGGAAGGCCCCGTGATCCTGGCCGCTAACCACCTTTCCATCCTGGACCCCATCGCCATCGGCGCCGGCATCAAAAGGCCCGTGAGCTTCCTGGCCCGGGCGGACGTCTTCCGCCTGCCCCTCCTCTCCTGGCTCCTGCCCCGGCTCTACGCCATCCCCGTGGAGCGGGGCACGGGGGACCTCTCCGCCATCAAGGGGGCCATCCGGGCCCTGGAGAAGGGCATGGCCTTCGGCATCTTCCCCGAGGGCACGAGGAGCCGCTCAGGCAGGCTCCAGCCCTTCAAGACCGGGGTGGCGGCCATCGCCTACCGCACCGGGAGCCCCGTGGTGCCCGTGGCCGTGATCGGCACGGAAAAGGCCTGGCCCGTGGGCCGGAAGCTCTTCCGCCTGCGCCAGCCCATCCGGGTGGTCTACGGGGACCCCATCCCCGTTCCAAGGAAAACCAAGGTTACCCACCAGGAGCTGGAAAACCTCACCCGGGAGATAGAGGCTCGGGTACGGGAGCTTCTCCCTCCTCATAACTGCTAGAGGCAATGCTTTCACTATCACACATTGCTATACATAGTGGAAGAAATGGGACAGGGTATTGCGGGAAGACCTTTAGGCGTGATATAGTCCGCCCGGAAGGGAAAAGAGGAAGGAGGTGAAGAATGGCAGCAAAGAAAACGGTAACCAAAGCGGATCTGGTGGATCAGGTGGCGGCCGCCACCGGCCTCAAGAAGAAGGACGCCAAGGCGGCCATTGACGCCTTCCTGGCCAAGGTGGAAGAGGCCCTGAGCGCGGGCAGCAAGGTGCAGCTCACCGGCTTCGGCACCTTTGAGGTGCGCAAGCGGAAGGCCCGCACCGGCGTGAAGCCCGGCACCAAGGAGAAGATCAAGATCCCGGCCACCCAGTACCCCGCCTTCAAGCCGGGGAAGGCCCTCAAGGACAAGGTCAAGAAGTAGGCTATTCCCTTCCCCCGGGGGGGCTTGCCCCCCGGGTTATCCCTTAGGCCCCGCCCAAAGCCCCGCCCGGCCTGATTTTGGGCACCACCCGGGGGGCTTCCTTCTCCTCCTTGGGCGCCTCGAGGGCCTCGAGGGGAAGGCCCTCCACCACCTTTTGGAACTCCTCCGCCGTGAGGGTCTCCCGCTCCAGGAGGGTCTCGGCCACCCGCTCCAGGACCTCCCGCTTTTCCCGCAGGAGGTCAAGGACCCTCTGGTACTGCTCCTCTATGAGGCGCCGCACCGCTTCGTCAATACGCTTGGCGGTCTCCTCGGAGTACTGGCGCACGTCGTAGCCCCCCAGGTAGGTGTCCTCCCGCAAGGCGTAGGCCACGGGACCGAACTCGGGGTGCATGCCCCACTCGGTGATCATGCGCCGGGCCAGCTCCGTGGCCTGACGGAAGTCGTTCTCCGCCCCCGTGGTCACGTCCTCAAAGATGAGCTCCTCGGCGGCCCGCCCGGCCAGGGCCACGGCGATCTGGTCCAGGAGGCGCTTCTTGGACCAGTGGAGCATGTCCTCCCGCCTCGGCATCATGAAGCCCAAAGCCCGGCCCCGGGGGACGATGGTCACCTTGTGCACCCCGTCGGCGTGTTCCAGGAAGTGGGCCGCAAGGGCGTGTCCCGCCTCGTGGTAGGCGGTGATCTGGCGGTCGCGGGGGGTGAGGACCAGGCTCTTCTTGGCGGGCCCCATCATCACCCGGTCGGCGGCCTCCTCCAGGTCCTTCATGGTGATCTTCTTCCGCCCCTCCCGGGCGGCCAGGAGGGCGGCCTCGTTGAGGAGGTTCTCCAGGTCCGCCCCCACGAAGCCTGGGGTGCGCTTGGCGAGAAGGGCCAGGTCCACGTCCTCGGCCAGGGGCTTGCCCCGAGCGTGGATCCTGAGGATCTGCTCCCGGCCCTTCACGTCGGGGGCGTCAATGGCCACCTGGCGGTCAAAGCGCCCCGGGCGCAAAAGGGCGGGGTCCAGGACGTCGGGGCGGTTGGTGGCGGCCATGACGATGATGGTGGAGTCCTTCTCAAAGCCGTCCATCTCCACCAAGAGCTGGTTCAGGGTCTGCTCCCGCTCGTCGTTGCCGCCCCCCACGCCGCTTCCCCGCCTACGGCCCACGGCGTCAATCTCGTCAATGAAGACGATGCAGGGGGCGTGGCGCTTGGCGGTCTCAAAGAGGTCCCGCACCCGGGCCGCCCCCACGCCCACGAACATCTCCACGAAGTCGGAGCCCGATGCGGTGATGAAGGGCACCCTCGCCTCCCCGGCCACCGCCCGGGCGATGTGGGTCTTCCCCACCCCCGGGGGGCCCACCAGGAGGACCCCTTTAGGGATCCGGGCCCCCATCTCGTGGAAGCGGCCGGGGTTTTTCAGGAACTCCACGATCTCCTTGAGCTCCTCCTTGGCCTCCTCGGCCCCGGCCACGTCCTTGAAGGTGACCTTGGGGGCCTCGGTGAGGACCTTGGCCCGGCTCTTGGTGAAGCTGAAGGCCCCGTCCGAAGGGCCTGCGCGGCCCGCGCGGGAGAAGTAGAAGAGGGCCCCGATGAGAAGGCCCACCAGGAGGAGGGGCCAGAGGAAGCCCAGGGCGCTTTGGCCCTGAGGGGGCTCCACCCGCACGCTCACCCCCTGGCGCATCCAGGCCTCGAGGGTGGCGTTGTCCGGGGGGCTGGCGGCGTAGGTGGTGAAGCCCGAGCCGTCGGTGAGGGTACCCTGGATGCGGGTGTCCCCCGAGCGCACCACCACCTCCTTGACCCGGCCCGCCTTCAGGTCCTCCAGGAAGGTGGTGTAGTTCACCGCGCCGCTAAGGGTGGCCGTGGTCCCCGCCAGGCTGAAGGCCCAGGCCAGGAAGAGCAGGCCCAGGACAAAGAGCAAAAAGTTCAAGGGAACCCGAGGCATGTCTTCCCTTAGGGTACACGCCTCCTGGGGGTTCTGGGTAGCCTGGGCCACCATGACATATCCTCGCTCAAGTCGCTTGACAACATAGAGGGACATCGGGTATGCTGGCCTCGAGGTGAGGTTATGGCTAAGGCAGTGGGCATTGACCTGGGCACCACCAACAGCGTGATCGCCGTCATGGAGGGCGGCAAGCCGGTGGTCTTGGAAAACGCCGAGGGGGAGAGGACCACCCCCAGCGTGGTGGCCTTCCGGGACGGGGAGATCCTGGTGGGCCGCATGGCCAAGCGCCAGGCGGTCTTGAACCCCGAGGGGACCATCTTTGAGGTGAAGCGCTTCATCGGGCGCCGCTACGAAGAGGTCCAGGAGGAGGCCAAGCGGGTCCCCTACAAGGTGGTCCCGGGGCCCGATGGGGGCGTGCGCATTGAGGTCAAGGGGAAGCTCTACACCCCCGAGGAGATCAGCGCCATGATCCTCCGCAAGCTGGTGGAGGACGCCTCCAAGAAGCTGGGCGAGAAGATCACCAAGGCGGTGATCACCGTGCCCGCCTACTTCAACAACGCCCAGCGGGAGGCCACCGCCAACGCCGGGAGGATCGCCGGCCTCGAGGTCTTGCGCATCATCAACGAGCCCACGGCCGCCGCCTTGGCCTACGGCCTGGACAAGAAGGGGAACGAGACCGTCCTGGTCTTTGACCTGGGGGGCGGCACCTTTGACGTCACGGTGCTGGAGATCGGCGAAGGGGTCTTTGAGGTGAAGGCCACCTCCGGGGACACCCACCTGGGGGGCTCCGACATGGACCACGCCATCGTCAACTGGCTGGCCGAGGAGTTCAAGCGGGAGTACGGGGTGGACCTGAGGGCGGACCGGCAGGCCCTCCAGCGCCTCATTGAGGCGGCGGAGAAGGCCAAGATTGAGCTCTCCAGCACCCTGGAGACCACCATCAGCCTCCCCTTCATCGCCCTGGACCCCGCCAGCAAGACCCCCTTGCACCTGGAGAAGAAGCTCACCCGGGCCAAGTTTGAGGAGCTCATTGAGCCCCTCTTAAAGCGCCTCCGGGGCCCGGTGGAGCAGGCCCTGAAGGACGCTGGCCTCACCCCCGCCCAGATTGACGAGGTGATCCTGGTGGGCGGGGCCACCCGGGTGCCCGCGGTGCAGCGGGTGGTGAAGGAGCTTCTGGGCAAGGAGCCTAACCGCTCCGTGAACCCCGACGAGGTGGTGGCCATGGGGGCCGCCATCCAGGCGGGGGTCCTCATGGGCGAGGTGCGGGACGTGGTCCTTCTGGACGTCACCCCCCTCTCCCTGGGCGTGGAGACCAAGGGCGGGGTGATGACGGTCCTCATCCCCAGGAACACCACCATCCCCACCCGCAAGTGCGAGATCTTCACCACGGCGGAGCACAACCAGACGGCGGTGGAGATCCACGTCCTCCAGGGGGAGCGCCCCATGGCCCAAGACAACAAGAGCCTGGGCCGCTTCCGCCTCGAGGGCATCCCCCCCATGCCCGCCGGGGTGCCCCAGATTGAGGTCTGCTTTGACATTGACGCCAACGGCATCCTCCACGTGACCGCCAAGGAGAAGTCCACGGGGCGGGAGGCCTCCATCACCATCCAGAACACCACCACCCTCTCCGAGGAGGAGATCCAGCGGATGATTGAGGAGGCCCAGCGCCACGCCGAGGAGGACCGGCGGCGCAAGGAGCACGCCGAGCTCAAGAACACCCTGGACACCGCCCGCGTCCAGGCGGAGCGGGTCCTAAAGGAGAAGCAGGGCTCCCCCGAGGCCAAGGCCCGCCTGGAAGCCGCCATCGCCAAGGCCAAGGAGCTGGTGGAGCGGGACGCCCCCGACCCCGAGCTGAAGGCGGCCACCGAGGAGCTCCTGCAGGCGGTCCAGGCCTACGAGACCTCCGCGGGCGCGGGGTCCACGGGAAGCCGCCCGGACGACGTGATTGACGCCGACTACAAGCCCGCCGACTAGGCCTAAGGGAAGAGGGCCCCGCCCCCAGGGGCGGGGCTTCCCCCCAAGGAGGGAAGCATGGAGGAGAAGAACCTGGGGGAAAACGCCCTGGAGAAGGACCTCAAAGAGGTGGAAAAGGAGGCGGAGGCCCTGGAGGCCCGCCTCAAGGCGGCCGAGGAGGAACTCACCAACTTCAAAAACCAGTACCTCCGCCTCCTCGCCGACTTTGACAACTACCGCAAGCGCATGGAGGAGGAGCTTAGGACCCGGGAGCGGGAAGGGGCCCTCAAGGTCCTAAGGGCCCTCCTCCCCGTGCTGGACGACCTGGAAAGGGCCTTGGAGTTCGCCCAGGCCAGCCCGGAGAGCATCCTCCAGGGGGTGAAGGCGGTGCGGGAGGGCTTCTACCGCATCCTGGCGGGGCTCGGCGTGGAGGAGGTGCCGGGGGAGGGGGAGGCCTTTGACCCCCGGTACCACGAGGCCATCGGCCTCCTGCCCGGGGAGCCCGGCAAGGTGGCCAGGGTCTTCCAGCGGGGCTTCCGCCTGGGGGATAGCCTGGTGCGCCCCGCCCGGGTGGCCGTGGGCGAGGAGAAGCCCGAGGACGAGGCGGGGGTGGAATAGGCCATGAAGGACTACTACGCCATCCTGGGCGTGCCCAAAAACGCCACGCAGGAGGAGATCAAGAGGGCCTACAAGCGCCTGGCCCGGCAGTACCACCCCGACGTGAACAAGAGCCCGGAGGCGGAGGAGAAGTTCAAGGAGATCAACGAGGCCTACGCGGTCCTCTCCGACCCCGAGAAGCGCAAGATCTACGACACCTACGGCACCGCCACCCCGCCCCCTCCCCCACCCCCCGGGGGCTACGACTTCTCCGGCTTTGAGGTGGAGGACTTCTCCGAGTTCTTCCAGGAGCTCTTCGGGGGTGGGCTCTTTGGGGGCCGCCGGAGGTACCGCCGGGGACGGGACGTGCGGGCCGAGCTCCCCCTCACCCTCGAGGAGGCCTTCCACGGGGGCGAGAAGCTCCTGGAGGTGGGGGGCAAAAGGGTATCCGTGCATATCCCCCCTGGAGTCCAGGACGGGGCCACCCTTCGGGTTCCCGGCATGGGCGGCCCCGGGGAGCCCCCGGGGGACCTCCTCCTCACCGTGCGCCTCCTCCCCCATCCCCGCTTCCGGCTGGAAGGGCGGGACCTCTACGCCACCCTGGACGTCCCCGCCCCCATCGCCGTGGTGGGGGGCAAGGTGCGGGCCATGACCCTGGAGGGGCCGGTGGAGGTCACCATCCCTCCCAGAACCCAGGCGGGCAAGAAGCTGAGGCTCAAGGGCAAGGGCTTCCCTGGCCCCGGTGGCCGCGGGGACCTGTACCTGGAGGTGCGCCTCACCATCCCCGAGCGCCTCACCCTGGAGGAGGAGGCCCTTTGGAAGAAGCTGGCGGAGGCCTACTATGCTCGCGCGTAGCGAATGGTTTTCCCTAGAGGCCCTGGCCGAGCACGGCCTCTCCCTAAGCGCCGTGCGGGGCTACGTGGA
>Ga0197143_1002401_pt1 | contig 13867 bp, 10 predicted proteins | sample GBS70_MetaG_FD_148603 | JGI IMG/M metagenome (GOLD analysis project Ga0197143, IMG submission 148603) | Sediment microbial communities from Great Boiling Springs, Gerlach, Nevada, United States - GBS 70_MetaG | ecosystem: Environmental > Aquatic > Thermal springs > Hot (42-90C) > Sediment...
TTTGATGCCGAGGTAAAGGATATTAGCATAGACCCCATTGGCTCCCTGGTGGTGGACCTGGGCAGTGTCGACATCTTCGGGCAGCACATAGACCTTGGACAATACGACCTTTCAAGCCTAGTTGGGAATGTTGATGACCTTATCGCACAATATGTGCTGAACCCCCTCGTCAACTTTTTGACCCAGCCCATTATCAACCTTTTAGAGCCTGTTGTCACAATGTTTATTGGAGATGCTATAAAACAAATGATGGGGATGCTCGCGATAAATCAAAGTGTGGAACTGCCACCTATCGTAGGAAATCAAGGGATAACCATGGATGTGAACTCTTCAGTATCTTCGTTGCTCTTTTACCAAGATGGTGCAAGGGTCGGGTTGAATGCTGGGGTTGCAACCAGAAAGGGGATAGAAAGGGAGCCACTAGGTTCCATCTTGCGCGATGGTTGTATAAGGCTAGACCCTGAAGACCTTATGTATGCATTTGAGCACGAGCCACCATTGCAAATCGGGGTGAAGTATGACCTGGCGAACGAACTCCTTTTCATGCTATGGTGGTCAGGCTCATTGCATCAGGAGTTTGACCTAAGTTCCATGCTAGAAGGTCAGGGGCTTCCTATCGAGAACCTGAGGGTCACCCCCGATTTGTATCTACCCCCAATAATTGATGACTGCAACGACAACTTCGAGCCAAAAATCCAGCTCGGGGATGCGTATCTAGATCTGAAGTTCAATCTTTTGAATGCAGAACAGCATTTAGGGGTTTGGCTTCAACTCGAGGTCACAGGGGGAATAAAGGCGGTTGGCAACAAAGTTGGATTGTACATTGATAAGATTTCATTCTTCCAGATGGAGGCATACGACATTGCGGGAAACATGGGCGATTTGATGAATATGATCGTGGCTGCTTTGCCAGGACTTTTGAGCATGGCAGAGGGACAGGAGTTCATGTTCGATGTGCCTGAAATCGATTTGGGGGCTGTGGTGCCTGGTGTACCTGAAGGCACGACTATTCGATTGACCGACATGACGAGCAAAAGCGAGCACGGGGTTTTTGTGTTAGGTGGGAACCTAGAATAACCTGTAAAGTGTGATTTTTTGATTTTTGATCCGATACATATAGGCTTTTGTTCTTACTTTTTTGCATCATAATTTTGGAGGGTTGATGGGATTACTGACCAAGACTCGGCGCCTTCGAGGCACACCTGACCAGCTGCCTTCCCCAGTTCTTTAGTTTTAGATGCGAGCCTGGACAGTTCTTGGTTACACCTTGCGTGCAAACTTGGTAAAATCAAAGTATGATTTACCTTGACAATATGGCTACAACCCCAATTGACCCTCGGGTTTTAGAGGTATATACAAGTGCGCTCACAACACTTCTTGGCAACCCTTCCGCTCGTTACCATTCTGCTGGAGAACGAAGTCACGAAGAAATCGAAAAAGTTCGGCAAAGGATAGGCGGGACGCTCGGGATTCGTTCATCTGAAATCTACTTTGTCCCGTCTGCCACTGTAGCCAACAACCTTGCATTGCTTGGCGTTGCTGGTTACTACAGGGGTAGGAAGTCTCATGTGCTTATAAGTGCTATCGAACACGCCTCTGTGCTTGAATGCGCTCCTGCGTTGCGCGCCATGGGCTACGATGTTGAGATAGTCCCGTGTAACGGCAAAGGGATTGTCGAGCCAGATGAGGTGAGAAAACGGCTAAAAGCCTCGACACTCCTCGTTTCCGTGATGGCCGTAAATAACGAGATAGGCACGATAGAACCTACTCAGGCAATTGCAGAAGAGCTAAAATCGTACGAAGTATTTTTCCATTGCGATGCCTCGCAGGCATTGGGAAAGATAGACATATCCACCCTAAAAGAAGCCGACATTCTAACCTTTTCTTCGCATAAGGCACATGGCCCACTTGGTGTGGCCTGTCTAGTTCTGAAGAGCCATGTCCGAATAAAGCCTTTGACATTCGGAGGAAGCCAGGAACAGGGTGTATGGGCTGGAACGGAAAACTATCATGGTATAGTTGCATTTGGAAAAGCTTTCGATTTGGCAGTCCAAGAATGGCAAAAGGATTCCGAATACATTTCCGCTCTAGGAAGTTTGCTTGCTGAGAGCGTCTTTGATGTATTCCCGGGCTCCTGGTGCAATGGTGATCACAAAAGAAAGGTGCCTCACTGCCTAAGCATTACTTTTCAAGGAATCGCAGGCGAACTGGTGTTCCAGTACCTCACCCGAAAGGGAATTATTGCATCTTTCGGCAGCGCATGCGCCACCCTTTCCGGCAAGAAGTCGCATGTCCTAACGGCGATTGGGCTCAAAGAGGAAGAACAGAGGCGCACACTCCGCTTTGGTCTTTCGAGATTTACAAAAAAGGACGAAATAGATTTTGTTGCAGAGGCACTTCGAGCGCTAAGACACTAGACCCCCAAATACAGCCTTTTTGCGAACTTCTCGTCGAGCCCAGCACTTATTATCTTCTTTGCAGCGGTGTCGATGTCATACTCAACCCGCACAAACTCAACTGTCAAAGAATCGCTGTCCCATAGGACATAGCAGGCTCTGGGGTCTTTATCTCTGGGCTGTCCCACACTCCCACAGTTTACGACGAACTTCGTATCTGGGAGTAGAGTAACTTGCTTGGCTGTCGCTGGCTTCGCCTTCTTTTGACCAATCTGGAAGATGTGGGTGAGATGTGCATGACCGATGAAGTTTATTGACTTAAGACGAGAATAAATCTGACAGTGCGCTTGTGCTTCTTGTGTCTGGACGACATAGAAAAAACCCGAGGGCATGATCGGAGCACCATGAAAAAACGCAACTTCGCTCTCGAACTTCGTATAGGGGAGTGAATAAAGCCACTTGTAGTTTTCTTCTGAGATGACCTCTCTTGTCCACCTTATCACAAACCTCGCCGACTCGTAGTAGAAGCCCTCGTCCATTGCGCCCGTGACTGCCGCATCATGATTGCCCAAAAGCGTAAAGTCTGCATTCTCTCTAACTAAGAAACAACACTCATCAGGGTCTGCCCCATAGCCAACCACATCGCCGAGGCAAACAATGCGATCAACCCCCTGATTCCTTATCGAGTGCAAGACCGTCTTCAAGGCCTCGAGATTCGAGTGGATGTCTGAAATGATTGCGGTTCTCATCTTCCATTCTCCATTCGACTGAAAGCAAAAGTGCCTCGCCAGATGAAAGCGACGATGTATAATACAACGATTTCACTCTTTGTTGGAAAAAAGACCATGAACCCAAAAATGAAAAAGCCTTTGGCAGTCCTAATCCCTATTGGCCAAGAGTTACTAAACGGCAGGGTTCTTGATACAAACTCGCAGCTTATCGCAAGCAGACTGTGGGAGATGGGGATCGAGGTCAGGAGGATTGTGACAGTTAGAGACGATGTTCATGATATAGCACGAGAAATAAGGCGCGCAAAAAGGGACGGTGCTTTACTTATCATCACGACAGGCGGTCTTGGACCGACACCAGATGATATGACCATGATGGGAGTTGCTAGTGCTTTGGGCAAAGGGCTCGTGGAAGACCAATATGCACTTCAACATGTTGCATCTCGTTATCAGACACTGTTCGAGCAAGGCAAGGTTGATTTCAAAGAGATAACAGAAGAACGGAGAAAAATGGCTTTTCTACCTGAAGGCGCCACCATCCTAAAAAACGATGTTGGAACGGCGCCCGGGGCCAAAGTAGTATGGGGCAAAACATGGATCTATGTGTTACCTGGCGTGCCTTTAGAGATGAAGACCATGTTCGAGGGTCAGGTGACAGAGGACCTAAGACGGAGGTTTGGTGGTGCAAGGCTTTTCAGACACAAGATCAGGGTTGGGGAGCATGACGAATCTGTGATAGCTAAGGCAATAAAGAAAGTTCAGAAGCGATTCAAAGATGTGCTCATAAAGCCAGAGCCAAAGGGCTATGGCTTGGAAGGAATGACGGTAAACATTGAGGTTGTTGCGAGTGAAGGCAAGGGCGAAGAGATAATGACAATGGTATCAAAGGCGTTTCGAAGAGCCCTTGATACCGTAAGAAAAGGGGCTAGTAAGGACACGAGGAATAAGGAAGTCCGTAGGGGCTTAGCTGAGTAGCCCCTTGTCCGTAACAATGTAGTCCACGAGTGGACGGGGTATAACATCGAACTGGTGGTCCAAAATACAGACCCCACCTGCTTCGATCTGCCTTGGTTTTGGAACGGAGAAGTATGGCTCTGCTGTCGGCTCTAACACAGTATGACTCGTGGTGACAACGAAAACTGGTACTCGGTTTGACTTCGCAACGAGGCAAAGCGCTAGAGTGGGCGCCTTGTTGACAAAAGTTTCTTTCAGCACTGCGTCTGCACCAACTACTGCAATCACACCCCTGCGAAGAAACGCAAAAATTGAAGCATCCCATGTCACAAACACACCTTTGATCTTGGTTCCAAGACGCTTTGCCAGCGCTGTGCCCTCCATTTTCGGTCGCGATTCTGCCACGATAACCTTTATCGATTTTAGCCTATCGTAGAGCTTCATAATGCATGCCTCGACCAGCGTTGACGCACTCAAAGTTACAATCGCCTCGCACTCAGGATGGTTTTTTAGAAGTAAGGAGACAAAGTGGGAGGCAACCTCCTCCTGACCTTTCTGCATAGACCGTAGGAAATTTCGCAAAAAGTTCTGGGCTTGTCCCATGGTAGGGCATGCTTTCACGCCCGTAGCAAGATTCACAATTGGAGCCATCATCGGTTTCATGTAGAGCAACGCCTCGGCGCTTGCATGCATTTCTCCGATTGTCCGGGAGCGGTTTAGTGCGAGCGCACTAAGGATCGCTAGCTCTGTAGCACCCTTCTCTTGGTCTAATCCGATTTTCCTAATTTCCCCATCCAATCCAGTCTTTGTATCCATAGATACCTGCGAACACTTGTCGGATATACTGTATCCTGCTGTACAAAAAAGATCAAGCTTTGGTTCCTTGTCGAGGTATTGGCGTCAAGTTGAGCCCTGAACCGACCGGCCTCCTCCCTTAGCACCGATGGGGCCAATCCCCTTTCAAGCGGATAGAAAAGGCACGAGGAAAAGCTACCATAAATGGTAGAAAACTCAATCGGCAATCCTAGATTCACTTTTGCTCCTTGACGAGTCGGGTTTTGGGAAATAATATTCGTATCGGCGTCTTTTTGAAACTGATGTATGGAACCTTCTTCCCTTCTCGCCCTAGCAGTTGTTGTTGCCTTTGTAGCCCTTGCAATCACTGCAACTATCAGACTGGGTAAGAAGAGAAAGGCTCAACAAGAGGAGTCTTTCGGGGCAGAAGAAGAAGGACCCAGGCCGCCTCCAAAAAGGGTTGAGAGCCCAAAAACAGAGCCAAGCAAACCAGTCCTTGCTGTATCCCCTAAAAAGGCGCGAGCAAAGGTCGAGCCTGTCCCAGAAGTACCCCCGAAAGAGAAGGCGGAAGCAGTGGTAATACCTTTCCCTGTTGTCCCGCAGCTAAAAGTAGGGTTGCAAAGGACTCGCACAGAGGGGTTTGTGGCAAAACTGCGCTTGCTTTTTACTGGCAAGACACTTGACGAGCGTCTCCTTAGAGATGTCGAAGATATCCTGATCTCTTCAGACATAGGAGTGAAAACCGCGTCTTTTTTTCTCGACGCGCTCAAATCCGAGTTTACCCCCTCTGGCCGAAGGGACCTGTCTGACGATGTTATGGATTTTTTGAAGCAGAAGGCGAAGGAAATCCTCGCTACACAATCCCATGGCGAGATAAAACTCCCGGTGAATCAAAAGCCAATTGTGATCATGGTGGTGGGGGTAAACGGAACAGGCAAAACAACAACCATAGGTAAACTCGCGCACTACTACAAAATTCGTGGGTTGAAGGTATTGCTTGCTGCCGGCGACACATTCAGGGCTGCAGGTTCCGAGCAACTCCAAGTCTGGGCGGAGAGGGTCGGAGTGGACATAGTAAGCGGTCCAGACAAGGCTGACCCTGGGTCCGTGGTCTTCGATGCCTGCAAGAAGGCGAAAGAAGAAGGCTATGATATGGTCATAGCGGATACTGCGGGGAGGCTTCATACGAATGTAAGTCTTATAGACGAACTGAAGAAGGTGCATCGTGTGATTGGCAAGGTTATACCTCAGGCCCCACATGAAGTGTTACTTGTGCTAGATGCTACGATGGGACAGAACGCCATCAGGCAGGCTCAGATATTCAGAGAGGCAGTCAATGTAACAGGGATTGTGCTAGCAAAGCTCGATGGCACTGCTAAGGGTGGCGTATGCCTGTCAATAGTGAAAGACATGGGGCTTCCAATAAGGTTTGTAGGCATCGGCGAAAAAGTGACCGACCTAAGACCCTTCGATACGGACGAATATGTGACCGCCCTTTTCGAGTAAGTCATGGAGAAAGGCAAGGTCTATCTGGTTGGGGCTGGTCCAGGGCATCCTGACCTTCTGACGATAAAGGCTTATCGGCTTATAGGCGAGGCGGATGTCATCGTTTACGATCGCCTGATACAAGAGGTTTGCCTTGCACATGCGCGTAACGACTGCGAAAAGATATATGTTGGTAAGGCGCCATCGTGCCACCAGTCAAGACAGTCGGAGATCAACGAGATATTGGCAAAGAAAGCACTTGAAGGGAAGATGGTAGTGCGTCTAAAGGGGGGGGATTGCCTCTTGTTTTCTAGGGCTGGTGAAGAGGCTGAGTATCTGGCGGAAAGAGGTATTCCATTCGAGTTTGTCCCTGGCGTCACATCTGCACTTGCAGCACCAGCTGCCTTTGGAATCCCTGTTACACATCGTGACATCGCTACGTCTTTTTGCGTAATAAGCGGACATCAAAAGGAGGATTCTACACTAAAGCCTTTCGAGTATGACTTTAGTGCACTTGCCAAGATAGATACACTTGTAGTGCTGATGGGTGTCAAAAATCTCAAGCGGATTAGCGATGCACTTATAAGTCATGGGAAGCCTAAAGATACACCTGTTGCGCTTATTCAGCAGGCATTTTGGCCTGATGAGAAAGCGCTTTTTTCTACTCTTGAGAGGGTGGCTTTGGATGCGGAGGAAGCGGGGATTGTCCCACCTGCTGTGCTAGTGGTTGGAAAGGTTGTCGAAGAAGCGGCTCGGCTGAAGCAGGTACGAAGGGATCTATCTATGTGCGGCGGAGAAAGGCTAGGAAAGCGGGAACAAAGAAGGCTTGGGAAAGTGGCTGGCAGCTCGATGCTCTATCCTTTGCATCTATCGCTGGAAGGCGTTTTGTGCGTGGTGGTGGGTGGGGGTAAAGTTGCTGAAAGGAGGGTGAGAAGGCTTTTGCAGGCAGGTGCAAGGGTTAGACTGGTATGCACCGACGCAGTGTCAGGTTTACAGGTCTTGGCGAACGAAGGCAAAATCCAGTTAGTTTACAAGCCCTTCGAGCCAGATGACCTTGAGGGGGCTACTCTTGCCTTTGCATGCACAGACGATAGAAACACAAACCTCAAGGTCGCCTTTGAGGCGAGAAAGAGGGGTATCTTGGTCAATGTCGCCGATAACCCTATCGCATGTGACTTCACGCTTCCAGCGTGTGTCATTAGAGGACCGCTTATTATAAGCGTTTCAACATCGGCGAGGTCACCCGGTCTTGCTGCAGCGATTAGACGCAAACTTGAAAAGCAGTTCGAAGACGAGTGGGGTGAACTCTGCAACATCCTAATGGAACTCCGACCACAGATTATCCGACTTGATATTTCGCCCGAGGAAATCACAAAAAGGATCGAAGACCTTCTGGAGAGTGATTGCCTGATGCTACTGAAGCAAGGATTGCGGGAAGAAGCAAAAAGACTTGTCATGGAAAAACTTGGTATTTGATCGATAACATAGGCTCAATGGTATTGTGGAAACCGTTCGGATAGGGCTCATATTGCAATCCTTGGAGCTGACCGATACTATATAAGACTGTCTTTTTTCCTGTAACCGAGATGGCTACGCTCAAGTTTTACAAGTATCACGGAACTGGAAACGACTTTATTCTATTCGACTTTAGAACTGATGTGCGGAATTGGTTGGACGAAAAGATTGTCCGTCGTCTATGTGAAAGGCGGTTCGGGATAGGTGCAGACGGGGTGCTTTTGGTCGGGAAAGAAGATGCAGGTTGTTATTCGATGCGCATATTCAATGCGGATGGCTCAGAGGCAGAGATGTGCGGAAACGGGATAAGGTGTGTTGCAAAGCATATCAGGGAGGTTCTAGGCGAGCAAGACGAGACGATTCGGATACAGACTCTTGGCGGGCTCAAGGTTTGCAGTTTTGAGGATGAGAACATCTCAGTCAGTCTTGGAGCGCCAGTTTTTGAACGACATTCGATACCGTTGTTAGGCGACGGGGATACCACAGGTATTAGGATTTCCGCACTTGGACGGGAGTTCGTTGGAGATGCGGTTTCTATGGGAAACCCACACTTCGTCGTTTTCGAGTGGCTCGAGGAGGAGGAGGCAAGGATATTTGGTAAGACCATTTCTAGCGCCCCACTATTTCCAAAACAGACTAATGTGGAGTTTGTAAAGGTTGAGGCTCCTACTCACATACGGATGCGTGTTTACGAGCGAGGTTGTGGCCTCACTATGGCATGTGGAACAGGCGCAAGTGCCGCAGTAGTTGCAGGAACGAGGAGGGGGGTTGTGAACGGACATAAAGGGGTGCGTGTGGACTTGCCAGGGGGAACGCTTAGAATAACTGTTGCAAGGGATTTTAGCGATGTCATTTTGAGCGGCCCAGCGGTTAGGGTATTCGAGGGTGTATTTGAGTCAACCGAGTTTACAAACGGGGTGTAGCTAATGCCCCTTAGCCGTGAACCGTGGGCTTTTCAAAAGACACCTCGATTTCCGTCGCTAGTCAAAGGTAATCACAGTGGCGCGACGAGGGGCTTTTGTTTTAACGGTCTTACGAACAAACACTAGCCCTGACGCTGGCCCAGGGACTGCGCCCTTTACCATCACAATGTTTTTTTCCGGAAATACCGCCATCACCTGAAGACCAAGAACCGTTTTCCTTTCGTTACCATAATGCCCAGGCATCTTTTTCCCTTTGATAATGCGTCCTGGCCATGTCCTATTTCCAACAGCACCAGGGTGGCGAAAATATTCGTGCGTTCCATGCGCAGCTGGCGCTCCCCTGAAGCCGTGCCTTTTGACGACTCCCTGAAAGCCTCGACCCTTTGTCCATCCAGTGACATCTACTTTTTCACCCACCTTGAATAAGTCGCAGGTCAAGACCTTGGTGTTTTCGAATTGTGCCACATCCTCCGGCTTCAACCTCACCTCTTTTATGTGCCTCACCAAAGGAGCCCCTAGTTTTTTCAATGATTCAGCAACTGGTCGTGAAAGCGACTTCGCCTTTGTCTCACCGAACCCCAGGACTAAGGCATTATAGCCGTCAGGGCCATCCTCTCTTTTCACTCTCAAAACATGGCACGGTCCCAGTTCAAGAACGGTTACAGGAACCACATTCCCATCAGAATCAAATATCTGCGTCATCCCTATCTTCTTCCCATAAAGTCCAATCGCCATCGGAACGCCTCCGCAAAGCAGGATCAACCCAACACCGCCACGCAGTGGCAAGTGCGAGCGCGCAAGTATAACTAAATGGATAGCGGTATGCAAGCAAAATTTGTTGCACGAAAAACCCAAATACAGATTTTGGCTTTAGTGACAATGGTAAATCACAAGGCCAGAGCCTTATGCTACCCACTTCCTCTGTATTCGCGCAGCACACCTGCGACACTTGTAACTACCAAGCGCCCATTTTCAAAGAAACGGACTTCCCTCTCATCCCGTGCGAGACTTCTCAGTAGATCCTCCGGTATTTTTGCCCCAAACCTCAAAAGGGCACGCAGGGCTAGCCCTCTAATATTCGAAGGGCTTTCTTCTTGCAAGAACTCGAACAGTCTCGGTTGCACGAATGTGATGTCATCCGGTAGTACAGTCGCAAGTGTGCCAACAGCCCATAGGGTATCTTCGTTGGCGTCTTCTTCGAGGACCATGGAAGCGATAGGCGGGGCAAACCCTCTTCCTGCTTCGGGCACAGTCGCCAGTATCTGGGCTGAAGCCACTAGCGCACCGGGACAGTAGGTGCCAGACTCATCATTCATCGCCCACATTAGCCTCTCCATTATCCTTCTTGCCATGCCTGGGTCATCTTTTAGCCCTAATGCCATAATGAAACCTGCTTTGTATCGCAGAAAAGGATCTTCGTTGTAGAGAAGGCGATAAGCAAAGTTCAACAAGTTTTTGTCCTCCCTGAGAAGAGCTGATGCCTGCTCGAAATCGCCTACCTGCAAAAGCTTTGTAAGCACTTCTTTTCTGTCGGTCGCTTTCAACCCAACTAACTCCTTACGCGACTTGCGCACAAAACGGAACGAAACATTTTATCAAAGTCCGACTACGATAGCCTCGGATGTTGTGTAAAATGGATAACTCACAGACCTATCGAAAGGCTTTTTCAGCGCAGACAAACTCGGCTGATAACCCCATGAGTCTTCTCCGTCGTGCAAGGTACCCTACTTCCGAAAAACCTCCAAATTTTTTATGCCTGATGCTATGATGCGTCCATGATTTCTCTTCGAAGGACAACTTCCAAACCTATTTTTTGGGATGTTTTATCAGGGGTAATTGCATTTTTCGTGTATTTAGCCACCTTGGCACCTGGTGTGACTACTGGGGATTCAGGGGAGCTCATAACCGCTGCGGTAACGCTTGGGATTCCACACCCAACAGGTTATCCACTCTATGTCATCCTTGGGCGCATCTTTATAACGCCTTTCTTCTTTCTTAGGCCCGACCTAGCGATGAACCTGTTTTCCGCGGTCTGTGCCGCTGTGGCGGTCGCCTTGTTCAGGAGGCTTGCATATATTATGACCTCCCGGGCTTTGGCCTCTTTCGGAGCCTCGCTTGCCTTTGCCTTTGTGGAATCCCTATGGTCTCAAGCGACCACCGCAAGGGTTTATTGTTTGAACGCCTGCCTTGTCCTCGCATGTCTCATCCAGATCGCAAGGTTTTTCCTAAAAGAGGAGATAAATCTGAAAAAGGCATGGCTCTTCTTTGGACTGGGCATGGCAAACCACACCATAACGATTATATTGTTCCCAGTCCTTTTATGGGTTACATGGCAAAAAAAGCCATCTCCGCTCGAGGCGATAAAGCAAGCATATCCTGTGGTTTTTGGCGCACTCCTTTATCTGTATATTCCCATCGCTGCCTCGCTCGACCCCTACCAGAACTTCGGCGACCCGTCCACACCCGAAAGACTTTTTAGGTACCTTACAAGGGCAAACTACTGGCATAGACGCTACATCGAAAACTTCTCGGATGTTATCACAGTTTTTTTGCATTACTTGAAGACCATTCCCGAACAGTTCTCGTTGCTCGGCACTTTGTTGATCTGTATTGGACTTTTTTATGGATTGCTGAAAAAAGATCGCCTCGCCTATATTGGGGTTTATCTATTCTTGGCGAACATCTTTATGATGATGCTTCACGCAAGCCACGATGACATCTTTCACTGGCCAAGATATCTGATAACAGGCTACATTGGGCTCGCTTTGGTCTTTGTATTAGCCTTGAATCTATTGAGCAGACCCCCATTTTTGGCACCGCTTTTGGGTGTGTGCACAGCCGTGCTTGCTTTTTCGCAAAACCTGAAGTGGTGCGACCGCTCACGCATAAACTTTGCTCGGGAGTTCAACCTGAAGATCCTCGAGCGTGTCGAAAAGGGGGCGAAGCTCTTCGCGGAGGGGGACAACGTCCTCTTTCCTTTGATCTATCTTCATCATGTTGAAGGCATAAGGCCTGATATAACTCTGGTGCTCCAGGGTGTAAATGTGTTGGAATCAATGGTCATAAACCCATCGGAAGAACCAATCTATTTTACCCACCATCACAACCTAGGCTCCCCAGAGGTTCAGCTAATCCCTGATGGGTTGATTTATCGCCTTGTGAAAAAGGGAGACCCGCTTCCTAAAGTGGGCACATGGGAGGATTGGGCAATTCCTACGTTCGAGGCGGTCACTCCCCAAAGACCCCTTCGATACCTCGACCGAAATCTGGTCGGGGATTATCTATTCATGAAGGCCGTGGTGTTTGAAAAGACAGAGTTTTATAAGGCAGAAGCGGCTCTAGAGAAGGCTATGGAGATAGACTTTGATAACAAAAAGACCTTTTTAAACGCAGGCTTGATCTTCGAAAGGGCAGGAATACCCGAGAAAGCATTGAAGGCGTTCGAGCGAGCATTAGAGATTGACGAGAAGGACGAACTTGCACAAACGAGAACCGCTTTCTGGCGGTCAGTGTTCGCCGATGTGAGGGGTGCGAAGGATCAGGTTGATGTCTTTTCCAGATTTGCAGTGGCAGTATATGCAAGAGGGAGGGCAGACATAGCATTGGCTATCTTACGACGTGCAGTCTCAATCTTCCCTGATTCTTTTCAGTTGAGGTATAACCTTGCCGCACTCCTTATCGCGCACAACGATTTGCAAGGCGCCAAAACGGAGCTCCTCAAGTGTCTCGAGTTGAAGCCGGGCGACCCAACTGCATCCCGCGACCTTTCCGAGATCGAGAAGCGCCTTTCTCGGAAGTCTCAATGGTATTCCGAAGACAGAGAAATCTTTGGCGGGATTGAAAGCCATATCGAAGCCGATTTTACAGGAAAGGAGGATAAGCAGGCGGAAACCCTGGCTCAAGCGTGGGCAATCGTAGAGGAAGTGAGCAAAACCTTCAATGTTTTTGACAAGTCATCCGAAGTCTCGAGGTTAAACGAAAACAGAACCAAACAGTACACAACGGTCTCTCAGGCTCTTTTCGATGTACTCCTCCTTTCAAAAAAGGCATTTGAGATGACAAAAGGGGCGTTTGACCCAACTGTGATGCCCTTAAAAAGGATATGGCGACTGGCAAGTAGCAAGCCTACGGATGCGGTGCTAGGTGAGGCGCTCAAGCACATCGGGTTTTCCAAAGTTGTGCTTGCTGAAAATCGCAAAGTTTTGTTTAGCGACCCGCATATCGAGATGGATTTTGGGGGGGTAGCAAAAGGCTATGCTGTTGACAGGATTGCGAAAGTGTTGGACGATGCAGGTGTGACATCTTATCTTGTGCGGATTGGTGGGGAAATAAGTTGCAAGGGTTCGTCCCCGAATGGAAATCCGTGGCTAATTGGCATAACAGACCCCAGATCCCCAAAGAAACCTTATGGCGTTTTAGTGGCAGTTCAGCCCATGTCGGTTTCGACGAGTGGTCCTTACAACCAACCTGTAAATGCTTACGGCATGAGGGTCAACCACATCTATAACCCTCGCACAGGTGAGCCTGTGTCTTCAGATCTTCAGAGTGTCACGGTTGTGGTTCTTGGCGATAGTCACTCGGTCGGCCTCGCGGATGCGCTTGCAACAGGGCTTAGTATTTTGCCTATTGAACAGGGACTGCTAGCGATCAAAGGGTTAAAAAACGCATATGCCTTGTATCTTGTCCGCGATTCCAATGGACAACTAAAAGAAGTGATGACATCAGGTCTTGAGGCATTTTACAGGCGGGTTGAGGTGAGGACACCTAGTCCTGCCCCTTCGCCGCCTTAGCCTTGTATTCCTCATATTCCCTGATAAGCCTTATGACCTCGTTGCGTCCTTCAAAATCTGGATAAATGTTTACTGCCTTTTTGAGTTCATCGAGTGCTTCTTCATGACGCCCTTCCTGATCGAGCTTTTTTGCCCTTTCTATGAGTTCGGTTGCAGATGGCCTGTCTTTGGATTTTATATGACGAAAACCCACGGTCTTTTCGTGTTCTGTAACTTTATCTTTTTGAACCTTTGTCGTAAGGGTCTTGTCCTCTCGATCTTGGATGTCCACCTCTGCAACA
>Ga0197143_1002403_pt1 | contig 13849 bp, 12 predicted proteins | sample GBS70_MetaG_FD_148603 | JGI IMG/M metagenome (GOLD analysis project Ga0197143, IMG submission 148603) | Sediment microbial communities from Great Boiling Springs, Gerlach, Nevada, United States - GBS 70_MetaG | ecosystem: Environmental > Aquatic > Thermal springs > Hot (42-90C) > Sediment...
GGGATGTCGTAAAAACGAAGCCCACAGAGTGTCACCAGACGATACGAGCTCGAACACCCTTTTTGCCTCTCGAACATGCACCCCTGGACCACATGGAAGCGCGGGACGAGGATAGAAAGTACAACAAAGGCAACTGATAAGACCTACAAAAAAGTACTGACTTCTCTTCATGGTATTTCTAGTAAAGCCTAGTTTACCTCATAAGGTGTGAATCTCGACGATGTCCATATCCTTTAGTTCCTCGCTGCGTCCAACCCTTTGTCCTTCAATCCCGCCTTTTCGCCACAATCTTGCGAAAGAAAACCTTTCTGCCAGCACCTTGTGGACCTTCTCTGCGAGTTCGATGACTGTACTTCCTTCGGGCAAGACAAAAGGGGTATCCATCTCTGGCGGCTTACCAGGCTTCTTTGAATACACCCTGATGATGCCGAACATATCGAATACCGCTCGCCCAAGCGATAAGAATGTCTCTTTTTTTCTCACACTCACGAGCACTGTCTTGAACCTATCCTTTATCACTTCCCTCAAAAGTTCACAAGCGACTTCTGCGTCAGGGGAATCACACTTTGTCAACACAGCAACGCACGGCATGACCCTTGGGTTTGAGTGCCTTGGGGTCTTCGAGACTTTTGCGTTGCTCAGTTCAATCTTGTGCGCTTGCAGTGCCTTAATAATCCATTCGGGTTGGTCAAGGCAATCAGGGGCAGATAGGTCTATGGTGAGGATACAAGCGTCCGCGTTTCGAATAAGAGGGGGCAAGAACGGGTCAAAATAGTCATTTGAAATGGAAGGGGTGTCCACGAGCTGAAACTGTACATCCTCGAACTGCATCATGCCTGGCGCGGGCTTTCTTGTCGCAAAAGGATATTCTGTGACCTCCACATCCGCGTTCGTAAGTGCCTTTAGGAGTGCACTTTTCCCAGAGTTTGGCGCACCCAAAATCACGACCTGCCCGACTCCTTCCCTTTTTATGTAATAATCGGATCCACGTCTAGCAGGTCCTCCCTTCTTTTCTTCTTCTTTTCTGAGTTTGGAAAGCCTTGCCTTCAAATCTGCGTAAATCTTCTCAGTTCCTTTATGCTTTGGAAGCAAGGCGATCATCTCTTCGAGCGCAGAGATCTTTTCTTCTCTAGTTTTTGCCTCACGAAACCTTTGTTCTGCTGCAAGATAATCTGGTGTTAGGTTAGCTGGCATGACATGGCTATATTATCGAAAAACCGAACTTCTTATCAAGGTTGATTTTCTTTCAGTTCTTACGACGAAACTAAAATGATGGGACGATATTATTTTCACGACTCATAGTTTTTTCAGTCATTTCAAGGGGTTGTGGTTTTCTTGACAACTTCGAGCTGGAGATGGACAATATCAATTGCCAAGAGGTTCTTCTTATGGGCATCTTTGGCGGCAGACAATCTTTGGTTGGACTCGACATCGGTTCGAGTTCTATAAAACTTGTCCGTCTTCGCATTCCTAGAAGCGGGCCTGAGCTTAGTGCCTTTGCTGTTGCACCTCTTCCTCCTGACTGCGTGGTGGATGGGCGCATTGTGAACTTTACAACTGTAGTGGAGCGGGTAAGGGATTTGGTAAAGGAGGCTGGCGTAAAAGGTGCTGAGTGTGCGATGGCACTCGGGGGAAGCCCTGTCATCATAAAGAAACTACAACTACCGGAGATGACCAGGGAGGAACTGGCTGAATCAATTACATGGGAGGCGGAACAGTACATACCGTTCGACATCAAGGATGTGAATGTGGACGCACAGATCCTTGTGTCAAGGGCTGGGCAAGGGCAAATGGAAGTATTGATGGTCGCAGCAAAAAAGGAGGTCGTGGACGAGTATGTCGCCGTTGCGTTAGAAGGAGGGCTAAAGCCAGTTGTTGTGGATGTCGCGATCTTCGCGATAAACAATATGTTCGAGGCAAACTATTCTCTACCCGCGGACCAGACCGTGGCTCTTTTGAATGTTGGCGCGAAGATTATGAGTATCGCTGTGATCTCTGGTGGTATCCTTCAGTTCACCAGGGACATCCCTTTTGGTGGAGAGAACCTAACGCTCGAGATCCAGAAACAGTTCAATCTGTCTTTCGAGGATGCTGAATCTTACAAGACTGGTGCGGAGTCTAGTCTTTCTTCCTCAACAGTGGCGAAGGAGATTGCCAGGATTGCTGACCGCGTTGCGGATCAGATGGTTAGCGAGGTGCAAAGGTCACTGGACTTTTTTCTGGCGACCTCTCTGAAAGGGACTATCAGCAGGGTTTATCTGTGTGGAGGTAGTGCTCAACTTCCGTCGCTTACGAAGGCTTTGGAGCGCAAGATGGAGCTCCCAGTTGAGATTGTAAATCCATTCAAAAACATAGTGGTGGATAGCCACCGTTTTGATATTGAACTTTTGCAAAGGTGGGCAACAGCGGCTGGTGTAGCAGTGGGACTGGCACTTCGAAGACCGGGTGATAACCTATGATGATCAAAATCAACCTTATAGGGACTAAGGTAAAGCCTAAGCCAAAGGCGCCTGCTTTTAGAATCTATATATTCGCTGGGTTGCTTTTAGTGGAGATTGTAGTCCTTTTTGCCTGGTACAAGATCCTATCGTCCGAGCTTGAGGATGCCACCAAAAGGACGAAGGATGCCCAGGCAAAGGTGGAAAATCTAAAAAGGATCAAAGAAGAATGGGAAAAATGGCAGGCAGAAAAGGCAGACCTCGAAAGGCAAGCAGCAGTATTCGAAACACTCAAGGCTGAACAAGCCGGGCCTGCAAACATGTTAGAGTTTTTGTCTTATGCCCTTACTGCGGTTCCCGAAAATCCTATGTATGTTGACGAGGCAAAGGCTCAGGAGCTTGTGGGATGGAATCCCAAATGGGACCCGAAGCGGGTGTGGCTTAGAAAGATAGAAGAGAAACAGGGCATTCTGACCATAAAGGGAGAAGCGATAGACCATGAAGATGTGGCGGAGTTCTACAAGAGGCTCGAGACTTGCGAATATTTCGGCAATATCGAACCGGGGATTCAGTCAAGGAAGGTGTCGGAAGAACTCAAACTGAAACTCGTGGAGTTCACAGCAACGACTACCTTGCAATATGCCCCCCCTCACCGGGCGCAGGTTGAAGGAGGGCAAGTCGTGATGGGACAAAAGTGAGGTAGTAATGCAAAAGTTTTTAGAGCTATCACTTCCCCAGCAGCTTTTGGTGGTCGGGCTGTTCATTGCTCTATTTGGGGTGGGTGCCTACTTCCTTCTGCTATCTCCTATGAGGGACGACATAAGTGCTCAGGAGAGGAAGTACAAGCAGGCGATGACAGAATACGCAAAGTTGAAAGAGTTTGATGTGCCAGAGTTCAGAGACAAGATGCAGGCAGAGCGAGCAGAGGCGCTTAGAAAGAAGATGGAATACGAGAAGATGCTGCCTCGAGAAGAAGAGCTTCCGGATCTTATAGCCAGTCTTAAGGCGGATGCAGATGTGGCGTGGCTAACCGTAACAAGGTTCGAACCCCAGAAGAATCGAGTGGAGGGGCCTGGATATAAAGGGATTCCTTTCGTAGTAGAAGCAACGGGACGATTCAGCAACCTGGTTCAGTTTTTCCGAACGCTTGCTGCGCCTGGGAAAAGGCTTGTCACCCCCAAAGAGTTGACGATTGAAGTGGTGTTGTCGTCGAGCGAGATAGAAAAGGTGGCTTCGGATGTGGGACCGCTTAGAATCCTGAAAGAAAGGGAACAAAGGAGGGGGCTTACAAGTCAGGAACAGTATGCAAAACAAGTCCTACTGTTTGAAGAGATTGCAAAGAATACGATGCTAAAGATTAAGTTTACCGCTTACGCCTATGTGTACACAGGGGGTGCTCAGGCTGCTGCGGGTGGAGGGCAAAGATGAGGCTTTCGTGTTGGCTATCTTTGTTCTTTGTGGTATCTGCGTGCGGAAAGTTGTCGCCGAATGTTGGAGAAAAACTTGTTCAGGCGCCTCCCGCACGGCCACAGCCTCCGCCACAGCAGGCAGTTACGGCTCCGGCGGTGGTGGAGAAACCCCAGGCAGCCCTTATAAAGCCTTTCTTTGCACAGTTTTTGAAGAGACCTTTGGAGGCAAAGGTCGATCCTTTCAGATCCAACCTTGCGCACTTCGCCCCGCATATTGAAATAGAGGAAGAAAAGGCGGAAGAGCGCGAACAGAAGACACCACTTGAGTATTACGATGTAAGCCAATACAAGCTTGTGCTGATTATGAGCGGGACAGCCCAGCCAAAGGCGATGGTCATTGACCCAAGGGGTAAGTCCTATGTGCTTCAGGTCGGGACAAAGATTGGGACTCGGGATGGTAAAGTAGTTTCCATTACAACCACAGAGGTGCGAATAGAAGAGCCTGGGAGGCCCCCTTTCATAATGGCTTTGGAACCCCCAACTGTGGAAATGGAGAAAGAGCTTAGAGCGGTCGAGGAATACTGAGTTCTATCCTTTGTCGCCACATTGTGGTCGTTTTGTAAAGAGGACTTCTCAAGGGTCTGGCACTTGAGCCTACAAACAGCAACCGGTCACTAAACCGAACCCATCTGGGTTTATCGTCCGGGATTTGTGGCTTGGCGAAGCCAGGTTCCGGTGGGCACCTCTTGTTCTGCCAAAACATCACTAAGGGGCAGTCCTCGTCCGGTGCGCACTCCTACCCATAATCTTGAAAAGGCACAAAAAACCCAGTTGTCCAAATACACTGCCTCTTTCCAGTCGCAGTCGTTTGAAGCCACTCAGATTATGCGATGTTCTCATAGATCTGCACGATAAGAAAGTGCAACTATAAGGCGTAAAAAACTTTCACCAAGCAACTATAACCTTTGGTGCAACATTGATTTTTTTTGCCAGGTCTAGTGCTTGACGATTAGTGGCGCCTTGCAAAAGGTAGAAGACAAAGCGATAGCTCTGGTCTCTGTTCAAAGTTTCGTCTTTTAGATAGACCACTTGCTTATCCTTGGGAAGAAACACGGAGACGTGGATGGTCCTTATGTCTTTTATAAGGTAGCTTCCTTGCCCAAGCCCAATAAGCCCGTTTGCACAAGGTACATTTATTCTCGATTGAAATCCTGGAATTCTAGAAAGGTCTATCTCCTGAACCTCGTCTAGCATCGCCGGTGAATAGATAAGTTTGTCTTCGAACCTTGGGAAGGTTATGACAAATGTGTGCGCATCGCTTGAAGTTTTTTCTAAATCTATCGTAACTCTAAATAACTCTGCATCTGAAGCAACCATGCCTGACACTCTCTCCCACTTTGAAGTAACATCAAAGCCGTCTGCTTTTATGTCGACGGTGATTGGAGGCAGAACAGGTTCTACAAGAGGCGGACTGGGTGGTTCGTCTAAGATAAGGACGGTATCGTTTTCCATGTCAACTACGAGAACTTGCGCAGAAAGGCCTTCTTTTATCTCCTTTAGGAAAGCCTTAGCAAAAGATAGCACTTCGTCTGCATGGGCAAGTCCATAATCCACTTCTCCTTTCCATGGATGCCAACCTAAAGCATCGCTTACTTCCCCCAAAACCTGTTTCCTTGTCGCCTCCCACAGTGCCTCATCGTCCAGAACAAGCCCTTGATCAGAAGCATAACGATAAGCGATCCATGCACTTTGAAGCATGACTCTGCTTTGTTCAAGGCTACTGAGGACCTTGTTATCAGCCTCGTCATCCCCAAAAGCGCCTCTCCTCCCCATCCAGGCATAGAGATTGTCAGCATCGTCTGGTCTCCATTGTGAATCGAGCGCATACTCCAGGTTTACTGCTGAAACCCCCATCCGTTTCAAATATCTCACATAGTCGGTTACCGTCGTAAGGAAAAAACCTTCATTTTGCAATGCTAAAAGGTCGTCTATCATCTTTTGCGCACTTGCGGGATCGAACCTAAAAAGAGAGCCAAAGTATGGGCTTATCCTGTTTGTAAGTGCAACCTCCCCGTCATCCACAAACCACCATCTAACTTCTACCCCATCCTTATTCAATCCTCGTGTAACCACCACGTCCTGTTCACGCAACCTATATAGAAGCGCGTCTTTTGGAACTTTCTCATCGTACTGATAGGCGAAGGTACCTCCTTTCATGATGCCTATAGTTTGCCCATCTTCCTTCATAAGTTCTAGCATTCCTTCTGAAAACTGTCCTTCCTGCGTAAACACAGCCTTTGCAAGAGGGATGCAAGCCCTTTCAAAGGCAACGCGGTTCAAAGCCTTACTTTGCTCCATCGACCACCTCGAATGGGCAACAAAAAGTTGGTCAGAATAGTGGAAAGAGATCACCTCCACTTGGCCAAGTTCCACGAGTTTCCTTAGTTTTTCTAAAACCTGTGGGTGTCTTTGTCGCAATACATCCAGCATATACCCTTGAAGTTCTATGTCCAATGCAAAGGATGGATGGTCGAGAAGTATATCAAGGAGTGGCTCGAAAGATTCCTTGATTATCCTGTCTTCCAGTGCATCGTTGTCGTAATCGAAGATACCGAGAGGGTCTTCTTCTTCAGATCTAAAGCCTTTCAACCCCCCAGCCACATACTGGATATTATAGTGAAACACAGCAAGGGCAAACTTCTTCGGGTCTGGGGTTGGAGGCATCGGCACACCTTGAGCCACCATCTGGCATTGCCCCTCTATCTCACCCTGTGCACCATCCTGAGCCATCTGAGCGCGGTCCGCTGTAGCATCGGTAATGAAATCATTGGCAATATCTTTCTCTGGTGCCTCTTGGGCACTGTCTTCAACATCGCTCACTAATACTTCTTCTACCTCACCTATGTCTTTTGCACCTTTTCCTGTCTCGCAGGCGACAAATCCCAGTGCCAAAGTCAGGACGATTCTGTATCTCATACTCAAACCTCGTAACTTACCAGTGCGATTCTATGAGCTCGTTTGCAAACTAACAAGTTGAAACCGGTAGAATGTGGCAATTTGAGTGCAAAGGTTTAGAGCCATGCAAGACTTGATGGCAACGGAGAAGGGGAACCCTAGCCCGTCGCGTGCATATCTTGCTGTGGCGTGAGGTAACCAGCAAAGCAGAGGCGACAAAACCTTGACAAAAAATCGAAATCGTTTGGCTGTATTTAGCAGAAGCAGAGGGAAACAAAGATCGAAAGCAGCAAGTTCACTATGCGTAACGCAGCCCTTTCACAAAACCCACAAGTGGCTTTAGCGAGCGGTTCGAGACGCTCCGAACAACAGCGCCTATCAGGTTACCAGTCATTAGCCAAAGAAAGCCCAAGTAGTTTGGCAGAGTCTTTTCGACATTGTGTCTAAAAAAGAAAATCTTTCCTGTTACGCGTCTAAACTCTTTTTGCTCAAGGTCGTACGAGGGAATCTTCCCTCCTCTGTGGACCACCTTTAGCCTAGGGTCAAGAAAAAGTTTATATTTCTTTGAGGCGCGGTAGCTAAAATCTACATCGCTGATACCATATGCCCTTTCGTCGAAGCGGGTGTCAAGGTAGACCTGTCTTTTGCAGGCCATAAAACCCCCGTAAAAAGCCCTGGTTCTGACTAAGTGGTCTATTTTATCATGAAACTTGCTTATTATATCCCTCTCGTCAGTAAACTCTCCTCTCCAAAACAAGGCTTGAAGAACTATCTTCCAAAAAGGACAGTCTTTTCTTGAAGTATCCACTGCACATACACCGTCAACATCGCTGCCCTCTCTTGTGTGGACAGTAAGGCGCTCAAAAAAGTCATCACTCACGGTGATGTCGTCGTCCAAAAACAAAAGCCAATCCCCTGAGCTTTTGCTTGCACCAAACTCGCATGCAGGCACATGCCAAGTAATAGTTGGTTCGTGAAAATACTTGATATTTAGTTCGCATTTTTTTGATCTCAAGGATTCTCTAAGCCTCTCTTCCTGGTTTTCATTTGTCTGATCAACTATGATTACCTCCATCGGAAGAACTTTGTTCTTGCAAATTGCCTCAAGGGTTATAAGCAGGTCTTCGAACCTATTTTTGGTTGGTATGATCACTGAAACGGGACATTTGCCGTGCATGTCACATACCTCCTCAAACAGGGTTTATCGCAGTCGCATAAAGATAACATCCTTCCTTGTCAAATGCCTGTCCATAAAGCACAACAGGAAGTGACGGCAAAAACAACAACATCCTTCTAAGCCGCTTCGCCAGCAACAATAACTGGCCCAACACCTTTCTTTTTGTCTCGCTCGATTGAATGCCAGTCAGGTTCTTTGACCTCTTTAAAGCCGAGACAGCCCACCCATGTGCTGTAAAAACAAATGGGGTCTTCTTTGTGATGAAATCCCTTGCCTCGCTAAAGCCGAACGGCGACACATATATATTTATGTCTGCAAATCCCCCTGCACTCAGCGCATTCTCCAGGCACCGCTTATTCCAGCGGGTTAAATGAACAGGCGGATAATCGCCTATGCTTCCAGTTTCGTGAAAAGGAATCGGTTTCGGCTTCACCCACCTTTCCCTGTTTGGCGTACTAATGACAATGTAACCGCCAGGCTTCAATAAACTTTTAGTTGTTGCTAGGAAGCCCTTTATGTCGTCAACATGCTCTAGGATCGCGAAGCATGTGATGACATCGAACTTCCGCTCTCGAAATTCCTGCGCGAAAACCTCAAGTGACATCGCATGCACATCCGCTATCCCATACCTTGTCTTGGCACTTTCTACCGCTGTCACATCGAAATCTGTCCCAGTTACTTTGAAGCCTAGCTTCTGTGCCTCTGCAAGAAACCTCCCAGACCCACAGCCAACATCCAGTAATTCCCCGCCGTATCTAGGAGGATGAGCGAGAAAATATCTATGGTCCCACGATAGCTCGTCGGCGAAGTCGTAAATGTTTCGTAAAACCTGCAACCTCTCATAAAACTCCGGACTGGCTGCCTTGAATGGCTCCCACCACATCAAGTCACATCTTTTGCAACAATGCAGACTGTATCCCTCGAACCATTCCAACCCCCCAACCACATCAGACGATAAGCATAATGGGCATTTCATGTTACCTCCCGCATATGCTTCTTTTCACTCTGAGAAGCAGTAACAAAAAACACAAACTCTGAACCTCAAAAAAGCTGTCGCCACTCCCGGTGGCATTGACCAAAGGCGCGCGCATCATAAAACATTCCTCGAAGGATTTCTAGAGGGACACAAGCGCCCAAGAAACATTTGTAAAAGAAAACTAATGTAAGACCTATATCAGAAATCCAAAAATCCAAGCACTTTTACTGCATTGCTCGCCAAGCAAAAAGGCAAAATTTTTACTACCGAAATCCGGGTAACCCGTTTTGTATGCTAAACTCACAATCAAGGCTCTACTTCGCCGATGAAAGATAGGAAACCTCCTGCAAGCCCTTCAAGGCCCAGTTGGAATAAAATGCATAGGACCCTAGATAATGTCAGCAACCCAAAGATGTGGGTTTCCTCAACAACTCCATCTCAACTAAGGCTTGAATAAAAGGTAACCGTTTAGGCAAACGCAAACAGTGCAAAGTTTTCGACACCCATCTTAGAGCGAGATACACGCTTGTTATGAAAATGACGCTCTTACCTTCTTCAAAACCTCCTCTGGTGTCTCTCAAGGAAGGGGTGAAGAAAGTCTCAGAGGATGTATTGGGTAAAACGGAAGAAAAGCTTTTCGGTGCAATGCTGGTTCCCCTTTAGGAGGTTGACAACTACATTGGTTCAAAACTATCATATCATCGTGCCTCGCATGAGGGGAAAAGATGTCGAAGCATCCTGAAGATGACGAACTGGTGGTTTTCCCGGAGGGCACAGGAAAGGTTAGCGTGACCAAACAGGAGTGCGAGTTTACCGAGGACAAAGTGCCTACGATGGCGCTCGAAGTGCCTGATGAGGAGGCCATGCAGAAGACGGTTCTCATAGAAACGCCCTTTATCCAGAAGAGAAAGCCTGCAAAACTTACAGTTGTGGCGGGACACGACAGAGGTAAGGAGTTTCAACTGGACAAGGATACTATGCTGGTTGGGCGTTCTTTGGAAGCGAATATCGTGCTTAGCGACCCGAGTGTCTCGAGGAGGCACTTCGAGGTCTCGTTCAAAAACGGGCGATGGGTCCTGAAAGACCTCGGAAGCCAGAATGGAACAAGGGTGGGTGGAACAAGGGTCGAAGGGGAAATATCGCTCGAGGATGGACATTTCATCGAGGCGGGACAGACTGTGCTTGCTTTCAAACTTATTAAGGAAGAGCAGAAAGAAGTTGGAGACATAAAGACGGTTGCAGAAGTCCGAGTAAAGCCATCCCCAAAGATCGAGGTCGTCCACGAGGAGAAAGTAAAGCATTCAAGGATTGCTTTATGGTTAGCACTTGGGATTGTAGTTTTGGCACTCGGCGGAGTAGGCACATTTCTTGCTTTTCGGATGACGGAAAAAACCGAAAAGGTCGAACAGCATGAGGTTGTAAAGCCAAACAAGGCAAAAGAGCTTCTGGAAGAAGGGCTTGCAAGGATAAGGGAGAGGCGATTTGGAGAGGCTGTCGAAGTGCTCTCGGAGGCGTATAAACTCGAGCCATCTGAAGAGATAAGCAGGGCTCTTGCTCATGCAAAACAGGAGAGGGATAACGAGCAACTTTTGAAGGAAGGGGAAGAGAAGCTAAAGGAAAATGCGTTCGAAGAAGCATCGACTCTGTTTCGACGCATCCCCGATACAAGCGTGTTCTTCGAGTCCGCGATGAAGGGCATGAAAGAGGCGGAGGCAAAGGCAGTCGAGGCAAGCATCGAAAAGATATTGACTCTTGCAAAGGAAAAGAAAAAACAGGAAGCGAAGGCTATGTTCCTAGCCCTTGTCGAGCAAAGACCGACGGACGAAAGGGTGCTTTCCTTGCGGGGGGAACTCGAAAAGATGGGGGTTACTTTCACAGAGCAAGAAAAAATGGGCACTGCGACTCGTAATATGGCTGAGAAAAGGGAAAGAGGCTTCCCAAAAGCAAGGTTCCAAAAGCTAGATGTGAAAACGGCTTTCGACCTGTATGATGCTGGAAAGTTTGGCGAGGCGGCGTTGGCTCTAAGAGCCCAAAAGGGCAATCTTCTACCGGAGGAGCAGGCAAGGGCAGAACAAATGGCTGCGAAGATCGAGCAGTTCGGTCATACCTATAGAGATGGAAAGCAGGCTCTTGAAGCATGGGCGCTGGACAAGGCAGAACAGAATCTTTTGCAGGCTCTGAGATTAGATCAAGAGATTGATGGCCACTATCATGTGGAGATCAGACGCATGCTTGGCAACCTTTACAGGACTAGGTCAGCACAATTTTTACAGAATGCAAACTATGCTCAGGCGGCAAAGAGCGCAAGAAAGGCTTTAAACTATAACCCAGAGGATGCCCTAGCATCTGAAATCATTCGGAAATGCATAACAGCAGCTGAAAGGCTTTTCGAAGAGGCGAGAAAGGCGATACAGGCTGGAAAGAAGGATGAGGCTAAAAAGAAACTCGGGGTGGTGCTGGAAGTCCTGCCGAACGACCATGAGCTCAGGCCAAAGGCGTTGGACCTGATGAATCAGATTATGTGACATGGGCGAGTCTCATATGTGGAAAAATAAAGGGTTTGTAGAAGACAGAGTCATACTCGATGAGCGAGGTGTGGCTCGAAAGGTGGAAGCCTTAGCCTCGATGCTTCATTCTTATGCATCTGGAAGGCGAATAGGCCTTGTTGGGATACAGACAGGAGGGGTTTTTCTGGCAAAGAGGCTTTTGGACATATTGAGAAGGAGAGGGGTTGACACAGAGCCGTTGGGTATCCTTGACATAACACTTTATCGCGACGACATACTTTTGGGTTTGCAACAGCCTCTGGTGCGTCACACAGATATACCTTTCGAGGTAAATGGCGCAGATATCGTGCTAGTTGACGATGTGCTCTATACTGGGCGGACTGCACGGGCAGGGCTTGAAGCGCTAGTGGAGTTCGGAAGACCAAAAGCGATAAGGCTTTGCGTCCTTGTTGACAGAGGACTTAGGGAATACCCCATACAGCCTGATTTTGTGGGCATCATTGTGGAGACAAAGCCAGACGAAAGGGTGCAGGTAGAGCTCCGAGAGACTGGCTCAAAGGTGGACAGGGTTGTGGTTTACAAGAAGGTTTGATTGCGATGGCCTTGGAGCATCTGCTTGGACTTCGTGGTGTTCCGAAAGAGGATATCCAAAGGATCCTTTCTGTAGCAGAGGCGTTCAAAGGCATTCTGCACAGACGGATAAAGAAGGTTCCAACGCTTAGGGGGGTTACTTGCGTTTTATTCTTCGTCGAACCTTCTACAAGGACCAGAATGTCTTTCGAGATAGCAGCAAAAAGGCTATCCGCTGATACGCTTTCATTCAGTGCTGCGCAGTCTTCTCTCCAAAAAGGCGAAACATTACTAGATACAGCAAGAAACCTCATGGCCATGAGACCCGACATAATCGTCATTCGACACAACTGCGCAGGAGCGCCGCATTTTCTCGCAAAACATATCGAGGCTAAGATCGTAAATGCTGGAGACGGGTCACATGAGCACCCAACACAAGCGCTTTTAGACATGTTTACGATGCGCGAAAAAAAAGGGAAACTGGAAGGGCTCGAGGTGGCTATCATAGGCGACATCGCCCACAGCAGGGTTGCACGGTCCAACATCTTCGGCCTTACGACCATGGGCGCTCATGTGAGAGTTGCAGGTCCAAGGACCATGCTTCCCCCTTTTCTGGACAGACTCGGCGTAAAAGTTTACGACCGAGTTGAGCCTGCCATCGAAGGTGCAGATGTGGTGATGATGCTTCGCATCCAGAAGGAAAGGCTGGCATCTAATCTCATTCCCTCAGATAGCGAATATGCGAAGTTCTTCGGTTTGAACGAAAGGGTTCTTGCGCTTGCAAAGAAGGATGCAATAGTTATGCATCCTGGCCCCATAAACAGGGGTGTTGAAATTACTTCGGAGGTCGCCGATTCCGCACGCTCTGTTATCCTTGATCAGGTGGAAAACGGGGTGGCTATAAGGATGGCAGTACTTTATCTTTTGTGTGCACACGCGCTTGAGCAACCTGAACCTCCTTTAGAAGGTAGGTGAATGAGGTATGTAATCGACAACTGTTTGATTGCAGAACCGAAGCTGGACTTCAAGCCATACCTTGGGTTTCTTGTTTTCGAAGGGAACAAGGTCTTAGGCACAGGAATGGGGAGGTTTAAAGGTGACACAGAGTTCGCAAAGGTCATTGATGGCAAAGGACTTTTGCTGTGTCCATCTTTTGTAGATGTTTATGCAGATTTCTGCGAACCGGGTTTCGAATGGCGCGAAGACATACAGTCTGGCTCGCTTTCCGCTGTGTCATCTGGGTTTACCACTGTATTTGTGAAACCTACAACTAACCCTGTTTGCGACAGAAGGGAGGTTGCACAGGCTATCTTTGAAAAGGGGAAGGCGGTTGGGCTTTTGGAGGTCTTGCCGCTTGCAGCAATGTCAGTCGGGCTCAAGCAAGAGGCAATGCCAGAGCTTGGGCAGATGGCTGTGGAAGGGTTCAGATGGGTAACGAACGCCGACATCTGGCACAAAGACATTGGTTTCCAAAGAAGGGTTTTCGAATACGCAACGAACTTTGGGATGAGCCTTGTCTTGTGCGGCGAAGAGCAGAGCCTTGGCATGGGTGTGGCGCACGAAGGGTTTGTGTCCACGATACTTGGGCTTGCTGGTTCCAATAAGAAGGCCGAGGAGGTCGCATTGTTTGTGTGGCTTAGGCTTTGCGAGATTTCAGGTGCAAAGGTACATCTCGCAAAGGTTTCTACAGCGGAAGGGGTAAAACTTTTGACAGAAGCAAAGGAAAAAGGTCTGGATGTAACCGCATCGTGTGCGATAATGAACCTCTTCTTCGACGAAGAATCGGTCCTTTCATTGCATACCACATTCAAGGTCAA
>Ga0197143_1002407_pt1 | contig 13838 bp, 16 predicted proteins | sample GBS70_MetaG_FD_148603 | JGI IMG/M metagenome (GOLD analysis project Ga0197143, IMG submission 148603) | Sediment microbial communities from Great Boiling Springs, Gerlach, Nevada, United States - GBS 70_MetaG | ecosystem: Environmental > Aquatic > Thermal springs > Hot (42-90C) > Sediment...
CCGGAGGTGGAGGGAGGCCCAGCACCCCAATCAGGCCGCCGTGAGTCTGGCGGGTGAGCCCACTCTCTATCCCCTCTTGGGATCCCTGCTGGAGGAGCTCCACCGCAGGGGCTTCACCACCTTCCTGGTCAGCAACGGTACCCTGCCCGAAAGGCTGGAAAGGCTGGAGGTGGAGCCCACCCAGCTCTACCTCACCCTCCCCGCCCCCGACAGGGAAACCTACGAGAGGGTTTGCCGCCCCAGGATTCCGGACGGGTGGGAGAGGCTTAACCGGAGCCTGGAGCTCCTCTCCTCCTTCTCCTGCAGGAAGGTGCTGAGGCTCACGCTGGTGAAGGGGCTCAACCTGAAGGATCCTGAGGGTTACGTCAGGCTGGTGGAGAAGGCCGGGCCCGACTTCCTAGAGCCCAAGGGTTACTTCGCGGTGGGGTACTCAAGGCAGAGGCTGGGTCCCTCCTTCATGCCCTCCCACCAAGAAATAAGGGACTTCGCGGAGAGGCTGCAGGAGCTGACGGGGTATCGGATCGTGGATGAGGCTCCGGTCAGCTCCGTGGTCCTGATGAAAAAATGAAAAAGGGGAGAGGCTACCTTCCCCACCTCTCCCTTATCCTCTCCCTGTACTGCTCCCAGTTCTGCGCCACATTCTCCCAGAGGCTCTGAATCTGGGCCTTGATTTCCTGCCACTCCTCCCTCCACTCCTGCCAGAGCTGCGCGTGCTCCGGCTCCCACTCCTGGGCGTGCTCCAAGATGCGCTCGGCGTTCCTAAGATGCATCACCGCGGAGGTCATGAGCCCCACCGCCCTTCCCAGCAGTCCCAGGTCCTTGGCGTGGAGGGCTAGGTTCTCCTCCTTCAAGGCCAGCTGGTAGAGCCTGTCCGCCGCCACCTTCCCCGGCAGGTTCTCCGGGGCGCCTTCCAGCATGGCCTCCACTTCCAGCCTCAGGTTCTCGAAGGTTTCCTGCAGTTCCGTGAAGCGCTGAGAGAGCCTGTTCTCCGCCAGCCTCAGGTTCTCCTGCAAGCAGGCCCTAATACAAATGTTTTCGAAGAGCTCATCCACCTTCCGATACCTCTCCTCCATCCTAACCCTTTCCCTAAAGTGGTTCATCCAGGCTCTGAGGAGCTCCGGGTCCTTTTTCTCCTCCCACACGGCCAGCTGCTCCTGTACTTCGGCCCTCAGCTGCTGGTTGTCCCCCGCCACCTCCAGGGCCAGCTTCAGCTGTACCTCCCCTATCCCGGGTAGCTGCTCCTGCATCCATCTCACGATTTCCTGCTTCGCGGGCACATCGTAGGGGGCCACCGAGTTCAGCTTGTCCACGAACTCCTTCAGGACGCTCTGATATTGAAGCCCCTTGCCCTTCTCCACCATCCTCTGGTACTCCTCCCACCTCAGCTTCATCTGCTCCGCCGTACTAAGTCCGCGAATCCTCTCCCCCACCCTCTTCAGGGAGTAGAGGGGGTGGTCGGGATCCACGTTGGCCACAGAGGCCGCCACGGGCACCGCCGTGGCAGTCCCCAGAGCCGCCACCAGTACCACGGCAGCCACGAGGGGAGCTATCCCTTTTTCTCCCATTTTCATTTTTTCACCTCCGTTCTTTTCTCTGTTGGAAGGGCTATTTGAAAACTCTCCAAAAACCGTTTTTACGTTCAAAAAAGGGGAAGAAAAATTTTCTCCTTTTACACCAAAAAACCCTCTATGAACTATTTACCGTTCAGAATCCTTCTTTTCACCCCCTCCGAAATTTTTTTGACCCTATTTTTCCTTTTTTCTTAGATGACCCTAAGGGAGATGCTGGGCCTCATCCTGCTCACCCTCCTCCTCCAGCTCACCCTGGCCACCATCCTCACCCTCCTCTCCCCCACCGGAGCCCTAGAGCTCTCCTCCCTCCTGCTGGCGGTGGGGATCATGGTGGCGGTGGCGGGCTCCGTGGCCACCGTCTTGGCCTTCCTCTTCAGGAGGTATTCCAGGGAGAGAACCATGAAGGTGGCCATGCTAACGCTCAGCGAGGACGAGAGGAGGGTCTTCGAGGAGATCTTGAGGTGCAAGGAGATAAGGCAGGACGACCTAAGGAGGAGGATGGATCTCTCCAAGGCGAAGCTGAGCGCCCTGGTCAACAACCTGGAGAAGAAGGGGATGGTGCTGAAGCTGAGGTACCACAAGACCAACCTCCTTCGCCCCACCAAGGAGTTCTCCTGATGCCCGACTCTCCCGACCGGGAAAAGGAGAGGCTGGAGAGGCTCAGGAAACACTTCGACAGGGAGATGGAGCGGAGGGAGAAACTACAGAACCTCTCGAGGGAGGTGGTGAGGTTCTCAGCCAGATCCATCTTCGCCCTGCACAGGGGAGAGGAAGAGGCGGCGGGGGAGCTCCTGGAGAAGGCCAGGGAGAAGCTGGAGGAGATGCTTTCCTTGGCAAGGGAGGATCCTGGCCTTCTGGCCTGGGGCCCGGTGAAGGCGTCCCAGCAGGAGTACTGCGAGGCCTTCCTGGTGAGGGCCCTCCTCAGGGAGAGGAGGCTCCCGGAACCCGAGGAGGTGGGAGTACCCTACGACTGCTACTTGATGGCCCTGGCCGATGCCTCGGGGGAGCTCAGGAGGGCCGTTCTCGACCAGCTGAGGAGGGGGGAGCTGAAGCCTGCGGAGGAGTTCTTCCTTCAGATGGAGAGGATATACGAGTTTCTGACGGAGTTCGATTACCCTGAGGCAGTTCTTCCCGGCATGAAGAGGAAGCAGGACGTGGTGAGGAGTCTGGTGGAGAGGACCAGGGGGGAGCTGACTCTTTCCCTGAAAAGAGGATAACCTAAAAAAATAAGGGAAAGGCTCTAGCCCCCTTCACCCTTAGGTGACCACGACCACCATTCTGAGGTTGTCGGCGGAAACCGTTTTCTTCCCCTCGGCCTTGGCAGCCTTTATGGCCCCCTTAGCTACTTCCAGAAGGATCTTGTTGACGGCATCAGCCACGTCAGCAGAAACACGCTCAGCCCCGGCGTCCTTGAAGAGTCTGATGATGGTGGCCTTGGGAAGCTTGGTCTTGGCATCTCCCATTACTTCACCTCCTTTTTTCTTTTTGACCAAAAATACCCCGTTTATAAACTTAAAAATCCTCCGCTTTCCTACCCTTTTCCAGCCTTTCCAGCTCCTCCGGGGGCATCTCATAGGAGAACTGCAGGGTGGGGAACTTCCCCTCTTTTACCTCCCTTTTGAACTCCGAGAGAGCCCTCCTTATCTCCTCCCCCAGGCTGGCATACCTTTTCACGAACTTGGGCACGCGCTCGGTGAGACCCAGCATATCGTGCAGGACCAGCACCTGTCCATCACAGTACGGTCCGGCCCCTATCCCTATGGTTGGCACCCTCACGCTTTCGGTGATGAGCTTGGCCACCTGCCAAGGGATTCCCTCCAGCACCAAGCTGAAGACCCCTGCCCTCTCCAGCTCCTTGGCCTCTTGGAGGAGGGCCCTAGCGGCCTCGGCCGTTTTGGACCTCACCCTGTAGCCCCCGAACTGATGGATCCACTGGGGAGTCAAACCCAGGTGACCCATCACCGGAATGCCGGCATCCAGCATGGCCTTGATCCTCCCCAGCACAGGAGTACCTCCCTCCACCTTCACGGCCTCCGCCCCCGCCTTCAGGAACCTGCCGGCGTTGAGGACGGCATCCGAATCGCTGGGCTGGTAGGAAAGGAAGGGCATGTCCCCAACCACTAGGGCCCTCTTCACGGCCCTAGCCACCGCCCTGGTGTGGTGGAGCATTTCCTCCATGGTGACGGGAAGGGTGCTGGGGTATCCCAGGAGAACGTTGCCCACCGAGTCTCCCACCAGAACCACCTCCACCCCCGCTTCGTCCACCAGGCGGGCAGTGGGGTAGTCATAAGCGGTCAGCATGCATATTTTTTCACCCCTGGCCTTCATCTCGGCCAGGGTGGTGGTGGTTACCTTGGCTTCCACTACATCCACCTCCCACCCTTCACTTAAATAGGTGCTCCCCGGAATCGAAGAGCTCCCTCAAGCGCCCACACATGAGCCTCAGGCTTTCCCTAAGGTTCCTCTCGTTGTCGAAATTTTCCACCTTCTCTTTAAGCGCTTCCCTGGGCATCCCCTTCATCCTCCTGCATTCCTCCACCAGGAGGGGAAAGGCGCGGACCACGTTGTCCACGATGGTGATGCGAGCGGCCTTGGCGGTCCTGGATAGGGGGTTGAGGTCCACCGCTATCACCAGCTTGCCCATCCTCCGAAGGGCCTCCGTTCTGTCCCCGTCCTCTAGGGGAACCAGAACCACATCGGCAGAGAAAATTCCTCTCCTGTCCACCTTCCTCCTCTCGCTCCGGATTTCCGGTATCCTCACGGCGTTTTCCTCCCCCAGCCCCAGCACTTCCCCGCAGCCGTGTTTCTTCAGGTGCTCGGCTATGAGAAGCTCCCGCTCGTGGGAGCGGTGAAAGAGGTTCACCTCCACTCTAGCCCCTGTCACCTCTGCCAGTTCCGCCACCTCCTTTGGAACCAAGGCGGCGGTGTTTCCGTTCACGGAGATGACCGGGTGAGAGGCCAGAAGGAGGGCGGCGGAGGCGGCTTCAGCGGCCTCCCTGGCCAGCTCGGTGGTCCTTTCTCCCAGCAGGTAGTCGAAGGCCTCCCCCCTCCCGTGGGCCGTAAGCCCCTCCGGCACCACCATCCCCGCCTTCATCCCCTCCGTCAGCCTCTTCCTGATTCGCAGGGATTCGGCCCTGGGATGGTCCGGAAAGATCTCGTCCATTATCTTCTCCGAAAGGCTTTTTGTTTGATAAAACCATTTCCTCTGATGAGGATTCATCCCCTGCCCGTCCTCGCCCTGTTGAGTTCCATAGCCGCCTTGGTCGCGGGAGGGCTGGAGGTGGGGGGAACCACTCCCTGGATGCTCTTCATCTCCGCCGCCGCCTGCCTGGTGGCCCTCTCCGTGTTCGTCCTTTATCTCACCACTCCCACCCACCGCCCCCTGGAGGTTCCCGTGGAGGACTTCAGCCTTTGGGTGGACGCGGGGGAACCGGCCAAGGATCTCCAAAAGCTGGGTCCCTCGGAGCTACCCCTGGCCAGCATGGTGCTCAGGTCGGACCTAGGCTCCATAGTCTCCAACTCGGAACTCTTGTGCTCCAGGCTATCCATAGCCCTGACCAAACCTGAACTCCAAGATCTGACCAAGTTCGAGCTTGTAACCCGGTCCAGAGAGCTTTTGGGCGTGCTCAGGGGAGCGGAGGCCTCCCTCTCAGGAAGCTCCTCACCTGAAGCCCTCCGGCAGCTGGTTTCTTCCTTGGAGAGGGCGGCCACCATGGCGGAATCCATCCTGAGGGATCTGGAGGGAATCTCCTTGGCTAAAAGGGGAGTGGGTGAAACCTATCTCCTCCCCCTCAGGAGGGCCACCGACCGGATGGTGAAGGACCTGAAGGAGCTGAAATCCAACACCGAGAGCTATCTCCGCCTCTTCCTGCTCACCTCCCAGGGCGGGGGGGAAGCTCCTCCCTCCTCCTGAGACCAGAGGGGTTCCCGTGGGCAAGAAGCATGTGAACCTGCTCTTCATGGGACACGTGGACCACGGCAAGTCCACGCTGGTGGGGAGGACCCTCTTCGAGCTAGGGCTGGTTTCGGAGAAGGACCTTCCCCAGGAGGCGGGAAGTTTCAAGTTCGCCTGGTTGATGGACAGGCTGAAGGAGGAGAGGGAGAGGGGGGTGACCATAGAGCTCTCCTATCAGAAGATAGAGACCCCCAACAGCACCCTCACCATCATAGACGCACCCGGACACCGCGATTTCGTGAAGAACATGATCACGGGGGCCAGCCAAGCGGAGGCGGCGGTGCTGGTGGTGGCGGCTGACGACGGCGTCATGCCCCAGACCAGGGAGCATGCGGCCCTGGCCTTCACCCTGGGCGTCAACCAGCTGGTGGTGGCCATCAACAAGATGGATCTGGTGGGCTTCGACGAGAAGACCTACCTCAAGCTGAAGCAGGAGGTTTCCTCCCTTCTGAGGACCCTGGGATATTCCTCAGACTTTCCCTGCGTTCCAGTGTCCGCCTGGCACGGTGAGAACCTGGTGAGACCCAGCCCCAAGATGCCTTGGTACAGGGGCCCCACCCTTCTGGAGGCCTTGGATGCCCTGAAGGAGGGGGAGAAGCCCGTGGACAAGCCCCTGCGCATCCCCCTCCAGAACGTCTTCTCCGTCACGGGGGTGGGGACGGTTCCCATAGGCAAGGTGGAAACGGGGATCCTGAGGGTGGGGGACACCGTGGTCTTCGAGCCCTCGGGAAAGAGGGGGGAGGTTAGATCCATAGAGATGCATCACCAGCCGGTGGAGAAGGCCCTCCCGGGGGACAACATAGGCTTCAACGTAAGAGGGGTTTCTAAAGAGGAGATAAGGAGGGGGGAGGTGGCGGGACACCCCGAAAACCCCCCCACCGTGGCCCAGAGCTTCACCGCCAAGGTGGTGGTCCTGAACGTTCCCTACCAGCTCAGGCCAGGTTTCACCCCCACCCTCCACTGTCACACCGCCAGCGTTCCCGGCAGAATAGTTTCGGTGCTGAAGAGGGTGGACCCGCGAACCGGCGAAACCCTGGAGGAGAATCCTCAAGGCCTCAAGAAGGGGGAGGTGGGAGTGGTGGAGGTGGAGCCCTTAAAGCCCCTAGTCATAGAGAAGGTGGGGGAGATACCCCATCTCTCCAGATTCGCCATGAGGCACGCTGGACAGACCATAGGGGCGGGGGTCTGCGTGGAGGTAAGGAGGAGGGAGTGAGATGGATCCCTTCCTTCCGGTCACCGAGCTGACCCTGCGCATAAGGAAGGAGGAACTTTCTCCGGTGGAGGTGGTGGAGGCCTTCCTGGAGAGGATAGAAAGGCTGAACCCTAAAGTCAACGCTTACTGTCTGGTCTTAGAGGAGGAGGCCAGAAAGCTGGCGAAAGAAGCTGAAAGGGCGGTGAAGGAAGGGAAGAAGCTTGGGCCCCTGCACGGGGTGCCCATCGCCATCAAGGACCTGACTCCCATGCGGGGGGTGAGGACCACCTTCGGTTCCAAGCTTTTTGAAAATTTTATTCCTTCCAAGGACGCCGCGGTGGTGGAGCGCCTTAGAGAAGCCGGGGCCATCCCGCTGGGCAAAACCAACACTCCGGAATTCGGCTGGATGGGAAACACCGTGAACCTCCTCTTCGGTGCCACCAGAAACCCCTGGAAGCTGGACAGAACGGCCGGGGGCTCCAGCGGGGGGTCCGCCGCCGCCGTGGCCGCCGGGATGGCCCCCTTCGCGGAGGGGAGCGATGGGGGTGGCTCCATCCGGATCCCCTCCAGCGCCTGCGGCGTCTTCGGCCTCAAGCCCACCTCTGGTCTCGTTCCCATGGATCTGATGGTGGAGGTGGGCCTGGGTCCCTTCGGACACGTCTCCCCCTTCATGACCCACGGTCCCATCGCCAGGACCGTCAGGGATGCTGCCCTGCTCCTCTCCGTCATGGTGGGCTTCCACGAGCTGGATCCCTTCAGCCTTCCCCCTCCGGAGGAAGACTACGCGAGGGTGGAGGAAGGGGTGAAGGGTCTGAGGATGGCCTACAGCCCCAACCTGGGGTACTTCGAGGTGGACAGGAGGGTGGAGAAGACGGTGGAGGAGGCGGCCTGGTCCTTCGCCGAGCTGGGGGCGGAAGTGAAGGAGGTCACCCCTCCCCTTCCCTCCAAGGAAGAGATAGAGGGGGCCTTCCAGACCCTCTGGGTGGTGGCCTTCTCCTCCTACCTGGGTGATCTCCCCCCTGAGGAGAAGGAAAAGCTCACCCCCGAGGTGCAGGCCCTCTCGGAGCTTGGGAAGGGAATCTCGGCGGTGGAGTACAAGAAGGCCGAGATGGTGAGGGGGAGGGTTTGGCTTGGAATGCAGGGGTTCTTCAGGGAATTCGATTTACTCCTCACCCCCACGCTGGCCACCCTTCCTTTCCCCGTGGACCAGCTGGGCCCCACGGAGATCAACGGAAAGGAGGTGAACCCGCTTCTGGGCTGGATCCTCACCTACCCCTTCAACCTCACGGGTCACCCCGCCGCCTCGGTACCCTGCGGATGGGTGGAGGGCCTACCCGTGGGGATGCAGGTGGTGGGGAGGCGCTTCTCCGAGAGGCTGATCCTGCGGGTCTGCCTCTCCTTTGAGAGCCTCCGCCCCTGGTCTCAAAGGCACCCTCCTTTGGACTAGGAAAGGCTTTTTTGTAAGGGGGAGAAGGATGGAAGGGCTTTTGGGAAGCTTCACCTCCAAGCTGGTGGAAAAGGCGAAAAGGGCGGACTCAAGGATCGTGCTGGCCTTCGATCCCACGGGAGAGCTCCGTAGCTTGGAGAGGGCCAAGAACCTCCTCTCCCAGCTCTCGGACAGGGTGGCCGGAATAAAGCTGGGTCTCCCCTCCCTTCTCGCCTATGGGCCGGAGGGACTGAGGAGGCTGATGGAGGGGCTGGAGGGGCCCTTCATCTGCGACCTGAAGATGGCGGACATAGGATACGTGAACAGGATGGTGGCCGAGGAGGTCTTTGAGCTGGGGTTCGAGGCGGTCATCGCACACGCCTTCGTGGGGATCAGGGAGGGACTGGAGGAGGTGGTGGGGCTGGCCAGGGAAAGGGGAAAGGGGGTCCTGGCGGTCTGCGCCATGAGCCACAGGGGAGCGGAGGAGTATCTAAACGCTAGGTGCCTGGAGATGATGGAGGCCTCCCGCTCCGCGGGTGTGGACGGCTTCATCCTTCCCGCCACCTTTCCAGAGCTCCTCAGGGAGGCCAGGAGGAGGTATCCGGAGGCCCTCATCCTCTCTCCGGGCGTAGGGGCGCAGGGTCCACCCCTGGGCTCAGCCCTGAAGGCAGGGGCCGACTTCGAGATAGTGGGAAGGGCCCTCGTCTCCTCTCCCTCTCCCAGGCTGAAGGTGGAGGAGATGAGGAGGGAGATGGGAGGATGGACAGGAGGGAGCTGGCCAAGGCGCTGATGAGCTGCGGATGCGTGAGGGTGGGCACCCACAGGCTGAGCTCGGGGGGCCTGAGCCCCTACTACCTGGACCTGCGCCGCCTCCCCTCCTTTCCGCAGGTATTCGAGGGGGTGGCAGAGGCTTATCTGGAGCTCCTCAGGAGGGAGGGGGTAAGCTTCGAGAGGGTGCTGGGCGTCCCCACCGCCGGCATACCCCTGGGAGTGCTGGTGGCCCACAAGCTCAAGAAGCCCTTCCTCTACCTGCGGAGGGAGACCAAGGACCACGGAACGGAACGCCTGCTGGAGGGGGAGCTGGGGAAGGGGGAGAGGGTGTTGCTGGTGGACGATGTGGCCACCACCGGGGGAAGCCTTAGGTGGGCCGCCGGGGTGGTGAGGGGGGAGGGGGGAAGGGTGGAGGAGGCCGCCGTGCTGGTGGACAGGGAGGAGGGGGCCAGGGAGCTCCTGGCGAGGGAGGGGATAAGGCTCCTATCCGTGATGACTGCTAGGGAACTCCTTCAGGAGCTTTATAACATGGGAAGCCTTACCGAGGAGAAGTATGGGGAGATCATGAGGTACTTGGAGGGGAGAAGGCATGTTTAAGGGAAGGGATGTTCTCTCCATCCTGGACTTCTCCGTCTCCGAGCTGGAGCACCTCTTCAGGAGGGCCTCCGCCATAAGGCCTGGAAACGGGTTGAGGGGAAAGATTCTGGCCACGGCTTTCTTCGAGCCCAGCACCCGCACCAGGCTCAGCTTCGAGACGGCCATGCTCAAGCTGGGGGGAAGCGTGATAGGCTTCGGAGGGGAGGAGGCCACCTCCCTGGCCAAAGGAGAGAACCTGGCCGATACGGTCCGGATGCTCGACGCCTATGCGGACGCCATAGTGATAAGGCATCCACTGGAGGGCGCCGCCAAATTAGCGGCCGAGGTGGCTGAGGTGCCGGTGATCAACGGGGGGGACGGAAAGCAGCACCATCCCACCCAGGCCATGGTGGATCTCTACACCATCAGGAAGGAGATGGGGAAGATAAAGGGACTGCGGGTGGCCCTGGTGGGGGACCTGAGGTACGGCAGGGCGGCCACCTCCTTCCTCTACGGTATCTGCAAGTTTGGGGTGGAGAAGCTCTTTCTGGTTTCTCCCCCCTCCCTGAAGCCCCGGGAGGAGGTGCTGGAGTTCCTCAGGTCCTCCGGGGTGGAGCACGAGCTCACGGAGGATCTGGGAAGAGTGGTGGAGGAGGTGGAGGTGATGTACGTCACCAGGATTCAGAAGGAGAGATTTCCGGATCCCTCCGAATTTGAAAAGGTGAAGGGTAGCTACAAGATCACCGTCGAGCTGGCGGAAAAGATGAACAAGGGGGCCATCATCCTCCATCCCCTGCCCAAGGTGGATGAGATAGAGCTTGGGGTGGACAAGAACGAGCACGCCCGCTACTTCCAGCAGGCGGCCTACGCCGTACCCGTGAGGATGGCCCTTCTATCCCTGATCCTGAAGGGGAGATGAGATGGAGGAAAAATCCAAGGAGCTGGTGGTTAGGAAGATAGAGAGAGGAACGGTGATAGACCACATTCCCGTGGGGCAGGCACTCAACGTGATAAAGCTGCTGGGGATAAAGGGGGGGGAGGGGTACACGGTGGCCGTGGTGATGAACGTGGACAGCAGGAAGCACGGGAAGAAAGACATAGTGAAGGTGGAGGGAAAGGAGCTCTCGGAGGCGGAGGTGAACAGGATAGCCCTAGTGGCTCCGGAGGCCACCATCAACTTGATTCAGGACTTCGAGGTGGTGAAGAAGACCACGGTCAGGCTGCCAGAGCGTCTTCAGGGGATGGTGAGGTGCACCAACCCCAGTTGCATCACCAACAAACCCCGGGAGCCTGTAACGCCCACCTTCAGGGTTCTCTCCCGTTCCCCCCTTCTCCTCCTCTGCGAGTACTGCGGGACGAGGGTTTCTCAGGAGGACGTGATAAAGCAGTACGCGGGGTAGAGCTTGAGGTTTGAGGAGCTGGGGATGTATCCCGCCAGGGTGGAGAGGAAGGTGCGTGAAACCCCCAGGGTGACCTCCCTTTACCTGCGTTCCCCCTTGCCTGAGCCCTCCCCCGGCCAGTTCGTGATGGTCTGGTTGCCTGGGGGGGAGGAGGTGCCCATGAGCGTTTCGGGATGGAGGAGGGGGGTCCTCAGGATTTCCGTGGCGGGGGTGGGGGAAACCACCCTGAGGCTGCAGGGGATGGAGAAGGGGAGTTATCTGGGAGTCAGGGGACCCTTCGGCAGGGGATTCGAGCTGGGGAGGGGACCCCACCTGCTGGTGGGAGGGGGAACGGGCATGGCTCCCCTCATCTTCGCCTGCCGCAGACTCAGGGAAAGGGGGACGGAGGTAAGGGTTCTGGTGGGGGCCAAGACCAGCTCGGAGCTCCTCTTCGCCGGGGAGGCAAGAAGGATGGGGGCGAGGGTGGAGGTGGTGACTGAAGACGGCACGGAGGGGGAGAGGGGTCTGGTGACGGATTTCCTGGACCGGGAGCTCTCAAGGGGCCGAGAAACCGTGCTGGCCTGCGGCCCTGAGGAGATGCTGGTGAAGGTGGTGAGGAAGGCGGTGTCCCTGGGGAGGAGGGTTCAGGTCTCCCTGGAGAGGTACATGAAGTGTGGCTTCGGGATCTGCGGCTCCTGCGTGCTGGACCCCCTGGGCCTGAGGGTTTGCACGGAGGGGCCCGTTTTTGACGGCAGAGTGCTGCTTCGCACCGACTTCGGAAAATTCATCAGGGATGCCTCGGGCCGGAAGCTTTCCCTAGGCTCCGGAACCGAGGCCTGTTAGGCCCTCGGGTGGGCTAAAACGGAAAAGTTTTTGGGGGAAGGAAGGAAAGTCTCTTCGAGAGAATGCCCGCCAAAGAAACCTCCTTTCTCTGGGAAGCCTTCGTAAAACTGATATACGGAATCGTGGCGGTCTTCGTCTTCGCCGTGCTGCTGGCGGCGCTGGGAGAGATAGCCCTCAGGGCTGGAGACATCACCGGCAAGGTCGGGGAAACGGGTGCTGCCATCCTTCTGGGGATGACCGCCATCGCCCTAGCCATCCTAGTGGGCTCCATCCTGCACTCGGTCCGAGAGCGGTGAAACCCACAAAACCCCTTTCCTTTTTTTCCCGCACGACCAGAGAGTAAAGGTCGCCTTGAACCTCACGGTAAGGGGCAGGCTCTTCACCCCTGAGGGACTGAGGGAGGGTTGGGTCAGGATTTCGGGGGGATGGATAGAGGAGGTGGGGAGGGAGCTCCCTCCTGAGGGGGAGGTGCTGGACTTCAGGGGAAAGGGGAAAGTGATTCTGCCCGGCCTCATCGACATGCACGTACACCTGAGGGACTTCCGCCTCTCCTACAAGGAGGACTTCAGGACGGGGACCAGGGCCGCGGCCAGGGGGGGATACACGGTGGTGGTAGACATGCCCAACACCCTCCCCCGGGTGAACACCCTCTCCGTGCTACGGAGGAGAGAGAATCTGGGGAGGAGGAGGGCGGTGGTGGACTTCGGGTTGTACTTCGGAGTGCCTGAGAGGAGGGAGGAGCTGAAAAAGGAGATAGGGAGGAGGTGCCTGGGCATCAAGGTGTACCTGCCTGAGGAGGGGGGGAAGGAAACGCTGGAAGATACCCTCAGCTTCGCGGCCAGGGAAAAGCTGCTGGTGGTGGCCCACGCCGAGGACCCCGCCCTCTTCCGGAAGGGGGGTGAAAGACCCCCCGAGGCCGAAGCGGCGGGGATAAGGAGGATGGCGGAGTTCTCCCTCAAGCATGGCTTCAGGCTCCATCTCACCCACCTCTCCTCTTCAGTCGGGCTGGAGGAACTGGAGAGGTGGAGGGGAAAGCTGAGGCTCTCGGCCGACACCTGTCCCCACTACCTCCTCCTCACCCACAGGCATGGCAGGAACCCGCTGGCCAGGGTCTTTCCCCCACTGCGAGGTCCAAGGGATCGAATAGCCCTCCTTAGGGGAATAAGGGAGGGAAAGATAGAGGCTATCACCTCCGACCACGCCCCCCATTCCCTGCAGGAGAAGAGGGAACCCGACGGACCGGGGGGCTTCCCCGGTCTGGAGACCGAGCTTCCTCTCCTCCTCACCCTCGTGAGAAAGGGCAGGCTCACCTTGGGGGAAGTGGTAAGGTCCTGCAGCTTCCATCCTGCCCTCTTGCTGGGCCTTCCCGCGGGAAGGATAGAGAGGGGGTGCATAGGAAACCTGACGGTGGTGGACCTAGAGAAGAGCTTCAGGATAGATCCCTCCGAATTCGAGAGCAAGGCTAAGTACAGCCCCTTCGAGGGTATGAGGGTGACGGGGGCGGCTTTCTGCACCATCGTGAGGGGCAAGCCGGTATTTTTAGAGGGAAGGGTGGAAGGTGGGAGGGGGGTGAATGTCAAGTCTTACGGTGAGGCTTGGTAAGCTACGCCTGAAGAACCCCACCCTCCTCGCTTCAGGCATCCTCTGCCAGGGGTCCTTGCTCCGGAGGGCCCTGGAGGAGGGAGCGGGGGGAGTGGTGACCAAGAGCCTCACCTTGGAGAGGAGGAAGGGTTATCCTACCCCCGTGGTGGTGGGGGTTAGAGGAGGGCTGGTTAATGCGGTGGGCCTGGCCAACCAAGGAGCGGAGGAGTACCTGAAGCAAGAACTCCCTCTGGCCAAAAAGGGGGGAGGCCCGGTCATCGTCAGCGTGGCGGGAGGAGAGACCAAAGAATTCGTCAGGTTGGCTTCCATGGCCGAGGAAGCGGGGGCCGACGCCGTGGAACTCAACCTTTCCTGCCCCCATGTCGGAGGGCACGGCCTAGAGATAGGAAAAAATCCAAGGATGGTGCGCAACATCGTTAGGGAAACCAAGGGGATCCTGAGCATCCCCCTCTACGTGAAGATGGGATACTCGGACAAGTTGCTGGCCTCCTCCCTCTCGGCTGAGGAAGGGGGAGCGGATGGG
>Ga0197143_1002408_pt1 | contig 13835 bp, 7 predicted proteins | sample GBS70_MetaG_FD_148603 | JGI IMG/M metagenome (GOLD analysis project Ga0197143, IMG submission 148603) | Sediment microbial communities from Great Boiling Springs, Gerlach, Nevada, United States - GBS 70_MetaG | ecosystem: Environmental > Aquatic > Thermal springs > Hot (42-90C) > Sediment...
CGGCAAGGAGGAGGACTTCCAGCTCTTCATGGCCCTCCTGGACGGCGACCGCTTTGAAGGGCGGTTCCGCGACGGCGTCCACGTGACCGACGTGTCCGACCTGATGCGGCGCATGGTCAAGGAGGACCTGGTCAAGTTCGACGGCACACCGCTTTTTCCGGAGCGGCGGGCCTACACCGTGACCTATGAGCTGTCAGACGGCGAGGCCGCGCTCTACAAGGCGGTCACCGACTACGTGCGGGAGGAGTTCAACCGCGCCGACGCCCTGGAGAACGAGGGCCGCAAGGGCACCGTGGGGTTTGCCCTCACCATCCTGCAACGCCGCCTGGCCTCCTCGCCGGAGGCCATCTACCAGTCCCTGCGCCGGCGGCGCGAGCGGTTGGAGAAGCTTCGGGAGAAAGAGCTGCTGAAGCGCGGGGCCGAGGCGCGTCTAGGCGAGGCGCTTCCCGCGAGGCTCCTCCCGGACGCGGACTGGGAGGAGCTTGAGGATATCCCGAGTGGTGAGGTGGAGGAACTCGAGGAGGAGATCGTCGACCAGGCCACGGCGGCCCAGACCATCGCCGAGCTGCGGGCGGAGATCGAGATCCTCAAGGAGTTGGAGGCCCTCGCCCAGCGGGTGCGCCAGAGCGGCACGGACCGGAAATGGGAGGAGCTGTCCCGGCTCCTGCAGGACCGGGAGGCGATGTTCGACGCCCGGGGGCACCGGCGGAAGCTCGTCATCTTCACCGAGCACCGCGACACCCTGAACTACCTGGCCCAGAAGATCCGCACCCTCCTGGGGCGGCCGGAGGCGGTGGTGACCATTGACGGCGCCACGGGGCGGGAGGAGCGGCGCAAGGTGCAGGAGGCCTTTTCCCAGGACCCGGAGGTCCACGTGCTGGTGGCCACCGACGCCGCGGGGGAGGGCATCAATCTCCAGCGGGCGCACCTCATGGTCAACTACGACCTACCCTGGAACCCCAACCGGCTGGAGCAGCGCTTCGGCCGCATCCACCGCATCGGGCAGACGGAGGTCTGCCACCTGTGGAACCTGGTGGCGGACAAGACGCGCGAGGGCGAGGTCTACCTGGCGCTCCTCCGCAAGCTCGAGGCCGAGCGGGAGGCCCTGGGCGGGCGGGTCTTCAACGTGCTGGGCAAGGCCATCGACGGGACCGAGCTCAGGCGCCTGATGATCGAGGCCATCCGCTACGGCGACCGCCCGGAGGTGAGGGCACGGCTCACCCGGGTGGTGGCGGAGCGGCTCTACCGGGAGCGGCTGCGGAGCCTTCTCGAGGAGCGGTCGCTGGCCCACGACACCCTGGATGCCAGGCAGATCCGGCAGATCCGCGAGGAGATGGAGCGGGCCGAGGCACGGCGGTTGCAACCCCACTTCATCGAGTCCTTCTTCCTCGAGGCCTTCCGGCTGCTGGGCGGGAGCATCCGGGAACGGGAGCCGCGGCGGTACGAGATCACCCACGTGCCGGCGGCCATCCGCAACCGGGACCGGCTGATCGGGCTGGGGGAGCCGCTCCTGCCGCGCTACGAGCGCATTTGCTTCGAGAAGGAACTGATCCGCGTGCCCGGCCGGCCACCGGCGGCCTTCGTCTGCCCTGGCCACCCGCTGCTGGATGCGACCATCGACCTGATCCTGGAGCGCCACCGCGATGTCCTGAAGCAGGGTGCGGTGCTGGTGGACGAGAACGATCCGGGCGAGGCGGTGCGGTGGCTCTTCTACCTCGAGCACGCCATCCGGGATAGTCGCTTCTCCCCGGACGGCCAGGTGCGGGTGGTGTCGCGGCGGCTGCAGTTCGTGGAGATCGACGCCGAGGGCCGCGCCCGCCACGCGGGCCATGCCCCGTACCTAGACTACCGCCCGCTCGCTGAGGAGGAGAAGGCCCTCCTGGAGCCCGTGCTGGAGGAGCAGTGGCGGGGCGCGGACCTGGAGAGCGAGGCCGTCTCCTACGCCATCCGGGAGCTGGTCCCCGAGCACTTCGAGGAGGTCCGCCGCCGCAAGGTGGCCCTGGTACAGAAGGCCATGGCTGCGGTCAAGGACCGGCTGACCAAGGAGATCAACTACTGGGACCACCGGGCGGAGGAGCTCAGGCTCCAGGAGCAGGCCGGGAGGCCCAACGCCCGGATCAACTCGACCAAGGCCCGCCAGCGGGCCGACGAGCTGCAGGCCCGCCTGGAGAAGCGCCTCCGGGAACTGGAGGAGGAGGCGAATCTCTCGCCCCTGCCGCCGGTGGTGCTGGGCGGGGCGCTGGTGGTGCCGGTAGGGCTTTTGCGCCGGCTCAAAGCGGAGGCGGAGGGCGTCTCCGGAGCGGCTTTGACGGCGGATCCGGCCACCTTCGCCCGCGAGACGGAGGAGGTGGAGCGCCTGGCCATGGAGGCCGTCCTGACCGCCGAGCGGGCGCTGGGCTTTGAGCCGCGGGATGTGAGCCGCGAGAGGTGCGGCTATGACGTGGAGTCCCGCATCCCGGGCACGGGCCGGCTGCGCTTCATCGAGGTCAAGGGCCGGGTGGCCGGCGCCCGGACGGTGACGGTGAGCAAGAACGAGATCCTCACGGCCCTGAACAAGCCCGAGGACTTCCTCCTGGCCCTGGTGGAGGTGGAGGGCGGTGCCGCCCGGGAGGTGCGGTACGTGCGCCATCCCTTCCGGCGGGAGCCGGATTTCGGGGTTACCAGTGTAAATTATGATTGGGACGAGCTTTGGGCGCGAGGGGAGGCGCCAGCTCACAGTGGCCGATGACCGTCAGAATCCACAGGGGGTCGGCCCGACCTTCGCAGTTTACGTGGACGAATCGGGCGATGAGGGTTTTCGGTTTGGCTCAGGCAGTTCCGAGTGGTTCGTTCTGTCGGCCGTCGTGATACGCAGGGCTTTTGAGCTGGATACGGTGAAGCTGGTGGATGACGTGCGATCGTTGTTGGGCAGGCCGGATCGGAAACCCCTCCATTTTCGCGATCTGCGGCATGAGCACCGCTTGCCCTTTGTAGACCGGATCAGCAAGGCCAACCTCCGCGCGGTGAATGTCCTGGTTCACAAGCCATCCATCAAAGAACCGGAGAAGTTTCAGGAGCGCTACCACCTTTACTTTTATGCAACACGGTATCTGCTGGAACGGGTCTCCTGGTATTGTCGGGACCACCGTACGCCTCATGACCCTGGGGACGGGAGCGCCCGGATTGTTTTCTCCAATCGGTCAAGTATGTCTTATGACGAGATGCGGGACTATTTCAGTTGTTTGCAAGCGCGTACGGGACTCTTCGACATCCGGATCGACTGGTCGGTTATCAAGCCGGAACAGATCGAGGCAGCCACGAGCGGAAAATATATGGGACTCCAGATTGCTGACGCCGTGGCCAGCAGTCTTTTCTACGCTGTCCAGCCCAGCCAGTACGGCTATACGGAAGATCGTTACGCCAGGATCCTCCTTACCGTCACCGGGGTGGCCGGTGCCTGGGTTACGGGCTTAAATTCTGGCCGCGAGAGGTTGAAGACAGAGTGAGTGCGGAGAGGGCTTTTGCATGGGTCCGCAGCGAATGGCAATGAAAATGCAGGTCCCGGGCCTCAGGATCCCACCCCTTCCGGGCTGCCGTCCTTGCGGACGACCTGAGGGTGTCCCCGCGCATACCTGCAACCATAGTTTCGGTCCTCTCGGTCCAAATGTCAATACCATGTGTTTCCAATTTGTCCGTGGTGGCTGACGGGGTGCGAGCTGTGACAAGTGGTGTCGGGGGAGTGAAGTAGAATGGGCGATGGTGAGAGTGGGAGGGTGCGCGGTTGGATCTCGCATCTGACAAGAAACGCTTGATGGACCTGGTGGAGCGGGCGATGGTGGGGCGGATCGCGCTGCCGCAGTTCCAGCGCGACTTCGTCTGGGACCGCGACAGCATCGAGGAGCTGATCCGCTCCCTCCTGCGTGGGTACTACATCGGGTCGTTCCTTTTCCTTGAGACCGACCGCGATCACCTGCCCTTCGGTATCCGCCCCATCGCCGGAGCGAGGCAGGTCGACGGAGTGGTGCCGGAATACCTGGTCCTGGACGGCCAGCAGCGCATCACGGCTCTCCATTACGTCTTTGCCGCGCCGGCTATCCCGCTCCGGTGGACGAGCTATCCCTACCAGTTCTTCATCGATCTCAACCGGCTACCGGACATCGAGCGGGAGGACGACGCCGTCTGGTCGGCCCGGGCCGACGCCGCGGGTGGCCTTGAAGAGCTGGCAATCCAGTATGAACGCGCAGTCCTTCCGCTTACTCAGTTACCGCGCTGGGAGGATTGGTCCTCGAACTACGGGCAGTGGCTGGCGGAGCAAAAGGGTTCCGATGCCCTCATGGAGTGGTATAAGAACGTTCGCCCGGTCTGGGACTTTTATATTAAGCGGGTGCGCGACGCCCTCATCCCGGTGATCAGCCTGCCCAGGGTTGCACCCGGCGACCGGGACGGCATCGCCCAGATCTGCTCCATTTTCGAAAAGCTCAACAGCACCGGGTTGAAGCTTTCGGTGTTCGACCTGCTCACGGCACGCCTGTTCCGGGACGGGGTGGACCTGCACGAGCTCTGGAAGAGCGCCCTCAGGCAATATCCCCTTTTGCGCTGCTTCGCCGGTGGGGAGCCCGATCTGGAGGAGGCCCCCGCTGACGAGTTCGGAGTGCTGCTCCTGCGGACGGTGGCCCTCCTGCGGGGCCGGGAGGTGAAGGGCCGGAAGCTCATCGAGCTTGAGGCGCAGGATTTCCCCGCCGATTGGATGCGTGCGGCCGAGGCCATGGAGCGAGCCTTGATACGGGTGACCAGCACCTCGCCCGATGGCTTCGGGGCTTTCGAGCCGCGCTGGCTCCCGTACACCACCAACCTCCCCGTGCTCGCTGCAACCCTGGCGCAGTTCGAGGAGCGGCGGGCGGGGGCCGGGGCCTACGCCGCTTTGCGGCGTTGGTACTGGGCGTCTGTTTTCCTGCAGCGGTACGGGGGTTCTACGGAAACCGTCACCTATGCCGACTACCAGGAACTCATGGGCTACGTTTTCGGCGGCGGCCCCGAACCGACGGCATTCCGCGAAGCGCGCGAACGCATTGTGGACAACCCGGGGTTCTCTTTGAGCTTGGTGACGCGCCAGAACGCCGTCTACCGCGGGGTGATGAACCTGATCGCCTGCCGGGGGGCACGGGACTTCGCCGCCAGCGACCACATCGCCTTTCACGAGCTGGACGGCCACCACATATTCCCCCGGGCTTTCCTCGCCGAACGGGGAGTGGATGGGGACCGGGCTAACACCGTCGTCAACAAGACCCTGATCAAGGGTTCCACCAACCGGCGGATCAGCCGTAGCCGGCCGTCCAGGTACCTGCAAGAGGTTATCCCCGCAGAGCGGCGGGAGGAGATACTGGCCTCCCACCTGATACCGCCGGAGGCCGTGCGGGCGATGGAGGCGGACGATTACGAGGGGTTCCTCGTGGCGCGGGAGCGGGCGCTTCTGGCTGAGATCCGGCGGGTGCTGAGAGGCGGGTGATCGAGGTCAGTTGGGGGATGTGTGGGCATAGCGAGGTCTTAGAATGGCTGGTTGAGGGGGTGTGATGGTGGCCGCCATTGAGGTTCCCGTAAAGCCGGAGACGTTGTATTGGGCCATGAAACGTGCGGCCGTGGAAATTGACAGTTTGGCCAAAGCCGCCGGAGTCAAATCTGAAAGGGTCGCGGCTTGGCTGGATGGGCGTGAAAGACCCACTTACACGCAGGCCAAGGGAATTGCCAATCGGCTCCGCATTCCCCTCAGTCAGCTTCTTCTGCCTCCGCCTAAGCCGATGGAGTTGCCTGTGCAAGATTTCCGACGGGGGCGGGTTCGCAAGCAGAATCCTAGTCCCGAACTGGAGGATGCCATTTACGATGCCCTTCGCAAGCGCGATTGGTATCGCGAATTCCGCCGGGGGCAACCCGTCCCGTTCATAGGGAGCTGCTCCTGGAGAAAGGATGCCCCGGAGGCGGTCACAGAAGCTATATTGCACTTTATCCCCTTAACGCGCCTCCAAGAGGAAACGTCTACCTGGGCGGAGTTTATCAGGCGAGCGGTAGAGGCCATAGAAATGGCTGGGGTTCTGGTACTCCGCCAAGGCTTTGTTGGCTCCAACACTCACCGCGTCTATAATCCAGAAGAGTTTTCCGGTTTTGCGCTTGCCGACCCTGTGGCTCCCGTGATTTTTATCAACAGCCGCGACCCTCTAGTCCGTCAAATCTTCACGCTGGCCCACGAGTTGGCTCACCTTTGGCTGGGCCAGAGTGTTCTTGACGCTGCTTTAGAAAGCCTTGAACCCGCGCAGGATGAGGTAGAGCGTTTCTGTGATCGAGTAGCTGCGGTACTTCTAATGCCGGACGAAACTTTCCGGAGTGTCTGGTCGGGGGAGCCTTATGATGCTGCGCAACGGGCGGCTAGGCGGTTTAAAGTCAGCGCCTGGGCTGCCTTGAGGCGGGCTTGGGAGCTGAAACTTATTGGACGAAGCCTATACGAGGAAACGCTAGCTCACATTAGGGAGAGCGGGGTTCAAGACAAGGAGTCCGATAAGGGAGGTAATTTTTGGAGTACATTGAGTGTCCGAAATAGCCCGGCCTTTACCCGAGCTGTTGCGGAAGCAGCTCTGGAAGGAGAACTCGGCGCAAAAGAGGTAGCTAGTCTCCTCAATTTAAAGCTAGGAACCGCCTTGGATTTTCTGGAGATGATGGCCGGTGTATCTTCTTGATGCTAGCGCCATCATCACTCCTTTTCACACTTCCCAACTGGGGGCTTTGAGCGTGGCTTTGCGTTCTGATTCTATCGAGGAGACGCGGCAGAGGTTGGAAAGTTGGTACGAACGAGGCTTTCGCTCAGGAGATCTGGTTCTCGCCCGTGAGGTCTATGAAGAGCTGACAACAATTAAAAAGGGGAAACCGCCAAGGCCTGAGCAAGTTCTTCTCAAGCGGCTTTGGGAAGCAAGGGAGATAAAGGTTCTGGAACCTAATCAAGAATTTTTCCAGGTGCTAACCGAGATACATCTGTTTGTAAAAAGCCATTTTGAACCTCATCAAGCAGAGGCTTTTCTCAAAGAAGGAGAGGCTGATCCAATTCTTTTGGCATTAGCACGGGTTTATGGGGCTAAGGTAATCACAGAAGAGAGGTTTTCCATTCCTCAATCGGATGGGTCAAGCGGCTTGATTATGGGTAAACCTCGTTTACCTTTTATCGGCTCTGCGTTCGGAGTTCAATGTTTGAGTTTGCTTCAGATTTTGCTGTCCATGCGGCTAAACGAAGGCGAGCAGTTTGGGGGGCAAACTCAGGAGGTTGGTGGCCGATGAAAGGTTCCATAAAACTGATCGAGGTAGCACTCCCGCTTGCGGAGATCAACGACGCCTCGGCATACGACAAGATGCCGGGGATCGGACCGCACCCCAAGGGGATCCACCATTGGTGGGCGAGGCTGCCCTTGCCGGTGGCGCGGGCGGTGCTCTTCGCCTCGGTGGTGGACGACCCGAGTGCCCATCCGGACAGGTTCCCCAGCGAGGAAGCGCAGCAACAGGAACGGGAACGCCTCTTTGGGATCATCCGCCGGATGATGCAGAAGCAGTTGCACAAGCACCCGGAGGTCTACGCTGAGGCCAGGGCAGAAATGCTCAAGCATTGCGACGGCCGCCTGCCTGTGGTCTTCGACCCCTTTGCCGGCGGGGGCTCGATTCCGCTGGAGGCGGCGCAGCGGCAGCGGGCCGCCAACGCAGTGGCGGCTGCGGCCACGGCTGTGGGTGCCGGAGGTGCGCCGGCGGGGCCGACGCCGGGTCCTGGTCCCGGTGGTATGGGACTGGGGAGGTGGCCTGGCGCAGCCCCGCCGGCGCCGCCGGGCCAGCCGGGGGCGGCAACGGCTGTGGCGAGGCCGCAGCGCTTCCACGGCTCGGTGGCGCTCGACCCCCTGCGCCTGACCCGCGACGTGGGCAAGATCGCGGAGGAGGTGGTTCAGCACCTGACCGGGCTCCTCGGCGCCGAGGCCGAGGTGACGTTAGAGATCACCGTGCGCATGCCGGACGGCGTACCGGACCACGTGGTCCGCACCGTGACCGAGAACTGCCGTACGCTGAAGTTCCGGTCGCACGGCTTTGAACCAGAGTGAGCCATGTTGTGCTTTATTAGGCCATAGAGGAGGCCATAGAGGCACAAGGGGTGGGTTGTAAAGCAGTATGGCAAATATTGGTGCGCGGGTGCTTCGCATTCATAACCTCAAAGAATGGATCAACAGCCTGACAGAGGATTCAAAGGTTCTGGCGCGGGACCCAGAAGAGTTTGAGTTGCATCTTGCGGCCCATGAGTGGTCCCTTGCGGCACCTCTGGACATCAATAGCCGGGAGGATTTCTCCTGCCTTCCGAGCGTTACAATAAGCCCTTTTGAACATCAGGTGGATAACGCCATTCTGTTCTTCAACAGACTGCAGCCGCGGGGATTGATCGCTGATGATGTCGGTTTGGGAAAGACGATAACCGCTGGTCTTATCGCGAGGGAATTGCTGGACAGGGGAAAGATAGAAACCATCCTCGTGATCTGCCCGAAGGGCATCATATCTCAGTGGGCGGAGGAGCTGCGGACCAAGTTTGGCATTAACGCTGTGGGCGCTGCGGGCAGTGCTTTTTCCGGTTTGGAGAAGCATCCCTTCTGGGTTACCAGCTATCAGACAGCGCTACGCAACATGCCCTTGATCAGACGGAGGCAGTTTGATCTCCTGATATTGGATGAGGCCCATGCGGTGCGCAATCTATACGGGACACCCAAGCCTCCCAAAATCGCGGAAGCTCTCCTCCAGCTAATGAAGGATGACTCAGTGCGCTACTGCATCATGCTTACTGCGACACCGATTCAAAATCGGCTTTGGGATATTTTCAGCGAATTTGAAATTCTGGCGACCCCTCAGCCCAACCCCCTGGGTACGCCCAGCGAGTTCTCTTTGCGCTTCATAGCCGACAAAGAAGCGAGACGGCTCCGCTTGGGTACGGAGCAGGATTTTCGGCGTCGCGTGAGCATGGCGCTGGTGCGCCGCCGCCGGAAAGATGTCGAGTTGCTATTCCCTGAGCGCCAGGTGCGGGACAGCCGACTGACTCCCCTTCCTGAGGAGAGGGATTACTTCAATAAGGCTCTTGAGGTCATCTTACAGTTCCCCGCCTTGGCCCAGTACACGTACGCGCGGAGCCTGATGAGTAGTCCCTGGGCTTTGGCTGCTTCTTTTGAGAAAAAGGCTGAGCAGATAAGATCGGTGGATCCCAGGATGAGCCGTCGTTTGGAGGAACTGGCGCGGGAGGGCCGCGCCTTCACGGAATCGGCTAAGACACGAGCCGTCGTGGAGTTTGCGCGGGCGGCCGCCAGGGAGGGACGTGCCGAACGGATGATCGTCTTCACGATGCGCCTTGAGACTCTACGTTTCATTGCTCAGGCCCTGGAACGAGCCGGATTTGGGGACCAGATCGCCGTTCTACAGGGACACCAGGAGCGGGCTAACAGGCGGTCTATCGCTGACTTCACTGCCGATCCACCTGTGAAGCCTATATTGTTGAGCACGGACGTGGGCGCGGTCGGCCTCAACCTTCAAGCTGGAAATGTCATCGTAAATTACGACCTACCCTGGAACCCCATGATCATCGAGCAACGTATTGGCCGGGTGCAAAGGCTGGGCCAAAAGGCCAAATATGTCATCGTTCACAATCTGGTGCTCAAGGGTACCATTGAGGATCACGTCGTATTGCGCCTGATGGAAAAGCTGAATCTCTTCAACCAGGCCATTGGGGAGATGGAGGAGCTTCTTGAACTATGTGGTTACGATGACGAGCATAGGTCGCTTGAGCAGGTGATAATGGAGCTCGTCCGAAAGGTGGCTGAACAAAAAGATATCAGTGAAGATCTCGAGCGGATGGAGAAGAGCCGTCAGGCTGCTGAAGCCAAGATGCGGGAGATGCGGGAGGCAACAGAAAAAGCGCTTGGAAGTATCCGTCCTGCGGATGGCCCGCGACTGATGAATCTGCCGCGGGTTGTTCCACGCATGGACGTGCCAGAGCTTATCAAGCGCTGCCTGCGACGGGCTGGAGCGACCATGAAGGAGACGGACGACGGGCGGCTTTTCGTCAGGGCGCCGCGAGGAGAGGTTGAGTTTCTCTTTGACCCTGCGGATGCCAAGAAGTCCTTTGATCACTGGGTGCGCCTGGTGACCCCCGGCACGAAAGCTTTTGACCAGATAGTGAAACAGGTTCGTGATGGTGCCGCTATATTGGTTTTCGATACTCAGCAAGAGGGATTGGAGCGGGTTGCTGGGACACTTCGCGAGCGGTTACGACCTTGGGACATGATCGTGGACCAAGTGGAGGTTGTTCAGAGTCACCCAACTTCGGCTTTCCTGGCCTGGTTCAAAGTGCAGGCCACTGTAGGGACGGACCGCTATGAGACCGTGGTCGAGATGCCGCTGTGCGTGCCGGGTGACGGTGTGGAAGAGATGCTCGAATTATCATACCTCCGCCATGAGTTGCAGTTGCGGGGATATCCTATAGCGTCGTTAAAGGATCTGAAAAGAATAGAAGTTGTGGCTAATGAAGACGCATTGCGCACAGCAGTAGAGCGGAACGAAGGTATTAGGACTTTTTGCAGATTCTATGAGGAGCGCTTTCGTGAAGACATCGTAAAACTGGCACAGTTCGCCAAGGAGAAAGGCTTAGAGGTTCAAGAAGTGGATCCAGAGCTACTCGTGCGTAGAGCTGCGGAGATGGATCCGGCCGTTAAAACCGCTCTCAACTCGCTGGAGTTGCGCTTCGTGCCGCAAGTGGAAACCTTCCCCTTCGCCCTCTGCGGTTTCATCTATGACGTCGCTATAGTTAAAGCCCTTGTACGCAACCGCCAACAGAATGAAAGCTATCCCATACAGTTTTACGCTGTGCCACTTACGGGGAAGATCACTTCCGAACTCCCAGTTAGTCGTATGTCTGCGGCCGTGGGAGAAGGGTGGACTTGCCCCGGAGGGCACATTGTTCCCGCCTCCGCCTTCCAGCGTTGCTCTGTTGCAGGTTGCACGATTGGAGCCTGCGATGAATGCCTCCGCGGCTCCCGGCTTCCCTTCCCTCTAAAAGCGTGCACCCACTGCGACATGCTTGTGTGTGAGAGGCACTCCGGGCGTTGCTCCGAGTGCGGGGAAATCTTTCGTCATGATCATCTTTCCGTTTCGGCATCTTATGGACCACTTTGTGCTGAGTGTTCTACCGTTCTGCCAGGCGGCGAAAGGGTGCCTTCGCGGGAGGTTAAGACCTCTGCTGTCTCCGGCCGACCGGGTCGTGCCGGAGATATGCGCAAGAGCGCACTGTCCGACCGTTGGGCGTTTCCTGACGAAATGGTAGACTGTGAGGTAACAGGGCGCCAGGTCTTACCGGACGAGACCCGGGTTTGCGCCATCACCGGTAAGCGTGTGGCCAAAGACCTTCTTGAGGTGAGCGCTGTTTCAGGGAAAGTTGCCCTACGAGACCGAATGAAAAAAAGCGATGTGTCGGGGCGCTACTGCTTGCCTGGCGAAGAAGTCCTTTGTGATGAAACGGGGGCGGTGCTACTTCCTGACGAGGGGGATTGGTGCACGACCTCTGAGAAGTTTGTACGGAGAGACCTCCTCGTGGAAGATTCGGTCACCGGCGAAAAGGTGCTGGAGCGGCTCACCCGGCGTAGCGCGATGAGCGGGCGGCCAGCGTTACCCGAGCACCTGAGAAAGAGTGGCTACAGTGGTCGTGAGGGGCTTCCCGATGAGGCTGCGGAGTGTGGTGTGTGTGGTGCTACCGTGCTCAAGGACGAGCTGCTCGTCTGCCCCGAGACGGGGCGTACTGCTACGCCAGATCACTTCCAGACGTGCGAGTGGACCCGTCAGAAGGTGTTGCCTGAAGGGCTGGCTGTTTGCGAGGGCACAGGCAAACGGGTACGGCGGAGTCTCCTCAAAGTCTGCCCTGAAACAGGGAAACGGGCAGTCGGAGAGCTTTTCGAGAGGTGTGAGGCGTCCGGCGCGGAGGTATTGCCGGAGGCACTTGCGGTGTCAGAGGTCTCTGGCAAACGGGTACGGCGTTCTCTTTTGGTCTCTTGTCAGGAAACGGGCCGGCTGGCTTTACCGGCGGAATTGGGCACATGTAGCGTTACCAGGAGACGCGTTCATCCGGATATTCTCTATCTTTGTCCTGATACAGGTCTTCCCCTCCTGCGCGAAGCTGCCGTCGTGTGTGAGGAATCCGGCGTGGCAGTCCACCCTTCGGTCATAGGCGTCTGTGCGGCAACGGGAAGGCGAGTCAGACAGCATCTGCTTGTCCGCGACGACTTGACGGGGAACCTCATCTTGCAACGTCTCAGTGGCACCTGCGACCTCACCGGCCGACAAACGCTGGCGGAGAACCTGAGCACATCCAGCGTTTCAGGGAAAAGGGTGTTGAAAGATCAGCTGAAGCCATGCGAGGAAAGTGGCAGGTTGGTCTTGCCTGACGAACTTGAGCGTTGCGAGGCAACCGGCAAGATGGTGCATCCCGATCTCCTTTTCACGTGTCCCGAGACGGGAATAAAGCTCCTGAAGAGGCTCGGGGAAAGGTGCGAGGTGTCAGGGGAGCTGTGCGCACCGGCTGCCCTGGACACCTGTACTGTTACAGGCAAAAGAGTGAGAAGGTCCCTTCTGGCCCTTGACGAAGTTACGGGGCAAAACGTGCAGGAGAAACTTCTCCGTAGATGCGAACGCACTGGACGGCGCACTGTGGGGGTGAACTTGGGACGTTCCCAGGTGAGTGGCGCCTTGGTCCTGCGGGACCTCCTTGTTCCCTGCGAGGTCTCCGGTGCTCTGGCGCTCCCCGATGAATTACAGTCCTGCTCTGTCTCTGGCAAGCGAGTGTTACCCAGTGTCCTTAAGAAGTGTGAAGTTTCTGGCAAGTCAGTCTTGCCCGAGTATTTGGGGCGTTGCGAGGTTACGGGGAAGCACGTCCTACCCGAAAATCTCTTCTACTGCAACCGCGCCAAGAAGAAGGCCTTGTCGAGTTTATTCGGGCGATCCGAGCTTTCGGGAGAGGCAGGACTGGCTGAACTCCTCCAACGCTGTGAAGCCACAGGCCGCAAGGGATTCCCGGATGAGCTGGTTACGCTATCGGACGGGCGGCGGGTGGCCAAGGACAGGCTGGTCGTCTGCCCTGGCTGTGGCCTGCGGGTTGATCTCGGGGCGACCTTTCGTTGCGCTTCCTGTGAGCAAATCTACTGCCAAGATGACAGCAATGGGTCTATATGTGTCTTCTGCAGCCGCCTGATCCAGGTCCGAGAGGGACAGCCTCTGCCGCCTGCCGGGGTTGAGGGTTTGCACCGTCACCTGCCTTGGATCCGGTCAGGGCGATATGTTTTGTCAAACGCGTTTGTGCTTGTAGAAGGGAGAGCCCCTTTCTGGAAACCGCTACAACGGCCGGTCCTCATGGTATTCGAAAGGGTTGGCGGTTCACTAGAGGAGGCGCTAGCTCGAATGCCCCTGATCCAAAGACCCATTAAAACGGAGACTTACCTAATGGCGGATCACAACAGGGGTACAGTTGCTACACGAGAGTGAGCACAGGTGCGCCGCTCCCCTTATTTTGGACACAAATTTTATTAAATCCATTACGCAGCTACCTCCCTGGAACTGGAATAGCTGGAGTATCCTTGGGAGAAGAACCGGGGGCGTAACCCCTGCCCCGGGGAGCAAGTTGTGACCGCCGGGGGCATAGGATAGAGCAAGAGAGCAGGGAATGGGATTGAAGAGGGTTTTCATTTTCAGTTTGCCTCCGTTTCTTAGCTTCTGTCGGGATCTCCTGCGGCGACTGAGAGGGCGGAGGAGCCGCTGAGGCC
>Ga0197143_1002409_pt1 | contig 13828 bp, 12 predicted proteins | sample GBS70_MetaG_FD_148603 | JGI IMG/M metagenome (GOLD analysis project Ga0197143, IMG submission 148603) | Sediment microbial communities from Great Boiling Springs, Gerlach, Nevada, United States - GBS 70_MetaG | ecosystem: Environmental > Aquatic > Thermal springs > Hot (42-90C) > Sediment...
AAAATAAAAATCGCTTTTACCCGAAAGTTTTTCTTTTTTTGCCAAAAAAAGGGAAATATTCTCTAAGGGAAAATTTTTTATACTTCCTGCTAAATTTAAAAAATTTTTTTCTTTTTCTAAAGAAAGCCTAATTTCGGTTTCCTTTTGTCTCAAATTCAACGAGCTTAATTTGAAGAAATCCCTTTTTAACTCTAAAAAGAAGACCTTTTCGTTTTTAAGTTGGTTACCATTAAAAACCCAGAGAAGGGTCTCTAAGGAAAAGAGCAAACTGTCAAAGGAGTTGTTTAGTAAAAAACCGGCAATTTTTAAAGAGCAATTTTCAAAATAAGTCTTTAAAGAAAAATTATTAGTAAAAATACTAAAAGTTAAAGAATCAAAATTAAAAATGGGTGTTTTTAGAGCTTTTAAAAATATTGTGCCATCAAGTTCTATTTTTTTATTAATTGGGGAATAAAAAATTTTGGCAAAGCCGCTAAGAAAACCGGAAATTTCTTTTTTTATAAAAAAGGCTAAAAACTCCAGCGGTAATTCCCTAAAGCTACTTTTTAAAGAAATTTTTTCTTTCGCTATTTCTCCCGAGAAAGAAAAACAGGTTTCTTTTTCTTTATTTTTACCAATTAAGTTTCGAAGAAAAATTTTTTTGTTTAAATAAAACCCTTGAGCAGCAATCTCTTTTAGCGCCTGGTTTTGAAGCTCCAAACGGAGGTCAAAATTAAAATATTTTAGTTTTTCACCGGTTAATTTCAAATACCCCCTTTTAATTTCAAAAGGTAAAAATTTTCTGAATTGAAAAATTTCCAAAAATAACTCATAAGAAAAATCTTTCAACTGCACAAAACCGTTGGTCTTAAAACCGGTATTAAAAACTTTACCGGTTAATTGGTAAAAAACCTTTTTCTCGAAAAATTTTAAAGTTAAATTTAACTCGGATAATTCTTCTTTTATTTTTGCTTTTCGAAAATAAACATTTACCTGTCCATAATAGTTACTATTTTTAATTTTTAAATCTCCCGAAAGAAAACCTTCCCCTTGATAATCGGTAAAATCTTTAAGCGAGACTAAAGCGGAATCAACTTTTATCTGCCATTCAGAATCTTGCCAATAATAAAAAATACTGCCCGTAAATAAAGAATTTTTCAATTTTAGTTGGTTAAGGAAAATCATAAATTTTTCTTCAGTTAAAAGAAAATTGGCTGTTTTTAAAGAAAATTTATAAAGGGCTTTTTGATAAACTAAATCACCCGCGAGGTTTTTCACTTCTCCTTTTAAAATACCACCTCTTAATACTAAAAAAAGATTAATTTGGACATTTCTTAATGTTAATTGTTCTTTTTCCAAGAAACCGCCAGCTAAATTTAACTCTTTTATCTCTATCGCTTTCAAAAAGAAAGGCAAGCCAATCTTCAGTGGCTGGTTTTCTCTTATTCGTTGTTGAGCTCGGTCTTCACTTTTTTTTAATCCTAATTTAAAAACAAAATTTTCCAAAGAGATTTTTTTAAAAGAAAGTTTCCTCGAAAATAAAGAAGATAAAGAAAATTCTATTTCCGCTCTTTGAAAATCAAAAAACCTTCCCTTAACTTCCGAAAAAATTGCGGAATTAAAAAATGGCGAAAGTCCAATTCTTTTTACCTCTTCTACCCCCGCAATTTTTAAAACCTTAGGCAATAAATAATTCTTTGTCAATAAATAAAAAGCAAAATAAAAGAGAATAAGAAAAAGAATAATACCTAAAAAAAAGAAAGATCTTTTTTTAAAAAACATTACCGAGCCCTAAATAAATCTTTCCCCAATTTTTAAAAAACTCTTCGGTTTTATTACTGTAATCCAACCTTATTGGACCAATGGGAGTAGCAATTCTTATTCCGCAACCAAAACTTTTTGGCAATTTTTTATCTACTAACCCCCAATCAAAGAATAATAGAAAGTAAAAAATTTTATAAACTTTTATTCGGCTTTCTAAATTTTGATAAAAAATCTCTGCCAAAGAGAATTCTTTTTCTGGGTAACCTCTTAGAGAATACCGACCGCCAACAAAAAATTTTTCCTCTTCAGGAATAACTTTCGTCCTTCCGTAAGGAAACATTTTTCCCAAAAAAGCTCTTTGGCCAAAAACCAAAAAATTAAAAAGTTTTAAAAAATTTCGCATTTCTAAAGAAAATCGGAAAAAATCATAACTACCCCGCAAAGGACCGCCAACCAATTCTATATGGGGAAGAAGATAAACTCCCTTTTCCGAGAAAAAATAGTTATCCCGGGTATCAAAAATATTTTTAATAATCAAAGAATTGGTTATCTTCTCGGAAACCAAAAAATAATTCTTTTTTATCCGATTATAAAAACCAACTTGCCAATATTTATTCAAATTATGAAAAAAACCAACCTCTTCACCGATTGTTAATCTCTTCTCTTCTTCTTTCCTTTCGTAGCTCAAGAAGGGAGAAAAGAAAAAATTAATCTTTCTTTGCCCCAAAAAAGGAACATTATAGCTGAGATTAAAATTAATCAAAAGTTCCTTAAAATTTATTGTCGGTAACAATTCTTGTATTAACTTTAATTCTTGACCCCGATTAAGAAAATTTAAATACCGATTTTCCAAAGAGAAAACCAAACCAGCTGGGGGAAAAGTATAACCAAAACCAATACCCAAAGAACGTAATTTTTTAACCGAAAAATAAAAAACCACATCTAAACTTTCCGAATAAAGGGTATCCGGAATAACCAAATAAGAAACTTTATCAAAAAGATTACTATTATAAAAATTAACTAAAGACTTCTGAATCTTCTCTTCCGAATAAATTTCTCCTTTCTTAATCTCCAAAAGCCGCCAAATCGTCTTCTCCCTGATAACCCCACTCACTCCCCTAAAAACTACCCGTCGAAAATAACAGAGCTTTCCTTTGTTTATAAAAAATTCTATGCTTATCTGGTTATTTATTAAAGAAGTATCATAAGTAACTGTTGAATAATAGTAACCGCTTTCTTTCAAATGTTTTAGCAGTTTGTTTTTTCCGTCCTCCAGTTTTTTTGGTTCGTAAAATTTTAAGGGCGGAAATAATTTGGCAATTTCTTCTTTTTCCATTTCTGCACCATAAAAGTTAATCTCTTTTATTGTTGGACGATTATTTTCTCTAATGAAATATTTCACAATAATTCCCGAAGAGGTGGTTTCTATTTGGGTGTTAATTTCGACAAAAATAAATCCTTTTTCTAAATAAAATTCTCTCAATTTTTTTTCGCTTAAAGATATAAGCTCTTCGTTTAACTCTTCTTTTCTTTTATAGGGTAAAAGGGTTCTTAAAAGTTTGTTGGAAAAATTTTTATTGCCGTAAAAAAGAATGTTTTCAACGGTTAAATTAAAGAAGATAAAAACTATTAAAGTCATTCTTGTTTTTTGTATTTACATTGAGGATACCCAGAGCAAGCAATAAAAGAACCGAAACGAGATTTTCGAAGAACTAATGGTTTACCGCAAATTGGACAATTTTCCTTTAGATAGTTGTTCTCTTTTTTTACATATTTACATTGAGGATAATTGCCGCAAGCAATAAATTTTCCAAATCGACTGTAACGGATTTTTAATTTCTCACCACATTGGGGACAAGCTTCATCAAGTTCTTTTAAAATATTATTTTTAAAATTTTCAATTTTATTTTCAAAAGAATTTAAATCTAAAGTAAATGGTTCGTAAAATTTTTTAACCACTTTTTGCCACGCTTCTTTGCCTTCTTCAATCTCGTCTAAATTTTCTTCCATAAGGCGAGTAAAACCAATGTTAAAGGTCTCGGGAAAATGAGGTATTAAAATTTCGTTTACTAATTTTCCCAATTCGGTTGGCACTAAAGTTTTGTTTTCCTTTTTTACATAATGCCTTTCAAAAAGAGTGCCGATAATAACCGCATAAGTAGAAGGCCGACCGATTCCGTATTTTTCCAATTTTTTTATTAAAGTTGCCTCGGTATAACGGGGAGGTGGTTGAGTAAAATGTCTTTCTTTAATAATTTCTTTCAAAGAAAGGCTTTCGCCTTCTTTTAATTCGGGTATTATTTTTTCTTTTCTTTTTTCGTAATAGCCTTTTTCATAACCCCAAAAAATTCTTTTCAGCCCTTCGATTTCAAAAAGATAATTCTTTTCTCCTTCGCCAACAATTGTTATTTTTACCTGTTCATAAATCGCATTAGTCATTTGACTGCTTATTGTGCGGTAATAAATTAGGTGGTATAAACGAAACTCCTCTTCGGTTAAATATTCTTTAAGCATTTCTGGCGTTTTATCCAGATCAGTTGGCCTTATTGCCTCGTGAGCTCCTTGAGTAAATTTCTTTTCTTTAAATTTTCTAATTTTTTTTGCCAGATATTCCTCACCGTAATTATTTCTTATATATTCTCTTATTTTGTTGATAAAATTATCATTGATTCTAAATGAGTCAGTCCGGGGATAAGTAATCAAACCAACCCTTTCGGTTTTTAATTGAACTCCTTCAAAAAGTTTTTGGGCAAGGGACATCGTTTTTTTTGCTGAAAAACCAAGAATTTTGCTGGCTTCTTGTTGAAGGGTAGAAGTAATAAAAGGTGGCGGGGGCTCATAAGTCTTTATTTTTTTGCTTATTTCTTTAATTTTAAAGTTTTCGATTTTTTTAATCTCGGATATTAATTTTTCAGCTTCTTTTTCACTTTCTATTTCTATTTTTTGATTATTAATTTTTGTTAATAAGGCTTTTAAAATACCAAAATCAGCAAAAATAAGCCAATACTCTTTCGGAATAAATTCTTCAATCTCTTTTTCCCTTTCGCAAAGAATTCTTAAAGCTACCGTTTGCACCCGGCCAGCGGAGAGATTTTTTTGACCAAAAATTTTCCAAAGGAGTGGCGAAACTAAATAGCCTACTAAACGGTCTAAAACCCTTCGAGCTTTATGAGAAGCAACTTTATTCATATCAATGGTGGAAGGAGCGTTTAAAGCGGAAAAAAGACCTTCTTTTGTAATCTCATAGATAAGAATTCTTTTGATATTTTTTTTGTTTTTTTCGTTATCAATAAGAGAAAAAATATGATAGGCTATTGCTTCACCTTCTCGATCAGGATCACAGCCGATATAAATCTCTTCTGCCTTTTTAGCGGCCTCTTTAATTTCTTTTATAATTTTACCTTTACCCTTGATTACAATAAAATCTGGCTCAAAAGAGTTAGCGAGATCTACCCCTAAACGACTTTTTGGTAAATCTTTTATGTGCCCTTTAGAAGCAATAACTTCGTATTTACCTTTTAAAATCTCTTTAATCGTTTGCGCTTTTGTTGGTGATTCAACGATTATCAGTCTTTTCATACTCTTCTAAAAATAATAATAAATTTTTAAAATCTTCCGGTAAATCAGAAATAAATTCGATATATTTTTTTGTCTGGGGATGGATAAAGCCGAGCAGATAAGCATGAAGCATCTGCCTTTTTGCTCTTTTCATAATCTCTTTTGCCAATTGATATTCCTTTTCATTCGTGATAAATCTTTGATAATAAGTTGTTCCGTAATTAGGGTCACCAACAACTGGATGGCCATAATGGTCTAAATGAACACGAATTTGATGGGTTCTTCCCGTTAGAAGTTTTAGTTCTAATAAAGATACCAAAGGATATTCCTTTTTAACCATAAACTGGGTAATTGCTTTTTTGGAGTTAAAAGGGGTAACAGCCATCTTTTTTCTATCGAGGGTATCTCGGCCGATTGGTGCCTCAATAACTCCGTTTTTAAATGGCAACTTTCCCCAGACCAAGGCATAATATTTCCGATTAAAATTTCTTTTTTCCAATTCCTTCCCTAAAAAGGAAAGAGCCTTATCAGTCTTCGCAAAAACCAAAAGGCCTGTCGTGTCTTTATCCAAACGGTGAATTACTCCCGGCCGGATTTTTGAACTTTTACTTTCCGGTAAGGTTTTACAATGATAAAGAAGAGCATTTACCAAAGTTCCTGAATTGTGTCCTCGAGCAGGATGGACGATAATCCCCGGTGGCTTATCAATCACAATAATATCTTCATCCTCATAAATAATCGTTAAAGGAATATCTTCCGGCTCGATTTTTAACTCTTCTTTTTTTTCATAAAAAACTTTAATTTTATCGCTCGGCTGGACCTGATAGCTAGGTTTTACTTTTTTTTCGTTTACTAACACCTTACCTTCTTTTATTAGTTTATTTACTTGCGAACGAGAAAGGCCTATTCCTGATAAAATTAAATACTTATCTAATCTTAAACCTTTCATTTTATAAGAAACTTCCCTTTCAAAAATCTTTTCCATAATCAATAAATTTTAAAAAGATTGTCTACAAAGTCAATTTATTAATGCCGAATATTTAATTTTCCTTCTTTTAGTTGATAAATCTCGTCGCAAAGAGAATAAAGAAAAGATTTTTCTTGAGAAACAATGATAGCTGAAAGGGAAGGATTTTTTAAAAAATTAATTAAAATCTCTTTTCCTTCTTCATCCAAATCATTTGTTGGTTCATCCAAAATTAAAATTTCTGGAGACAAGACCAATATTTCCGCTAAAGCCAATCTTTTCTTTTCTCCTTCTGATAGATGATAGATGGGATAATCGGCTTTTTCTTTTAAAGAGAAGATTTCTAAAAATTCTAAGGCCTTCTTTTTGGCGCTTTTTTTATCTTCTCCTCTAAGTAAAAGCCCAAAGGTTATCTCTTCAATAACTGAGGGACAAAAAAGTTGGAAGTCGGGATTTTGGAACAAAAAGCCAATCTTTTTTCTTACCTCTTTAAAATCTTCTTCTTTTTCTGTTAATTTACCAAAAATCTCAATCTTTCCTTTTTTGGGTTTTAAGAGACCAACAATTAAATATAAAAGCGTAGTCTTTCCGCTACCATTTTTTCCGGTAATACCAATTTTTTTATTTTTAAAAAGAACAAGGTTAATATCCGTTAGTAGTTCTCTATCGTCAAAATAGCTAAAAGAGACTTTTTCCAATTTTATTAAAACTTCTGCCATTGGAAATAAAGCAAAAGAATTATAAATAAAGTGAAAAAAAGAGCAAAAACAAAATCCTTTTTCTTTATTTTTGGTTCCCAAAGAAGCGGAAAAGAACCGTTGAAACCTTTTAAACTCATAGCATAAGAAAGTGTTTCGCTTGCTTGATAACTTCTAAAAAAGAGGTTACCCAGCAGATAACCGTAAGTTTTATAAGTTAAGATATCTGTTTTGGGAATAAAATTTTTCACCTTGAGAGCATTCTCCATTTTTTGCCATTCCCTTCTGAGCAAAAAAAGATAACGGTAGATAAGAAAAAAAAGCGCAACCAATTTTTTATTAATTTTCAATTTTTTTAAAGCATAAAAAATAGAAATAATCTGGTAAGGTTTTATCAAAGCCAAAAGAAAAAGAATGAGCGTGTTGGCTTTTAAAATAATTCTTATTGCGAAATAGAAACCTTCAATTTTTTGAGGGAAAGAAAAGGGTAAAAGAAAAACAAAAATACCGACAAATAAATTTAAACGGGAAATTTTTTTTAAAAGTTCTTTCAGCTGAATTTTATCTAAAAAATTTAAAAAAAAGGAGAGCAAAAAAGCACAGCCTAAAAGAATAATTTTGTCAATAAACAATAAGGTTAGAGAAAGTAGAAAGAGAAAGATTAATTTAAATCTTGGATCAACATCTTCAAACATTCTTCTTTTTTAAAAATAAACTTATAATTCCAAAGATACCCAAAATATAACCAACACCACTAATAATTTCTTTCACTAAAATTTTGTTTTTCTCTTTTTCATTCTTTAGCAAAAGCTCATAAATAGGTGTTAATTTTTCGTTAATAACTTCGGCAACAACTTTTTTTAATTCCTCTTTTTTTATTGTTTCTGACGTGCTTTTTGATTCTTCCTTCTTTTCTTTTTTTTTTTTTTTTTTTTTTTCTGCCCTTATCTCAGCCTCTACCTTGTGTCCCATTCCGGCATCTAAAACAATCTTAAGGTCCTTTTTTGCTTCCGGTACAAAAGAAAAAATACCGTTCTCATCGGTCTTTCCGGTTAATAATGTGTTTTTCTCTTTATCGTAAACCCTAATAACTCCTCCTTTCACTTTTTTACCATCAGGATAATAACCTTCGCAATAAACTTTATTATCCTTCACATAAACAAAAAGATTAACTTTATGGGCATAAAGAAGCCAAAAAAAAGATAAAAATAATAAGCCTTTTCTCATGGCTAATTAAAAAGAAAGTTTTTACTTATTCCTAAGTTAAAGATTAAACCATTGGCTAAATTTTTTCTTATTCCTAAATAAACATCAAAAATTGGTAGGGAATAGGTTAAACCCAAAGTGATTATTTTATCATTTCCTTCTTTGTAAAATTCGCTGGCTAAAAGGAGATTGCTAATTTCTTTTTCAAAAGCAAAACCAAAAAGAGTGGAATACTTTTTTTCTTCTCGCTTATAAGAAAAACCGCCGCAACCATAAAAGGTAATTACCGCTAATTCTTTTCCTCCGCTAAAAATTAAGAAGGGATTCTTCTCCTTTAAAGAAATTCCTCCTCTTAAAGCCATATCAATAACGGATAAAGAAAATCCCTTTTTTAAATATAATAAAAAATCAAAATCTTTTTCTTCGTAAGAGATATCAAAAGAAAATTCAAAAGAATACGGAAGTCCGAAATAATTTGATAAAAGAAAAGATAGATTTTTCCCATCATTTAACATATAATTGCCTTCCCATTCAAAAGAGATTTCTTTCCATTTGTTCAAAAAGGGTGGCTCAGTTAAAATTAAACTATTTATTAGAAAAAAATATAACGCGTTAACCATTTTTCCTCCTTTTTATTCCAAAAGTTCCTTTTTAATTTTTTTAATAAAATAAATAATAAACATTGTAATTATTCCTTCCATTATCATAACAGGAAGATGAGTAAAAATAATTAACTTGGCAGTATTTAAAAAATATTCTTTGGTAAAAATTAAAGATAAAGCAACCATTAAACCACTTAAAAAAACACCTAAAAAACCAACAAGAAATGAAGAGATCAAGGTTAATATTTCATTTTTTCTCTTTATTAAGTTTTTGAAAAGAAGATATAAAAAAATCGCTGGTAATCCCATATTTAAAGTGTTAACTCCTAAGGTAGTTAAACCGCCAAACTGAAACAATATTGCTTGTAAAAAAAGAGCAATTAACAAAGCCGGAAACGCCTGCCAGCCAAGAAGAATTCCCACCAAACCATTTAAAACCAAATGAACAGAAGAGGGACCTAAAGGAATATGAATTAAAGAAGCCACAAAAAATGTTGAAGATAATAAGGCAACTTTCGGCATTGTCCTTTCTGACATTTTTTTTATCCCAACCGCAGTAAAGATACCAGTTGCTACAGCACTGCCTAAAAGAACCGGTGGCGATAAAACTCCTTCCGCAATATGCATTATTTCATTTCCTCGGCTTTTATCCAAATTACGCCGCCAATCTCTACCGGGTATTCCTTTTTATCCTTTGGATTTTTTATCTTTTCCTCCCCTTCCGTTAAAGCCGCAAAACCCCACCAACCGGCTTTTGGAATACCGTAACAAAAAATACCGTTTTCATCAGTTTTTATTACTTGGGTAATAAAAGGTGAAGAAGGAGCTTGACATCTTTTTTCTTCATTATAATATTCTACTTCCACATTCACAAAAGGTGCCGGTTTGCCATTAACTAAAACTCTTCCGCGAAAAACATTTCCTACATATAATCCATAAGGTCGGGTAAGGGGAATAATTTCAACTTTCATTCCTACCTCTCTATCCCAGGCGTTTTCTAAACCAAAGCCATTCACTATTACTTTAGTATAATGAACAATATATTGCTCTTCGGCTGGTTCAAAATAGGGTTTTGGTACAACATAAAATAAATAATCGCCCGGCTTTGTTATTTGATAATTTGTCTTCCAAACTGATTTTCCCTCTCTCTTCTCTTCTTTTAAAGTATTTGTTAAATCAACCTTTTCTTCACCACCGATTAAAACCCCAAAAGTTTGTGGCTTTTCCATATTTAAAATTTCTTGCTCAAAGGGATGACAAAAAAGCAAAGTTAAAGAAAGTAAGCTTTCTTCTTTCTTTTCCACAATATCCGTGTTAGGTAAAATCATTTGGAAATGGGCTAATAAGGGAAAAATAAAAATTAAAAAAATACTCAAAATTTTCCTTTTCATTTTTCCTCCTTTTTATGAGTATTACAAAAATAAAAATCGTAGCACATAAAAATAAAAAAATTATAATTCCTTACCACTAGAGGTCTTAATTACCTCTCCGTGTTTAACTCCTCTAATGCTTATCAATTTATTAGCAATATCTTTTACTGTGTTTGCTTTTCCTTTTATAATGATAGTTTCTAAACAATTATGCTCATCCAAATGGATATGCATCGAAGAAATAATATTATAACAATATTTATGTTGAAAATCTATTAACTCATCCGTAAGTTCTCTTTTCTCGTGGTCGTAAACTAACACAATAACTCCCACAACATCTTTATCTTCTTGCCATTCTTCTTCAACAATTTTTTGTCGGATGAGATCACGGATTGCCTCTGAACGGTTATCGTAACCTTTCTTTTTAATAAATTCATCAAATCTTTTTAACAATTTCTCTTCTAAAGAAACACCAAATCTTACTAAATTACTCATTTTTTTATAAAATTATAAACAAATTAACTAAAATGTCAATCAATTAAAAAAAATAAAAAAAGAAGTGTGCCTTGAATGATAGTTGTCTCGTAAAAGGAGGTGATCCAGCCGCACGTTCCCGTACGGCTACCTTGTTACGACTTCGCCCCAGTCATCCGCCCTGCCTTCGTCCCTAATATTCCTTTAGGGACTTCGGGCATTGCGGACTCCCATGGCGTGACGGGCGGTGTGTGCAAGGCCCGGGAACGTATTCACCGCGGCATGCTGATCCGCGATTACTAGCGATTCCATCTTCACGCAGGCGGGTTGCAGCCTGCGATCCGAACCATGCCCGCTTTTTAGGGATTTGCTCCCCCTCGCGGGTTCGCGTCCCGTTGTAGCGGGCACTGTATGACGTGTGTAGCCCTGGGCATAAAGGCCATGCTGACTTGACGTCATCCCCACCTTCCTCCCGGTTAACCCGGGCAGTCCCCCTAGAGTGCTCCTGCCCTTATTGGACAGGGTGGCAACTAGGGGCAGGGGTTGCGCTCGTTGCAGGACTTAACCATACACCTCACGGCACGAGCTGACGACAGCCATGCAGCACCTGTGCGGGCTGCGGGAAAAATTCCCGCTCGTCACCCTTTCGGGCTCCTACTACCCGCATGTCAAGCCCAGGTAAGGTTTTTCGCGTAGCATCGAATTAAACCACATCATCCACCGCTTGTGCGGGCCCCCGCCAATCTGTTTGAGTTTTAGCCTTGCGGCCGTAGTCCCCAGGTGGTGGACTTAACGCGTTAGCTTCGGCACTGGGGTTGCCCCCAACGCCTAGTCCACATCGTTTAGGGCTGGGACTACCAGGGTATCTAATCCTGTTTGCTCCCCCAGCTTTCGTGTTTCAGCGTCGGGAACGTTCCAGCCAGCTGCCTTCGCCATCGGCGTTCCTCCCGATATCCACGCATTTTACCGCTACACCGGGAGTTCCGCTGGCCTCTCCCGTCCCCTAGGTCCAAAGTATTGGCCGCAACTCCTCGGTTGAGCCGAGGGCTTTCACAGCCAACTTTTGGACCCGCCTACACACCCTTTACACCCAGTGATTCCGGACAACGCTTGCCCCCTACGTTTTACCGCGGCTGCTGGCACGTAGTTAGCCGGGGCTTCCTCCTGAGGTACCGTCATCCCTTTGGACTATTCGCCCAAAGGGACATCGTCCCTCACGACAGGGGTTTACGACCCGAAGGCCTTCATCCCCCACGCGGCGTCGCTGGGTCAGGCTTTCGCCCATTGCCCAATTTTCTAGACTGCTGCCTCCCGTAGGAGTCGGGGCCGTGTCTCAGTCCCCGTGTGGCCGGTCACGCTCTCACGCCGGCTACCCGTCATAGGCTTGGTGGGCCGTTACCCCACCAACTACCTGATAGGCCAAGAGCCCCTCCTTGGGCGGTAGCATGGAAATCCAGAGGCCACCTTTCATCCCCAAGGCATGCGCCTCAGGGATTATATGGGGTATTAGCGGGCCTTTCGACCCGTTATCCCCCTCCCAAGGGCAGGTTACTCTTGTATTACTCACCCGTTCGCCGCTAAACTGGATAATGGTATTGCTACCATTATCCAGCCCGCACGACTTGCATGTCTAAGACACGCCGCCAGCGTTAGTCCTGGGCCACAGTCAAACCCTCCATGCGAAATATTTTAGGGACTACTTATCATTCAAGGCACACTTCCCAATTTTCAAAGAGCAACTTTAAATTTTATCTTATATATAATATAGCAAAATTTTTATGAAAAGTCAAGTGAAATTTTTTTATTATTTTTATAAATCTTACCATTTAAAAATTATAACCTATTTTTCTTTTCTGTCAAATTGTTGAATTACTAAAAGTAATAATAAATTCAACAATATTAGCAATTTTATGGGCGAATTTGTGAGGAAATTTTAAAAACCTTTCTAATATCATCTCAACTACTTCGTGAAACAAAATACCAAATTTTTCTCTGCTTTTTAATCCCTTGTGATAAATATAAATTCTGTTAGACTCCCAATAACCGGTTTCTTCTGATAACCAAACTTTATCTTTTGAAAAGTAAACATCTTCATCTGAGAGTATTATTAAAAAAGGAAATTTGATTTTTTTCATTCGTCTATCTCGTGTCTTACTTTTCCTTTCAAATTTTCTAACTCCCCTTTAGAAAGATTTAAAAGGTTTAAAATAATATCTTCGGCAGATTTAATAGCTTTTTCTGCATCCCCTTTGTCTCTCGTTAAAAATCCGTGTTCTAAAAAAGAATCATTTCTTAAATCAGCCAAGGTTCTACACTTATTTTTTAATTCCTTATATTTATCTCCTTTTAATTCGTTAAGTTTATCAAAACCGCTTTTAAAGGTATACTCTTTATTATCCCAAGGACTAATCTGATGATGTAAAATTAATTTTATTTGAATAGCCGCTTCTACTGCCCGATAACCAAGAAGAACCGCTTCTAAATATTCGCTATTTTTTATTCTTCGTTCAATATTTTCTAAGATATCAACTACCACCCATTTTGCCTCTTCAAAAGAAAGCTCATTATTAATTTTTTCTATTGGTATTTCTTTTCTTTGTATCTTTGTAAGTTTATCTATTATTCTGCTCAGTTTTATTTGGTATAATCTATCTAAAGTGTCAACGATTTTAGGATATCTTTTCTTTAAAGTTTCGCACACATATTTTTCAATCTTTTTATTCCACTCTTTATAAAAATCTTCGTAATTAAAATTATTCCAATAAAATAATTTGTAAGTAGCATTTTTTAAAAATCCAAACTCACCCTCATCAGGCAACTCTTCAGCAAGCATTTTTGCTCGTGAATAATCGCAATTTTTTAGAGCTCCCAAAACATACTCAGCGATATCTTTATAAATAAATTCTGAACATTCTTCATTTTTATATTCTTCTTTAGTTTTATAAGTATAATACACTTTTAATTCAGGAGTTTTACCTTCTTCATCTTCCCAAATTTCTTCAAAAGTTACATAAAATAAAGCCGTGGAAAGGAGAAAATTACCGCCACTAAAATTGATAATGACTTTGGAAGGTTTTTCTTTTATAATCTCTTTTTTCACATCGCGAGTTATTTTTAGACATTCTTCCTAAGAAAAAGGTTTAAAAAGATTAAAATTCTTTATTTATTCCTAATTTTTTGGTCAAATAATTTATTATTTCTAAATCCTTT
>Ga0197143_1002410_pt1 | contig 13823 bp, 11 predicted proteins | sample GBS70_MetaG_FD_148603 | JGI IMG/M metagenome (GOLD analysis project Ga0197143, IMG submission 148603) | Sediment microbial communities from Great Boiling Springs, Gerlach, Nevada, United States - GBS 70_MetaG | ecosystem: Environmental > Aquatic > Thermal springs > Hot (42-90C) > Sediment...
CATGGTTTAGATATAATTTAGACCCACCAAATGCATTTTTAAATACAATAGAGCAAAGTTATTTTCCACATTCAAATAGATATTTAACAAATACAAGAATATGGCTTTATGGTATATGGACTGAAAAAGACCATTTAATTTATAGAATTCAATCTTATAGAAGGTTATATATTCCTTCAAGTCCAGGTGAAGGCTCAGCATATTTAAGTTATTCAATAGAAGAAAATTCTCCATATTTAGTTCAAAGGGAAGGAATAGAAAATTATGGAAATATAAAAACTGATTTTGGAGAAATTCTTATTTACAAATTTGAACTTGATACAATTTATGAATATGAGGCAGAAATTGAATTTTATTTTGAAGGAGGAAATAAAAGAAAGGGAAAAATTTTAGTAAGCAATATGGAGCCAATAATATTTGAATATAATCCTGGAGAAATAAAAAAGATTAAATTCAAGATAAAGAATGATTATCTTGTTGATAAAAATTTATATTTAACATTTAAAAATCTTCAAGGACCGAAAGTTTCTTTAAAATCAATAAAGATTTATAGATATGAAAAAGAAGAAGAAATACCTGGTGGAGGACAAGGTCTTTCTCTTTCAAAAATTGAAAATCCAATTTTAAATTTATATCCTGTTTTTACAAAGGATAAATTCAAAATAGAATATACTTTAAATTCATTTTCAAAAGTTGAAATATCAATTTATGATATACTTGGAAGGAAAATTGAAACAATTTTAAAGGAAAAGATGCTTCCACCGGGGAAATATATAAATGAATTTAAAAGACCTCACAATATAAAACCAGGAATTTACTTTATAAAACTTGAAACAGAAAATAAAAAAGAAATAAAGAAGATAATTTTTAAATAAAGATTTGGGGCGGGGAAAGTTCTCCGCCCCTTTTTAAAAAATATGAAAAGGATTTTAGCGTTAATTATATTTATTTTTAATCTAAACTCCTTAGATTTTGTTTTAATTGATGAATTTAACGACTCACCAAATTTCCCAGATGCACCTATACATGCAGATGATATTGATGAGGATGGACTTGCAGAGATTATATTTCGATTAAATGACCCCTTACCTCGTGATCGTCGAATAGGAATATATGAAAGAAATCCCAATGGTGGATTCAATCTTGTTCATAGGGTTCCTTGTATACTTCCACCTTATTATGGTAATGTATATCTTGAATTCGGAATAGGAGATTTTGATGGTGACAATAAGAAAGACATAATTCAAACAACTTATGGAGCGAATCAAACGGGTTGGATTGAATATTTTCAAGTAGTTGAAAGCAAAGAAAGATATACTTATCCTGATACAATTGTATGGCTTGATTCTTTGTATATAGAGGGCAACAATCCAGAACTTTATATATGGACAGGAAAATTTGATTTTGACAATAAAACAGATATAGTTATTTATAAAGGTGGAGATAACGAATACGAATTTTTAATTTATGAAAATGAAGGAGATAATTCATATGTTTTAAAAATTGATAAAGATTATACTCATGGCATTCCACCAGGTGCAATGGCAGTAGGAGATTTAGACCAAGATACTCATCCAGAGATATTCATTTCAAATATGGGAAATTGGATATTTCCTATGAAAATAATTGAAGCAGTCGGCAATGACACAATTGATACAACAAGTTTTAATCCTTGTTTATTCCAAAGTGTCAATCTTTATGATGTCATTTTCTGTGGAGATGTTAATAACAATGGTAAGCCAGAACTTATGATTCACGGAGCTACACCAAGTGGAGGAGCATGGCGCGATGATATTTGGATAATTGAAGCAATAGGTGATAATCAGTATGAGCTTATCTGGTGGGATACCATTCCAGGTAATTTAACTTATCCTGATTATGGAGCAAGGTCCTCTGCAGGGGATTTAACAGGTGATGGAATACCTGAAATTGTTTTATCAATGACAGCAAGGGTATATGTTATTCAATATATTCCAGGACAAGGATATACTTATGTATGGCAAAAATATTATCCTTGGAATACTGCAAATTTAGCAACATGTGTTTATGATATAAATGGAAATGGAATAAATGATATGATTCTTTCAGTTCTTTATAGTGAACAAAATAGAAAAACTTATATTTATGAAAAATCACCAGCAGTTTTTGAAAAATATCAAAGAATTTCACCATATTTTTATGTTTCAAAGAATATAACTTCTGATAGTTTAAAAATCTTTTATGATTTAAATACAAAAAATCCTTCTGATTTTTATATCTACAATATACTTGGAGAAAAAGTTTATTATAAAAAATTATTTCCAAAAGGAGAATTAAATTTAAATTTCAAAAAATTAAAACTTAAACCAGGAATTTACTTTTTAAAAATTGATTCAGAAAAAATTAAAAAGATTGAGAAAATTATATATTTGCAAAAATGAAAAATAAAAGGAAAATGATTAAGAATGCAATTTTGATGATAATATTTTTAGGTGCAGGAATTGCAAATGAAAATATAAAAAATTTTAATGAAAATTATAAAGGGTTTGAACCAAATTTTGGACAGATAGGAAATTTTGAAGGAGAACCTTGCGAGGAAATTTTATTTTTTTCAAAAGGGGATAATCTTGGAATATTTTTTAAAGAAAATGGATTGAGTTTTGTGATTTATAAACTTGAAAGAGAAAATTTTATTTTAAATTATGCAAGAATTGATGTTGAACTTGTAAATTCAAATATTAAAAAAGAAAATATAGTTTATGAAGATGAACTTCCAGGATATACAAATTATTATTTTCCCCAGTGTCCGCAAGGTGTTTTATTTGTAAAATCTTATAGGAAAGTAAGAGTTAAAGAAATTTATCCAGGTATAGATTGGATATTTAAATATGAGAATGGAAAATTACATCACGAATTTGAAATTTCAAAAAGTGCTGATATTGAAGATATAAAATTGAAAATTAAATATGCTGATGTAGAGATAAAAGATAAGAAAAAGATTATTTTTTCAACTCCTCTTGGGAAAATAGAAGACGGGGAAATTAAGGGATGGGAAGGAAAAAATGAAATTTCAATTTTTTATAAAGAAGAAAATGGTTTAATTGGATTTGATGTAAAAGATTGGAAAAGAAAAGAAAAACTTCTAATAGACCCTCCACTTGCACTTATATGGGCAACCTATTATGGAGGAAGTGAACTTGATTTTGGTTTTGCTATTGAAACTGATAATTCAGGAAATATTTTTATAGTAGGAAGAACTTATTCACCAAATTTCCCAACTTATGACCCTGGTGGAGGTGCATATTATCAGGGATATAAACAAGAATATTCTGATATTTTTATTTTAAAATTCGATAATTCCGGTGTAAGATTATGGGCAACTTATTATGGAGGAAATGGATGGGAGGAGGGTTATTCTATAACCACAGATAATTTAAGAAATATTTTTATAACAGGTGCAACCTCTTCAACAAATTTACCTACTTACAATCCAGGTGGAGGTGCATATTATCAAGGAATAAGTGGTGGAGGATGGGATATTTTTATTTTAAAATTTGATAGTTCCGGTATAAGATTGTGGGCAACATATTATGGTGGAAGTGATTGGGATTATGGATATTCTATAAAAACAGATGATGAAGGAAATATTTTTCTTACAGGTTTAACCTGGTCATTTAATTTTCCTACTTATAATCCGGGTGGTAATGTGTATTATCAGGGTTTTAAGGCAGGAAATAACGATGTTTTTATCTTAAAATTTAATAATAATGGGATAAGGAAATGGGCAACATATTATGGTGGAACTGGAAAGGATTGGGGTTCTTCAATTGAAGTAGGCAATTTTGGAAAGATTTTTTTAACTGGACAAACAAATTCAACAGATTTTCCTACATTTAATCCCGGAGGGAGCGGATATTATCAAGGTTCAAATGCAGGAGAATGGGATGCTTTTATTTTGGAATTTGATACATCTGGAGTAAGATTATGGGCAACCTATTATGGAGGAATCGATTGGGACTGTGGTTATTCTATAAGAGAAGATAATTTAGGGAATATCTTTTTAACAGGTGCAACTTACTCAACGAATTTACCTACTTACAATCCAGGCGGAAATGCATATTATCAAGGTTCAATTGGTGGATTTCATGATGCATTTATTTTAAAATTTGATAATGATAGGATAATGAAATGGGGGACATATTATGGAGGATATGATAATGAATATTCTTATTCTCTTATAATAGATACTTACAACAATATTTTTGTGACAGGTAAAACTCATTCATTAAATCTCCCTACATATAATCCAGGTGGAGGAGCATATTATCAAGGGTTTAATGCGGGTAAATGGGATGCTTTTATTTTAAAATTTAATAATTCTTGCGCAAGGTTATGGGCTACTTATTATGGAGGGAATGACGATGATTGTAGCTACTCTCTTACCTCTGATATTTATGGTAATATTTTTTTAACCGGAACAACCTATTCAACAAATATACCTTTATATAATCCCGGTGGAAACGCTTATTATCAAGATTTAAACGCTGGATATTGTGATGCTTTTATTTTAAAATTTGAAAAAGGGATAAATGTTAAAGAAAATTTTCAAATGCAAATTAATCTTCCTTGTATTTATACTTCTTCCTTTTTTGATAAATTTATTAAAATAAAATTAGCAGAGTTTCCTTGCGAACCTATAAAATTAATTCTGTGTGATAAAATGGGAAGAATGATATTAAATAAAAAATTTGATAAAACAGGTTTTTTAATTTTAAAAGATGAGGAAATAGAAAATAGTGAGAAGGAAGTATATTTTTTAAAAATTTATTTGAAAAATAAGGAATTTAAAACATTAAAAATTATAAAAATTAAATAAAATTAAAAGGGAGTGAGGAATGATAAAGGGCTTAATTTTAATCCTAATCATAAATGCAGGAAGTGAAAAAATAAAAGTATCTCTTAAAAAAGTTATGGAAAATAAAAGGGAGGATGAAAAAATAGGAGTAATTGTTCATCTTAACGAAAAACCTGATTATGAAATGATAAAAAATTTATCTCCAAAAGAATATGTTGAATTTCTTAAAAGTTTCTGTGAGAGTTCTCAAAATAAAATTATAAGTAATTTAAAAAATAAATTTTCAAATAAAATTTCAAAATTAAATTCTTTCTGGATATTTAATGGATTTTATCTTGAAACAACAAAAGAAGTTATAGAATTTCTTGCAAATAAAGAAGAAGTTGAATATATAACTTTAGATTCTAAAATAAAAACTAAGGATTTTAAACCTGGTGCTCAAATTTCACTTGTTGAATGGAATATTTTAAATGTAAAAGCAGATTCTTGCTGGATGGCTGGATATACAGGAGAAGGAATTATAATAGGACATTTAGATACAGGTGTTGATATTAATCATCCTGCTTTACAAGGTAAATGGCTTTCTCCTTATTGGTATGATGCAATTAATCAACAGCCGACTCCTTATGACGATAATGGACATGGAACACATACAATGGGAATAATATTAGGAGGTGATGGATTAGGACCATTTCAAGATGATATAGGAGTTGCACCGAGTGCAAAATTTGTTGCATGTAAAGTATTGGATTCAACAGGAACCTTTCAAATGTCATGGATATATTGTGGGATTCAAAAATTGGTGGATTGGAAAGGACAGGGCATAAATATTAGAGTAGTATCTGGTTCATGGAGTTCAGATTCAACAACTTTTTTAGACCTATGGAATGCTATTTTAGGATTGCGTAACGTTGATATAATTCCAGTATTTGAAATTGGTGATTATGGACCTGATTCCGGAACTGCTGGAACACCTGGTAATTATCCAATTTTAATAGGAGTTGGTGCAACTGATGAGAATGATTATGTTGCCCTTTTTTCTGCAAGAGGACCTGCACCTGATACACCTCCCTGGAATGGTGCATTGAAACCTGACCTTTGTGCACCAGGAGTAAATATAAGGTCTTCTATTCCTGGTGGCGGTTATGCAGTTTATAGTGGAACAGGAATGGCAACACCACATGTTGCAGGTGGAATAGCAATTATTTTACAAAAATGCCCATATTTAAGTTTCTCGGAAATTTATAATGTTCTTACTCAATATGCAAAAAGACCTTCACATGGTGCTCCTTATCCAAACAATAGTTATGGATGGGGAATTCTTGATATATATCAGGCATTGCTTCATGCATGTAGTGAAGTTTCAGAACCTCCTAAAAATTTAATTCCTTTAAATTTTTATAAAAATGCTCATATTGAAATATATGAGGTAAATGGAAGATGCATAAAGGTTTTAAATAACATGATTTTAAAAAATGAAAATATAATTTTAAAGAACTTAAAAAGTGGAGTATATTTTATTACCTTTAAAAATAAAGGAAAAGAAAAGAATTTAAAGAGAATAAAGATAAAATAAGATAATAAAAAGACAAATCAAATCAATATATAAGGGGTGAAAGATTCAGTAAATTATATACATTAAGATATGAGTCATCATTTTTTGAAGGATTAAAAAATTTAGGATTTAACATATTTAGCTTGGCAAATAATCATACTTTGATTATGGAAGGGACGCATTTTTTAGATAAAAAAGAGATTTTAGAGTTCGAAGGATTTTATGTGTATCATCATCCTCATGTAATTCAAAGTATAAGGTGTAATTTTAGAGAAGAAGAAGGAAATCTATTTTTTTGAATAAAATCAAATCAATGTCAATATAACGAATTATTACATTTACCTGCTTTTATCTCAATTTTATTTTTTACAAAATTTAAGATTTCTGAAGCTAATTTTATTGCTTCTTGAGCATCTTCTTCCGTGTAAGATTCATATGGTATAGCAGGAAAGGGAAGAGCATCAGGATATCTTGTAGATAAATAATATTTATCTAATTTTGCACCATGCTTTTCAAAAAGAGAAAATTCTGCATCAAACTTTGAGCAGTTTTCAACAAGCTTTTTTATTGAATGCTCTAAAACATACCGTTCGCCTTTAAAGAAAAGATATGCCTTTAGTGCTTTCTGGGCAGATTGCTCACACAGAAAACATGTATAAGAATATATTTTCTGCTCATAATTCTTTTTTGCAGAATGCAGGTCAAATTCTGCCTGTTTTAACCATCTTTCTGCTTCTTCTTTACTTCTTTTCATATACAACCTTTCCGTATTTTAAAACCTGTTCAATAAATGGATTTTCTCTTTCTATCATCTCTTGAAATTCTTCAGGAGTATAAACAAAAACATCTACATTTCCTAATCCGTTATCAATTAGCTCCACAACTCTTATTAGTCTTCTGACAAACCTCTCATCAGTTTTTTTTATCACTACAAAGTCAAGGTCGCTATACTCATCTGCCTCTCCACGTGCATAAGAACCAAAAATAATTATCTTCTCAGGGTCGTATCGCTTAAGACACTCAACTACTTTTTCTACTCTGTTCATTGTCCACCTCTTATGAGCGGTCATCCCGCCTTTTAATATAGGCTAAGCATTTGTTTGTCTCATCAATTCTGCTTTAATATTTATCATTTGCAAAATATAATTATAATAGATTTTATACCATTTCGCAAATAATATGTATACTTTCACACCATTTTGAATTGTAGCTTATTTTTTACAAATTTAAGTTATATTGTTAAAAAATTAAAAAAGATTTTAAGATTTAGTTTGCTTTTTAAATTTTTAATTCTTTATAATAATTTACTTTATTAAGGGCCCATAGCTCAGGTGGTTAGAGCGCGCGCCTGATAAGCGCGAGGTCGGTGGTTCGAGTCCACCTGGGCCCATTTTATTTTTAAGGAGGCTTTATGAAAAAATTATTTATTTTAATTACAGGAATAACTATTTTATATTCATCTGAATCAAGAATAAAATCATTTGGGAATATTAAAGATTTTATAATTGACCCTTCAATTTCATACCTCTACCCTTCCCTTTTAACTTCCTTTCCTGACCTTTTATGGGTTGAATTTACAGATTCTTCTTTACAAAATCTCCCTTATATTTCATTTTGTGGAATAAATTTGAAATTTAATGAAAAAATAGGTGTTTTTTCTTTTATTTACAATTATCCCTCTTATTTTCATCCTTATATAGTTTCATATCCTTCAAAAATGGAGAAGGAATCAAGGGGATTTGAAATTTTATGGGCAAAAACTCTTAATGATAAAATTGATATTGGAATAGGCGCTTCCTTTGTTTATAGAGATGAAAAAGAGGAAGATACAACTTTAACAGAGGTTCCGACTCTTTCAGTTTCTGATATTGAAATTATGCCATCTATTTCTTATAAAATTTCTGAAATTAGGAATTTAACTTTTTCTTTACATTTTTCTTCAAATTCTTTTTATCAGGAATATTATACACCCGCAATTGAAGATACAATTGATGGAAAAGGAAATTCTTTTTATGGGTTAAATTTAAGATATTTAAATAAAATTGGTGAATATTCAAATTTAATTCTTGGTTTTCATTTTTACTCTTATCCTAAAAAATATGAGGAATCAATAAATGCATCTGAATTTGAGCAGAAAAAAGATGAAATGAATTTCAATATTGGATATTATACAGAACCCCTTGAGAATTTAAAAATAATAACAGGAATTAACACAAATTATCTAAAAATTGATACAACAAGAATAATTGGAACTGAAAAGAAAAAGGGGACTTTACACGCCTTTTACATAAATGGAATTTTAGGAGGAGAAATTTCAATTGGGAAAAATTTTGAAATAAGAAGTGGTTTAAGAAAAAGTATTTTAAGAAGTTTAAAGGATAAAAATTATAGTATGGATGAAAAAGAAGAAGATATTATAAATCAGGAAGAATATAATTTTGAAATTGGATTTTCCTTTTTAAAAGATGGATTTAGATTTGATGGAGTTGTTTCAAAGGACCTTTTATTTAAAGGTCCATTTTTAATCTCTGGTAAAGAAGTAGGATTTTTAACATCTTTTTCAATTTCCTATAATTTTAGTTTGTTTTAAAAATGCCTGTAAAAAACGATAAATGGATAAGAAAAATGGTTAAAGAATATAAGATGATAGAACCCTTTTGTGAATCCCTTATTCAAAAAGGTGTTATTTCTTATGGAATTTCATCATACGGTTATGATATAAGGGTTGCCAATGAATTTAAGATTTTTACAAATGTCTATTCTACTGTTGTTGACCCAAAAAATTTTGACCCAAGGTCATTTGTTGATTTTAAAGGAGATGTATGTGTTATACCACCAAATTCCTTTGCACTTGGAAGAAGTGTTGAGTATTTTAGAATTCCAAGAAATGTTCTTGGAATATGTATTGGTAAATCCACATATGCAAGATGTGGAATTGTAATAAATATAACCCCACTTGAACCTGAATGGGAAGGTCATATAACAATTGAGATATCAAATACTACTCCTTTACCTGCAAAAATATATGCAAATGAAGGAATCGCACAAGTTATATTTATAGAATCTGATGATATATGCGAAATTTCATATAAAGATAGAAAAGGTAAATATCAGGAACAAAGAGGAATAACCCTTCCAAGAATTTGATAAAATTTTTAATTTTATTTTCTTTATTTATTAGGGAAAATCCATCTTATGTTGATTCAACCTTAAATTTTTTATGGAATGGAAATTATAATGAAGTAAGAAAAAGAATTAAAATTTTAAAGGAAAACCTTAAAGAGAAAGACCCTTTGCCATCTCTTTTAAGAGTAATCTATCTTTTCCAATTTATGCAGGACTATGCAAAAAGTGATTCTGAAAATGTTTTTTTAAAGGAAATTGAAAAAGTAATTGAAATTTCTGAAAAAAATAAAGGAGATATTTTATGGGGAAAATTTTGTAAGGCATCAGCATTCGCTTATAAGGCAATGTGGCTTTTTGATAAGGAAAACTATATAGGAGCTTTAAAGGATGGAATGGAAGCAGTTAATCTTTATACAAAATGTATGGGAAATAATTTCTTTTTGAAGGATTATTATCTTGCTCTTGGAATATACAATTATGGAACAAGTATATTGCAAAAATATACAAAGGAAATAATTTTTAAAGGTGAAAGAAAGGAAAAGGGAATTGAGCAAATTGAAATTTCTTATAAGGAAGGAAAATTTGTAAAACCTTTATCTGCAATTGTTTTAATATACATATATTCAAAGGAAAGAGAGAATAGAGAAAAGGCACTTCAAATTTCAGAAACTCTTTATAAGGAATTTCCAGATTCAAGAATATCTTTATGGCAATTAGGGCTTACTTATGCTTCTTGCGGTGAATGGAAAAGAGCAAAAGAAATTTTTGAAAAACTTTTTAAAAACATTGAAGAGAATCAAAAGGATTCTTATTACATGAGGGCAGGAATAAGATATTATTTAGCAAAAACAAACAATTTATTAAAAAATAAGGAAATTGCAAAGAAATATATAAAGGAAGCTGAAAAACTTATTAAAAAATCAAAATGGCATAAAAGAAAATATCTTGAAAAAAGAATTTATTATATTAAAAAAATTTTGGAAAAGTGATTATCTTTTATATTTTCCCATCAATTCTCCCTGAGCAATTATATGCCCTTCCATTTTTTTAAGAAGTTCTGCTTTTGTTAAACCTGGTTCTAAATTTAAAACAGTATCAAGGACATAAATCTTAAAGAAATATCTGTGGGTTCCAAATGGAGGACATGGACCACCATATCCTATTTTTCTAAAATCGTTTATTCCTTGCTTTGCTCCATTTTCAAGAATTTCAACAGGAGGAACTCCTTCTTCTAATTCATTTATATTAGCAGGTAAATCATATAAAACCCAGTGAACAAATGTTCCCATTGGTGCATCAGGGTCATCACATATAATTGCTATACTTTTTGCATTTTCAGGAACACCGCTCCAAGAAAGTGGTGGAGAAATATTTTCACCATCACATGTATATTTTTTGGGTATCATTCCTTCATGAGGAAATGCTGAACTTTCAATTTTTATTTCCTTCATTTCTTCCTCCTTTTTTATTTCCTTAACTTCCTTTTTAACCTCTTTTTTTTGGCAAAAAAGAAAAATTATCATAAATGAAATTAAAAACCTTAAAACCATGTGCACCTCCTTTTGATAATCTTATTATAAAATCCTTATAATTAAATTTTCAAAATGAATTTAAAGGAAATTTTTCCAATAAAGAAAAAATATATTTATTTTAATTCTGCATCAACAGGACCGCTACCCTACCCCTCTTATAAAAAAATAAAGGAAATGGCTGAATATGCATGCTTTAAAGGAGAAATTGAATTTTTTAAAATTTTAAAACCTGCTATTTCAGAATTGAGAAAAAATATAGCAAAATTTTTTGAATGTAAAGAAGAAGAAATTGGATTTTGTAAAAATACTTCTCATGGTATTTTACTTTCTCTTCTTTCAATACCTTTTAAAAAAAATGACAATATAATAGTTCAGGAAGATTCTTTTCCGGCAATAAGAGTTCCTGCAATTTTTTTAGGACAAAAAATAAAATTTTGTGATTTCTCAAAGGATACAATTAAAAATTTAAAAAAGAAAGTTGATAAAAATACAAAAGTGGTAATAATTGATTGGGTTCATTTTTATAAGGGATATGTAATTGATTTAAAGGAAATAGGTGAATTTTGTAAAGAAAAAGAAATTTATTTTATTGTTGATGGAATTCAAGGTGCAGGTGTTTTACCAATAAGTTTATCTAAAATGCCATTAGATTTTTTTATAACGGGCGGTTCAAAATGGCTTCTTGCTCCTCATGGTGTAGGTTTTATTTATATAAATCCTGAAACCTTTAAAAAAATAAATAAAAATTATGTGGGATGGCTTTCTCTTGAATGGAAAAATTTTTCTGATTTCAATAATTTACCTTCTTTAAGAAAAGGAACACAGATTTTTGAAGAGGGAACCTTTAATTCACTTGGAATTTTTGGTTTTAATGAGAGCATGAAAATTTTTGTTAAAATTGGCAAAGATAAAATTTATGAAAGGATAAAAAATTTTATTTTAGAAATAAGAAAAATACTGGAAATTAAGGATTTTGAAATCATTCCAAATATAAATTCTCAAATTTCAGGAATAATTTCTTTTAAATCTGAAAATTCTTATAAAATTTATAAAAAATTTTTGAAAAATAATATAATTGTTTCTTTTAGAAATGAATATATAAGAGTTTCGCCCCATTTTTTTAATGATAAAAGGGAAATATTAAAATTTAAGGAAGTTTTAGGAGGTGAAAAATGATTTTTGGAATTATAGCAATTATTTTAATTATTCTTGCCTTTATTTTTCTCTATCTAAAAATTGAGGAATTAAAGAAAAATGAGTCCTTAAAAAATTTACAGGAACAAGTAGATAGATTAAGGGTAGAAATTTCTCAGAATTTACAAAATACAACTGGTCAAATTAATTTAAGGTTAGATAAGGCAGCAGAATTTATATCAACAGTAAGCGAAAAAATAGGGGGATTGACTGAAACAGCAAAAAGGGTTATTGAACTTACTGAAGATATAAAGAAATTGGAAGATTTATTAAAACCACCAAAATTAAGGGGGAAAATTGGAGAAACTTTTTTGGAAAATCTTTTAAAACAAATTCTACCTTCGGAAAATTATGAACTTCAATATAGATTTAAAAGTGGAATTCAGGTTGATGCTGTAATTAAAATTGGAGAATACCTCTGCCCTGTTGATGCAAAATTTCCATTAGAAAGTTTTAACAAAATGCTTGAAGCAAAAGACGAAAAAGAACATGATTACTATAAGAAAAATTTTGTGAGAGCATGCAAAGAACATATTGATAAGATTACTAAATATATTTTACCAAATGAAAAAACCTTTGATTTCGCTTTAATGTATATTCCAGCAGAAAATGTTTATTATGAAACAATAATCAATGATGAAATATTTAATCATTCTTTACAAAAAAAGGTTATTCCAGTTTCGCCAAATACTTTTTATTTATATCTTATGGTAATTGCTTATGGATTAAAGGGATTAAAAATTGAAGAAAAGGCAAAAATGATAATTTCCGGTTTAACTAATATAAAAAATATTACAAGTGAGATTAGAGATACATTCAATACAGCAAGGAAGCAGTTAAATGATTCAGCCAAAAATTTAGACATTGTAGATAAAAAACTTTCTCAACTTGAAATAGAAATTTCTGCGTTATTAAAATAAATTTTAAAATTCTTTTATATATTCTATACTTACATTTTCAATTCCTTTAACATCCCATTTATATTTTGATGTATCCGTAACAATAAGTATTAAAATATTTTCAGGGTCAAGATATTTTTTTGCTGCTTCAATTATTTCTTTTTTACTTAATTTCTGAATTTCTTCAACATCTTTTTCCCAGAAGAATTCAGGGAGTCCATAAAGTTCTTGAGTTAAAAGATTATTTGCAATCTGCGTATATGTTTCTGTAATTCTTGGAAGATATCCTTTAAAATATCCTTTTGTATTTTCAATTTCTTTATCTTTAATATCTTTTTTAATTTTATCTATTTCTTCAAAAACTACCCTTATTGCATTATTTGTATTTTCAATCTTTGTTTGAAGCCCAAAAATGTAAGCGGATGGAAAAGGGTCAAATGTAGAAATATAAGAACCAACTGAATATGCATATCCTCTTTTATTTCTTATCTCTTCAACGAGTCGTGAAGAGAAAGAGCCACCACCAAAAATATAATTCATCACTCTTACCGCATTAAAATCAAAAGATTTTCTTAATGGACCAAAATGTCCCATTGTTATATAGGATTGATTTATTTTCATATGATAAATTTTAACATTTATACCTTTTAATTTTTCAGGCATTTCAATTGTGGGAGGAAATT
>Ga0197143_1002411_pt1 | contig 13821 bp, 13 predicted proteins | sample GBS70_MetaG_FD_148603 | JGI IMG/M metagenome (GOLD analysis project Ga0197143, IMG submission 148603) | Sediment microbial communities from Great Boiling Springs, Gerlach, Nevada, United States - GBS 70_MetaG | ecosystem: Environmental > Aquatic > Thermal springs > Hot (42-90C) > Sediment...
TACCACAGTAATAGGGGAAAGAAAAATGCCTAGAGAATAAGATGAAATTATAAGTTCTGTACAATTCTTTTCGTCAAAATTTTTATCTATGGCTATGTATGTTACTGGATTAATCACTTTTAGTCTTTCTATGTTTAATGGTATATTATTTGTTCTTGGATCGTTTCTAAGATACAAATCAAAAGTTAAATTTTTTTCATGGAAATAAAATTTTGTATGGTAAAATGTTAGATTTCCGTAATTTTCTATATAATATTTAAATCCATCATATTCAAAATACTCAAAATTTTCAACATTTTTCTTTAATTTTATAAATTTTACTAAAAAAATACCTATAGTTATAAAAAGGATAAGTAAAATGATTATTAAAAAAATCATCTCTGTTTTTTCTCTCTTTTCTTTCTTCCTTACCATTTTTTTACTATTCTTTTATACCAATTTTTTTCTTTTTTCAATTTTCCTCCAATTTTTCTTTTTCTCTTATACTTTTTTATATTTTATTTTTTTATTTTTTTGCACCAATATTTTTTAACTTTTTTTATTTTATTTTTTAAACTTTTTTATAATTTGTACTTTTTTATACTTTGATTTTTGTATTTATTATTCTTTGTATTTTTTTGTATTTTATATTAGTTATATTTTCATAAGTTATATTTTTATATTGGTTATATTGGTAATGTCAACTTCTCCTTGTCAACTTCCCCCTTTTCTTATACTTTTTTATACTTTGATTTTTATATTACTCTGATTTTTATAATTATATTGGTAATACCAATCCTCCACCTCCACTTAGAATTTGTTGCCTAGCTTGTTGATGCATTATTATATCTTGGATATTTTCTATAGATAAATTTGAACAGTTCTTTATTTTAAAATCATGTCCAAAGTCACAACTTACTTTTGTGTTCTTTCCTATTTTAACAACATTCACACTTATCTCTTCAATTTTCGACGAATTATGATCAAGGAAAATAATAAAACTTTTTCCTTCTCCAGGATTTATGTTAGAATCTGCCGAATAAATTTTACTATCAAAATATTCAAAGAAAGTTTCGTTGTTAAACTCTAAAACCTTTGAAAATCCATTTTTAATTTTTAAAGAAAAACTTATATTTCCTTTTGCCTGAATAGGCCTGGATAAAAATAAATAGAGTAAATTTTGATCGGTGCTAATGCAAGCATCCTCTATCTTTAAATAATCAAATTCATTACAAATGCTGGAAAATTTTATCTTGCTAATGTTCTGAATTAGAAAAACAGAAATTAAACTTAATATGGCCATTCCAACCAAAATAAGCAGAATAGCTTCAACATATGCTATTCCTCTTTTTTTCATTTTATTTTCTTTTCCCTTTTTTTCATTTTCATCTTTTTTCTTTCCTTTTCTTATCCTACTTTTTTATCTCATAAAAAAAAGCATCGATGACTTTGTCTATACTTGTTTCATTTCCTTTCAAAAATATACAATTTCCATCCTTTCTTATTTCTTCTTCTTCAGAATATTCAAAAACTATAAAATTATTATTACAGTCTTTTATTGGGAGTACTTCGCTATAACATGGCTTATCTTGAAGGCATGCTTCATTCAATACAGCAAAGTAATTTATAAAAGAAAGGAGCCTTATCGCTTTCTCTTTTAATTTTGGATCAGAATAAAAATAAAATTTATTATTTATAAATTCTTCAAAATATGGAAAGTAATTTCTTTTTACAGATTCTGTTTCGTTTTCTCTGTATTTCATTTCAACTTCTATGGCCTTGCCATTATATTTAAATTTCAAAATTTTATTTTCTTCTTCACTATTTTTTAGGTTAAAAGAAAAAGCTACAGCGCTAATAACCATTAACAAAGATATAACAAGGCTTACCAAAATTCTTTTTCTTTCTTTTTTTTTCATTCTAAGCTAAACTTCTAAAAATTCTTTTAGTTTTAAAGCATTATACACTGCATAAGCATTAAAATCGTTGTTGAAATAGCAAAACGCTATTTTTGCTTTACTATTTTTTATTTTTTCACTCCACTCTTTAAGTTCTTTATCGCTATAATTACTTCCATACCATCTTTGCTTGCCATGAAACCTTACATAAACTATCTCTCTAGTTTTTATGAATTTTTCTGGTAAGGAAGGAGCAGAGACTACACAAAACACAGATTTGTTTTTCAAAATATCATAGGTTTCCTTAGTCCACCAAGAAGGATGCCTAAACTCTATTACGTTGATATAGTTATCATTTAACTCGTTAACAAAATTTTCCAATCTTTTTTCATCAAATTTTAAAGAAGGAGGCATTTGAAACAATATGCATCCTAAATATGGTTTCAAAATTTCTGCCAGCCTGTAGAATTCTAATAGATCTCTTTTAATTCCTTTCAATTTTTTTATATGGGTTATTCTTTGGTTCACTTTTAACGTGAATAAAAATTCCCTCCCTTCTTTTTCTAATTTTTTCCCTTTATTTTTCCATTGTTTTATGGTTGTTTCTTTTGGCCATCTATAAAAAGTAGCATTGATCTCTACAGTGTTAAAAAACTTTGCATAATAATTAAACCATTTATAAATGCTTAGCTCTTCAGGATAAAATCTTTTTTTCCAATGAAAATAAAAATACCCACTTGTTCCAACATAGCTTTTTACATTTTTACTCATATTTTTTTTCATTTTCTATAGATTTATATTTTTGGTATTTAGTATCTTTTAAATTTATAATTTTTATATTTCTTGTTTCTTCAATTCTTTTTATGGTTCTTTCCAATCTATCTTCAATTTTTCCAGAATTTTCAACCCACCCATCCTCTACAGTTTTCGCTTGTAGTAAAAATTTTTCCCCTTCGATTTTACCAAATGTAATTGGCTTTATTTCTTGCTTTATTACTTCATATTTTTCATATTTTTCATAATCTTTATAACCATAAGCTAAGCGATCTGAGTAAAATTTTTTTTCTTTTTTTTGTTCATCTTTTTCAGCTTTTATTTCATCTCCTTTTGTTATTTTTTCTAGGCTCTCTTTTTTTCTTGGCTTATGTAAAAAAATAAAATCAAAATTATCTATTCCACTCACTCTTTCTATATCTTCTTCCACTTCAATCCGTTGAAAATGTTGAAAATGTCTTTGTCCTAATTTTTCTTTTTCCCTTTCTTTCTCTTCACTTTCCACAGTTTTTCCCTTCTCTCTCTCCACTTCTTCTTCATCTTTTTCTTCTCTTATCCTTTCCTCTTCCTCCCACTCTTTCTCTCCACTCACTTTTTCTTCTTTCACTTTCTTTCCTTTTTTACTTCTTTCACTTTCTTTTATCTCCTCTTCACTTATCTTTTCTTCCTCTCCCTTTTTCTTTTCTAAAGTTTGTATATCTCTTTTATCTTTACTTTTGTCTTCAATTCCCTTTTTCTTTTTGAGTTCTTCCCAGGCTTTTTTTGTTTCCTCATCTACAATTATCATAAAGAATTAAGCTTTTGATATTTTTATTTTTAACTTTATTCGTAAGTTTTTGTTCTTTCAGATTTTTCTTCTCCTAATCTTTTCTCATAAAAACAAATTATCATTTCCTACTCCTCTAATATTGAAAATAAAAATTTACCTTTAGAAAATTTTAAAAAACTTTTTAAATTTTAAAAATTTAAATTTTAAAAATAATCGAGGAAAATGGAAATCAAGCTTGATATAGGAACTAAGGAAGGAAAAACTTATCATTATGAATTGAAAGAAAAAAGTATAAATTTTTTGGGGAAAAAAATAGGAGATATTATTAAAGGAGAGGAAATAGATAAAAAATTTTCAGGCTATGAGTTTGAAATTACAGGGTTATCAGACACTTCTGGATTTCCAGGGGTAAAGGGAGTTAAAGGAAAAGTTAGAAGGCTTTTGTTAAGTTATGGTGTAGGTATGAGACAAAGACGTCCTAAAGGGTTAAGAAAGAAAAAAAGTGTTCATGGTGAGGAAATTACCGAAGACGTTGTTCAAGTAAATTTGAAAGTTATAAAGGAAGGAAAAGTTAAACTTTCTGAAATTATTGGAAAAACGGAAAAAAAGGAGTAAAATGACAAAAAATCCTTTACTATCTTCAACACAGCTATCAACACAGCCAGACATTAATATTGGTTTAGTTGGCCATATAGATCATGGAAAAACCACTTTGCTATGGCGTTTAAGTGGAAAATGGGCAGATGTTCATAGCGAAGAACTCAAAAGAGGGATAACTATAAAGTTAGGTTTTGCAGATGTTATCATAAGAAAATGCAAAAAATGTGGTTATCTAAGCTATAAAGATAAGTGTCCAAAATGTCAGAGCGATATGGAAGATTTAAGATATGTTAGTTTTATAGATGCGCCAGGTCACAAAATGTTAATGGCTAGCATGCTTGGAGGTTTAGCAGTTATAAATGCTGCTATACTAGTAATTGCAGCCAATGAGCCATTTCCACAACCACAAACCAAAGAACATTTTTTTGCTTTGAGAGCAAGAAAGATTAAAGACATAATTGTAGTTCAGAACAAAATTGATCTTGTTACAAAAGAACAGGCTTTTGAGCAATACAAAAAAATAAAGGATTTTTTTAGTAGTTATGGCTTAAACCCTCCAATAATCCCTTGTTCTGCTCAACAAGAAATAAACATCGATTTAATTTTTGAAGAAATTTTGAAACTTCCAAAGCCGAAGCCAGACATCTCTTCAGACCCTATATTTTTGGTTATTAGAAGTTTCGATGTTAATAAGCCTGGAACTGAAATAGAAAAAATGGTTGGTGGTGTTTTAGGAGGAGTATTGAAAAAAGGAAAATTAAAGGTTGGAGATGAAGTAGAAATAAAACCAGGCCTAAGCATAGTTAAAGAAACAAAACAAGGAAAGCATATAAGCTATAAAACAATTTATGCAAAAATATTAGACTTAAAAACAGAAAAATTTTATCTTAAGGAGGCCTTACCTTTTGGTAATTTAGCTATACAAACTTCTCTTGATCCCTCTTTAACAAAAGCCGACGGACTTGCTGGATGTGTCGTTGGTTTAAAGGGAAAATTACCAGAAATAACAAATAAATTAAAATTTAAAGCTTATCTGTTTGAAAAAATTGTTGGAACAGAAAAGGAAGAAATTGTAGAAGATATAAAGATCAACGAAACACTTTTACTAAGTATAAATGCTTCAGTAACAGTTGCAAAAATAAAGAATATAAAAAAAGAGGAAAATTTTTTTATCGCTGAGGCAGAAATAACAATTCCTATAGTGCCCCTTCCAGAATCTAGTATTGGAATAGCAAGAAACTATGGCGGGCAATGGAGATTGATTGGCTGGGGAGAATTGATATGCTAAATATCATTAAAATTAATATACTAATGTCCTTAAGAATCGAAGGATGATTTTTTTATAACATCAACATCGATAACTTCATCATCTTTTTTTAGTTTTATAACTTTGACACCTCTTGATGCTCTTCTCATGCTTCTTATATCTTTTGCATTAAACCTTATGATCATTCCTTTTTTAGTTATTAGAATTATTTCATCACTATTTTCAACTCCTTTTACCCCAATCACTACCCCAGTCTTTTCATTTATTAATATATTTTTCACTCCAACACCACCTTTCTTAGTCAACCTATATTCCTCAATCCTAGTCTTTTTTCCAAACCCATTACTAGTTATTGTTAATAAATTTTCTCCTTCTCTAGCTATAACCGCTCCAACAACTTCATCGTTTTTTAATTTAATTCCTCTAACTCCATAAGCAGCTTTTCCCATCTCTCTTATTTCTTTTGTATTAAACTTTATTGCCATTCCTTTTTGACTAGCAATTAATATATTTTCTTCTTTATCTATTACCAAAGCATCAACCACTTCATCTTCAAATGGAATTTTTATTGCCCTTACTCCACTTTTCTTTATTTTTTTAAATTTCTCTAATTTTATTTTTTTAACCATTCCTTTTTTAGTTACAAATATTAAAAGTTTATTTTCTTCTCCAGGTTTTATAGGTATAATTTCTTTCAATCTTTCTTCTGGCTGAATCTTTATTAAATTACTCAAATGCCTTCCCCTTCCATATCTAGAACTTCTTTGGATTTCATAAGCTTTTAACAAAAAAGCCCGGCCCCTATTTGTAATAAATAGCAAGATATCATGGGTTGAGCATATTATAATTTTATTTACGTAATCGTCTTCCCCAACCATAGTTCCTATCATCCCTTTACCCCCTCTTTTTTGTTCTTTAAATTCTTTTAAGCTAGTAAGATTGATATATCCTCTATATGTTGAGGTTATCACAACATTCTCTTTTTTTATCAACTCTATTTCTTTTATCTCTTTTTTTCTTTCTTCTATTCTAGTTTTTCTTTCATCCATATATTTCTTCTTTAACTCTAGGAGCTCTTTCTTTATAACTTCCAAAATATTCTTTTTGCTTTGGAGAATTGTTTGATAATTCTCTATATCTTGTCTTAATTTCTCTATTTCTTTTTCCAATTTTTCTTTTTCCAATTTTGTAAGCCTAGAAAGTTTCATATCTACTATTGCTTGGGCTTGTTTTTTTGATAAACCAAACTCTTTAATTATTTTTGTAATAGCCTCATTAACATTTTCACTCTTTTTTATTAACTGTATAACATTCTCAATATTTTTTAGAGCTATGATTAAACCATTCACTATTTCCTCTCTTTCCTTTGCTTCATTCAACAAAAATTTCGTTCTATTTTTTACAACCTCTATTCTATAATTCAACCAGTGCTCGATAATCTCTTTAAGATTTAATAGCTTTGGTACACCTCCAACTAGAGCAACGTTGATGACATTCATCTGGGTTTCTAGGCTTGTTAGATGGAAAAGCCTATTGATAATAACTTTTTCATTAGCTTCTTTTCTTATTGGTATTACTATTCTTATTCCTTTTTTTGTAGATTCATCCCTTATTCCATAAGCTTCTATTTTTTTTTGTTCAATCAATCTTGCAATTTCTTGAATTAGAGAAGCTTTGTTAACTTGATAAGGAATTTCCTTAATCACAATATATTTTTTTCCTTTTTTTTCTTCTACACTTACTTTTCCCCTTATTGTTATCTTTCCCTTTCCTTTTTTATACATTTCAATAATTTCATCAGCATAAACAGTGTTTCCTGTTGGAAAGTCTGGCCCTTTAATTTTTCTGTTTAGCTCTTCAATGGATATTTCTGGATTATCGATATAGGCAATAACTCCATCGATCACCTCAGCTAAATTATGCGGAAGCATGTTGGTTGCCATTCCCACAGCAATACCATAACTTCCATTAACTAATAGATTGGGAAATTTACTTGGAAGAGTTAATGGTTCTTTTTCTGTATTATCAAAGTTAGGGACAAAAACTACAGTATCTTTGTCCAAATCTTCAAGCATTTCTTCAGCTATTTTACTCAGTTTTGCTTCTGTATATCTCATTGCTGCAGGAGGATCTCCATCAATACTTCCAAAATTTCCTTGTCCATAAATCAAAGGATATCTTAAAGAGAAATCTTGAGCCATTCTTACTAAAGCATCATAGACTGCTATATCTCCATGCGGATGGTATTTTCCAAGACATTCTCCAACAATCCTTGCTGTTTTTTTTGTTGGTTTGTTAGAAAATAAACCCATTTGATACATAGTATAGAGAATTCTTCTTTGTACTGGCTTTAGGCCGTCTTCTACAGAAGGCAAAGCTCTAGCTATAATCACAGACATTGCATAATCTATATATGCTTTTTTAACTTCATCACTAATTTCTGCTATTTCTATTTCTTTTTCCTTCATTTTATTCTTTTTCTATTTTTTAATTTTTTTTGTTTTTAGTTTAAACATCTATTTCAGCTTCTTTAGCATGAGCTATTATAAATTGTCTTCTTGGCTCTACTTTTTCTCCCATCAAAATAGAAAAAGTTTTATCTGCTTCTGCTGCATCTTCTATAGTTATCAACTTTAACCTTCTTGTTTTAGGATTCATTGTAGTTTCCCATAGTTGTTCTGGATTCATTTCTCCTAAACCCTTAAACCTAGTTATCTCCACATTTTTTGCTTCTTTTACCAATTCTTCTAGTTCCTTTTCAGAATAAACATAATAGTCTTTATTACCTTTCCTTACTCTATAAAGAGGAGGTATTGCTGCATATATGTATTTGTTCTCTATAAGCTCTGGAAGGTATCTAAAGAAAAATGTTAAAAGCAAGGTCTTTATATGTTGGCCATCAACATCGGCATCTGTCATTATTATTATTTTTCCATATCTCGTTTTGTTTATATCAAAATTTTCTCCAACTCCACAACCCAAAGCTTTTATCAAAGCCGATATTTCTTCATTACTAAAAATTTTATTCGGGCTAGATTTTTCAACATTCAAAATTTTTCCTTTTAATGGCAGGATAGCCTGAAACTCTTTATTTCTTGCTTGCTTAGCAGAGCCACCAGCAGAATCTCCCTCAACTATAAACAACTCTGCAAATTCTTTTTTGTTTGTTGAACAATCTGCAAGTTTTCCTGGCAAATTACCCAGAGCCAGCTTTCTCCTCACTATTTCTTTTGCTTTTTTTGCTGCTTCCCTGGCTTTTGCATTTCCTTCAACTTTTTCTATAATTTTTTTTGCTATACTTGGATTCTCTTCAAGAAATTGCGAAAGTTTTAAAGTGGTAATACTCTCTACAATTCCTTGAACCTCCATATTTCCTAGCTTTGATTTTGTCTGTCCCTCAAATTGGGGTTCGGGTATTTTTAAATTTATTATTGCTGTTAAGCCCTCTCTAACATCTTCCCCAACAAATTTAATCTTACTTAATTTATGTTTTTCTGCATAGTTATTTAATACTTTGGTCAATCCTTTTTTAAAACCAATAACATGTGTACCACCCTCTATTGTGTTTATAGTATTAACATAGCTAAGAATAGTTTCTATATAACCGCTATGATATTGTATTGCTATTTCTACTTCAATTCCATTTTTTTTATCATTAAAGTATATTGGTTTATGTATTGGGTTTTTTTCTTTGTTTACCCATTCTATAAACTCTATAAGCCCACCTTTAGAAATGAACTTTGTCTTTTCATTCTTTATTTCATCCTTTAAAATTATTTCTAAATTAGGATTCAAAAAAGCTAATTCTTGCAATTTTATTTTTATTGTTTCTATATCAAACTTTACTGAAGGGAAAATTTCAGGATCAGGCCAAAACCTAACTTCTGTTCCAGTCTCTTGGCTTTTACCTATTTCCTTAAGCTTTGTTACTGGTTTTCCTCTTTCATATTCTTGTTCCCAAATTTTACCATCTCTCTTAACTTTAACTATTAGCTTTTTACTTAAAGCATTTACAACGCTCACTCCTACTCCATGCAAGCCACCAGAAACTTTATATGCCTTTTTTTCAAACTTTCCTCCCGCATGCAACATTGTCATAACTGTTTCTAAAGCACTTTTCCCAGTTTCTTTGTGTATCTCTACTGGTATTCCTCTTCCATTATCTATTACACTAGCAGAGCCATCTTTATGTAAAATAACTATGATCCTTGTACAGAATCCTGCCAAAGCTTCATCTATACTATTATCTATAACTTCCCATAATAAATGATGTAATCCTTCCTTTCCTGTAGTACCTATATACATTGCTGGCCTTTTCCTAACTCCTTCCAAACCTTTCAAAACCTGTATAGACTCTGCAGTATATTCCATTAATTTTCAATTATTTCTTATTTATAAAGTTTTTCAAGAAAAAATTCAATTTTCCGTCGAACTTTTTTCTTATTCCTCTTCTAAAATTACAGCCTTGATATTCTCTTTTTCTAACTCTCTAACAAAGTTCAACGCATCATTTTTATCACCAACAATTTTTCCATAATGCATGGGTATTGCTAAATATGGCTTTATTCTCTTTGCGAGTTGAGCAGCTTCCTCCCAATTCATAGTATAAGTTCCTCCTACAGGCAAAAGCATAATAAGATTTTTTGAATATTTTTTTAAAGCTTCTTGTTCAGGGATTACATCTGTATCGCCTGCATGGTATATAGTTATTTCCTTTGTACTTATCAAATATCCAACCCAATCATGAACTTTTTGATGAAACCTTTTCTCAAGGTTATAAGCTTCTATACATTCAACAGAAAAATCTTTAAAATCGAATTTGGCTTTTGGTATGGCAATCTTTATGTCTATCTTATTGTTTAATCTCATCAAAGTGCTTTGACATCCTGGAGTAACTATAAAAGTAGTCCCATCCTTAACAATCTTCTTTATATCATCGAAGCTCAAATGATCGTAGTGATCATGGGTTATTAAAATATAATCAGCTTTATCTTTAGTTTTTATTTGGTAAGGATCTATATAGATGATCTTGTTATTTATAATTATTTTAAAGCCAGCATGTCCAAGCCAATAAATTTCTATATTTTTTATTTTCATTTTCTTTTATTTTCATTTTTGTTTTTTTCTATCCAAAATAAAAAGCTAGATATAAGCATCAATATTCCAACTTCAAACTTAAAAGTAAAAAAAGCTAAAAGACCGATCATCAAAAAATAAAACCAGTTTTTTTCATCTCTGTTGATTGCAATCAAAGCCAGTATGCTTAAAACTATTATAACGAGCCACATAATGGAGAAAAATATCAACAGATTATTTATTTCATCTATGAGGTTATCTCCATACATCACACTCGCTTCTCTATATTCTTTTGATTTTGCTAATTGTCTAAATAAATCTTCTTTAAAGCCAGTAGCCAAAATAAAGTTTAAAAGCAAAATCAAAATACCAATAAAAACCAGAACATATCCAATATAAAACAAAATTCTTTTTCTCTTCCTATTTTTCCTCATTTTCTATTATCTTATATTTTATTATTATAATTTTATTCTTTTTAAATATTTTTTCTTAATTATTCTTTCACTTAATAATTTTTCTTAATGTTTTTTTAATTCTCTTTTAATGTTTTTTCTTATCATTCTCTTTGATGGCTTTCTTTATGTGGCTTTATTTTTTCTTTTAATTTTTTTAATGTTCCTGCTACGTATATACATTGTGGTTTTGATTTGCATAAAAGTAAGGAAGCCCTAACATGGCTTAGATATTTTCTATTTACACTTAAAATTATGTATTTTGGATGTTTTAAAAAAATTGGTCTGGCTTTTGCATAGTTTATAAAGCCCATAAATAAAATCATAGAATTTTTTATTTCTTTAATAACTTTCTCTCTATTATCTTTATTACCTTTAAAATCTATTAATAAATATCTCCTTCTTTCTTTCCAGCTTGGCAATATTTTCATGCTCTAATATTCTTTTCTATTTTAAACTTTTTTCTAATGCCTAAACATACAAACATATCATTTTAAATTTTCTTAATTTTATCTTTAAAGCCTCTTAATCTTACTTGTTTTTTGTCTTCACCAAGAATTTTTTTAGTAATATTTTTATCAAAAATATTTTTATCAAAACTTTAAGCTTCTTAATCTTTTTACTCTTTCTTCTACTGGTGGATGTGTAGAAAACAGTTTCATCAAGCCACTAGAAGAAAAAGGGTTAATTATGAATAAGTTTTCTGTTGCTTCTAAGCCATGACTTGCTCTTGCAGGAAGCTTTGTTTGATTTTCTAATTTAATCAAGGCATTAGCCAAAGGTTTGCCATCTTTTAACATTCTTGCTCCAGTTTCATCAGCCAGAAATTCTCTACTTCTACTTATGGCTAGTTGTATAAGCAAGGCAGCTATTGGAGCTATGATTGCTATCAACACTAATGCAATCAATCCAAGCAAGTTTTCTCTTCTCTCATATCCAAAAAGCATGCTATATCTTAACATTGCAGCAATATACATGATAACACCAGCCAAAACACTGGCTATAGTTGCAATTAAAATGTCTCTATTTTTTATATGGCTTAATTCATGGCTTATGACTCCTATAATTTCATCTTTATCGAGCAAGCTTAATAGTTTTGATGTAACGACTATTGCAGAGTTTTTAGGGTTTCTTCCAGTAGCAAATGCATTGGCAACAGGAAAATTGCTTATGCATAGCTTAGGCACTGGTAAATTTTCTTTTTTTGCTAATCTTTCAACTTCCTTATATAACCAGTGTGTTTTTGGAAGTGGCTTTGCTCTGTACAAAGCTAAAACTATTTTATCTGAAAAAAAGTAAGAGAAAAGATTCATAAACAAAACAAAGATAAATGCAATGATCAAACCTTCTCTTCCAAATATACTTCCTATTCCTAAAACCAAGGCACTGAGTAAAAATAAAAGTAAAAAAGTTTTTATCCTGTTATCCATTCTATTTTTTTATATCTACTTAAACTTTTAATTTAAACTTTTTTAATTCTATAAAACTTTTTAAACTTTTCACTTTTTAAACTTTTCTCGATTTTTTAAAACTTTTCTATTATTTGGTTGATAAAGGCTTTTATATTAAAAATTCTTTTGGTTTTTTCTCGATTTTTTAAAATCTTTAGGAAAAATTTTAAGAAAAAATTTTAAAAATTCTTGAAATTAAGAAAATTATGATAGAAAAAATTCTTTTAAGTTTGGTTATTGCATATGTTATAGGAAGCTTATCTTTGGGCTATTTTCTAGGAAAATTGAAAGGTACAGACTTGAGAAAGGCTGGGCCTATAAAAAATATTGGGGCTAGCAACGTTAGACATGTTTTAGGCTTTAAATATAGTATTATTAGTGGCATTTTCGATGCTGCTAAAGGTATTTTAGCTATAGTTATTGCTATCTTGCTAAGAGTTCCATTCTACATTTATCCTTTTAATGGTTTGTTGGCAATAATTGGCCATTGCTTTCCTTTTTATCTAAATTTTAAAGGTGGAAGAGGTGCGGCCACTGCTATAGGCCTGATAATCTTTGGTTTTACTTTATTAATCTTGAATTCTAAAAACTTTTCATTCCTCTTTTTATTTTTGTTTGCCTTTCTCTCTTTATTATTTTTATTTTTAACAAAAGCAAAAAATTTGACTGCAATTTTTTCCACTCTTTTATTCTTTTTACTTATTTTTCCAAAAGCAAACGATTTTAAATGGATTATAAGCATTGGCTTTTTATGGCTTTCTCTGCTTGGAATTATTGCTATAAAGGAAAAAGGAATCAAGGCATAAAGTTGAATAATTTTTTTATATTTTTTGAATTTTATTTTTGAATATTGTTAAATTATTGAAAGGAACAATCAAAACATAAAATCAATTAAATTTTAACTTTAAAATTTAAACAGTCTTTAGCTTAAAATAGTGTTATTGTATATGCAGTGTTGTAGTTATATATGCAAAATTGCAAGTTAAAATTAGTCAAAAGTTTAAAACCAAATTCCTTCAAACTTAAATATTTTTACATCATCTTTTAACCATGAATTTTTGCTTAGTCCAGCTTTTATGCAAGTTGCCTCTAAAAATTCAATTGGATTAAAATTATGTTGTATAGCTACTTGTGGTAACAATAGGCCGCTTCCCTCATTACTTTTTATCATCAACCCATGTTTACCTATTTCTATTTCTTTAATGATGTTTTGTATTTCTTTATTTTTAATTTCTTTTGGTTCTGACAATAAAGTTATTTCTATCTTAATGTTTTCAAATTCTTCTTTTGTTAGAGGATTAAACCTGGGATCATAGAAAGCTGAAAATTTTGCAGCTTCTTTTATGGCTTTTCCCAATGGTCTTTTTTCAACAAACCCTATACAACCCCTAAGCTTTTTATCAATTTTTAGAGTTACAAAAACTCCTGCCTCAAATTTGTTTAATTCTCCTTCTATTTCTTTTATTTCTTTTATTTTTTTATTAATTTTATCCTCATTTTTTTCAAGTTCTATTTCTATTATGTATTTCGCTAAAATTTTTTCTTTTTTTTTTTT
>Ga0197143_1002412_pt1 | contig 13818 bp, 7 predicted proteins | sample GBS70_MetaG_FD_148603 | JGI IMG/M metagenome (GOLD analysis project Ga0197143, IMG submission 148603) | Sediment microbial communities from Great Boiling Springs, Gerlach, Nevada, United States - GBS 70_MetaG | ecosystem: Environmental > Aquatic > Thermal springs > Hot (42-90C) > Sediment...
GTTTCCAACGAACTTAAACTTGAGCACCCACTCAACTGCCGGAAAGTTCGGGAAACAATGTAGCCTCACATCGCACCTCAAGTTTCGTTTTCGGGTCAACCCAAGTGAAGATGTGCAGGATGCAACCGTCATCAAGTTGCTTTTGGGAATGCGAAAATCTCCAGTTCGGTAGAAGTTGCGACGAATGCTTGCCGTCGTAAGTGAACGAGAAAGGCGGAACAACACCTTGTGCAAAATTCCTTTGAACCCAAACAGCCACCTCCGCTTGGCTTACAAGACAACCGACGAAAGGCAACGCAAACATGTTTTTCACCTCCAATTCTTCGCCGACTAAAGTCAGCGCTCGAGAGCTTCGTCACCGGCTACGGATTAAAACCCGTAGCATGGAATTTTAAGATTTGCGTCACCAGCTACGGACTTAAATCCGTAGCATGATTTGGTTTTTATTGGGTCATTAACAATCATGCTATTGGCTTTAGCCAGTGGTTGATGATAGAGCAAAATGAGCGCCGAATTCATTTGGCGTTTTTGGTTTATGGGAGGGCGAACCTCTGGTGAGCCCAATCTTTTTCCGACCTGCCGATTTGCCCATCTCACGATTTGCCGAAGATTTGGCTCAGCAGGAGCTTCGTCCTCCCATGATTTCCGATGAAACGCAAATGCGTCTTCCATCACAAACATCACCTCTCACATGCTCTGACTTGCGGGCGCAAAAGCCATGACCTCAATGACCTTCGTTCTCAAGTTTGTGTAGCGAGTAAAGTTTTCGCCCACTATGAACATCCATTTGCCATCAAGGTGCCAGCCGTCGTTGATTTTCGTGATGACAATTTTGATAGCTCGTGCTTTGATGGGTGCAAAAACAAACATGTGGATCCAGTCTGCACTTCCCTTGACGAATGCCACTTTCCGCCAGCCTTGAGGTGTCAAGACTTCAACATGGAAATCGCGAGGTGTGGCATCAATGTTTGGCAATGGGGTGAGGATGGCAATCGCTGTAATTGTCCTTGGCTGCGGAAATGAAACTTCAAACCAATCTGGGTTATCGTGTGAGGTTCCTTCCGTCGCATCTTCCCAAAAAGTTCGGGCAGGCAGGTCATGGGCGACAGGAGGGTCATAAGCCGAGCCAGACCAAATCCCGTCAATGGCGTGCTCAGGTGGATGAGCTTCAACATGGGATGAAGCCTTTGCCTTCGCGCCAGTTGATGCAAGGGCAACATTTGTCCCCAAGAGGGGAGAGACTACATCAATCTTTCCGCCCAAAGGCAAGCGAAGGTAAATGGGATAACCGCTGATGGTTATCTGTTGGTTTCTGGCAGAAGGCTTTAAGGCGATTTTGTTGCCCATGAAATCAACGGCGCTAAGTATCTGCCCTCGCAAAGTCAAGGTAATAGGGAAGTCAAGCGTCCAGAATGCCACTAAATCATCGCGCTTCCCGTGAAACCTCAAAACATAAATCCCAAACGGCAACTCTTTCAATTCTCCGACTTTCCGCCCAGCAATTTGCTCGTTCATGATACGCAAAGCGACTGCTGTTGGTTCAAACGTCCCGTTCAACCCTTCACTTGAGCCACTCTCAACAAGATACCACGGCTCAAAGCCGTGATGAACAGGGTAAAAGTAGTAGTGCTGTTCATTGGGAATACCAAAGGCATTGGCAAGCAGAAATTGTCTAACGACATACCTTGCGTGGCGCTGTTTAGGGTCATTGCCCCAATTATAACCTTGTTCCGTTTGCCACAATGGCTTATCGCCGACCATTCGCTTGAGCCGAACAAGGTATTGAGAGTTGCCGAACAACTCCCAAGGTTCTTGAGGTCCGACATAAGTGTGGGTTGAGATTCCGTCAAGCAATTTGAGAGCATCTGAGGCGATAATGGCTTCAACAAAGCGGAAAGTGTGGGGCAATGAGACACAGGCTGGAGCGATGACTTGAGCGCTGGGGTCGGCTCGTTTTGCCCCGCGAAGGAAAGGCAAAAGGGCTAAGCGGACATAGTCTTGAGGTGAATAGGAAAAGTTTGGCTCATTTTCAACTTCCCAGACCCTCACCTTTCCCTTGTAGCGACTGACCAACTCAAAAGCAATTTGCTCGTAGTCGGATTCGTTGCACCATCTCGGTCGGTTGTTCGCTTGGAAGATCCAGTTCACGCCCCACCGATTACTTTCGGCGTTGATTCGTTCAACGAATTCATCAAGCCATTTCCAGTCAACTTTCCCTCGCTCAGGGAAGATGCGAGACATGTCAACACTTTCACGAATGCACTTTAAGCCCAAGAGCGCTGAATAGCCGTAGTCGGAAACGCGTTCACCTGTGCTTGGTCGCTCGGGAAATGAAGGGTGACGGTTGACGACCGCAAAGCGTGTCAGAAATTGTGACGGCAACATTGTTGGGCTAATTTTAATGGCAGGTTGAAGGGAAAAGAGAATGGCAAACCAACCAGTTTGGTTGATAGGGAACGAAACTCTGACGCTTTTGTTTTTGAGCGCTTCATCAGCCTCAAATGTGATCGTTCCCTTAGTGACGATGCGTTTCCAAAAATCTGTAACTTCGTAGCGTATAAGCCACATTTTGCTCGCCTTCAATCGTTCCACAGTTGCCTCAGTAAAGCGAAGGACGAAACTCACCGACTCGCCAAGGTAAAACATATTAGCGAAAGCCTCACCATAGGGGACGAAAGCAGGGGCAGGCTGAAGCGGAAGCCCCTTGATGCGCTCAACGACGAAGTAAAGGGTCATCGGCTTACCGCTTCTTTGTAAGTTGCGTTGGTAAGTGAAATCTCGCATTGAACCTATCTCGTCAAGGTTGAACGGAGCACCCCAGCCATCGTGCCAAAACAAAACGGACGAGCCGTTGCGAAGGTAGAGCCTCATGCGTTGGATGCGGGCAAGTAGGACAAGAGGGGTTGGGCGAATTTGACCATGTTCGGAATACTGAATAGCCTCGGCACCGTCAACCTCGCGATATTGAAGGTCTTCAATGGCTAACACATCGTCACCAAAAATAACTTGCCAAGTTTGGAAGCCCCCAAGGTGATGTGTCATCGTGATAGCGATTGAGTTATCGCCAAACCGATAGCACAATTCGCCTCTCCCACGCCCACTCGCAAGTGAAACGGAAATTTCCTTACCGTTACCTCGCTCTTCAATTCGCTCAACTTTCCAGTCCACACCTGCACAAAATCGGAGAGGTTTTCCCAAAACATTACATCCACCGACAAGGAACGACGAAATAAAGCCATCTTCACTGATAATGGCTCGATAGGTCTTTTGCTCAACATTGACCTGTGCATTCAATGTGGCATAGACCTGTGTGAAAACAAAAAGCACTACAACAAGCTTTCTCATCGCCTTTACCTTCCCATTTGCGCCCTTAAAGCCCTCGCCTTTTCTCCATCAGTTCCTTAAACTCAGAGACTGTCACAGCCTTCCTGCCACAAGCTTCGGATAACTGGCAAGCATTGAGGATAGCGATAGATTCGGAGGCGATCTTGTGATCGCAAAGTGGCTTTATACCTTCTTTAACGCAGCGTATCATCGCTCTAATCTCCTGCGGGAAGCCATTGTATGCTGGTGGTGGAAGGAGACGAAGCCAAGTTGGATATGAGATGCGTATTTCCCTTACATTCCCGTGAACATCAGTGACCTCTATTGCATCTGATCCCTTCGGTTTTACCTCGCCCTGCGTCCCAATAACTCTTGTCTCGTGGAAGTCTCTATTTGTCCATGCGACTTCAATGTAAGCCATCTTATGGCAACCTGTCTCTGGGTGCTCAAACTCAATAGCAAAATGGGCATCGTCATCGACAGTCACTTCCACTGGGACACCATTATCAAGAGCATGGCGAACTTTTGTGGCGATACCAACCGGTGGTAGAGTTTGGACACGCACAGGGAGAAGGTCAAAGCCCAAAAGGAACCAAGCGAGAACTACAGCATGACTACCCATGTCAAGGAGTGCTCCCACACCACTTTTAACATACCTGTAAGACCCCGGTCCAAAGCTTACACAGAGGGAAAGGAAGAGAGCAAGTGGTTCACCTATAACTCCTTCTTGGATGAGCCTCCTCATCTGGGCATAAGGGGCTGAAAAGATGAGCTGTTCGTTGTATTGAAAGGTTTTGCCACTCCTTTCAACTGCTTGAGCTATCTCTCTTGCCTCAAGCCAGTCCCTCGCAAGAGGTTTTTCACACATGACATGACATCCTGCATCTAATGACTTAAGCACTGCCTCAAGATGGTGCTCTGGTGGTGTGAGCACATCAACAATGTCAATGGCTTCTTCTGCTAACATCTTATCAAGGCTTCTGTATAGCCTGACTGACTCAGCGTCGTGTCTAAGAAGCTCTGCGATCTCTTCAAAGCCTTTCTCCTTACACTCTTTAGCCTTCTCTGTGTAATACTTCTTTAGCGCCCATTCAGCCCTTTTCAAAGCGCTCTCATCTAAATCACAAAGTGCAACGACTTGTGCTTCATCAACAACCCAACTTAAAGCAGGTAAATGACCAGAGCCACCTCCCCACCCTTCAAAGATGTTCCCTGTGCCAACTACCCCAATCTTCAACCTCTCCATTTTAGCTATCACTATGCATCTTCTCGGTTATCCCTTGGGCTTCGGCGAGAGCGATCAAGCCCATCTCTCTGTATCTCTCTTTCACTTCAGCCCTGAACACACGCCATATGAGGAATTGCTTGCGGATGAGGTTGAGGAAGTTCCTTGTCACACGCATCCACGATGCTTCATCACCGCTTTCTCGCTTTATCGTTATTTGTATTGTGTTTGCGAAGATGTCCCTCGTTGGTTGCGTCTCAAGGATGAAGTATTCGCTAACGCCAAGGTCATATGGCGCAAGCCACACCATCCCCTCAAGCCTGTATCCTTCGCCATACTCAGTGTTGTAGGAAGAGAGTGTGACTTTATCAGTTGAGAACTGACCGAGTGAGTAATCAGCATGCGCCTCAAGATACTCTTTCAAGAAAGCAATCACACCCAGTGCCTGTGCGTTTGCGACAGTGAATGGGAGTGTTATCCTCAAGTAATCACCCTCTGGTTCTGGCAGTTTCCATCTTCTCTCAATCCCCGGGACTGACACCCTTGATGCCTGCCATGCCGGATATGCAGTTGATGCTATCACGACAGCCATCACGAATGCTGTAGCGAACATTGCAGCCAATGAAGAGTAATTGAGGCTAAGCCCAGCAAACAAGTTATACGCTACGTGTAGCTTCGCTATTATCTGCCCAAGCAAGTAGCCAATGATTGCCCCAAGAACAGCGTATACAGAAGATTCTGCCAAGAAGAGAGCGCCTATATGGCTCGGTGCTAACCCGAGAGCTGTGTATATACCTATCTCTCGTATTCTCTCGTAAACCGAGCCAAGCATCGTCGTCAAAACGACAAGCGCAGCAATCAACATAGGTATCCAAATGCTTTCAACACCTCTTAGCCCTGTCGCACCTATTGCACTGCATAAGTAAGTCGTCAACTTACCTCTCTCTGGTATTGATGCGAAAAGGTTTAGCTCAACTCTGTCCATTAGCTGTCTCAGTTCCCTCATCGCTTCTTTCCTGCTATTCCAGTCAAACTTTATCGCCACTGAGCGCAAGTTCCCGCCTGCCGACATGAGCATCCCGTAAGGCATGATAATGACCTGGTCGGGGCTTAGATGGATATACTCCTCAAGTTCCATTGCCTCCTGCCCAGTTGGTTGCTCTTGCACTCGCCTTCTCTCCTGCATCATCAGGTAATCAACCGGTGTTAGCATTTCGCCATCAAGGTCAACGACCTTCTTCATCTCCTCAGAGTTTATGATCCCGATCACAGGCACTTTCATTCCAAGCACCTGAATGTAAACATCTTTCCCCTCAAGTATATCCTTCTCCCTGATACCGAACCACCTTGCCATACGCAGAGGTATCAAGCACTGTGGTTTATTTTCCGAAGAGAGCCATTGACCTATAACAGCCCTCTTTATGTTCGTGACTTTTTCTTCCGCGGGCGACATGCCGACTATCGCAGTCACATCGTAATATCGGTTACCACACCACACTCTTATGAACGACTGTTCACCGACCATAGCTGAGAAATACCATGCTCTTGGTGCAACTGTGTATCTCCTGCCGTATTGGTCTCTTATGATTCGTGTTGTTGGCTCGCCAAGCGGATCCCAATTCCTGCTCCTTATCAGCACACCCCTGTATGTAGGTTCGGCGCGCTTTATCGGTATCATGTTGATGCGCGTTGTAGGCACAACCGAGGTGAAAGAGATGACGGTGAATGTGAGCAAGATAAGCGTTGTTGCTGTCAGGATTGTTCTTACCTTCCTCCTTCGCATATTCCCAACACCAAGCGAGAACGCAGATGCAACAGCTGTGAACCTACCTACATCGGCAGTGTGCATCCCTGTTGTCTCAAACTTTATCTGGCGCATCTGATCTTCAAACTTGCGCATGACAATTACCGAGACAACGATTGATAGCGCAAGTATGATGAAGCCCAGTATGATGACCATTGGAGTTGTGTTGATGATAGCAAACGCTGGATGGAAGTAGCGCATGATAAACGAGATGACAGCAAATATCAGAACCGTTACCGCTATCTGCCACTTCAGGTCAGTCATGTAAAAGAAGAGGCGCTCACAGAAGTATGCAAACGGCAGAAGGAGCATCAGGTAAAAGATGATGCCCTTTATGACATCCATCGCTGTCTTCCTAACATCCGGATAAGCTTTTGACTCGTAGCTCCATGCTGCCCTTGCAAACGTTACGAATGTGTCATAATTGCGCTTCTCAAGCTCCTTCTTTGCTTCAATAAGGAAAGCCCTCGCCTGCTCATGCATTAGTCTCATGCGCTCGTTATCAATTCCATATTGACGGAGCTTAAGCATCCTTTGGTGGTCAATTATCCACATGTCCTGTGCCACTATGTATGGTGTGACGGGTATTGATGGGTTTTCATCCACAAGGAAGCCAGCGCCAAGATATTGGTCCTCAGTTGCATGCATAACCTTATGTGGGTGCTCAATGAGGCTTTTATCCGAATTCAGAAGCACAAAAAGGAGCCCAAGGACAGTTGCGCCCATCGTTACCTTTATTCGTGTCCCGGGCGTAGCATAGACGACTGCACAAGGTTCGTAATGCGATGTTAGTGGCTGTGGGACAGGCAATGAATAACCGTAGTTGAATGGCTCAGCACCAGTTACTGCATCATAAATGTAAATTTCGCGTAGCAGCCAGAATCGCCTTTGGTCAATCATGTCAAATATTGCCATCGGCTTGCATGGGAAGAGCACAACTGATGTTTGCTTGTCAGCAACATCAATCGCAAACTCAATCGGGGATGCCTGGGCACCATTGAAACCCATATCGGGAGCGTAGTTAATCTCGCCAGTCACTGGGTCAAGTCTATAACCTTCAACCCTCACATTACCCCACCTGAACTTTGACTGGGGGAAACCGACAAACTCAAAGACTGCATCCTTCAACTCTTCCTGAACACTTTGTCTTCCGGCTATCAACGCTGCTATTTGGTAGCGCTGCCATATCACAAGCGCATCAAAGATGAAAGCAAAGAGTATGCCAAGCGCAATTGACTTTTTCGTCCCTTTAGCTACTCCTGCAAGTATTGATGCACATGTTACTACAAGCATGATGAGGACGAGCGGACCATAAGGTATTTGTGTTCGCTTACCCAACGGCAAGCGTTCAACCTTGTCAAAGAGCACAGTTCTAACTCCCATCATCGTCTTCTTTGGAACTGCTGTATGCCTCATGCACGCAATAGCGCCTTTAACTGGTTGGTCAGGGACACTCGTTGTGCTTTTCTCTGGATCAAACCAAATGAGTTGCCCTTTGACGATTGAGAAGTTGTTCTCAAGCTGCAATTTGAGCAGGCTTGTTGGTGCATTGATCAACTCATAAAGCATGCACGCAAGCATCCTCGCTTGCCTGACCACATTTTCAAAGTTCACATAGGTAGGCAGGTCGTGTGGTGTATCAACGAGTGGACGCGCATCATCTACGGTGGCAAAGCCTATCCCAGTTTTACCAGCAACGGTTGCCACTTCGCTCTCAAGTGCGAGCATGCCGGGTAGATACGTTCGCCAATTCTTACCCTTGATTGGGTTTATGCCGTCAACGAAGTAACGCTCTGCATCAAACCAAAATGTAAAACCAATCCTCTCAGCTACTTCACGGCAGAACTTCCCTATGTCTGAGAACTGCCATTGGATGTTCTCCGTGTAGTCAAAGAAGTGCGCCTTGTAGAAGACCCCAAAGGTGGGTGAGCGCGACGAGATGTCTATTGCGATGAAGGCGAGCAGTTGCGGTATCTGTGCGTTCGGTTCTATCGCAGTCACTTGTTGCCACTCTTTTTCTTTGTCCAGCCAGTAGCGTATGAAATTGGCTACGCCTCTCAAACCGAGGCAGTGCCCGGATGTGGCAAGGAAAACGACCGTCCTATCAAGTGGCATGCGTTTTAAGAGCCGTGCAAGTTCAAGGAGTATGGCAATTGAGTTAGCTTGCTCAGCACCGGGGGCAAGCGATGGCACGACAGACATTGAGTCATAGTAGGCGTTCAAAACTATGAACTGGTTTTTGCGTCCCGGGTCTGTGCCCCAAATAACACCAACAATGTTTTTTGCCTCAATCTCTTCCCACTCCATGCTACAGCGCAGACGAGCCACCAATGGCTTTTCTCCGTTCCTATGAAGAAGCGATAGAAGCTCAAGAGCGTTCTCACGGCTTATCCAAAAGCGCGGTATGTCAATCGGAGTAGTTAGGAACTTCAACTCAGCTTCCCAGCGTGCCATATCCTTTGGCTCTGGCTCAATGAATATGACTGCACTCGCCCCAAGAAACGGTGCATTGAACCATTCGGAGCCAGTCACAAAGTCAAGCAACACAATGGAGCCTTTCACATCTTTCTTCCTGAACTCGGAAAGCTTACCCGAGTGAGCGTATATGAGGCGTCCTTCAATTCCTTCAGGTGGTAGCTGTGGGGTGCGAACCAAATTTGGATACATCGGATAAAGCTTATATGACTTGCCCACCCCCGGCAACTCCATTGATGCGCCCTTATCAATTGGTGTCGTCACCTTAAACTTTAGTTCCCTAACCTTCTCTACACCCACTTTGCCATCCTTCACTGTTAAGAGTTCGAGTTCGTCCAACCCAATCTCTTCAAACTTCCGCTTCACCCACTCAGCAGCTTTCCTTTCACCTGGGTAGCCACAAACTCGCGAGCCAAGAGAACTTAGATGCTCAACTGCTTCCCTTATGCGAGTTGCGTCAATCCCTTCATATAGCTCTTTGTAAGCACTCGTGGATTGTGCAGAAGCCCCAATGAAACACATGCCCCAAATGAGCAAGGTGATCGGTATCAACGCTTTTACATAACTGCTTCGCTCCATCATGAAATCACCTCACACCGAAGAACGAGCATAAACTTCTTACAGCTTCATCAGATACGCAGGTGGAAATACACGCCATTACCATTATAGCTCGTTAACGGTGCTTGATGGTCAATATGCATGCGATGTTAAACTGAACAACAATGAGCATGAGCCAGTGCTTACAAGAGCTTAGCAGCGGGGTAAACTGTTAAAAGCTTTTGAGAGCTTGATAATCTGGAGTGATGAAAGAATGAAACTACAGCTTCGTAGGTATGAGAAGACAACACCTCAGCGCATATGTTTTCTTAGGGCTGTTGTTGCTCAAGCTGTGCTTTTGATCTCAATTGCTCAGTTTGGATGTGACTCAACAAAGCATCTACCACCGAATATTTCGACTCGCCAGTGGACTGTGATGGTTTACATGAGCGCGGATGACAGCTCGTCTGGTTCACTTGAGCCACATGCAATCAACGACTTGAACGAAATGGAACTTGTTGGCTCAGATGAGAATATCGCTATAGTAGTGCAGGTTGACAGAGTCCCATCTCATGATGCCTCGAATGACAATTGGACGACCACAAGGCGTTACCTCATCACATATGACCCGACATACAACCCACATAACACAAAGAGCGATAGGACAATCAGGTCAACATTGCTCGGTGATTTAGGTGAAGTGAACATGGGTTCGCCTGAAACGCTAATCAATTTCGTAAAGTGGGCTAAGGCAACCTATCCAGCAAAGCATTATGTGCTCGTCCTATGGAATCATGGTAGAGGTGTTGATGATGCCTCACCATATAGACTGCGCACACAATTATTGCGCCCACGAGGTGTCATCTACGATGACACAAATGAAGATTTCCTCACAATACCAGAGCTTGGCTATGCTTTAAACAAAGTTAAGCCAATTGACATTGTGGCATTTGACGCATGCTTAATGGCTATGATTGAGATTGCGTATGAGATACGCAATTCAGCATCGCTTATGTGCGCATCACAACTAAGCCCACCAGACGAAGGCTATAGATATGACTTGTGGCTTCGTGAGCTTAAATCAAAACCTAACATGAGTCCACAAGAGCTTGCTACCTCTATTGTCAAAAAGTATGTTGAAAGTGTTGGGTCATACGTTGAAGTCGCAGAATCAGCTATCAAGCTCTCAGAAGTTGAAACGCTTGTAGAAACGGTAAACGAATTTGCGAAAGCACTTATAGGCGTTGCAAGTAAGTTTAAAAATGAGCTTGCAAATGCACGCGACAAAACTTCATATGCTCAGGATTATCCCGAATTCAAGGATTTGTATCACTACGCTGAAAATGTTAGAGCGCTTGTTAATGAGGACTCAATAAAGGCGCTCGCCTCGGATGTCATGGAACGGCTCAAAGAAAGCGTGCTTGAAAACAGGACGACGGGTAGCTTGAACAACTTTAATGGCTTGAGCATTTACTTACCTACACCACCGCCACGCATCACAAACATAGGGTATGCCAACACAGCCTTTGCTATTGATACACAATGGGATGAATGGCTCGCTAAACAAATGCAGTAGGCGCATCTTGAGTTGCTCCCCTACCCGTTTTAATTGCTTTGCCCCCTGCCTACCAGAAAGATACTTGGTGGCATACTGGAACAACGAACAAGCTTTTTAACACCTACCAAACCTGCTTTGATGCAATGGCAGCTAAGTAGGTGGATAAGATGACGGTTGTGTTGCATCTTCTTATGCTTGCGCTGGCATGTAGCTTCAACTCATTCAATCTACAGCAACAAAGTAGCCCCTCATTCTTTGAAAGTCCGCCCATTGATGAATCACATGTTGAAGTCACCACAAAAGCAAGTGGCAAAGTTAGTCTTATTGAGGTGCGTTTCCCAACCGCTCTCAAATCTGGAATACCTGAAAACGATGTTGTGCACTCAACAGTTTATGTGCCATGCGAGGCAAAGTTTAGCAAAGTGCCATTCGTTGTGATTCTGCATGCCTTCGCCTCAAGGGATGCAGGTATTGAGCGTTACCTTGCGAAAGCTTTTGCACATCGTGGCATCGCAGCAGCAGTGATGGAACTGCCATATCACATCCATCGTTCACCAAAGGGGATGGAGAGTGGCGAATACTTTTTTCGCACATCACTTGACGGAGTTCTATCTGCCATAAGGCAAGCCGTCATGGATGCAAAGCGCCTCATTGATTGTGTCTCCTTAAAACCGTTCATTGACCGAAGCAAGGTTGGTGTTGTAGGTGTGAGCTTTGGCGGTATAATCGCTACATTGCTCTGTTGCGTTGATAAGCGCGTTAACCTTTGTGTGGATGTTTTAGGCGGTGATTTAGCTATTACTCTTTGGAAGAGTTGGCTCACAAGACCATTCCGTCGCTCACTTGAGAGAAGTGGGATAACATTTGAATCCTTCCGTTCACTCGTGCGATCAGTCAACCCTACAACTTATGCAATGGAAGCCCAAGGAAAAAACATCCTCATGGTGATGAGTGAGTATGACCTTTTCGTTCCAAAAGAAGCATGCATTGAATTATGGCGTGCCCTTGGATGTCCACCAATGATTCGGCTGTATACAGGTCACTTATGCTCACAGCTCAGCGCTGAGGCGCTTAAGGATGCCATAACAAAATTTGTTGAAGCGACGTTCTTCTTAGGCTTGAGCGCAACCGAAGCAGCATCAATGCTAAAGCATGTGCCAAGCATAGCTGTGAAAATGGAAACACTCATAGTCGCTGGTGGCAAAGTAGGAGTCGGAGTTGCGCTTGAGTTAACCGATTTGGACAGGGCAAGACGAACATCCCTTGATTTGCATCTGACTACTGGCGGTGTGTATCTCGGCATCCAATGGGAAGCTTCACATCACTTCGCCATCGGGGCATGCATACGCATGGATGAAAGACGCGTGCTCAAACCGCACATATCAGCCTTCCTTATATTTTGAGTGCTTTTAAAAGCGTTTAGCGGGTGGTTCCTTTGGCGGTATTTGAGGTGGCGAGGGTGGGATTATGCCTTTCCTGCCCTTCTTTTTCTTTATTGGTTTCATTGGTTGCTTTATTGGTTGCACTGAAGCTGTTGTCTCAGATCCGAACACAGCGCCTAACTTATCGTAAATGCTCCCAAACAAACCTTGAATGGTTCTTCCCACAAAAAGCACAACGGTGATGACGGCTACTGCAATGAGAGAAACCATCAGTGCATACGCAAGCTTCGTCTGAGCTTTTTCAAATCGTCTCAGAAAAACCATAATCGACCACCTCCCAATCCCAATGATGCTACAACGATGATGCCGATGCAACAAAGCAAAGGCACTCGTTAGCAAAAAACGATACCATTACTCAATACATTGTGCAGTTAGGGTAGGTCAAAGGACCAGCCATGATGAAGGTTAGCAGTTAGCTGGTCTGCGTGTTATGATGGGAGTGAAGAAGCTCATCATAGTGAGGTGATAAAGATGAAGGGTTCAAAGGCATTCACACTTATTGAGCTTTTAGTTGTCATAGCGATAATAGCCATCCTTGCCGCTATCCTCTTCCCTGTCTTTTCAAGGGTCCGTGAGAAAGGGCGTCAGACATCGTGCATCTCAAATATGAAGCAGATTGCACTCGCGATAATCGCCTACTCTGAGGACTATGATGGCTTCTTACCAAGCTTCTGGGACAATGTTGCAGGTGAGGGACAATATGGAGGATGGATGTTCTACAACAAGTTCAACCAATGTTACCGAGGCAATTTTGAGCCGCAGAAAGGGAGCATATTTCCGTATGTGAAGAATGAGCAAATCTTCATATGCCCCTCCGATGCTTGTAGACATGGTTGCAGTTATGCTATTAACGGGGCATTGACGCCAGACCCTATTGGTGGAAGCCGTTTCCATAGAGGATTGCTTGTAAGCTACATCACAAAGCCAGCAACTACATTCCTGCTTATTGAAGAGCAATGTGCCATCGGAAGCACAGATGACGCACACTTTCGCCCCGGAGGTAACATAGCGGAGAGACGTCACTTGGACTTGTCCAACTTTGCATTTTGCGATGGACATGTGAAACCTTTGCGAAGGGAAACGCTCGCCAGCGGCATATATAGCTACTACCCATAAAGCAATTTCACTGTGCCGATATAACAACCTTTGGTGGCTTCGCCAATCTCTCGTAGTCCCATAAAGCGAAAGTTGCATCCTTTTGACCGGTGTGCAAAACATAAGCAAGCCTGATGCCTTTCGTTTGACCGGTGCCGAAAGCAATTCCGCCCCAATTGCCCCCAGCATCCCAGTAAGTCAAGTTGTCAAACTGGGAGAGCGCAATGCAGGAGTGAGCCCAATTGTCCGAGTAAACGGCATACCATTTCGGTTGCAGGTTCTTGCCGATAACGCCCTCGCCTTCACCCTTTCCGTCCACAACTGCCTCGTTGCCTTTGTCGTCTGTGAATCTGCACGG
>Ga0197143_1002413_pt1 | contig 13815 bp, 12 predicted proteins | sample GBS70_MetaG_FD_148603 | JGI IMG/M metagenome (GOLD analysis project Ga0197143, IMG submission 148603) | Sediment microbial communities from Great Boiling Springs, Gerlach, Nevada, United States - GBS 70_MetaG | ecosystem: Environmental > Aquatic > Thermal springs > Hot (42-90C) > Sediment...
GCGAAGCCCCCAACCGCAAGCCACGCGGTCTTGGCGTCGCGCCAGCCCCACCTCACCCGCACGTGCAAGTAGAGCGCATAGAAGAGCCACGTGATGAGCATCCAGGTCTCCTTGGGGTCCCAGCCCCAGTAGCGCCCCCAGGCGTGCTGCGCCCAGATCGCCCCGAAGACTAAGCCCCCGAGCGTAAAGAGTGGGAACCCCAGCGCGATCGCCTTATAGCTCAGATTGTCCAAGAGCTTCAACGTCTGGAGATTTCCGCCGCGCCGCTGCAACCATAAGAACAACACGGCCGCGCCAAACGCTACGGCGAAGAACGCCTCCCCGCCCAGCGTGAACAGGACGTGCAAGACGAGCCAATAGCTCTGCAGCGCCGGCACTAAGGGGCGCACTTCGCTAGAGAGCAAGGGCGACGACGCTAAAGCGATAAATAGAAACGCTAACCCCGTCACAAATGCCCCCACGACCCGGATCTTATACCGCCACTCGAAGATCAAATAGACTAGCGGGATCGCCCAGGAGAAGAACGCCAGCGTCTCGTAGGTGTTCGTGACGGGGAGCGTCCAGAAGTCCGAAACGCGGTGCATCTCTAGAACGCGCAGCACCATCCCCACGGTGCTGATAAGCACGGTGACCAGAGTCGTCCAGGTGGCGACCTTGCCCCAGGTCGTCTGCTTGAGCACCCACGGCTGGGGCGCGGCGACAATCCCCAGCCCCGTCTTCTGCTCTGAGGGGTTCCCGATTAAGTGCAACAGATAGAAGACGAACGCGAAGAAATACCCGACGGCGCCAAGATAGAAGAAGAACGCGCTATCCATGCGTGCTCACCTCCTCTCGTGATGTCTTTTCTCCTGGGGCAGACCCTTGTATCTGCCCAGGGGAGAGATCTGCGATGATCTCTTCAAAGTCTGGCTCGAACTCCCGAGGATCCCGCCCCAGCCCGCCCACGTACAGAGTATTCTCTTTGACAGCGGCCCAGATGCGCCGCGGCGGCAGGTAGAAGTTCAGCGCCAGCCCGAAGACCAAGAGAATGAACCCCATGTAGATGATGGGAATCCCAGGATTTCGCGCAATCTGCAGCCCTGTAAATTCGGGGGCCTTCATCCCCACCAGATAGAACCGATAGGGGTTCTCCCCGAAGAAGTCGTGCTGGAACTCTGGGAAGAGCGCGAACGTCCACGTGATGAATTCCCTTTGGTCGCCGTTGTAGACTTCTAAGAATGCTGCGGGGTTGTTGAGGGCTTGGGAGCGGTTGGCCGGCCCCTGCTCCGTGACGATGAAGTCGGGATAGAAGACCACGACTTTTACGGTGCGCCCATCTTCAAGGGGGAAGGTCGCACCGACTTTCGTCGTGACTTCGCCGACGGGTTCAGTCCCTCCTTCATTCACGCGCTCAATGCGGAACGTCAGCTCGGCCCCGCCCAGCCAGTCGCTCCCAAACGACGCTTGGTAGAGAGAAATCCCCTTGTACGTCAGGGGCTCGTTCACTTCGATCGTCTTCGTGAGCACTTCCCGACCATTCTCGATGACCGTGAGCGTGGAGTACCAATCTTTGACTTGGCTGGAGTCGGGATAGTACTCGACCCTGAGATCGTCTACTCGTACTTGGAATCCTCCGCGGGCGACGGTGAACGTCTCGCCCTTGCGAGCTATCTGAAAGTCCTCAAAGCCCAAGAGCCCGCCAATGATGCCCCCAATGAGAATAATGATCAAGCTCACGTGGAGAATATCAATGCCCAGCCGGCCCCACAGATTCTTGTAGGCGATGAGCTGCTCCCCGTGCCGCTGCACCCGATAGCGCCGCTGGGTGAGCAGCTCATGGAGCTTCTCGAAGAGTCGGGCATCGAGCTTGGCTTGGGTGGGCAGCTGCGCGATCTCGTCAGCGGAGCGCGCCTCGACGGGCTTGCGCAGCATCTCCCAGGAGACACGAAATCTCTTGAGCGCGCACGCCCCAGTGTTGAGGGCTAAGACTATCAAGAGAGTGAGAAAGTACCACGAGTGGTAGAGCCGATCGAGCTGAAGCGCCGTTATAATATTCTTTCCGGCCTCGCCGTAGCTGACTGTGTAGAAGAACGCATCCCTCCCTTGAGGGATGACCGTGCCGATTATAGAGATCAAGACGATGGCGATGATGAGTACGATCGCGAGCTTGATAGACGTCAGCTGCTCCCACAGCAGCGCCCCGAGGCTTGGGCGCTGCTGCTGCCCCAGGATCGCGCGGATCTTTCGCGCAGCCTCTTCGCCGCCCTGGACGCACGAGTGTGGAGGAGCCTCCCCACGAACGATCGCTAAAGCATTCTCCGCGCAGGTGCGATAGCCGCAGCGCCCGCAATTGAGTCCCCCTAAGACCTTGACGACCTCCGCGACCTTGCCTCGCAACGCCCCATCAATCGCAAGCTCAGTGGCGCGAGGCGGCGGGGCCGGAGCCGCTGGCGTCAACGCGGCTCCGCAGGCCTTGCAGAAATTGCTATCGGGCGTGTTCGCCGTGGCGCAGCGACTACAAAGTATCTGGAGCGCCACGCCGCAGTGCTTGCAGAACCGGCTATCAGGGGTGTTGGCCGTCCCGCACGCTGGACACGTCATACAAAGATCACTCGCTTTCTTTCGAGGTGAGCAGCCCCAGCCGCTCAAAGCCTCGGGCGATCTCTTTGGCCGTGATCGGCCCGATCCACACGCCACGAATGTACCCCTCAGGGTCAATGAAGAAGCTCTCGGGGATGCCCGTCAGTCTATAGAGTACAAACGCCGTGCTGCGCTCGTCCACGAGATTGCGATAGCTCACCCCAAGACGATCTAAGAATCTCTTCACGGTCTTGGGGTCCTCGCCCCAGTTGATCCCTAATATCACTATTTGGTCGCCGTAGGTCTGATGGAACTCTTGGAGTTCGGGGATCTCTTGGCGGCAGGGGGCACACCACGTCGCCCAGAAGTTCAATAAGACGGGTTTACCGCGCAAGCTGCTCAAGCTCACGCTCTGCTCGCTCAGGTCTGGGAGGGTGAAGTCCGGCGCGCGATACCCCAAGCTGGCTGCTATCTCGTCTTTTAGCTCCTTGGGGTCTTCGACGAAGATCCCGCGCCCGTCGGTGAGCGCGAATCTGCTCACGTCGCTACGGTTCGTGAAGAACGCATAGCTGATAATCCCCAGGGCGATCGCTCCGAGGGCGATGAGCCCGGCGACGACGAGGCGCGCGAGCACCTGAGCCTCCTTTCAGTGTTGCTGTTCGTTCGCGCTGCTCATGGGCGCACACAGTAGTATAGGCGCGCTTCCCCTGTCCGCGCTATGAGAGTCATCACAAAGAAAGATGATTTTCATCATTCTTGGGCCCTCACCCCCGGCCCCTCTCCCGTGGGTGAGCCACGGGAGAGGGGAGCCCGCAGGGCGGGGTGAGGGCCCTCTGCCACTACCGACCGATCTTCTTGAGCTGCTCCTCGGTGAGCGGCTCGGCGTAGAGCATCTGCGTCAAGTCCGCTCCGGTCTTGAGGAGGACCCACTTGGTGGGATCGGTCTGTGGGTTCTTGGGATCGCCCTTGTAGTCCACAAAGTCCAGCTGGAGCGCCTTCTGCCAGTCGGGCGGCACAGGGATGACGCCCTTGGTGAAGACGAGCTTCTGCCCGTCCCACTTGGAGAGCGTGATCTTCCCTGTCTTCTTGTACTCAGCGAGGGCCTCGCTGGCGTGGCACTCCGTGCACGCGCGGCCTTGCTTGGTGACCGTGTGGGCGCGGTAGGGCGCCAAAGCCAAGAACGACCACCCTCACCCCCATCCCCTCTCCCCTCTGAGGGAGAGGGGAGCAGAGGGGTGAGGGGGCGGGAAGAAAGATATTTTATGACGAAGATCAGCTTCTCTTGACCTCTCTCTTGATAAACTCGATGATCTCTTGGAGGGAGGTCCCCGGTCCAAAGAGCCCCTTCACCCCCATCTGCGCCAAGAGGGGCTTATCCTCGTCGGGGATGATCCCCCCACCCACCAGTAAGACGTCGTCCATGCCGTACTGCTTCATCAGCTCGGTGATCTTGCGGAAGATCGTCATGTGGGCTCCGGAGAGGATGCTCACCCCGATGACGTCCACGTCCTCTTGGAGGGCGGCCTTGACGACTTGCTCCGGGGTGTTGTGTAAGCCCGTGTAGATCACTTCCATCCCCGCGTCGCGCAGCGCCCGCGCGATCACCTTGACGCCGCGGTCGTGTCCGTCCAGCCCCGCCTTCGCTAACAAGACTTTTATCGGACGAGTCATAAATATCCCTCCCCCAGCCCCTCCCCGACCAGACTTCGTCTGGACTGTACACCTTGCCGCCGAAGGCGGCAAGACAAACGGTCCAGGCGGAGCCTGGTCCCCCTCTGAGGGAGAGGGGAGCAGAGGGGTGAGGGGGCTTGAGGGCCCTTACACCATCGCTGGCTCTCTGTACGCCCCATGAACTCTCTTCAAGACCTCCATGATCTCCCCCACGCTCGCGTAGGCCTTCACCGCCTCAAGAATATAGGGCATGACGTTCTCGCGACTGCGCGCGGCCTCCTCTAGACGCTCCAGCGCCCTCTTGACCGCGCGATTGTCGCGCTCCGCCCGGACTCTGTTCAGCCGCTCAATCTGACGCCGTTGGACCTCCGGGTCCACCCGTAAGATATTGACTCTCTCGTCCCGGTCCATCACATACTTATTCACCCCAACGATGATCTGCTCCCCAGACTCCACTTGCTTCTGATACTCATAGGCTGCTTGGGCAATCTCTCGTTGGAAGAAGCCGTTCTCGATCCCCGCCAAGACCCCCTCTAAGAGAGAGCCCCGCCCCATCTCTTCGATCTTCTTAATATAATCGAGCGCGGCTCGCTCCATCTCGTTGGTGAGCGCCTCCACGAAGTAGCTCCCCGCCAGGGGATCGATCGTATCAGCGACCCCAGACTCATACGCGATGATCTGCTGGGTGCGCAGGGCGATTCTCACGGCTTCTTCGCTGGGGAGGGCGAGCGCTTCATCGTAGGAATTCGTATGTAAGCTCTGGGTGCCCCCCAGCACAGCAGCTAAGGCTTGGATCGTCACTCGGATGATATTATTGAGGGGCTGCTGCTCGGTGAGCGAGCACCCTGCGGTCTGGGTGTGGAAGCGCAGCTTCCAGCTTTCGGGGTTCTTCGCGCCGTAGCGCTCCCGCATCAGCCGTGCCCAGAGTCTACGGGCCGCGCGGAACTTCGCGATCTCCTCGAAGAACGAATTATGCGAGTTGAAGAAGAAGCTCAGCTGCGGCCCCAGCTTATCTATATCTATGCCCCTTCGCATAGCTGCCTCAACATAGGCGCAGCCGTCGGCGATGGTGAAGGCCAATTCTTGAATAGCCGTAGACCCCGCCTCGCGAATGTGATACCCCGAGATGCTGATGAGATTGAAGTTTGGGGTCTCCCTGATGCCGAACTCGAAGATATCTACGATTAAGTCTACCGAGGGGCGCGGGGGGATGACCCACTCTTTCTGGGCGATAAATTCTTTGAGCATGTCGTTCTGGATCGTGCCCCGCAGTTGGTCTCTTCTGACGCCCTGGGCATCGCCAATAGCGATATACATCGCGTAGATGACGGGGGCGCTGGGGTTGATGGTAAAGCTCGTAGAGACTTTGTCGAGGGGGATGCCGTCGAAGAGAATCTCGAAATCTCTGAGGGTATCGACAGCGACGCCTTCGACGCCGACCTCGCCGTCGGCGAGGGGGTGATCGGAATCTAATCCCATGAGGGTGGGCATATCGAAGGCGGTGGACAGACCGGTCTGGCCCTGTTCTAAGAGATATTTAAAGCGTCGGTTGGTCTCTTCGGGGCCGCCGAAGCCCGCGAACTGTCTCATGGTCCACAGGCGCCCGCGGTACATAGTGGGGTAGATGCCGCGGGTGAAGGGGTATTCTCCGGGGTACCCCAGGTCGCGCTCGTAGTTGAAGTCTTTAATATCATCTGGGGTATAGAGGCGTTTGATCTCTTGATTAGAGACGGTGATGAAGCGATTCTTGCGTTCGGTCATAGGGTCCTCCGAAGATATTATACCAGGCTTCGCCTGGACCGTGCACCTTGCCGGCTTCGCCGGCGAAGATGACGAAGATGAACGGTCCAGGCGAAGCCTGGTGAGTAGAGAAAATCCTTGACAGCCTCCCACGACCCCCGTATAATCACCTTGGTGAAATCCTATGCATGAGATGTATAATCTCTTCTCCCGCGAGGCCCAGCAAGCCATCGGCATCGCCTACAAGGAGGCCGAAGCCTGGGGCCATGACTACGTAGGCGTCGAACACTTACTCCTCGCCTTCACCAAGATGCGCACCTCCGAGATCGCGCGATTCTTAGAGGCCCATAACCTCACGTACTCTCGCGTGGTCAGTCAGCTCGAGCGCGAAGGGATCACCCGGGGGCAGTCGCGCTTCGTCCCCGGGGAGCTCCAGCCCACCCCCCAGCTCAAGCGCATCATCACCCTGTCGTATGAGGAGACCCGCCGCTACGGCCACACCCTCATCGCCGCCGAGGATCTGCTCTTAGCCATCTTGGAAGAGGGCCATAACATCGCGGCCCAGATCCTCCAGCGCGCCGGCATTGATATCACGACCGTGCGCAGATACCTCTCCCCGGTGCAGGTGGGGGGGCGCACCCGGCGCGACGACCCCAAATGGAAGAACTTCGAATACGGACGGAATTTGGTCGAGGAGGCGCGGCTGGGGCGGCTCGACCCGGTCATCGGAAGAGAACGAGAGATTACGAGCATCATCCAGACCCTCTCCCGCAGAAAGAAGAATAACCCCGTGATCGTGGGGGAGCCGGGCGTGGGCAAGACGGCCATCGTGGAAGGGCTCGCGCAACGGATCGCCTCTGGAGACGTCCCCGCCCCGCTCCTCAATAAAGAGATCATCGAATTAGACATGGCGGCCATCGTCGCCGGGACGAAGTATCGCGGGGAGTTCGAGCAGAGACTGAAAGCCATCGTCAATGCCGTCATCGAGTCGCGAAATGTCATTCTGTTCATAGACGAGCTGCACACCGTCGTGGGGGCTGGCGGGGCCGAGGGAGCGATTGACGCCTCCGCGATCTTGAAGCCTCCGCTGGCTTCGGGATTGATCCAGTGCATCGGCACGGCGACGCTCGACGAATACAGAAAATATATTGAGAAGGACGCGGCGCTGGAGCGGCGCTTCAAGAAGATCTTGGTCGAGGAGCCTTCGATCGAGGCCACGGTCAAGATTCTCAAAGGGCTGCGGCCGCGCTACGAGGCCCACCATGGGGTGAAGATCACCGACGGGGCGCTCTATGCCGCAGCGAAGCTCTCCGATCGCTACATTACGGATCACTTCTTGCCCGACAAAGCGATAGATCTCATAGACGAGACCGCGGCCAAAAAGCGTCTCGAGGCAAGCTCCTTCTCCCCGGAGATCCGCGAGCTGGAGGAGCAGCTTGCGGCGCTGAAGGACCAGAAGAACCAAGCGATCGCGCAGCAGGACTACGAGCGCGCGGCGATGCTGCGCGATCGGGAGAGGGAGCTTTCGGAGCGGCTGCGGGAGCTGAAGATGGGGCTTGCGGAGCACGAGGCGGTCGTCACCGAGGACGACATCGCCCAGATGGTCTCCAGCTGGACGGGGGTGCCCGTGGGCCACATGAAGATGGAGGAATCCAAGCGCGTCCTCACCATGGAGGAAGAGATCCACAAGCGCTACATTGACCAAGAGGAGGCGGTCAAAGCCATCGCGCGGGCGATCCGCCGGGCCTATGCGGGGGTGAAGGACCCCAAGCGCCCCATCGGGAGCTTTCTCTTCCTGGGGCCCACGGGGGTGGGCAAGACCGAATTAGCCAAAGCCCTCGCGGAGTTCCTCTTCGGGGATGAAGAAGCGCTCATCCGGATAGATATGTCCGAGTATATGGAGCGCTTTTCGGTCTCGCGGCTCATTGGGGCTCCCCCAGGCTACGTGGGGTATGAAGAAGCCGGGGAACTGACCGAAGCCGTGAGACGCAGACCCTACTCCGTGGTGCTGTTTGATGAGATCGAGAAAGCCCATCGCGACGTCTTTAACATTCTCTTGCAAGTGATGGACGACGGGGCGCTGACGGACTCGCAGGGGCGGCGCGTGGACTTCCGAAATACTGTGTTAATTATGACGAGCAACTTGGGCTCAAAGACGATCACCGACCGGACGGCGCTGGGCTTTGGGACGGGCGACGAGGTCGACTCCAAAGAGTCTTACAATGAGATGCGCAGCCGCGTCATGAGCGAAGTGAAGGAGTTCTTCCGCCCAGAGTTCCTCAATCGCTTGGACGACATCATCGTCTTCCATCAACACACTAAAGAGAACATCTATAAGATCGCGGAGCTGAAGCTCAAGGAGCTCGCGGAGCGGCTGCGGGAGCGCCAGATCTTCATCACCGTCACTGAAGAAGCCAAAGAGCTGCTCATCAAGGAGGGGTACGATCCCAAGTACGGGGCGCGTCCGCTGGTGAGAACCCTCGAACGACTGATCGAGAACCCCATCTCCGACAAGATCTTAGAAGGGGAGTTCGCCAAGGGCGATTCGATCATCATAGACGCCAAGGACGGGCAGATCTGCTTCTCCAAGAAGACCTCGGAGTTTACCTCACCCATTCCCTCTCCGTAAACGGAGAGGGCTAGGGTGAGGTAAGAGGGGAGCTCTAGCCCCTCACCCCTGATCTCCCCTCTCTCAGAGGGGACGGGGGTGAGGGTGAGGAAGGGGGGAAGGGGGTGAGGAGCCTATGTATCGCTGTCGGAACTGCGGCTACGGCTCGCTCAAGTGGCTGGGGCGCTGCCCGCAGTGCGGCCAGTGGGAGAGTCTAGCCCCCAGGGAGTCGAGCGCGCGCTCCACCCCCCAGACGCTTGCGAAGATCCCCCTCGAAGAGTCTCTGCGGCGCCCGACGCAGATCTCTGAGTTCGATAGGGTCTTGGGAGGGGGGCTGATCGCGGGCTCGGTGATCTTAGTGGGAGGGGAGCCGGGGATCGGGAAATCTACGCTGGCGCTGCAGATCGCCGCGCGCTTGGCTCACGACGCCCCCGTGCTCTACATCTCTGGGGAGGAGTCCCCCGGACAGATCAAGCTGCGGGCCGAGCGCTTGAAGATCACGGAGACAGAGCAGTTGCTCATCCTCCATGAACACAGTTTGGAAGCGATCTGCGAGCAGATCCGGCAGACGCACGCCCGCGCGGTCGTCGTCGACTCCATCCAGACGGTGATCCCGGCGGGGGGCAGCGAGGGCCTGGGGACGACCCATCAAGTGGGGCAAGCGACCTTTGAGCTGAGCCAGCTCGCCCGCGCCCAGAGGATCCCGATCTTCCTCATCGGGCATGTGACGAAATCTGGGGAGTTCGCCGGGCCCAAGGCGATCGAGCACTTAGTAGACGTAGCTGTCTATATCGAAGGGGGGCGCGACAGCGACGTTCGGATCGTCAGGGCGGTGAAGAATCGTTTCGGTTCGACCGAAGAGATCGGGGTCTTCCAGATGACCGAGGGGGGCTTGGTCGAGATCGCCAACCCTTCGCGATTCTTCACGGAGCGGATCGGGCCGGTCTCTGCCGGCTCGGTGATCGTCCCCACGATAGAGGGGACGCGCCCCATCTTAGTGGAGATCCAAGCGTTGGTGGCGTTCACGCGCTCGAGCTTCCCCCAGCGGCGGGCTACGGGGCTCGATCTCAATCGCGTGGCGCTCCTCATCGCCGTCATTGAGAAGCACCTGGGGGCGCAGCTCAGCTCTGAAGATATTTATGTGAACGTGGCTGGGGGGCTGGCGCTGCGCGAGACCGCTATTGATTTAGGGATCGTCGCCGCGCTCCTCTCCAGCTTCAAAGAGAGACCCATAGACAGCCAGACGGTCGTCGTGGGGGAGGTGGGGCTGTTGGGGGAGGTGCGGCGGGTGAGGAAGCTGCGGGAGCGCCTCAGCGAAGCCGCGCGGCTCGGGTACACGCGGGCGGTCATCCCCGCGGGCGAAAGCATCGAGCTTCGGGAGATAGAGCTCTGTCCCGTGGGGACGCTCCGTCAAGCTATGGAGGTACTTGGGATCTGACATGCCCAAGAGCATCCGTGAAGAGGGCTTCTTGAAAGTCTTAGAGAAGGTGGCGCCAGGAACCCCCCTGCGCGATGCGATCAACTCCATCGTCCAGATGCGCAACGGCGGCCTGATCGTCCTCTCGGATCTGGAGCGCGTGCGCCAGGTCGTCCACGCGGGGTTCTTTCTCAACGTCGAGTTCACGCCGCAGCGGGTGGTGGAGCTCTCCAAGATGGACCGGGCCATCGTCATTGACGAAGACCTCAAGAGAATTTACTATGCGAATGCGTATCTCGTCCCCGATCCGTCCATCCCCTCCGACGAGACCGGGACAAGACACTTAACTGCCGAGAAGGTCGCCAAGCAACTGAACGTCGCCACGATCGCCATCTCCGCGGAGCGCATGGGGCGGGTGACGATCTACTACGGCCCGATCAAATACGTCTTACAAGATATCTCGGTGCTCAGTGCCCGGGTCAATCAAGCCCTGCGCATCCTCGAGCAATATCGGGTGACGTACAATGAGCTGTCGCAGGAGCTGATGGCGCTGGAGTTAGAAGGGCGGGTCTTGCCCATCCACGTGGCGAACATCTTACAGAATATCGTCCAGATCTTAGACACTGAAGAAGAGATTCGACGGCTCTTTGTGGAGCTTGGGGAGGAGCGGGAGCTGATGGAGCTCTTATTAGAGTGGCTCATGGTGGGGGTCAAGGAGCAGGCGGAGCTGATCGTCCGGGACTTTCAAGTCAATCGCAAGGCCCCCAAGACGATCATCGAGGAGATTCGTCAGTTGCCCCCAGAAGAGCTGCTCTCGACGGAGAAGATCTTAGAGATCTTGGGGTATGAGAGCAGCGAGGAGATGTTAGACCGGGTCTTGCCGGCACGGGGGTATCAGGTGCTCAGTCAGATTCCGAGGCTGCCGATGGCGGTGATCGAGGATTTAGTGGCCACGTTTGGGACGTTGCGGGCGATCTTGCGGGCGACGGAGAAAGACCTGATGGAAGTGAAGGGGGTGGCGGAGGTCCGGGCGCGGGCGATCCGTGCGGGGCTGCGCAAGCTCCGCTTGAGGTTCGCCGTGCCGCCGAAGGCGGCACGATGAATAGCCCAGACGAAGTCTGGTGGACGAGCTAGCGAAGCTTCGGCGAGCGGCGCGATTCGTCCAGAGGCGGATCGCGATCTCTCCCAAGATCGGAGTAGTGTTGGGGTCGGGGCTTTCGGATGCCCTGGGGCGCTTGGAGGGGGAGCAGCGCCTGGGGTGGGAGCGCATCCCCCACTTCCCGCGCTCTACTGTAGCGGGCCATGCGGGGGAGTGGGCCTTCGGGTTTTTAGAGAAAAGACCGGTGCTCATCTCGCGCGGGCGAGTCCACTTCTACGAGGGCTACTCGATGAGCGAGATCGTCTTCCCTATCCGGGTGATGAAGCTTCTGGGGGTGGAGCGAGTGATTCTGACGAATGCAGCCGGGGCGATCAACAGAGAATTCTCTGTGGGGGATTTCGTTCTCATTCGGGATCATATCAATCTCATTCCCGACAATCCGCTGCGCGGGGAGAATCTTGGGGAGCTGGGTGTAAGATTTCCCAATCTTTTAGATGCGTACAGCGCGCGGCTGCGCGCGATAGCCAAGGAAGCTGCTGGGGGGCTGGGGCTGGAGCTGCGCGAGGGGGTCTACATAGCGACGCCGGGGCCGATGTACGAGACGCCCGCGGAGATCGAAGCCTATAGAAGATGGGGAGCGGACGTAGTAGGGATGAGCACCGTTCCGGAGGTGATCGCGGCGCGGCACTGTGGGCTGGAAGTCTTAGCGATCTCCGTGGTGACGAACATGGCCGCGGGGGTGGGCAGCGATAGACTGACTCACGAAGAGGTCTTAGAGATCACGAAGCGGCGCGAGAGTGATCTGGCGAAGCTCTTGCGGGCGATAATAACAAAGATGTGAATCACGGAAAGCACGGGGGAGTGTGCCGGCGGATGAATCCGCCGTCTCAGCAGATGGAAGCGTGCTGAAGCACGCTCAGAAGCCCCCTCACCCCTGCACTCCCCTCTCCCTCAGAGGGGAGAGGGGATGGGGGTGAGGGTGAGACGGATGCTTACAAATGATGGCGTCGCTTGGCGCGTAGCCTTTGGCAAATTGCTTAGCCGTGAGCTTAGCCCAGTCCTGATCTTCAGCCTCCTCCGGGACAAGTAAGATGACCCGAACGGCTTGCTGGAGCGGCACCTGAGCTGCAATTTCAGGTGGAATCTTTAAGGTGCGGTCTTGGGTGAGACGCGCTCGGAATTCCAAGGCTTTCATACGTAGATCACCATGCTCACAATTCTATGACATGTCACGCTTCTATGCCATGACCGGCGCGTGAGAAGTCCCCAGCTCGCCCTGCATCTCCCACATTAAGTCTGAAAATTCCGCGCGCGTCGAGATTCGGTCTATCAACGGAAAGTAACGCTCGTAGACGGCGTACCAGTCCACGTCGGCCATGTCCTCCGTCCAGAAGTGATCGCGCTGGAGCCTCCAGGCTTCGCGGAACATCTGGCGCCACTCCGCGGGCGGCTCGACCGAGACGCGGACTCTAGTGAGATCAATCCAGCCGCTCTTCTTGCCCGGCGGCTCGCTCGCTGATTTTTCGTCGGGCTTCTCCCCAGCCTTGAGGACTCGCAGTCTGTTCCCAGCGCGGTAGACTAACGTCTTTCGGTCGTCGGAGAGCTTGAAATTCGTGATCCCGCTGATGAGCGTCTCGGCTTTGAGTGACTCAAAGTCATAGACTTCGAGCGTTGCTTTCGCGGGAGGTTCGGTCAGTTGGAACCAGTTCATAGCGAGACTGCCCTCGATGGGCAATGATGTATAGAGAACTTTGTTCTTGATCGCGGCGATCTGCTGATAGCGCCCGTCGGGGACGGGGAAGGCCAGCACTCGGTCTTCGATGCCCTCAAAGTCAATCTCGATCAGTTGCTCTGTCTTCTCGCCGTCTTTTTTCTCTTCTGATTTTTGATTTTTTTCTTCCGGGGCTTTGGGTACGGGCACGAACGGGTTCGGCAGATCTCTCTTCAGCGTGACGAGATACGGTCGCACCCCGCGCGGGAATCCTAAGTCAAAGTGTAGATTATCGTAGACGGGATCGAACTCGCGATACGAGAGAAAGTAGAGATACTTCCCGTCGGGGTCGAACGTTGGGGAGACGTCTTGCAAGACCGGGCGCGTGACGGGGAAGATTTCCCCCGTCTCAACTTTACAAACCCTGATTGCTGATGTATGGAAGCTGAGCGCGCGGCTGTAGGCGATCCATCGTCCGTCGGGAGACCAATCGAACCCTGCGATGGGCGCATAGGGGCTTCTGTCGAGCACGCGAGCTTGCTTTGATGATAAGTCAATGAGAATCAGCTCGTTGCGATGGTTGGTGAGCGCGACGTTGACGCGCCCGCCCGTGGGGCCGAACGATATTTAAGAACGGCTGGGCAGCGTTGCTCGCGAAGAGAATCTTGCCGTCGGGGCTCCAGCCCACGACGAGAGAATTACTTCCCAGAAACGTGAGGCGTTTGGGTTGGCCGCCCTCGGCGGGCATGAGATAGACTTCGGTGTGGCCTTCGTCGCGCCCGCTGAACGCGATGAATTCCCCGTCGGGGGAGAGCGCAGGGAAACTGGCCATGCCCAAGCCCGACGTCAGCCGCCGGGCGACGCCGCCCTTGGCAGAGACTGTCCAGAGATCGTCCTCGCTGATGAAGACGACCGTATCGTCGCAGATCGTGGGGTAGCGATAGTAACCCGCGGTTGGCATAGAGGGGCCTCCTTCGGTGTTCACGAGCATTGCTTTAGTATAGGGATAA
>Ga0197143_1002415_pt1 | contig 13798 bp, 14 predicted proteins | sample GBS70_MetaG_FD_148603 | JGI IMG/M metagenome (GOLD analysis project Ga0197143, IMG submission 148603) | Sediment microbial communities from Great Boiling Springs, Gerlach, Nevada, United States - GBS 70_MetaG | ecosystem: Environmental > Aquatic > Thermal springs > Hot (42-90C) > Sediment...
TTTTAACAACAGCAGATTATTCCCAAATTTATTTGAAAGGAGATCATTCTGCTGTAGTATATTATATGGATGAGTGGGGCTTAAAAGAAAATAGCTTTTTCCTAAAGGTTTTGGATAAAAATATTGAAATGGATTGCATTTCTATTCTTCAAGGAAGAAGGTTCTCTTGTAAAGGAACTTTTGATACCACAATATTACATGATGGGGAAAATGAAATATTTTTTGTCGGAGAAGATTTAGCAGGAAATGTTGTCAATAGAAGTGTTAAGATAAGAGTAGATAACAATCCTCCAGAACTAATTTCACTTTATGTCTATCCCACATATTCCTCTTTTTCAAGAGTTTTTAATTTTACTGCTGTTTTAAAAGATGAAGGAAGTGATGTAATTTTTGCTCAACTTTTAATAAAAGGTGAAAAAAATTATACCTTAGATTTAAGGAAAGGATTGAATTGGCATGGAGAAATATATATTGCTTCTAACGGCTCTTATTCGATAGATATAACTTCTAGTGATATCAACAACAACACAAAAACAATTAAAGATGTTGGCTACTTTTATATAGGAAAATTAATTTGTGGAAATAAAATATGTGAAAATGAAGAAAATTATTGTGTATGTAAAGAAGATTGTTCTCCACCAACATGCAAAGAAAATGAAATTATAGATTGTAATTCAGGTATTCCGAAATGTATTATAAAAAATGTTTGTGGAAATGGAATTTGTGAAGAAAATGAAAATTGTGAAACATGCGAAAAAGATTGCGGAATATGTAAAGAAGAAAAAACAGAAACTACAACTTTACAACAAACAAGCTTGCAAACAACAATCCAAACAGAAAAGGAAGAAAAGAAAAACATTATAAAAGAAATTTACTCTTTTGTATCAGAATTTGTCTCTGGAAATTCAATTATAATACTCATTGGACTCATTATATTAATTCTCGCTTTTGCAATAATTATCACTTTTAGAAAAAGAAAGAGAAACATTACAATTTTTTATGTCAAAAAAGCTTAATAAAAATAAAACAAATTCTTAATTATGGAGATAGACTTTGTTATAGGTATTGCGATATTTATTTTTATGATAGGATTTGCTTTAATTTATATAACTTACTATTTTTCTTCTCTACAGGTAAGTACTACAGAGTTCAGAGATAAGGCAATAACCATATTTAACAAAATATTTTCAAGTTATAACGAAGAAGATTCTGAGGATAATATTATGTTGTTAAAACCTATAAAGAGAATTCCAATTATAATTGAAACTACTGGATATGATTTAAAAAACGAGCCTATTTCAATTAATATAACTTTTGATAGTCTTTGTAGCAAAGAAGCCTGGAACTCTACTATAAGAGTATATGACGAAAATTTTACAGAGATTGCAAATAAAATTTCTTATAGTAATTTATGTTCAGAACAATATTTGAATTTTAGCTTAATAACAATGTTTGTAAATCTTTCACCAAATTATAACAAAAAATTATATGTATACTTTTCAAATGATAGAGATGTTATACCAAAAAATTATTTATTTAACCTATCTCTTTATTACAAATTTGATGAGTCAGAAAGCATTGCTATAGATTATTCTGGAAATGAAAAAACAGGAATATTAAAAAATGGAACAGTAAATTGTTATAATGAAGATTGCCCTACCTGGATAGTAGGAAAATTTTCTAATGCATTATATTTCGATGGAGTTAATGATTATGTTGATTGTGGAGATGTTGGAGAAAACATAAAAACAATTGAATTATGGCTCAAAACTAATAATACCAATCAGAAGATTCTTCAACTGAATTCTTCCGCAGGAATATTATTACAAGATAGTAATATAGTTGTCTCAAATATTTCTTCACCCACAATTTATGTAAACGGTATTATCAACACAACCATTAATCTAAATGAGTGGAATTATGTTGTTATTACTACAAACAATGGAATAAATACTAATTCATGCAAAATAGGTTTTTTTGAGAATGAATATTTTAATGGTTCCATAGATGAAATTAGATTTTGGAAAGAAGTTAAAGATGAAGATTATATATTCTCTAGAAATATTTCATTTCAAAACATAAAAATATATCCAAAAGAAGAAATAAAAATAATCTCATTCTCTAAAATGTTTCAAATGAAAAATTTTTCATATGAATTTGTAAAGGGATTAATAGAGGAAGGTTACAAATTTAGAATAGAAATATATAAATGAGGTGTTGAATATCTTTTGTTTTGTGTTTGACTTAAAATCAAATGAATTAAAATCTAAAAAAACGAAAAAAGGTTTTACAAAGATTATAGAAGCTGCTATCGCTATTATTTTATTGATAAGCATAATATCTTTTCTTTTATCTAAAAAGTTAACTGTTTCAGAATATTCCATAGCTAATTATAAATTACAGATTTTTAATGAAATAAGCACTTTGGATAAGATGGGCAATCTTAGAAAACTGGTTTTAGAAAACAACACAGAAAAAATAAAAGAGGCAATATCTTCATGTTATAAAATAAATTGCAAGGTTGTATTATTTAATGAAACAACAAATATTACTGAAGATTTTAAATCTGATGAACTTGAAAAAATTATTGCTTCCATTTCCTATATAATTTCAGGTGATCTCGGAATTTATTCACCAAGAGAGATAAGAATTTATATATGGGGTACTGTGAAATGAAACGCAAAGGGCAAATGTTTTTGATAGCTGCTGCAATAATAATAACAAGTTTAGTAATTCTTCTCTCTAACATAAATTTTGTATCTCCAGATATTCAGAAAAGATACATAGAAAATTCTTTAGAAAATAAAATTTTTGAAAATGTAAAAGATGAAATAACAAGAGTTCCTATATACTCTTTTTATGATGAGATAAATAAAAATGTTCTCAATTTTTTGCAATTTTTAGAGAAATATCTATCCTCAAAAAGTTTTGATTTTAATGCATTTTATATAAGCATAAATTATTCTGGTGGTAATAAAGCAAATGTTACTATAATTAATTTCTTTGATAACGAAATAAATGTTACACTTGTTCTAAATTCTTCTCCTGAACAAATAGAAAGCTTTATAGCTCAAAAGAATACAATTTATAATGTGAGCTTTTCAGTTAATGCAAACGACAATTATAATTTAAATGTTAAATATGAAGAAAATGAAGAAAACATATCCTTTAATACAAACAAACCTTCATATAAATATTTTTTTGATTTGATTTTTACATCTGACTTAGGAATAAGAAGATGGAAAGAAACGAAAGAGTTGGATATAAGTTGATTAAAATGAAAGGATTAAGTCCAATAGTTTCAATGATTATGGTTGTAGCACTTAGTATTACAGCAATAATTATTGTAATGAACGCTTTAACCCCTACAATAGAAAAAGCTAAAGACTCTGCAATAATTTCAGAAGCTACGCAAAATTTGCAATTGTTAAATTCATTAATAAAAGAGGTTGCATCTGAGTCAAAAGGATCAAGAAGAACTATATCGATCTCAATAACAGATGGAATTTATTATATTGATGAAAATAAAGAATATTTATATTTTGAGTTTAAGCCATCTGAGCAACTAAAATTAGGGGGTAAAAAAGGTGATATTGATGTTATTACTGGGTTGAATTTCTCAGAATATTTTAATAATTATGTAGAAAACAGTAATGCAAGCGAAACATGGAATATCTTGAGCGGAAATTGGAGTATAAGTAGCGGAAGATATAAAGGGGTTAATGGGCTTGTGTACAAAAATATTGGAACGCTTGAAAACTTTTACTTAAGTGGAGAAATTTATGGAGAAGAAAATGTGATAGGAGAGATATTTATTTTGCCAAAAAATCCTAACAATTTGATCGGATATTGGACCTTTGATGAAAATTCTGGCGAAATAGCATACGATTTTTCTTTTAATTATAATAATGGAACTTTATATGATGATGATCATGAAAATTCAGATGGCAATACCTTACCGAAAAGAGTAGATGGAAAGTTTTCAAATGCTTTGGAATTCGATGGAAATGATGATTATGTAGATTTTGGTAATAATACAATCTTTGATTTAGGATTGGGAAGTTTTACAATATCGTTTTGGATAAAGCCATACATTCAAACAAACGAAAATCCGAGAATTTTAGAATATGGAGGATATTTATCAAACGGGTGGAGTATTCAACTCTCAAATTCAACAAAAACATTAATATTTTATTATGGCTCTTCAGATGGATATAGCGGAGAGTTTTCACCTCAAATATCATATACAGAAAATGATTGGAACTATATAGCAGTTAGTGTTAATACTAGTTCAGGAAAAGGAAGAAGTTATAAAAATGGAATATTTATAGGAGAAAAGTTAATACCAACATATTATTCAAATACAACAGCAAATCTTTTGTTAGGGAAGCCCGGGTATTTTAATGGAGTTATTGATGAAATAAGGATATATAACACAACATTAAGCGATGATGAAATATTGCAAGATTATATTTTGGGGATTAAAAAACTAAATGAAAGCAAGACAATAAAAATAGAAAATTTAACCAATATATTTCTCGTTCTTTCTTCGCCAAAAACAACATATTTCGATAATATAAAAATTTCAAGAGAGGAAAAAACTATAAGAATGATAATACCTTATACAAAAATTGATTTGGTTTCTTTTGAAAGAATTTCCAAAGGAACTCATAATATTGTTATAGAAAATATAGGAATAAACTCTAACACAAATAAAGTAATGATAAAAATAAAAATAGAATAATTTTTTAATCACATAATTTTTAATAGAAATATATATAATTTTAATCAAAAAACATAAAATTAATCAAAAAAAACATAAAAATTTATTAAAAAAGAAAAGAATAAGCCATAAAATTTAATTTCGGAATCATTATGGAAAAAATATCAAAATGTTTGAGTGTAGAATTGCTGGATTATTCTCCTAAATATTTTGAAAACGGACCGGATTATGTTATATCAGCATGTGGATTTTTGACAATAAATACAAGTAAAATTTCGGATATTTTAAAGAATTTGGATAAAAAATCTGTAGAAAATTTTCATATGGGGTCAACTAGAAGAGGTCATGCATCTCTAACCACTTCAATAAACTTTTATTTCTGGATAGAGGGTAGTAAGGTGTCTGACTTTTATTTTTCAAACTTTCCTTTCGGTTCTTATTTAATATCAAGCACAAGAAGAATTAGGTTAAATGAAGATTTAATAACTATTCCAGACTCTATTATTGAATTCGGATTTGAAGAAGAATACCGAAATACTTGCAAAAAATTGTTAAACTTATATCAAAAACTTTTTGAAAATTATGGAGCAGATATAGCTAGAAAACTTTTACCTCTCTCTATTAAAATGCATGGATTTTTTAGTTTTCCTCTTCAAACTATTATCGGAATTGTTAAAGATTGTGAAAAAAGAAACGAAATATACCCAAAGGAAATAATAGAAATCGGAAAAATGATAAAAAAATTTGCAGTTGAAAAGGCTCCTCTATCAACAAATGCTGCTGAGAAATTGCCTTATGATAATTCTTATTATAAACCAAATATATTTAATGGAGATTTTTATTGTGAAGATTATAAATTTGAAAAAATATATGCAGAAAATGATTTTGATGAGATTATTAAAAAACATTATGAAAAATTGAAAAAAATTGAAACAATAGATGAAAGGTCAGAAGAATGGAAAAGATTTGTAATGAAGATAAAAGATCTTACACTTTTCTCCCATTCGGACAAAATTTCTTTAGCGTGTTTCACTGATTTAAAAAGACACAGAACTATGAAGCAGAATGTAGAAAATATATACAACGCTATTAAAAGATCTCTTAAAGAAGATATAAAAGACAACTTTTTCTTTTGTTCTTTATTTTCAAAAGAAATTGAGAAAGAAGTAGAGGACGCATATTTATCTGCTGTACAACTATATGAAAAAATGGTGGATAAAGGAATACAAAAAACAGAAGCTATATATATAATTCCTCTTGGCTTAAAAGTGAAATATAAAATTTATTTAGATGGTTATCATATTTTCGATCCTTTTGGTTTTATTGGGGTTAGAAGCTGCACAACCGCAGACAACGAAATAGTTAGTACCGTGAATAAAATTATTTCAGAACTCGTGGATTTTGGTATTCCTTACGAACTTCTTGGACCAAAATGTAAACTCGGTTTTTGTCCTGAAAAAAAATTTTGCAGTATTATAAAAAGATTTACTAAGAAATATGACGAAAATATTCATAAATCATGTTAAAATGATTAAAAATATATTATAAATCAAATCAAAATAAAAATCTATTTAATTTTCAGAATATAACTATATTTGGTATGACTAGAATAAATAGAATGGTAATTCATGGTTTTAAATCTTTTGCAGATAAAGTAGCTATACCTTTTCCTTCAGGCTTTACTGTGATTTGCGGACCTAACGGAAGCGGAAAATCTAATATATGCGATGCAATAATGTTCGCTTTAGGTATATCATCTGCAAAGGTTATAAGAGCAGATAGATTATCAGAGGTTATATTTCGAGGTACTAAAAAAAGAAAACCTGCAAAGTATTGTAATGTCTCAATATATTTAGACAATAAAGATAAAAAACTTCCTTATGAAGATGAAATAAAAATAACTAGAAAGGTTAATGAAAAGGGTTTGAGTATTATAAGAATTAATGGAAAGGCTGTTACAAGAAGTAAGATGTTGGATTTGCTTTCTAATCTCAACGTTTCTCCGTATGGTCATAACATAATAATGCAAGGTGATATCACAAAAGTAATTGAAACCTCTCCCAAAGAAAGAAGAGAACTTATAGATCAAATTTCAGGAATAGCTGAATTTGATGAAAAGAAAAGAAAATCTGAATTAGAATTGGAAAAAGTTGAAAAGCATATAAATGAAATGAAAATAGTTTTAATGGAAAAAGAAAAATTGTTGGAAAGATTAAAAAAGGAAAAAGAATATGCAGAAAAAAGCATATTTCTAAATGAAGAAATAAAAAAGATAAGATATTCTATTGCACTAAAGTCGAAAGAAAATCTTCAAAAAGACATAAGCAAAATTAATGAAAAAATAGAAAATCTGAAAAAGAGATTGGAAGAATTGGATAAAAAATATTCTGAAAAGCAAAACGAGTTAGAAAAAAGTAGCGAGGAAACAAAAAAGTTAAATGAAATAATAATACAAAAAGCTAGAAATATAGAGCTTCTTAGAAAGATCGATCAAATAAATATGGAGATAATAAGAAAAAAAGATAAAATAGATTTGAACGAAGCTTTATTATCAAAAGAAAAATATGAAAACATATTAAGACACATTTCTAATATAAATGGAGTTGTAGGAACTTTACAACAATTAATAGAAATACCAAAAAAATATTCTGTCGCTATTAAAGTTGCTATAGGGAATCATTTAAATGATATCGTTGTAGAAAATGAGAATGTTGCAATAGAGTGTATAAAATTTTTAAAAGAGAATAAAATAGGAAGAGCTCGCTTTTTACCATTAGATAAAATAAAAATTGATAAAAAAGAAAGAAAGATTTCTGGAGAAATAATAGATAAGGCAATAAATTTAGTGAAATTTGATTCGAAATATAGAGATGTTATAGAATATGTATTAGGAGATACTGTAATAATAGAAAATATTGAAAAAAGGATTGAACATGGAATAAAAGCTGTTACATTAGATGGAGATTTGATAGAACCTTTTGGAGCTATTGTTGGAGGATATAATAAGAGAGCAGAATTTGAAAAAAGAATATTTGAAGAGAATGAAAGATTATTAAAAGAGATAGAAAAATTGGAAGAAGAATTAAAAAACCTAAGAGAAGAACAAAAGAAAGAAGAAGAAAATCTAAAAAAGCTTGAGGAAGAGAGATCAAAATTCGAAATTGATATTGACAAAATTAGAAAAGAGTTAAATATCCTATTAAACGAGAAACTTCAATTAACAAGCGAATTAAATAGGCTAACAGTAAACCTTGCAAAGAAAGAAGCTGAGTTTGAAAACATAGAAAAAGAAATAGAAAACTTTAAAACAGAACATTATTATGATTATGAAGTCAATAAACTAAAATCCTTGCTTTCTCAGTACATTAATGAATTAAATTCTTTGGGATTAGTGAATATGCGTGCATCAGAAGAATTTGAAATAATAAGAGTGGAATATGAAGAGCTCAAAAAAAGGTTGGAAAAGCTTATTGAAGAAAAAGATTCGATACTAAAAGCTATACAGGAGATAGAAAGTAAAAAGAAGGAAAAATTTATGGAAACATTAAAAATAGTTTCAGATAACTTTTCAAATATATATAAAGATCTTATGGGAGGTGAGGGGAGGCTTAGATTGGAAGATGAAAATGATATAAATTCTGGATTAATTATAGAAGCTTCAACAACCACGAAAGTACCTATAAATATAGATGCTATGTCGGGTGGAGAAAAAACCATGACAGCAATAGCATTTCTTTTTGCAATTCAACAATACTATGCATGTCCATTTTATATATTAGATGAAATAGATGCAGCATTAGATAAAGTTAATACAAAAAAGGCAGTAGAATTCTTAAAAAAATATTCTGAAAAAACCCAACTTATAGTAATAACACACAATGATTTAACAATACAAGAAGCTGATCATGTTTTTGGAGTATCTATGGAAGACGGTGTTTCTAAAATCTTTTCAATAAAAATGCCAAAAGGTGAGTAATATTCAAGAAAATAAAATTCAAATAGATGAAAGTAAACTAATAAAAACTATAGTTATTGCAAGCGATTGGGAAGAGGTAATAACAAATATAATAGAAGAGGAAGGTATAGACCCATCTAATATAAATATTGTTAAACTTGTAGATGCCTTTTTAGATTATCTCAAAACTCTTAAGAAATTTGATTTCAGAATTCCGGCAAGATTCATATTAATAGCATCGATTCTTTTAAGAATGAAATGTGAAGTTTTGAAGATAAATGAGCAAAAAGAAGAAACTTTAAAACCTAATATAGATATAAATGTTCCTTTAGTAGATCTTCCTATAATAAGAACCCCTAAAAGAAAGGTTACTTTAACAGAGCTTATAAATGCATTACAAAAGGTTATAGAATTCGAGGAAAAGAAAAAGTTGAAGAAACTTAGACTTAGAAGAAATGTCGAAAACCTTATCGGAGAATATGAAGACATAGAAATTAGAATTGAAAAAATATACGAAAGAATAAAAAACGAAAAGATAAAAAACTTTTCTAGCCTTGTAGGAGAATGGAATAGAAAAAACATAGTTTATAATTTCATACCTCTTCTTCATTTGGTTATGAATAATAAAATAATTTGCTATCAACAAGAAATTTTTGGTGAAATATTTATAGAGTTGAAAGAAGTTTTTGAAAAGCAAACAAATCAAACAAACTAAGATTTGTTGTTTTCCACCTTTTTCTTCCCTTTTTCTACCAAAATTATTTCTACATTCGTTGATTTTAAATTAGAACCAAATTCTGCCTTTCTTCTAGCTCTTCTTATTGTTGGTCCTTTGCAAGATGATGCATAAACAAATAGTTTTTCTTTATCCAAACCCAAATTTTCTGCATTTTTTTCACAGCTTTCTAACAACTTTTTTATTTCAGAAACAGTTTTTGTATAATACTTTCCTTTTAAACTTCTCTTTCTTTTCAAAAGATCATCTAATAACTTTTTTACTGTTTTCAATTTTTTCTTTCTAATAACTCTACAAATCTTTAAAGCATCTTTTCGCGATATGTTTAACCAAGACCTTGCTTTTGCGTGTCTTTCTTTTGGTTTAAAAGTATATGGCATATTCATCACTTATAAAAATAAAATTTAAATATCATAAATATTGTCCATACCGTTATCATAAAAATTATTAAAAACAAAACGGTTTTAATTCCTTTTTTCCATTTCCTATGCCGAGACGCTGCCATAAATCCAACAAAAAGTCCGCCAAAATGGCCTATATAAGAAATATTCCCTATATTGAAAATAAATCCTATTATATTGTATATTATGTATAATATCCCAACCATTCCCAACGGAATTATATAGAAAGGGGGGTATAAGCTTATCTCTAATGGTCTTATAATCATGCCAAAGCCTACAATAGCAAAAATCCCTGCAGAAGCACCTATAGATATTGTTTCAGGAGAGTAAAAAAACAAAGAAAAAATATCCCCAAAAAACGATCCTGAAAAAAATATTAATAACATCTTTTTTGCTCCAATTTCATCTTCAACAGCAATACCAAAAAATATTAAAGCAATCAAATTTGATATAAGATGCTCTAAGCCGCTATGAATAAAAATGGAAGTTATTATTACATAAGGTCTTTCAATAAAATTATTAAAAGAAAATCCTAGAATACTTATAACTTCTTGAAAAGATATTAAAGAAAAATATATTGAGAGGGCTATTGAAAGATATGAAAATAATATTAAAATTGTTAAAATAAATGTTGCTTTCATACTAATAAATTTTTTTTCTTAATAATTTATTGTTGTTGATTAAAAATGATTATATTAGATACAAATATTTTGATAGACTTTAATAAAATTTTTGAAGAATTAAAAAAATTTTCAGAATTTGGAGAACCGATCATTTTAAGTGCAACAATAAAAGAATTGGAAAGAATGAGAAACAGAAAAGCGAAACTTGCGTTAAAACTTATTAAGCATTATAAAATAAAAATAATAAAGACAGAAGAAAAAAATGCTGATGATGCTATACTTAAATTTGTAAAAAAAGGCGATATAGTAGCTACAAACGATATAAAATTAATAAAAAAACTAAAATCAAAAAAAATAAAAATATTGAGAATGCGGGAAAAAAAATATTTAATTGTTCAAAACTAAATATTCAAAAGTGAATGAAATGTATAAGATTATGATTTTAAAAGAAGATGTAAGCGTTAGCCCAGGTTTATTGAGTTTAGGAGTAGAGGAAGCTGTAAAACAGAGTTTGTGTAACAAAGTTGAAGGAAAAATAGAACCTGATATAGGAGTAATACTTTCTGTTATAGATGTGAAGGAGATAGGAGAAGGTAAAATATTTCCAGAAGATCCTAACATGCACTGCGAGACAGTTTTTGAAGCGCTCGTTTTTCAGCCAGAAGACCAAGAAATAGTTTATGGTGTAGTTGTTGATATTACTGACATAGGAGCATTTATAAGAATAGGACCTATAGACGGTTTTGTTCACATTTCACAAATAATGAATGATAAGATTGTATTCGATCAAAAAAACTCTGTTCTGATAGGCAAAAAAACAAAAAAGAAACTTCAGGAAGGTGATATAGTTAGAGCAAGAATAGTTTCTGTATCTCTTGGAAAGGAAAAAACAAAAATAGGTTTGACCATGAGGCAACCGATGCTTGGTTCTTTAAAATGGATAGAATCTGAAAAGAAGGAAATGAGAAAAAAATCAAAAAAATAATTTCATATATTTTTTATAGAACACAATAAATTTTTTATTATTTCACAAGCAAGAAATCCTGTTTTTGACAAAATTTTATTGTCAGATATCTCTGTAATATCCACGCCTATTATTTTATATTTTTTACAAATTTTTTCTATTTTCTCAAATAATTTTTTGGGAGTGAATGAGCTTTCTGGATTTTCAAACACAGGAAATCCTACATCAACATATTCCGGGCTAAAAACATCCATATCTATTGTTATATATGCGTTCTTTCCGGATCTTTTTATTTTATTATTTTTTTTCATAAGAATTTTTTCTTCTTCGGAGTAAGATCTTAGGCCGTATCTAATTATTTTAGAAATTTTTGACGCATAATAGGCCCATGTAGCATGAGAATATTTTTCTCCTAAATATTCTTTTCGCATATCAGCGTGAGCATCAAATTGTATTACTATATCCGGTTTTAGAAACTCTATAACAGGAAGGGAAATTAGATGTTCTCCTCCTATAATTATAAAAAATGCTTTATTGTTAATCAATTTTATTTCTTTTAAAGTTTCTATTATTCTTTCTTTTGTAAGAAAATAATTTCCGGGAACCACTTCTATATTTCCCAAATCACAAAATTTAAATTTAGAAAATATGTTTATATTCCTTTTTTCTGAAAAACCTTCAATAAATTTCATACACTCTCTTACAATTGTAGGTCCGAAAATGCTTTTTTCAGATATGGAAGTTGAAGAAAAGGGTATTCCTAAAAAAATTATATCCGCTTCTTTTAAAGGATAATTAAATGTGAAAGAATTTGAAACGTACAAAAATCTTTCAGATATTCTCATTTAAATCATTTAAATATTTATTTAAAGTTTTTAAATCTTTTAAATAGTTATAACTTTATAGTGGTTATTATGAACATTTATGAAAAAATCGCCTTTTTATTAAACATATTTTTACTTGTTTTTATTATATTAAGACTTATAAGTATATTAAGCATAGCAGCCCCTTTTCTTACAATAATGCTGATAATATCTTTATATAAAATAAGTTTTGATGAAAGGATAGAAGAAATAAAAAAGAAAACATTGCTAATTGAAAAAATCTCTGAGGGTATAGAGAAGCTAATGAACAGCATACTACAAATAAGAGATGATTTTATGATATCGACATTTAGAGTAGAACAAAAAGTAGAAAAAAATAGGAAAGAAATTGAAGATAAGATGGAAAATAATTATAGAGATGTATCAAAAAAGATTATTGAAATAGAAAATAAAATGCATGAAATAAAGAAATCCTTAGCAAGTTATATACTTTATGTAGAAGAGATAGCAAAAAGGAGCGAGGAGAAATCTTAAAAATTTAAAAAAACAACAAAATATATGCCCGATTGTACTACCTTTTATGGTAGGAGGGAATAAAATGAAGATAGAGGAAGCTTTAAAAGCATTGAAAGAATCTAAGAGGAATTTTAAACAAAAAATTGATTTAATAATAAATTTGAAAAATATTGACCTTAAAAAACCTGAAAATAGAATAAAAAAAGAGATAATTCTTCCTTATGGAAAAGGTGAGCCTGCAAAGGTTTGCGTAATTTCAGAAGATAATTTTAGCAAAGAAAAGATTGAAGCCTTAGCTCAATCAAAAAAAGAAGCAAAAAAATTTGTTAAAAGTTATGATTTCTTCTTAGCTTCTCCTAGTTTAATGCCGGTTATAGGCAAATCCCTAGGTAAATATATGGCACCTTTGGATAAAATACCCCAACCTCTCCCGCCTAACGCCACGAATGATGTTATTGAAAATATTATAAAAATAAAAGAAAAAAGCGTTAAATTTGCTTTAAAGTCAGGATTAAATATTCAATTATCCGTAGGTAATGAAGATATGAAAGATGAGGAAATTATTGAAAATATAAAAACCGTTATTAAAGAAGTTGAAAAAGCGCTTCCTAAAGGATCTGCACAAATAAAAAATATTATGATAAAAAAGACCATGTCAAAACCTATAAAGATAGATATACCTAAGTGATAAAAATGTTAAAAAGAGAAAAAGAGAAAATTGTGAAAGAGATTTCGGAAATTGCAAAAAATTACTCAACTATAGGTTTGATTAACATATATAAATTACCTTCAAGACAGTTTCAAAACATAAGAAATAAAATAAAAGAAAAGATTATCATAAAAACTAGTACCAAAAACATAATAGAGAGAGTTTTAGACGAGATAAATAAAAAAGAACTAAAAAAACATATCACAGGTCAACCAGCTTTATTGATGTCGAATCTTAATCCTTTTGAAATTTATAAGATACTTGAGAAAACAAAATCTAATGCTCCAGCAAAGGTTGGAGATATTGCACCAAAAGATATCATAATAAATGCTGGAAAAACGGATTTA
>Ga0197143_1002416_pt1 | contig 13792 bp, 10 predicted proteins | sample GBS70_MetaG_FD_148603 | JGI IMG/M metagenome (GOLD analysis project Ga0197143, IMG submission 148603) | Sediment microbial communities from Great Boiling Springs, Gerlach, Nevada, United States - GBS 70_MetaG | ecosystem: Environmental > Aquatic > Thermal springs > Hot (42-90C) > Sediment...
AGATAAAACCTCCAGAAATGGAATGAGGAGGGGGGGGATAACTAAAAAGGGAAAATTTTCCATAGATTTTAAAGCCCTTCTCATAATAGGTTCAGGGGTTTTGTGAACTGTTATTACAAAGGGAAGCCTTGAGTAAAGAGATTCTGGAACATCCTCCTGATGTATTGCCTTTATGCTTATTCCATATCTTGAAAGGCATCCACTTAATTTGTGAATAATTCCAACCCCTTCCTTCACAACGAACCTTATATACCATCTAAAAATCCTTTCCTCATCTTTCTTAAAGGGAATCTTTTGAGGAATTTTTTTCAAATGATTAACCTCTTTTCCCTTTGATGCTAAATCCATTGCAAGGGAAACGATGTTTGATGCCACAGCAACTCCGGTCGGAATTCCACCTGCTCCAAAGCCCTCATAAACTGTCTCTCCCGAATTTTTCCCCCTTATCACAACCTTGTTAAGACTTCCCTTCAATGTGGCAAGGGGATGGGAAAGAGGAACAAGCATGGGACGGACAAATATATCAAGTTTTCCATCAGATGAATCAGAAACAGCAAGGAGTTTTATTGTGTAGCCGAGGGAGTGGGCATACTTGAAGTCAACGGGCATAATTTTATCAATGCCTTCAAAATGAACCTTTTTAAAATCTGCGCATTTTCCTGAGACAAGGGTAAGAATAAATATCTTAAACGCTGCGTCTTCCCCTGATATATCTGAGTAAGGATTTGCTTCAGCATATCCCTTTTTCTGAGCCTCTTTAAGAAGAATCTCAAAAGGTTTTTCTTTTTCCTCCATATTTGATAGGATATAATTTGTTGTTCCATTGAGAATGCCATAAATTTTTGTTATATTGTCTGCTACAAGGCTTTTCTCAAGAGATTCTATCACAGGAATTACACCGCCTGCAGATGCCTCATATTTTATTTCTGTCTTTCCTTCTGAGCAGGCTTTTTGAATCTCGTCCCAGTAATTTGCAAGAACTGCCTTATTGGCAGTGACAACTCTTTTTCCATTTTTTAATGCTTTTATTATATAATCCTTAGCCGGGTTTATTCCGCCTATGAGCTCAGCAACTATGTGAATCTCTTTATCCTCAATGATTTCATCGGCTGATTTTGTGAGTCTTACATTCTTCACCCATTCTGTTGGAAGTTTATCTATTTTTATGTCTGCAATAGTTTTAAGATTAATATTTACGCCCGTTTTTTTCTTAATAAGATTTCTATTTTTTATGAGAGCCTTCACCGTTCCCTGACCCACATTTCCAAAACCTATTATTCCGACATTTACATTCATTTTTTAACCTCTTTTTTATTTAGATAATAACCTATTTTATTTTTTGTTTAAGCCTTTTTGCTTTTTTTACTTTGCTATAACAACCTTATTTTTTCCTCTTGCCTTTGCTTCATATAACGCTGTATCTGCAAGTCTTATCATGTCTTCTGCGGTTATGATTTTAGGATTTGGATAGGAAATAACCCCCATACTCACTGTGAGGTGATATTTTTCATCTGCAAAGGTTATTCCATTGTAAATCGCCTTTCTGCACCTTTCACCTACCATACCCGCTCCTGTTCCATCAGTTTCCGGAAGAATTATAAGAAATTCGTCTCCTCCATATCTTCCGAGAATATCCTGCCTTCTCAATTCTTCTCTTAAAACCTGTGAGATTTGTATCAAAATTTTATCTCCGTATATATGCCCGAATCTGTCATTTACTTCTTTAAAATTGTCTATGTCCATCAAAAGAACAGAAAATTTTAAGGAATATCTCTTTGCCCTTTCAAACTCTGCCTCAAGGCTTTCTAAGAGAAACCTTCTGTTGTACACTCCTGTAAGGGGGTCTGAACGAGAAAGATGTTCAAGGGTCTGATTTATTTCGTTTAAACGGTCCTGTGTTATTTTTAATTTGAGATGAACCTTTATCCTCGCTATAAGTTCCCTCGGGTCAATAGGTTTGGTTATGTAATCCTGTGCCCCGGATTCCAGCGCCTTCACTTTATCTTCAATTTTATCCACTGAAGTTAGCATTATAATAGGAATATCCTTTTTCTTTGGGGTGTTTGAAAGAAGGGTTAAAAATTTTATCCCATCAAATTTTTCCATCACAAGGTCGCATATAATTAAGTCAATGTCGTCATGGGAGTTTAGTATTTTAAATCCCTCCATTCCATCGTTCGCTTCATAAAATTTTGTAAAGATGCCTTTTTCTCTCAAAGTTTCAATAATCCATCTCCTCACTTCACTCTGGTCATCTATGACAAGAATTCCTTTTCCTTTTACTTCCAAACTTTTCATCCCTTTGCATTTAAATTTGCAATTTTTATTCCATAAATTATTTTTTATCTTTGGTCAAGCAAAATAAAAAACTGTCATAAATTTGACTTTCTTTGAAAAAATTACAAAAAATGTCCTAATATAAAATTTAATTACTAAATGTAAACCCTCGTTTTAAAATTTCACATCTTATCCACTCATCTATTACCATTATTGTGTCTTCTATATGTTCAAGGGGTAGCATATGTCCCGCACCTTTAATTTCTTGATATGTAACAAATTTCTTCCATTTCTTTTTAACTCTTTTTAGGATGAAATTGGGAACCACATATTCCCTTTCTCCTGTTATTAAAAGAACAGGACATTTTGGAGGATTATTTGGAGAATATGTGAAGAGAGAGTGAAGGGCTCTCAATGAATATCTTGAAACAAAAAGCGGATTTTTAAAAAGCCATTTTAATTTTTTTCTTTCCTTAAAAACAAACCTCCAGTTGACATGAAGGTGAGGAATTTTAATATATGGAAATCTACGAGCAAATTTTTTAAAAGCCTTAAACAGGAGGGTTTTTGTAAAAAAGAGTTCTGAGAGATATCCTCCATTGTGGCATATTCCGAAGGAAAGCCCATCAATTTCATGGGTTGCATAAAGCGCAAGAAATCCTCCTTGACTTGAACCCATTATTCCGACAGGAATCTCCTTTGGAAGAACCTCTTTTACTGCTTTTATATCTTCAAGGATTTCTTCCACGCTCCAATCCCCTCTTTCCCCTGCGCTTAGTCCATGTCCTCTTGGGTCCAGTCCAACTACAGTGTAGCCTTTCCACGAAAGTGCCTGAAGAAATGGATGATAAAATGAGGCTGAACATCCGGTTCCCGGAAGAAAAATTATCGTAGTTTGTGGATGGGGATGTTCATAAAATTCAATATTTAAAGTAATCTCTCCACCCCTGATTTTTAATTTTTTATATGAAGGAGCTCCACTCATTTTTAATGGGGAATGAGACTTCCGTATTTCATGAACAAAAATGCAAGGGCTTTATTTACCGCATAACGGTCGGGTGGGGCGAATTCTTCATAATAGGGCTTTTGAGAGGAATCACATATGTAGGTTCTTATTGGTGATAAATTAACAAATAAAGACCCATTAAATGTTGGGTCCTGAAAAGCCATATAAAAAAGGGTCACATAGTTGGGCTGGTAATTCGGAACTTCAACACAATCCGGAAGAAGAAAGATGTTAACAGTTTTACCTTCAAATGTTATGTCCTCCGCCGGAAAATGTGGAGCATCTCCACTATAGAGGTAATAGGTGTAAATTCCGAGCGATTCTTTCACCTCTCCTTCTACTGCAAGAACGACTTTTTTCTCAAACCTGTCGTAATACCAGTATGGGACAATTTCCCTCAAAGGTTTCGGAGATGGAGGGTGTGGATAGGATTTTTTGTTTCTATCATATGGACCAAGAAAAAAGGCAAGGGGGTCAATTGCTATTATGTCCTGTATCTGGTCAAGTCCGAATACGAGAAGAAAACCGTTCAATTCATTAAGATGATAAAGTTCTCCAGGATTTCCCTCGCCACTAAAACCCTTTGAGAGTTTCCCCAGGAATTCCTCGGATTTTTTTAACATTTCTCCCTGAATCCATATAGGAAGATATGCTGAATACGGTTTAATTTCTTCCTTATACCCTCTTACTTCAAGATATCCTCCTATGTTTAAAGTTATTTTGTCAGTAGCATCAATTATAGCATTTGAATTTATGTCTTCGTATTCAATCACATATCCCTTTTTTATCTGCCTTTGAGATAAAATCGGAAGGACTCCGTAAAGAGCTTTAAGGGCACTTGCAATTTCATGGGGGACAGATTCAAATCTTTTTCTTTCATTTTCATCAGAATTCCATTTTAGGAAGGATGGATTGTCGTTAAACAGAAAACCAAGGGACCTCAAAATTCCTACTACACTTGATGTGTCCATCCTGAGAAATCCGTTTAAGAGGGAAACCGCGTTAGCCCTGAGGTTGTGAGCAAAAATAAGGTCAAAAAAGGAAAGAACTGAATATGACAAGAATCCTATCCCTCTTACCTCCAGTTCGCCAAAAATCTGTCCGAAAGTTATTTTTGCTTTTATGGTGTTTCCTATTTCAAGATATAGGGGAAGAGTGAGAGATATTTCGCAAAATCCAGTCTTTTCCATCTGTTCGTATGCAACCTTCATCTCCCTTAACCTATTTTCAATTGGCAGGAGGGATTCTCTGAGGAAGACCTCTAATATGTCCCCGTATTCTTGAGGCATAAAGTTTTTTACCTTATCATTTATTTCGTTTATGTTTCCAAATATTCCCTGAAGTTCAGCAAGAAATATCCCATAATGGGGCTCACAGTTTTTTGGGGTTGCTATTTTTTTGAATTCCTCAATTGCCTTATCTGATTCTCCGTTTTCCAGAAATTCTATTCCCTTTTTCATTATTTTTCCATAATCGTCAGCACATCTGCAGAGTAGAAGAAGTAAAAACAATATTCCCTTCCCTTTTTTCATATTTGAATTTTATAAAATTTTTAAAGCCTATTCAATAAGCCGGAATAGAATTTTATAAGGACAGGAGGATTGAGCACAATAGACATAAGAAGATAAGAAAAAGAAGAATAAATCAACAAATTAATGATGCCTCTGAAAGAGCGAGGCTATTTTTTGGAGGAGAAGAAAATAGAAAAATGGGAGAAAAAACATAGAAAGAAAAACCAAAAATAAATCCATAAAATTAAACCCGGTGGTTTTCAGAAAGCACATTAATAAATCAAAAAGGAACAGGATAAAACCTCATTCCAGTCCCAATTGTGTATAAAAATATACTTGATATATCAGCCTGAAGGGTGAAGGTGAACGCGCCTATAAGGAAGGTGATTCCCAATTTTCCTTTAACCCTCACAAAATCCTTTTCTTCAAATCCAGCAGCATTTGCCTTTGCGTAAAAGGTTCCAAATCCAGCATAGTAAATAAATCCAGATTTTCTTTTGCTAACCCCGCTCTCAAGAGAAACAGAATAGATGTGTGGAGATTCCGCAAAAATGGTTGAGGCGAAGGATGACCTTACTGAGAATGATGGTCTGAATATGCTCTCCTTTATTATTTCATACTCAAGCCACAAACCTGCCATCTGTATTTGTGAACCCGGCAAATCGGTAATGTGAAAGCCTATATCAAATGAGAATGGCAAGCCTTTTTCAATCTCAAATTTCAAAACAGGTAAAATGTCGGGTGCTCTTCTTCCATTAAGCGCCTTTTTCCAGTGAGAAGAACGAGGTGCTATGTCCATTCCGATCACCTCTGCGGAAAGGGATAATGCCTTCCATCCCATTGTGTCAAATCCTCCAGTTGCTGAAAGGCTTGATAAAATGCTGAATTCCTCTGCAATAGCGCCAAATTCACCATCGGTCATTCCTTCAGTGTGAATAAAGTGTGAAAATCCGTTCAAAGGAATGAGAATAAGAAGAATTGCTATTTTTCTTTTCATATTTCCTTTAAAAATTGATAAAGGATTTCCGAAATCTCCCGAACACACTCAAGGTTTACTTTATCAGGGGTATCTCTATGCGTATGAACAAAAAAAGCATCTTTTGATGAAGAGAGGTGAACGGTAAGTGATTCATGCCCCTTTGCAGCAAATGGAATGTGGTCAAGGGCGGCTCCGAATGGTAGCCATCCTTCTTTTGTCTTCAGCCCCCTTTTCTCTGCAATCCTTTTTAAAATTTTGTAAACATATTTTGATGTTCTCTTTGGCGGTATACCAAATTTCGTGGTGATTATCAATGTTTTCCCATTTCCAATGCCATCAATGTTTATAATTATCATGTCTTTTGACAGCTCTTTTTCGTGTTTTTTTAAAAATTCTATGGCTCCGCACAATCCCATCTCTTCAGCCCCTGTAAATAAAAATGCCACTTTTTCATTCTTTATTTTCTCGGCGAGAATGAGAAGTGAAAGAACTCCTGATGCGTTATCAATTCCTCCTTTTGAATAATCAGATGTAAAATTTAAAAGCAGAAAGAGAAGGGACACCGTCTGGATTATCCATGGTGCTTTCCAGAAACTGCCTGACAGTGGAAGAACAAGGGTTGATAAAAAGAAGAGGAAGAAAAAGAAAATCCTTAACGGGAGAGGGAGGAATTGAGATTTTGAATCGTAATGGGCAAGAAATAAAAATTTTTTCTCTCTATTTCCCGGGGGGTAGGCTAATATGTTGGCGCTTCTGTTTTTTTTAAATAGGTTGTAAAGGATTTCAAATTTTTCTGACCACCTTGTTAGAAAATGGAGGCTTAAAAAGATGAAGAGATAAAATAAAATTTTGACAGGAATGGAGTTTCTGAAAAAAAACAGTATCAAAAGAGAAAGCGTCCAGAAAAAAAACAAAACACTTCTCTGAAAAACCTCTGCTGGAAATTTTGAAAAATAAAAATCTTCAATAATCACATCAAATCCGCTTTTCCTCATCCGATTGACAATTCTTTTTAGGACTTCCTTTTCGCTATCCTTTCCAGAAATTCTCGGGATAGCTATCTCTTTCAGAAGGGAATTATAGTTCTTCTCCAAACTATTCTACTGTTCGGACTGCTTTTATTTCAGGAAACTCCGATTTTATTGTGTCTTCAATTCCGACCTTCAGCGTATACGCAGCGGAGGGACAATAAGTGCACTGTCCTTTAAGTCTTACTTCAACTACCCCCTCATCGCTGACTCTCACCAGTTCAACATCTCCACCATCTCTCTGAATAAACGGTCTTATCTTTCTTTCTATGTAGTCCCTTATTTTTTCTTCCAGCGTCTTCTCCATCTTTTCTCCAATTTTTTATTTTTTTCTATATATAGCATAATAAATAATGCTTCCTCCGAGTATTAATGCAATAATTATACTTCCTATTATAATTCCTTTTCCTATGGGAGCTTTTTTTACAATTTTCATCTCCTGTGCTTCACAGTTGACAAATCCCCTTCCATCGCGAAGCTCAGAAAAGACAAGATAATGACCCGGACCCTCTTTTATTTCCATTTTTCTGAAAGCGACATTCTCCCCTGCAGAAAAAGATGTGTAGAGGGTGTCCTCAATTTTTAGATTTTTCATGGATTTAACCCATGTATTGCTTCTTGAACGAAAAGGAAAAACACAGCCAACAATTAAGGGTTTATTTTCAAAGTGACGAAACCCCGTTACAAAATATCCGTCTTCAAACGGAACCTCTTTTATCCTTATCTCTGATGAATCCACATAAAATTTCAGGTCAACCCTTTCTGAGGAATTATTTTTAATTCTTAATACAGGAGAATTACTAATGCCCGGGAGAGGAAAAATTGCGTATTTAATAGTTCCCTCGCCCTCCGGTGTGGATGAGATAAATCCACTATCTGTTTCAAGACCTACTTCCATTTCCGGATGGAAATTTCCAGAAAGAAGCAGGACAAAATTTTCCTTCAAAGGCGGGATGGATATGACAAAACTTACCTCCTCACTTCCTTTAAAAGAGTAATAGACTGACTTTAAAAGGTTTATTTTCAAGGGTTCAGCGGTTATCAATAAAGATGTAATTAAAAAAAACAATTTCATTTCTCCTTTTATGGGCAGGGACGGAATCGAACCGCCGACTCAGGGATTTTCAGTCCCTAGCTCTACCGACTGAGCTACCTGCCCATCTTATAATGAGTGTAATAAATTTTAAGCATATTTCAAGTTTTTGCAACGGTTTGAAAGTGCCCTCTAAGGTTAAGATGTTATTTTTTCTTGAAACCATAAATTTTTGTAAAATAATTATTTTCAATGGGTGGAATGGAAAAATTGTGTAGGATGGATTTAAGAGATATAATTGAAAGGAGGTATAGGTATGAAGGATGTAAAAAAACTTCTTGAAAGAGCTACAAGGCCCCAGAAAATTTCAACCGAATTACACCGCTTCTATGTTGGAAAAGTTGAAATGGTTCCGAAATGCAGGATAAGTTCCTATGACGATTTTTCTATATGGTATACTCCCGGGGTAGCCTCTCCATGTATGGAAATTCATAAGTTTAAAGACGCCTCCTTTGAACTTACCAACAGAGGGAACACGGTTGCTGTGGTTTCGGATGGAAGCAGGGTTCTCGGGTTAGGCAACATAGGACCTGAAGCGGCAATGCCTGTAATGGAAGGAAAAGCAATACTTTATAAATATCTTGGTGGAGTGGATGCTTTCCCCGTTTGTCTCAAGACCACAGATGCGGAGGAGATAATAAAGACGGTTAAGTATGTTGAACCTTCATTCGGTGGAATTAACCTTGAGGACATTGAACAGCCTAAATGCTTTTATATTTTAGATAGATTGAGAGCAGAAATGGAAATTCCAGTGTGGCATGATGACCAGCAGGGAACAGCAACTGTTGTCCTTGCCGGTCTTATTAACGCTCTTAAAATTGTGAAAAAGAAAATTGATAAGGTGAGAGTGACAATGCTTGGTGCCGGCGCAGCAAACATAGCAATTGCACGTCTTCTTTTTAAAGCAGGCGTTGACCCTGCAAAAACTATTATGCTTGATTCTAAAGGAACGCTTCATAAAGGAAGGGAAGAGCTAAAAGAAAAGTATAGAGAAAAATGGGAGATGTGTCAGATTACAAATGAGAGACAAATAGTGGGAGGGCTCAAGGAAGCCCTTGAAGGAGCCGATGTGCTTGTGGCTATGTCTACACCCGGTCCGGATGTTGTCAAGAAAGACTGGATAAAGAAGATGAATAAAGATTCTATCGTTTTTGTATGTGCAAATCCAGTGCCGGAGATATGGCCGTGGGAGGCAAAGGAAGCAGAGGCACGAATAGTGGCGACCGGGAGGTCCGACTTTCCCAATCAAATTAACAATTCACTGGGATTCCCGGGCATATTTAGAGGGACACTTGATGTGAAAGGAAAAACTATTACTGATGAAATGTGCATAGAGGCTGCTTATGCCCTTGCGGAATACGCTGAGAAAAAGGGAATAAGCGAGAATTACATAATCCCAAAAATGTCAGAATGGAAGGCTTATGTAGAAGAAGCAGTAAGGGTTGGATTAAAAGCGATTAAAGAGGGGGTAGCAAGGATTAAATTAAGCAAAGAGGAGCTTTATAAGAAGGCGGAGTATATGATAAAAAGAGCAAGGAAGGAAGTTGAGGTTTTTATGAAGAAGGGTTTCATAAAGAAATCGCCAAAGAGGTTAGAACTCTGAGGTTTTACTACAAACTTTTTATTTTACTTTTCTGTCACATAAAGATGGAGAGGAAAGGATGGAAAAATAGGTTTTTTCAGCAAATTCAACATAGTTTTGAAGGGGAATTTTTGAAAGTGCCGACAAAGAAGTGGGCTGAAAAAAATTTTTTATTGAATAAAGGATGAACCTTGAAGCCCTCTTATGTGGAGGATTATTTTCAAAAACCCATTTTATATCCATCTTATCCGTAACCGGGGAAGAGGAGTTTATAATTTCTAAGACAAAGGTATATGTAGGGTTGAACCACATTCTGTTGAGCCTTGCGAGAATTTCTTCGTCCATTTCACATAAACCAACGAGCTTTATGTGATGTGCTTCTTCGGGAAGGTTGAGATATGATGTTTCTTTCTCAAAAAAAAGATTTTTAAATTTTTCTTTTCCATCTTTAAGTTTTTTAAGTTCTTTAAGAACATTTTTATAATCAGCCATGTAGAATTCACGCTCCAAATTGTCAATTTTTCCATCCCATATCCTTTCTGCTGTTTTATGGTATTCACCTCTCAGGATGTGCACTATTCCATCGGTTGATACCCACGCTTTCACCCTTGTTTTATCCTTTTTGTTGTAGTTTACAAAATGATTGAGAAGAACCTCATCATATATTTTGTATTTAAATTTTATCTTTTCGCCTGTGAGCAAATATGTCGTCCTTTCTCCTGTTTCAGACCACTGGGCTATAAAAAAACTGTATCCCTTTTCCCAGGGGAATCCTGTTTCTTCAAATGTCCATCCTTCTTTTAAACACCTTTTTACATTTTCTTTTTTAAAAATAATCTCTGCCATGAGAGACATTGGGACGTTTCCTTCTGCTTGATACCGGTAAAGTTTTAAGACATTTTGAACGAAATTTCCTACCATCTGTTCGCAGGGTGTTAAAAGAAAGAGAATGAGGCTAAATATCAAGGTTAACTACCTCAAGGGCGTGTGTTTCTATGAATTCCTTTCTCGGTTCAACAACATCTCCCATGAGGATGGTAAAAAGTTCATCTGATTTTATAGCGTCCTCAATGGTAAGGTTTTTCAACACCCTTTTTTCCGGATCCATCGTTGTTTCCCATAATTGCTCAGGGTTCATTTCTCCGAGCCCTTTGTATCTCTGAATTGTCACTCCTTTTCTGCCTTCTTCAGTAATAACTTGAAGGAGAGAATGGTGGTCCAGACATTCTATTTTTTCATTGCCTTTTAAAACTGTAAATGGAGATGGTGCGATTTCTTCAAGCTTTTTGAGCCTCATTTTCATTTCAAAAAATTCCTGAGAAGTTACAATTGAATAGTCTATGATGTTTTCTTTCTTTATTCCGTTTTCAAAAGTGTGAACACTTATGTAGTAGCATTTATGTTCTTTGTCATCTTTTATGTAAAATTCTGGTTTTAAGTGCGAAAGTTTATTTTTTGCCTCTTTTATCGCCTTTTCAATGCTTTTTTCATTTTTAAGAGTTTTTTCATCAAAGTCTTTTAAACTGCAGAATGAATAAATTACTTCCTGAACATAACCCTTTCTTTTAAAAAATTGGATAATGGCTTCTATTTCCCTTGTATATTTAAAAATTGCTTCAATTGTGGAGAATGGAATAGGTTTGGTGCTTCCTTTACACAAAACCTTTATTGATTTCAAACCTTCCTTCATCAGAAAAGAATTAAGTTCGGAATCATCCTTTAAATAAATTACCTCTTCTCCCTTTTTCATTCTATAAAGGGGAGGCTGCGCTATGTATATACACCCTTTTTCAATTAATGGTGTCATCTGCCTGAAGAAAAATGTCAAAAGAAGGGTTCTTATGTGGGCTCCATCTACATCAGCGTCTGTCATTATAATTATTCTTGAGTATCTTAATTTTGATATGTCAAAATCTTCTTTGCCTATCCCGGTGCCAAGGGCTGCTACGAGAGTCCTTATTTCTTCTGAGGAGATAATTTTGTCAAACCTTGCCTTCTCCACATTTAGAATTTTTCCTTTTAGTGGGAGAATTGCCTGAAATTTTCTATCTCTTGCCTGTTTCGCGCTTCCTCCTGCTGATTCCCCCTCAACTATAAATAATTCGGCTTTTTCCGGGTCTTTCTCCTGGCAGTCTGCAAGTTTTCCCGGAAGGGTTGTATCTTCAAGAAAACTCTTCCTTCTCGCAAGTTCTTTTGCCTTTCTTGCTGCCTCCCTTGCCCTTGCTGCCTCAAGAGCCTTTGCTACAATTTTTTTACCTACGGAAGGATTTTCTTCAAAATAGGCGGAGAGATTTTCATTTAGAATTTGTTCAACAAGTCCTTTCACATCACTATTTCCAAGTTTTGTTTTTGTCTGACCCTCAAATTGCGGGTCAGGAATCATCAAGTTTATTACCGCTGTCAATCCCTCTCTGACATCCTCTCCTGTTATTTCAAGGTTTTCTTTTATTAATCCGTATTTAGATGCAAAAGAGTTTATGCTCCTTGTTAAAGCGCTCTTAAATCCTGAAACATGGGTTCCTCCGTCTACAGTATTAATTGTGTTCACAAAAGAGTAGATTACTTCTGAATAGCCGTCGTTGTGCTGTAATGCAATTTCTAATTTTGTGGTATCCTTTTCTGCGCATATATGAATTGGTTTCGGATAAATTGGGTTTTTTGTCCTGTTAAGAAATTCAACAAAGGCTTTTATCCCACCCTTGTGATGGAATACATCCTCTTTATTTGTCCTTTCGTCCTTAAGTATGATTTTTAATCCAGCCACAATGAAGGAAAGTTCTCTTAATCTATTGGCGAGCAGGTCATAGGAAAAGTTTGTTGTTTCAAATATCTTTCTGTCAGGTTTGAAAGTGATTTTTGTGCCTGTTCCTTTCGCATTTCCTATGGATTTCAGAGGGGTTACTGGATTTCCTTTTTCATATTTCTGGTAATAAAGTTTGCCATCCCTTTTCACATATAACTCAAGGTATTCCGAAAGGGCATTTACAACAGATACCCCAACGCCGTGAAGTCCGCCGGAGACCTTATATATGCTATGGTCAAACTTTCCTCCTGCGTGAAGGGTTGTCATTACAACTTCAGCCGCCGGTTTTCCCGTCTCCTTATGGATGTCAACGGGGATTCCCCTTCCATTGTCTTCAACCGTAACTGAGTCATTTGTATGTATTATCACTTTTATTTCGTCACAGTGTCCAGCAAGGGCTTCGTCAACGCTGTTGTCAACCACTTCATATACTAAATGGTGGAGTCCCGGGGAGCCCGTGGAACCTATATACATCGCCGGCCTTTTTCGGACAGCCTCAAGCCCCCCTATTACCTTTATCTTGTCAGCATTATAAACCGTATCTTCTTTTTTCTTTTTTACCTCTTCAGCCATGCTCTTATGTTAAAATATATTGTCATTTTTTTCAAGTCTTCTCTTAAGGAGATATTGAGATTTTATATTTCTTTTTTTCCTTTGCAAGCAAATAAAGAATTTGGTCTTTCAAACTGTATTCAAATGCCCCTCCTTCTATAAGGACATGAGGCTCTTTTCCAAGATGTCTGAGAGGAACATATATCTCTGTCGGATGTTCCTTCCCATAGCTTCTAAATTCCATAGTGAATTCTTTTTTGCTCCTGTCAAAGGTGAATTTCAGAAGTTCTCCATAGGTCTTTTGAGGATATGGTCTTGAAAGGACATCAAGGGGGCAATAGGATAAACACTTTTCCTTTCCTTCTTCGTCAACCGGGCTCATGTCATCCCATCTTTCCCTGTTGTAGTTCCAGTAGAACGAACCAATCATAAAATCCTCAATCAGTCTCATATGGTCTTCAAGGTAGTCCTCCGAGTTATATGTGTGAAAAAGTATACCGAACTCTCCAAGCACCCATGGAATACCCCATCTATTTGCCTCCTCTTCCCTTAAAATGAATGAAGAATGAGTTCTACTTTCATTCCCATCGTAGGGAAACTCCCAGAGGACAGTGGGGTCATAATAATGTGGTGCATACACTAGTCCATCAAATGGCATCTTTTTGAAAAAAGAGGGAAACCCTCCTCCTGCAATAATGTTAGGTTCAAAGAAATATAGACGGTTGTTATCTATTTTTTTAAGACGGGAGATAAGCTTTTCATAAAAGGGCTGAAGATATAACCTTTCAAAGTCTTCAGTCAGGGGGCTTGATGAGCCAAAAAATGGTTCGTTCATTAAATCATAACCGACGACATACCTGTTATTTTTAAATCTTTCTATCACAAATTCCCAGGATTTTATGTATTCATCCTGAAGGCTTTCATCCCTCCAGAACCTGTCAAAGTTCTCAATAACCGCTTT
>Ga0197143_1002419_pt1 | contig 13780 bp, 12 predicted proteins | sample GBS70_MetaG_FD_148603 | JGI IMG/M metagenome (GOLD analysis project Ga0197143, IMG submission 148603) | Sediment microbial communities from Great Boiling Springs, Gerlach, Nevada, United States - GBS 70_MetaG | ecosystem: Environmental > Aquatic > Thermal springs > Hot (42-90C) > Sediment...
TGAAACTTTTGAAGGTAAAATGTATTTAAAACAAACTCTTGTAATACTAGCCTCTGCTTCTGGTAAAACTTCTATAATCTTAGGTGAAGATTCAGCCCAAACTGTATAACCAAAAAACTTCACTGTTAAACCAAATGTCCAAACTTTACTTTTACTTTCCGCTTTAATATCATTAACACTAATATCTCCTAATATATCTACTGTATTAAAAACATAAATTAACCCTAAGCCTGATGGAATTTTATGTTTTACTGAATCCTTAGGATTATAATTATAACCAAATCTTAAAAATAAAGGATAAAATGGAGCAATTTCAAAACCAATAGATGCCAAATCTTGACTTTTAACATTCCTAGCAAATGTTGAATTCAAGTCCATCGTCATTGCTAAGCTTCTTCCAATAACAGGTAAAGGATAATTTGCTAATTGAATACCAAATCTTAATGATAAAGCATTTGGTGTATCTAAATTTTCAGCAGTAAAACCAAACATAAAATAATCGCTAAAATAAAAACTAAATCCACCATAAACATGAGGTTTTAAATTTTTATTTGATAATGTATCTGATGTCCAGGGATATTGAATACCAAAACCTATATTAAAACCACTAAAATTCCTTGCTAAAACACCATAAATTGTTCCATTTCTTGTAGTATCAATAGAACTTGCTAAACCAATTGATATAAATCTGTTTGGTATAACAATACCCCCGCCATAATAACCACTTTGTGAATAAAATCCACCAATCATAACTCTACTTGCCATAGAAGCAGCAGAGGGATTAAAAAAAATTCCGTCAATTCTTTCAGCATAAGCATTATAAGCAGAACCCATAGATATAGGATGAGGTCCAACCATTAAACTAAAAATAAAGTTTATCATATCCTATAATTTTAAAGCATAATTTTTAAAAACTTTATAAACAGGTCCAGATGGATAAAGAATACTTTCAAAAAGTGTTATTTTTTCAATTTGAAACTCAAAATTAAATTGAATAGGCTTAAAGTCTATTAATTTTGATTTTTTGTTTCTTGCTATGGTTATGTGAGGAGAAAACGGTTTATTATCTCCATAATCTTTAAAGCTCATTTGAATATCCTTAGCTAAATTCTCTAATTCCTCATTCTTATCAATCCCTACCCAAAGAACATGAATCTCTTTACCATAAACTGGAAACTTACCCAAACTTTTAAGCCTTAGAGAAAAAGCATTATATTTCTTTGAGATTTCATTTAATTTTATGTTAATTTTATCTATTTCATTCTCTCTAATATCACCAAGAAACTTTAATGTTATATGATAAAGATGATAATCAACCCACTTCAAATCAAAAGTATTAATCATATCCTTTATTTTACTATATATATAATTTTTTACCTCTAAGGGTAAATCAAGAGCTATAAACATCCTCATTTTTTAATCCTCAAAAGTATAAATGAAAGTCCTAAAATTATAAAGCCAAAAATATAAAATGTCAAGGATAAAAGTTCCAAATCTGGCTTATAAACAAATTCTACAATATGATCACCTTTATTTAAAGCAATTGCCATCTGTGTCCAATTAACCCTATAAACTTTTTTCTCTTTACCATTAACATAAGCTTTCCATTGATGATGATAATTCTCTGAAAATACTAAATAAGATGAATTTTCAAGTATAACTTTAAGTTTTACATAATTTTCTGAAAATTTTAAAATTTCTATATTTGCTTTAATTTCTTCATTATGATTTATTTTCTCATCAGGTTCGTATTCAAAAACTAATTCTTTATTATAATTTCTAACATCAATTATTGGATTCTTTGAAACTTTATATGAATTAACCAAATAAAATTTTGGATAATAATTTGGATTTTCATAAATTTCATAAAAATCATCATCATAAACCTTATTGTAATTCTTAACATATTCAAAAAATAAACTAATAATCGGGTCATTTGTTTCTTTTGGTAGTTTTTGAGTAAGAATATATCTAATTGATAAAATATCACTTAATTTTGGATTTTTTAATAATTCAGTAGTTGTAGCTGGATTTAACATAAGCCTCCCTTCCGCTCCTATTAAACTAAATAATCTATAAGGCTGAACTCCATGATGACCTCCAATTGTTTCAATTTTCTTTAATGAAAAGTAGTTTTCATCAGTTCTATAATAAAATGGAAAAACAACATAATAACCTTTACTTTCTTTTAGAAATTTAACAACATTATCATCTTCAAATATAACTTTATCATCTTGAACATATTGAATAAAATTTTTTGAAATTAAATACAAATCAAAAGCACTTAAAGATGTTAATGAAATTATTAAAAAATTAAAACTAATCCATTTTTTAATGTAAGAATAAATAATAATTGAAGATAAAAATGAAAATAAAAATGCCAAGAATATAGAAAATCTAATTTTATCAAATTCAAAATTAACAATTTGTGCTTTTTCTATTGGATTATTAAAAATTGAATTTATTAAATTTTCAGAAGAAAAAAGCCAAAATATAAATAATATAATTGGAACAAAAAATAAAATTTTTAAATATGGTTTTGGATTTTCCTTTATATTCTTTAAAGTAATTGAGGATATTAAAACTAATGAAAAGACACAAATATAAAATGCCATAGAAGGTGCTCTAAATTTTTGATAAAATGGCAAAATAGACCATATGAATTTATATAAAAATGTTGAACCACCAAGCGAAATAATTGAAAATAATATAAAATTAAAAATTAAGATATTTCTTAATTTTCTTTCAGAACTATTTAAAAAACTTAAAATAAAAATTAGAAACACAATAATACCAAGATATTCTGAATTTATTTTAAATGGATTTGGACCCCAATAGTGAGCATATGGACTTTCAATAGAAAAACCACTAAAACCTCCAATAAATGTAGAAATAAAATCCTGCCATCCAAGAGACCAAGTAATAGCAAACTCATAATCATCTCCTTTAAGTCCTCTTTGAGAATAATTTATTGTATAGTCATAAATTGGAAGAAATTGACCAAGAAATATAATTGTTGAGATAATAAGCACAAAAAGACCAAGCAAAATAATTTTAAATGCTTTCTTATGATTTTCTTTAAATATAAAAAACAACTCATAAATTGAATAAATCAAAGTAAATAAAATTAAATAATAAAGCATTTGAACATGAGCATTTAATGAAATTAGTGAAGTAAATAAAGCTAAAATTAAAGCATTTTTAAAACTTGGATTTATAAAAATTTCTCTTAAAAACATAAAATAAAATGGTAAAAGTGAATAAATAGCAAGTTTCCCAAGATGACCACTATAAATATAACCAAAAAAAATGCCACTTAAAGAATAAGAAATAGCAGAAAATAAAGCAATTTTTTTATCACTTAAAATTCTATTAACAAGTAAAAACATTCCAATATAACAAATAATAAAATGGAGGATTACCCAATAATTTAAAAAGAATTTTGCAGGTAAAATAATTAAAAATATAAAAAATGGATATAAACCAAATTGTAATGTTCCAATTGTAGGCATACCATAAAATATATAAGGATTCCAGAATGGAAAATTTCCTCTCAATATCTCATTTCTTATAAATTCATATAAATATATACCATCAGTTATTGCATCTGTCATAACAAGAAGCTTACCAAATATCGCATTAAAAAATAAAATTATAACAATAACGAAAACAATAAATATTTCAAAATTTTTCATCCGAAGTTTGAAATTTTAAAGATAAGGGATTTGCTTACTTAACCTCTAATAAAAGTATCTGTTTAGTGCTTTGTCCAATAAATAGTGATAAGTTATTGATAGTCAATAATTTGTAAAAAGTGTTTTAAAATTATTTATTTTATAGGGGGGTTTTAATTGTTTAGAATTTGTTAAGAATTATTTTTATAATTTAAAATATGTATTCCAAAATATCATCTGCAAATGTGATTGGAGTTGATGGATTTTTAGTAGATGTTGAGGTTGACTTATCAAATGGACTTCCTTCGGTTATACTTGTAGGTCTTGCTGAAACGAGTGTTAAAGAATCAAGAGAAAGGGTAATTTCTGCTATAAAAAACTCTGGCTTTACACTTCCTTCTAAGAAAATTAGGATAAACTTGGCACCCGCTGATATGAGAAAAGAAGGTTCATTATTTGACTTACCTATTGCTATTGGCATTCTTTCTGCACTCGGTTATATCGACTATACTGAATTTTACAAGAAGTATATAATAATTGGTGAATTGTCCTTAGATGGTAAGTTAAGAAAAGTTAGGGGAGCATTACCGATTTGCTTAATGGCAAAGGAATTAGGGTTTGATAGTGTTATTATTCCCTATGATAATAGATATGAAGGAAGTATAGTGGATGGTTTAAAAATTTATCCATTTGATAATTTGTTAGATGTTGTTAAGTTTTTAAGAAATGAATTGTTAGTTAAACCTTTTGATGAAAAGAAAGAAAATTTCATTCAATACTATGATTTAGATATTAGTGATATTAGGGGGCAGTGGGCTGTTAAAAGAGCAATTGAAGTAGCAGTTGCTGGAGGACATAATATTCTTATGCTCGGACCTCCTGGTAGTGGTAAAACGATGCTTGCTAAAAGAATTCCTACCCTACTGCCCCCCTTAACAAAAGAAGAAGCACTTGAAACCACTAAGATATATTCTATTGCTGGAATTTTAAATAGTGGCATTATAAACCAAAGACCTTTTAGAAATCCACATCATTCAATATCAGATGTTGGACTAATAGGTGGTGGCACGCACTTTCAACCAGGTGAGGTTTCATTAGCTCATAATGGTGTTTTATTTTTGGATGAATTACCTGAATTCTCAAGAAAAACATTAGAAGTTTTAAGACAGCCACTTGAAGAAGGTTATGTTATTATTTCAAGAGCAAATTATAAGGTCAAAATTCCTTCAAGATTTATGCTTGTTTGTGCAATGAATCCCTGTCCTTGTGGTTATTTTGGTTATGGAAACTGTAAATGTACAATAAATCAAATAAAACAATATCAAAATAAAATTTCAGGACCACTTTTAGATAGGATTGATATTCATATTGAAGTTCCTAATGTTCCTTATGAAGAATTAAAACATAAGGATAGTGGTGATAGTTCTGTAATTATAAGAGAAAGGATTCTAAAAGTAAGAGAAATTCAAGAAAAAAGATTTAAAAATTTGAATATAAAAACAAATGGGCAGATGAGTGAAAAAGAAATATCAAAATTTTGTAAATTAGATATAAAAGCAGAAGAATTTTTGTTAAGTGTCTCAAAAAAATTTAATTTCTCAGCAAGAGCTATACATAAAATTATAAAAGTTAGTAGGACAATTGCGGATTTGTCCTTGTCTAATGAAATTAAAATTGAACATATAGCAGAAGCAGTAAGTTATAGAGTTCTAGATAAATTAAATAGTAGTTTTTAATAGTGTTAAATGATAAGCAATATCCACCAATAAACGGGCATTTATAAGCCGAAGGCTTGAATATAGGGTGGATGGGAAAAAATAAAGAAATACTCATAATTTCAGAATTATTGGGCAAAACACAATATAATAATTATTATCCTTTATAATTTTCAAACTATATTAATTTTTCTTTTAAATTGGATAATTAGAATAGATGGGAGTTTGGATACCTTAGATAGATGTTATAGTATTGAAATTTTTAGAAACGATTTAATTATTGGAGGTAGTTATGGTAATAATATGTTCTTAGCAAGACTAAGTGGTTTAGACGGAACAATAAAATGGCAAAAGATTTTAAGTTTTAGTGGTTATGGTAGGAATAGTATAAAGGTTATTAGAATTGACCCGTTGGATAGTAATTTAGCAGTTGGGGGAACAGTATATCCTTTTTCAAATAGCTCAACACCTTGCGGTTATATAGCAAAATTTAGAAGTGATAATGGAAATTTAATATGGCAATATATAGATGATGATAATGGAAGTTGTGGTTCAGGTTGGCCAATTAGAACAGATAGAAATGGATTTTCTGATTTAATTATAGGACCAGATAATAATTACTATGCAGTTGGGAGTGATTGGGAAATATGGTATGATGGTGCTTTTAGTAATTCAGGAAGATATATTGTAAAAGTTAATAGAGCAACCGGACAAAGAATTTTTAGAACTATACCTGGTGGTTTTATGTACAAAAGTGTAAAATCATTAGATAATAATTCAGTTATAGCTGTTGGACATGGAGATAGAGGCGAAGTTCAAAAATTCAATATAAATGATGGTAGTCAAATATGGAGTATAACTTATAATGATAATTCAAGAATATATTCAGTTGATAAGTTACTAAATGGTAATATTGTTGTAGGTGGATGGAAAAATAATGACTTTTATGTTGGAATGATAAATAATAATGATGGTTCAATTATTGGTGAATGGACCAAAAATGGTGCAGGCAATAGCTTAGATGTTTTAAATGATTTAATTACAATCGGAAATGATATTTATGCGGTTGGATTTTTGAATAATGGATTCACTTCAAATGATGCTTATTTAGTCAAGTTAGATCAATTATTAAATGTTGTTTGGCAAAAAACGTATAATAAAGTTCCAAATTCCAATGACTATTTTCTAAAAATTAAAAGGACAGCTGATAACAAAATTCTTGTGGGTGGTGTAATTGAAAATTCATTTACACAAGGAGATTTAGTTATTTATAAAATTGAACCAGCAACCGGTGATACAATTTATAGCTATGGGTATGATTATAATGGTCTTTTAGATATTGCTATTGATTTTAAGGATATAAATGATACTTTATATGTATGTGGTATTTCATATTCTACCACTAATAATTCAGATATTGTTGTTATAAAATGGAGTAAATCTGTTAATCTATCTGAAAATGTTAAAAATTCAGAATTTATTCTAATTGGGAATTCTTTAAAATTTCTTTCAGATGGTAATTTTGAAATTTGGACAATTGATGGTAAATTACTTAAAAAGTTAAGCGTTAAAAAAGGACAAATGTTAAATTTAAGTAATGGGATTTTTGTTATAAAATTCAATTCAAAAATAAGTAAAATTATAGTCAGAAGGCTATGATGTTAAGCTTATTAATTAACTATTCTTGTGATTTAGTAATGGTTCCGATGCGAGATAATGTTAAATTAGCAACCGAAATATGTAAGCCTTGGCCTTTCAATCCTCCGTATTTAGTTATCCTTGTAAGAACACCTTATGATAGAAATGCAGTAGGACTAAATTATTTTAAACCTTTCATAACTGACTATAAAAGATATATTCTTGTAGTTCAAAGTCTAAGAGGATTTCAGGGAAGTGAAGGAGAACCTTCTGTATTTTTAACTGATAGTTGGGGTGAATTACAAGATGGATATGATGCTGTAAATTGGATTATAAATCAAAGTTGGGCAAGAGATAGTATCTGTGGTTCTTGGTTCTCTGCAATGGGAATAACTCAGTATTTACTTGCAGGAACTGGTCATCCTAATTATAGGTGTGCTGTTCCATTTGTAGGTGCTCATAGTTTATATCATTATGCAGCTTTTCAAGGTGGAGAATTCAGAAAACAACTCGTAGAGAGATGGTTAAACGGATTAAATGTTGGATATTTAATAGACTCAATTGCTAATCATCCAAATTATGATAGTATGTGGAAAATTTTAAATTTAGAAGAAAGGTTAGATTATGTAAATATACCGATGATTCATTTTGGTGGATGGTTTGATATTTTTATTGAAAGTCAAGTTGATATATTCAATAAACTTCAATTTTATGGAATGCCTGGTGCTAAAAATAGGCAAAAATTAATAGTTGGTCCTTGGACTCACCTTGGATTTGGTCAAACGAATCAAGGAGATTTAATTTTTCCAAATGCTTATATAGATTTCCTTGATTTTAACAATGATTTTTATATGGCTATTGGAAGTTGGTACGATTGTCACTTAGCAGGGAAGCAATCTGCTTGTGATTATATAAATAGTTTTCCACCTGTTAAATTTTACATAATTGGATTGAATGAATGGGCTTATTCAGATACATTTCCACCAAGAGGTTTTTATTATAGAAACTTTTATTTAAGGAATGGAAACTTAATCAGTCCAAATTATCCAAGTGAAAATAATGGTTATTCTGAATACGTTTATAATCCTTATGATCCAACACCTACAATTGGAGGTAATGAATTGTTAGAATCAAGTCAGGCAGGACCGAAGGACCAAAGCCCACTTATAAACAGAAGTGATGTTGTTGTATTTCAAACACCAATTCTAACAGATACATTACTTGTTATTGGAACAATTTATGCAAAATTATATATTTCATCAGATAGACTTGATACTGATTTTTCTGTTAGAATTGTTGATGTATTTCCTGATGGAAGAAAAATTTTAGTTACTGATGGAATTATAAAAGCAAGATATAGATATGGTTTTAATCAAGAAGTTTTATTAAATCCAAATCAAATTGATTCTGTTTTAATTAGAGTAGGGACAACCGCTTGGGCATTTTTACCAGGTCATAGATTAATGGTTATAATTTCGTCCGCAAATTATCCAAGATTTGAAGCTAATCCAAATAATGGAGGTCCATTTAAAAGAGATGATCCAAATAAATTAATAGCTAATAATAGAGTTTATCATAATGCTCAATATCCATCTCATATTATCTTACCAATTTATCAAACAACAAAAATTTCAGAAACTAATAAAAAATTTTATTATTTAAAAAATAACCAAGTTTGTTCAATTAAACCATTTGACATTTACTCTACAAATGGAGAGCTTTTGAAAAAAAATTTTAGTGGTTGTCAAAGTTTTAAAAAAGGCATATATATATTAAAATATAAACAAAATGCTCAAAAAGTTATATTTTAGTGCCCGTAGCTCAATTGGATAGAGCATCTGCCTCCGGAGCAGAAGGTTGGCGGTTCAAGTCCGCCCGGGCACGTATTTAAGAATATATTTTTTGTTGGTTTTATTCAGCCTAAAGCAAGTATAAACTACCAAATACACCAAGACATTCAATTGAGTCAGCAAAGAGACTTCACACCCTAATTATTTGAAACTATTTATAAAGACTAAAAATTGAACTTAATTTTTTTGTATTTGAATAAACATCACCTGAAAATACCGCTGATACAACCGCTATCATATCCACACCCATTTCTACTAGAATTTTAGCATTTTCATAATTTATTCCACCAATTGCTACAATCGGAATTTTTAACAAACTCTTAGCCCACTTAAAAATTTCAATTGTTTTCAAAACATCAGATTTTTTTGTTTTTGTGGGAAAAACTGAACCAAATGCTACATAATCAGCTCCTAAATTTTGAAATTTAATTGCTCTTTCTAAATCTCCATAACAAGAAACGCCAATGATTTTATTCCTTAATGTTTCTCTGGCAAAATTAAAATGATAATCTTCATCTTTTCCAAGATGAACACCATCCGCATTGACTTCTTTTGCTAAGATTGGATCATCATTTATAATTAATAACACATTATATCTCTTTGTAATTTTCAAGATTCTCTTTGCTCTTTCAAATTTTTTATTATAATCAAAATTTTTATCTCTTAATTGAACAATTTTTGCACCACCCAAAATAGCAAGTTGCACTTTTTCTTCAAGTTCTTCATCTTTGATTAAAAATTCATCTGTAATTACATACAAACCCTTTAACATCATTAAATATCTTTTAGAATCTTTAAAATTTCCTTTAATTCTTCCTTTATTGTTTTTGATGACTTTATCTTTACTTTTTCCTTACTTTCAACAATTTCTATAATTTTTTTTATCGTCTTGTAGGTATAAAATCTTCTATTACCAAACTTTCTATCAGGTTTTATAAGACCTTTTTTTTCCCAATATCTTATTGTTTCAGCCGGAACACCAGTTAATTTTGAAACCTCACTAATTTTATAATACTTCATAAAACTTTATGATAGCCTCTTTTATAATAAATCAAGGGCTTCTTTTCATTTATAATTTCAACATTAACAACTTTACCAAAAAATATAAAATGGTCACCAATTTCAAAATGTTTGTGATATAAACATTCTAAATAGCTTATACAACTATCAATATATGGAATTTTTAGAAATGAACTCTTAGGATAGTTTATTTTAAATCTCTCGTATTGACTAATTTCCTTATTTGAAAATAACTTTGAAAATTCTTCTTGCTCATCACTTAAAAGGCTAATAGTCCATCCGATCGCTTTAACAAATGTTTCCAAACTTTCAGCAGTTTTATCTATTGAAATTAGAGTAATAGCTGGTTTTAATGAAACTAATTCAAATGAACTTATTGTTAATCCACCAAATCCCATTGGACTCTTAGCAATTGCTATAAATACAGCTTGTGGAACATTTCTCATAAACGCTTTAATTTTCTCTTCCATAAGCTTTAAATTTTAAAGTTATATTTTTTATGCCTTGCCCAATAATTCTAAAAGTATTTATTTTAATTATATTTTCCCTACTCACCTTATATTCAAGCCTTCGGCTTATATCTGCCTTGTCTAGTAATTCTGACTATATTTTTCCTACCCATCCTAAAATACCCATTTTTTGGCATTGGGGGGCAAATCAAATAAGTTCTTATAATTTGTTTTATCTGAAAGGCTTCATTTTTTCTCGTAAACGAGATTAAATTCTATGTAAATTGTATCTGAAACTTTAAGTAATCCATATGAAGGTGTTTTTAATCTAAATTCAGAAAGTAATATAAAAAACGATCCACTTACATAAGCGTTAGTTTGGTTAAATGTAATTGAAATTGGAACGGAAATATATTTCTCATAACCTGAAAGTTTAAATTTACCAAATATTACGCTATTAATAATACTATCAGGAATAAATTCTATAAATTGATATTTATTAGCATTTATAGTTTTATATATACTAGCATCCCTAACATTATTATCTGTTCTTAACGATTTTGAAAGAACTTTTACATAACCACTTATTAAACCATTATTATAATTTATGTGCGAATATATTTCCTCCGCTCTGCCTATAACTTTATGAAAAGTAGCATGTGTCCAAAATATAATTTTTGATTCTTGATTAACAATTTCAAAAATGTCAAAAAATAATAAAAATATCACTGTGAAAAATAAATATAAGCTCCCGCTTGACCACCTGGATAGTGGCATTTCTTACAACCATCTATCTCAGATACACTTGATTTCATTTCAAAAAATTTTGATCCATCTAAACTTTCAACTCTTGCGCTATATGGAAAGCACACATTACCAGTTATATAAAATCTACCAAGTGTATCAGTTGTATCTGAAAAGATTTTGTTTTTATTGTCAATGACCTTAACAACAACATCTTTTGCTCTCAAATTATAAGATGAATCAATTGGACTAAGAGAAACAAAATAACTAAAATTAACATCATAACAGTTATCAGATGTAGATTTTGAACAAAACATTAAATTAAATAACAAAATTAGAAATTTAAACATAATGAAAATTTTAAAGTTTCGGAACTTGGTAGGAAGCTTTTTCAACTAACTTATATCATCTCTTAATTTCATTATAGCAGAGATTGGATCTTGTGAATTCGTTATAGCCCTTCCTATTACAAGAAAATCAGCCCCTTTTTTGATTGCTTCTTTTGGGGTAATAACTTGTTTTTGGTCATCCTTTTCTTTATAAAATTCTGGTCTAACACCTGGAACTACTACTAAAAATTTCTTCCCTATGGTTTGTTTAACTTTTTCAATAAAGTTTCCAGAAATAACTACACCATCTAAATTACATTCCTTAGCCAAAAAGACTCTTTTCATTATAACTGCACTTAAAGGAAGATTTATTCCAACATCATATAAATCCTCTTGACTCAAACTTGTTAAAACTGAAACACCAAGCAACTTTATCTTATTTGTACTTTCCCTTGCAGAGATTAACATTTCTTTACCTCCAGAAATATGAAGTGTTAAATAATCAATTTCAAAATTATCCAAAACTTTTATCGTTTTTTTTACTGTATTTGGGATATCTTCAAGTTTTAAATCTAAAAAGACTACTGCTCCTTTATTTTTTAAATAATCTATAACCTTAAAACCCTCTGAAATAAATAATTCAAGGCCAACCTTAAAAAACTTATGAATATCAATAACCTTATCTACAAACTCTTTAAATTTCTTAAAATTATTAAAATCAAGTGCTATAAAAAACATATTTTAATAAATAAAAACTTTCCTTCGGTTTATTATATAAAAACCTTGATTTAGCATAATAAATTCATCCTTACTAACTTGCTTTTTTAAAATAAGTTTTCCATCCATAGAATAAATCTCCAAATTCCCACTTGTATAAACTTTAATACCATTTTTAACTACTTGAAACTTTAAGCAATTTTCAATTTCATTATTACCAAAGGGGGTACATACAATAGTTTTACTTATTAAAATTGGATTTGAAGCAGTAAAGTCAAAATTGGCATTCCCTTTATCGCTTATATTTGAAATGTTATAAGTAAAGCCAGAACTTAAAAACATAATGTTAGTTAATGTAAAACTTATTGGTTTTTCTGAACAAGATAAAAATGCATTTCCTTCTATTCTAATAGCATATATTGAAATAGGGGAACTATAATCACTTTCACCTACCGCAACAATTGAAATAGGACTTCTATAAGCATCATAAATATAATCATTATTTATTGTTCCATATCTTGATTGGGCTATTATAGTTGAACAGTTTGTATCACTTACAAGAGCAAATACATCATATCCATCACCAAAACTATTACTATTTCCTAAAATTAAAACTTTGTCATCTATATTAAATAATCTAACACCATAATCAATATTATTTGGTAAACTATTTGGTGTAAAATAACAAGCATTTAAAATTGATAAATTTCTACCAAGCTTTGCCAGAAAAACATCATTATTATAACTTCCTGTTATATAAAAACGATTATTATAGAACTTTACATCATAAATTCTTAAATTTGATATTCTTGATAAACTTAAAACATTATAATTTTTCGCATCAATAAGGTAAATATAAGCCCAATTATTAGAACCATTACTTATTAAGATAATTGTATCATTTATAATTGCCATAGAACCAAAAGACTGATTAACACCGCTTAAATCAAAACTTCTTGAATTTAAATATATAATTTCACTTGGTTGAATAATAATTTTAGCAATCCCTACATTCTGTAAGTTATTATTAACACCCTTATAACCAATAATAAATGTATCTGATTTATAAGGTAAAATTTTTTGACCTAATTCATCTCTTTTAGCTCCTCCCAGTCCTATAACCTTATTAGCATTAACAGTCAAATTTGTCGTATTTATTTTCAAAACTGTAATATCTTTATTATTCAAACTTACATCAATAATTCCTTCACCCGTTATAACAATTTCATTTGAAGGATTTATAACATAACCACCAGGTATAATTCCACCTCTACTATCTGATGTTTTTTTGGAATCAATGTAATTTCCAAATTGGTCAAGTTTCACAACAATTGTATTAGAAAAGTTATCACCATAACCACCCGATATTATTATTGTGTCATTATTTAGTAATAAGATATTTGTTCCTCTTGTTCTTTGATTGAATACATATATATTTTGCCAAACTGTTAAACTTAAAAGAATAAAATTCATATATTAAATTTTAAGGCTAAATTATAAAAAAGTCAACCCCCCCAAGGCTTTGTCCAATAAATAGTGTTAAGTGGTTGATAATCAATAACTTATAAAGATTTTAATGAAATTATTGAAATAAAGGGGGATTTAATGGGGGGCTTAGTTATAAGCCAAAGGCTTGAATATAGG
>Ga0197143_1002420_pt1 | contig 13780 bp, 11 predicted proteins | sample GBS70_MetaG_FD_148603 | JGI IMG/M metagenome (GOLD analysis project Ga0197143, IMG submission 148603) | Sediment microbial communities from Great Boiling Springs, Gerlach, Nevada, United States - GBS 70_MetaG | ecosystem: Environmental > Aquatic > Thermal springs > Hot (42-90C) > Sediment...
GAGGGAAACTATGAGGACATAATTCCATGCATAGCCTGTTCACAAGGGTGTTTTGACAGGATAGTTGAGATGAATCCGATTATATGCCTTGTTAATCCCTTTAGCGGAAGGGAAGATGAGATAAAAATTGAAAAGACAAAAACACCAAAAAAGGTGGTCGTAATCGGAGGGGGTCCTGCAGGTCTTGAGTGTGCAAGGGTTGCCTCTTTAAGGGGGCATAAGGTTGTTTTGTATGAAAAGGAAAAATTCATCGGAGGAAATTTCCTTCTTGCTTCAAGGGTCCCTGAAAAGGAGGAGTTTCTAAAATTCATCCAGTGGGAAAAAAGGCAACTTGAAAAAAGCGGTGTGGAGATAAAGATAAATACAGAAGCAACCCCTGAAAGGATAAAAATGGAAAATCCGGATGCGGTTGTAATTGCTACAGGGACTAAACCTTCCATCCCGCTCATAAAAGGAATTGACAGAAAGAATGTCTACCTTGCAACAGATGTGCTTAAAGGAAAGGTTTCTATCGGAGAAAATGTGGTTATAATTGGTGGAGGAGCAACAGGGTGTGAGGTTGCCCATTACATTGCGAAGATAGACAGCCTTCCTCCCGAGGTTATCTATTTTCTTGAGCACCATGGATATCTAAAAAGGGACGAAATCCTTCCTTTCTGGAAGAAAAGAGAAATAACAATCCTTGAGATGCTTCCAAAAATAGGAGAGGGAATAGGACGTTCAACAAGGTGGAACATCCTGACGGAGTTGAGAAGGCTGGGTGTGAAGGTAGTTACCGAAGCGAAGGTGAAAGAAATAAGAGAAAATGAGGTCATCTATGAAGCAAATGGAGAGGAAAAGGGAATAAGGGTTGATACGGTGATTCTTGCTACCGGTGTAAAGCCTGATTCTGAACTATATGAGGTCCTTAAAGAAAATTTTAAAGAGGTTTATTTAATAGGGGATGTGAAACAACCAAAAGATGCGCTGGGTGCAGTGCACGATGGAGCTGAAGCTGGGCTTAAATTATGAACAGATGTAAGGAAAAGGCTGTTGTTCTTATTCCCGCAAGATACGAATCAAAAAGGTTTGAGGGTAAGGTGCTGGCTCCACTCTGTGGAAAGCCAGTGATAGAGTGGGTTTATAAAGGAGCAATGGGGTCAAAACTTGCTGATGGTATCTATGTGGTTACAGATTCAGAAAGAATAAAAGAAACGGTTGAAAAATTTGGAGGTTCTGTTCTTTTCAGAAAAAAGCATTACGAGTGTGGGACCGACAGGATTGCAGATGCAGTAAAAGAGATGGATGTGGATATAGTTATAAACCTCCAGGGAGATGAACCCCTCGTAAAGGGAGAGATACTGGATGAACTAATAAAAGTTATGAGGGAGGAGACGCCGAAGATGGCAACTCTGGCAAGAAAAATAGAATGCGAAGAAGAATTGAATAATCCAAATGTTGTAAAGGTAGTTTGCGATAAAAACGGTTTTGCCCTTTATTTTTCAAGAGCTCTCATCCCATTCAATGCTACCGATTCAATAGCCCTGAAGCACATCGGAATTTACGCCTTTACAAAAAACTCCATCCTTGAGTTTACTTCCCTTCCAAAAGGAAACCTTGAAGAAGTTGAAAGACTTGAACAATTAAGAGCTCTTGAGGCGGGATGGAAAATAAAGGTTTTACTAACAACCCACAGATTCATAGGTATAGACACGCCGGAAGACCTAAAAAGGGCTGAAGAATTCATAATAAAAAAATCATGAAAACAAAGTTCATATTTGTGACGGGCGGGGTTGTTTCTTCCATAGGAAAGGGAATAGTAGCCGCTTCCATAGGAGCGCTTCTTGAAGCAAGGGGACTTAAAGTTTCAATTATGAAACAGGATCCCTACATAAATGTGGATGCGGGAACGATGAATCCATTTCAGCACGGAGAGGTTTTTGTAACAGAAGATGGAGCGGAGACTGACCTTGACCTCGGGCACTACGAAAGATTTACAAACATGACTGCCACCCGCTGGCACAACCTTACAGCTGGAAGGGTTTATTACAATGTGATAGAAAAGGAAAGAAAGGGAGAATACAAAGGGAAAACCGTTCAGGTGATCCCACATATTACCGATGAAATAAAAAATCACATTATCTCCCTTGCCAGAAACGAGAAAGCGGATATCCTGATCACAGAAGTGGGAGGAACGGTTGGAGATATAGAGGGGCTTGCCTTCCTTGAAGCAATAAGACAGATGAAAAAGGACCTTAAACCCGAAAATGTGTTGTATATTCACATAACCCTTGTTCCATATCTTGAGAAAGTTGAAGAATACAAAACAAAGCCAACTCAGCACAGCGTGATGAAACTTAGGGAGATAGGAATTCATCCCGATATAATAGTATGCAGGTCGAAGGAGTTATTAAAAAGGGAAATAAAGGAAAAGATAGCACTTTTCTGCGATGTTTCTCCGGATTGTGTGATCTCGGCTGTTGATGCAGAAAGCGTTTATGAAGTGCCTCTAATCCTTCACGGGGAAGGACTTGATGAGAGAATAAAAGAAAAACTCAATATATGGACCAAGGAACCGGACCTTTCAAAATGGGAAGACCTTGTGCACCAGATAAAAACTGCAAACACCTGCGTCACAATTGGACTTGTAGGAAAGTATGTTGATGTAATTGACTCATACAAAAGCCTTCACGAGGCTATCGTTCACGGAGGTATAGCAAATAACTGCAGGGTTAAGATCAAATACATTGACAGCGAAGATATTGAGAAGAATGGAACAGACCCCCTGAAAGAGGTGGATGGTATCATAATACCGGGAGGCTTCGGAGAAAGGGGAATAGAAGGGAAAATTTTGACTGTTAAATTCGCGAGGGAAAATGGTGTGCCCTTTCTCGGGATATGTCTCGGAATGCAGGTGGCAGTAATTGAGTTCGCAAGAAATGTCTGCAACATGAAGAATGCCAATTCAACGGAGTTTAATCCGAACACTACATATCCTGTTATAGCACTCCTTCCTGAGCAAAGAGGGGTTGATAGAATAGGTGGAACCATGAGACTGGGAGCATATCCATGCATAATAAAGAATGAGAACACAAGGGCTTTTAAGGCGTATAAAAAGAAAGAGATTATGGAGAGGCACAGACACAGGTATGAGGTGAATCCGGATTTCAAAAAATCCCTTGAAAGAAAAGGGCTGGTTTTGAGCGGTCTCTCTCCGGACAAGAGGCTTGTTGAAATTATAGAATTAAAAGACCATCCATGGTTCCTCGGTTGCCAGTTTCATCCGGAATTCAAATCCAGACCATTCTCTCCCCATCCACTTTTTAGAGATTTTATTAAAAGTTCCATAGAGCACAAAAGGCGCAATGACAAAAAAAGGAAATAACTTCTCCATAGGCAATATAAAGGTAGGGAAAGACTTCTTTTTCATCGCGGGTCCATGCGTTATTGAAAGCGAAGAAGGAACGATAGAGTTATGCAAAAAACTAAAAAAAATTTTTAAAAGTTTTGATATGAAATTCATCTTCAAGGCTTCTTTTGACAAAGCCAACAGAACATCCATTTCTTCTTTCCGCGGACCGGGATTAAAAAGGGGGCTTGAAATACTCAAAAGGGTCAAAGAGGAATGCGATGTCCTCATCACCACCGATATCCACACTCCAGAGCAGGCTGAGCCGGTGGCTGAGGTGGTTGACCTTATTCAGATTCCCGCTTTTTTATCCCGTCAGACCGATATAATAGTTTCTGCCTCAATGACCGGAAAACCGGTAAACATAAAAAAGGGACAGTTCATGTCTCCAAATGAGGCTATAAAGGCAGTTGAGAAAGCCTCCTCCACTGGGAATACGAGGGTTTTTATTACTGAAAGGGGGACATTTTTTGGATATAATGACCTTGTAGTGGATTTTAGAAACATAATAAGAATTTCAAAGGAGGAAATACCGGTAATTCTTGATACAACCCACATCCTTCAAAGACCGGGGATAGGAGAAACATCGGGAGGGGATAAGGAATTTTTCCATGCCCTTGCGCTTGCTGGGATTGTGTGCGGAGTAATCGGACTTTTTGCGGAAGTCCATGAATGCCCTGAGAAAGCCCTGAGCGACCCCGGAACTTCTGTTGATTTGAAAAGTTTGAAAAACCTTTTAAAAGATGTAAAACTGTTAATCCACACATTTAAGGGGAAAAGATGAGAAGTTATATAAAGGCAACAGGAAGGTATCTTCCACCGAGGGTAATAAAGAATACTGACCTTGAAAAACTAATGGACACAAGCGATGAGTGGATAAGAACGAGAACAGGAATAGAAGAGAGAAGGTTTGTTGAAGAAGGAATGGGTAACTACGAAATGGCTTACTATGCATCTGTGGAAGCCCTCAAAAAAGCAAATATGAAACCCGAGGAAATAGACCTCATCATCTTTGCTACCTTAAGTCCTGATTACACATTTCCGGGTTCAGGGGTTCTTCTTCAGGATAAATTAGGGCTGGAAACTACCCCCGCTCTTGACATAAGAACCCAGTGTACTGGATTTATATATGGCTTATCAATTGCAGACCAGTACATAAGAACAGGAACATACAAAAATATACTCCTTGTGGGTTCGGAAATTCACTCAACCGGTCTTGACCTCTCAACAGGGGGAAGGGATGTGGCTGTTCTTTTCGGAGATGGTGCAGGCGCAGCAATAATAAGCGCTACAGATGAAGAGCGCGGAGTCCTCTCAACCCATCTTCACTCTCAGGGAAAATACGCAAAGGAGCTATGGATTGAAGCTCCTGGAAGTATATATCATCCGAGAATAACTCATCAAATGATTGATGAGGGAAGGCACTACCCAAAGATGAATGGAAGAGCAGTTTTTAAACACGCCATTCAGAGGATGGTTGAAGCTGTTTACGAAGCACTCAATGCAAATAATTTTAAAATATCAGACATTGACCTTTTAATAACCCATCAGGCAAATCTTAGAATTTCAAAGGCTGTTCAGGAATATCTAAACCTTCCCGACGAAAAGGTTTACAACAACATAATGAAGTACGGAAACACAACTGCTGCCTCAATCCCCATTGCTCTTGATGAAGCAATAGAAAAGGGCATTTTAAAAGAAGGAATGCTCGTCTGTCTCACTGCTTTCGGGTCAGGATTTACATGGGGTTCTGCCATTATAAAGTGGTAAAATGAAAGAGATAAAGGAGATTCCTTCAAAATTTGTTTTGAGGAAGATGAGGAAAGAGGACATTCCTAAGGTAATTGAAATTGAGAAGATGTCTTTTAGTAGCCCCTGGCCAGACTTCCATTTTTACGATGAACTCACAAATCCATATTCCCATCCCTATGTAGTGGAGGCGAGGTTTATTGATGGAAGGACTAAAATCGTGGGGTACATATTCCTGTGGGTCTTCGAAGAAGAGATAGAGATTGCTAACATAGCAGTCCATCCTAATTACAGAAGGATGAGAATAGGAAGTTCAATGCTTTCAGTGGTTGAAGATATTTTTGGAGAAAAAGCCAAAAAGGTATTTCTTGAGGTGAGGGCTTCAAACACCCCTGCCATAAAACTTTACAAGAAGATGGGATTTAAGGAAGTGGGAATAAGAAAAAGATATTATACGGACAATTATGAAGATGCTATAATTATGATGAAAGAAATTGAAAGAGAGAGCTGAAAAATCAGGAAGGGTATCAGAAAACATAAAGGTTAAAGAGAAGATATTTCTTCTAAGAATAGAAACTGATGAAAAAATAACGGCTAAAGCGGGACAGTTCCTCATGATAAAAATCTCCTCTCCTGGCAGCACAGACCCATTGTTGAAAAGACCCTTCGCAGTTTTTGATTTAGAAGGAAAGGTCCTTTCTATACTCTACAAGATAACAGGAAGAGGAACATATCTGATGTCCCTGCTAAAAAGAGGGGATAGAATTGAACTCTCGGGACCTTTTGGAAACTCCTTTCCATTGCCGGAGAGAAAAGCAATTTTCGTGTCCGGAGGAAGTGGAATTGCTTCGTTGAATTTTCTGGGAAAGAACATACAAAAGAAAACAGAAATAAAACTTTATTACGGAATTAAAAATTCCCAGGAATGTGTGCCAATATCTTTCCTCTCCTTTAAACCCTCAGAGTATCTCATCACTACAGAAGATGGTTCTCTCGGAAAAAAGGGACTTGTGACGGACTTCATCAAGATTGAAAATGGAACATACTATCTCGCCGGTCCAGCAAAGATGAGCAGAGAATTTCACAGGAAGTTCAAAGTAGATGCCTTTGCCTCACTGGAAGAAAGGATGGCATGCGGAATCGGAGTATGTATGGGATGTGGAATCCTGACAGAACACGGATACAAAAGGGTATGCGCGGATGGTCCGGTCTTTAATCTTTCTCAAATAAGATGGGAAGATTAGAAATAAAAATAGGCTCCCTTCTTCTCTCCCCTCCAATTATGCCCGCCTCGGGAACATTCGGCTACGGAGACGAAGTCAAGGAATTTTTCAATTATAAAGACATAGGAGCAATTGTAACAAAGGGGCTCTCTCTAAAACCAAGAAAGGGGAACAAAATGCCGAGGATAACAGAAACCCCCTCCGGACTGATAAACGCAATAGGACTTGAAAACATAGGACTTGAAAGATTCATAAAAGAAAAGATTCCCTTCTACAGAAAAATCAAAAAACCAGTGATAGTGAACATATTCGGTGAGTCACTGGATGAATTCCTTCAAATAACAGAAAGGCTTGATGAATTCAAGGAAATTTCAGGATTTGAAATTAATATATCCTGCCCAAATGTTGATAAAGGAGGAATTGAATTTTCAAAAACTCCTGATATTGTAAGAACTTTGATAAAAGAAATAAGGAAAAGGACGAAAAAGTTTATTACAGTAAAAATCTCTCCTGATTCAGACTACATAACTATTTCTAAGATTTGCGAGGAAGAGGGAACTGATGCTATAACTGCCATAAATACAATAAGGGCAATGGAAATTGACATCCATACCAGAACCTCAAAAATAAGCAGAACCTCTGGAGGACTATCCGGTCCGGCTATTAAACCAATAGCATTGAGGATTGTGTATGAGATATCAAGAACTGTCTCCATCCCGGTTATAGGGGTGGGCGGTATCTCCTCGTGGGAAGACGCAGTTCAATTCTTCATAGCAGGCGCATCTGCTGTTCAGATTGGCACATATTTTTTCGTCAATAACGATATCTTCAACGAGGTTAAAAGGGGACTGGAGGAATTTTTGACAAAGAGAAGAACCTCTCTTAGAAATCTGATAGGGAGTTTTAAACCCACTTAGCACTTTTCTTATAGTAAAAATGTGCTTAATTTTACAAATGTCAGGTTAGCTCCTTCATACCCTCTTATGTTTTCGGACTCATTATTTCTCTCTCTTTAGCTTTCAACATTCCCTGAGAGTTCATAATTCCCCCCTTTTTCAACCCCTCCCCTTAAAAATGAGAGGAGCAAAGGAAGAATAAAGGACGCAGAGGGAGATACAGGGGAATGTCCAAAATTTATTAACACCCATTCACAACCCTTCTCTTCTATGAAGAATGGTTTATCTACAAAAGCACAAAAAACTTGACAAATGAATTTTTAGTTATTAATATATAATTAAAAATAAATCTCTGGTTGTTTTTCAGAGCAATGCCGAGGAAAAAGAAAATAGAAATTGAAAACAATGTGGATAATTCAGTGGTAATGGAAGAAATAGAAGAAAGGAAAGAAGAAGCAGAAAAAGAAAAAATTAAAGAAGAAAAACTTCAGGAAGAAATAGATATTGAAAAAGCAGTTAAGGTTGTAGAGAAGAAAGAACCCCTTATGCTCAAGGACCTAAAAAAAATGAAAATTTCTGCCCTTTTTGAGCTTGCTCGTTCTCTTGATATTTCCGACCCGGCTTCTATGCGGAAGCATGAATTGATATATGCAATTCTGACAAAAAGCGCTGAAAGAGGCCAGCCAATATATGGAGAAGGAGTTCTTGATATTATTTATCCTAACGGTGGAAGGATGGATTACAGAGGAGAGCAGAAGGTTTACGGGTTTTTAAGGTCCTACGAGGCAAGCTATCTTCAAGGTCCTGATGATATATATGTGGGTCCTTCCCTCATCTCAAAATTTAACCTGAGAGTTGGAGATACTGTATATGGGGAATTAAGACAGCCAAGCGGTTCAGAGAAGTATTTTGCACTGGCTAAAATAGAGAAAATAAACTTCCAGGACCCCGAAAGAGCTTTCGCGAGACCCCTCTTTGAAAATCTCACCCCTCTATTTCCTAATAAAAAATTTGCGCTGGAGGTTGACGGAAAAAATTTATCAATGAGAATTGTTGACCTGTTTACTCCCATTGGAAAGGGGCAGAGATGCCTTATAGTTTCTCCGCCCAGAGCAGGAAAAACGGTTCTTCTTCAGAACATAGCCAACTCAATAACAGCAAATCATCCAGAGGTTTTTTTGATAGTTCTTCTCATTGACGAACGTCCCGAGGAAGTGACCGAGATGGAAAGGAATGTAAAAGGAGAAGTTATAAGTTCTACATTTGATGAACCTGCTCAAAGGCACACAGTGGTGGCGGAGATAGTTCTTGAAAAGGCAAAGAGATTGGTGGAACATGGTTACGATGTTGTCATTCTTCTTGATAGCATAACAAGGCTCGCGAGGGCCTATAATGCCATAACTCCAGCAAGTGGTAAGGTTCTTTCAGGAGGGGTTGATTCAAACGCCCTTCATAAGCCAAAAAGATTCTTCGGAGCGGCAAGAAATATAGAAGAAGGGGGAAGTCTCACAATAATTGGAACAGCCCTTATAGATACAGGAAGCAGGATGGATGAAGTAATATTTGAAGAGTTCAAAGGGACTGGAAATTGCGAGATTTATCTGGACAGGAGACTGGCTGAAAAGAGGGTCTTCCCGGCTATAGATATTAATAAATCAGGAACAAGAAGGGAAGAGCTTCTCCTTGATGAATATACGCTTAACAGAATATGGCTTTTGAGAAAAACAATTCTACAGCCAATGAGCACCATTGACTGTATGGAGTGGCTTATAGAACATATGGGCAAGACAAAATCTAACAAAGAATTTATAGATAAAATGAGCGAAGGTTGAAACCTTTTTTAATATAAAAAGTCTAAATATAACAGGAGGAAAAAATGAGCATAATTAAAAAAAGTCCAGTAAGTGATTACCTTGTCGCCATCAAAAATTATCCTGTTTTGAGCAGAGAGGAAGAGAAGGAACTCGCTATAAGATACAAAGAATATGGAGATATAAATGCAGCAAAGAAACTTGTCCTTTCAAATCTCAGATTTGTTATAAAGATAGCGCTTGAATATAAACACTTTGGAATAGACCTCTCAGAATTGATTCAGGAGGGAACCCTTGGGCTTATGATGGCTGTAAAAAAGTATGACCCATATAAGGGCTATAAGCTTATATCCTACGCAGTCTGGTGGATAAGAGCTTATATTCACAATTACATAATGGCGAACTTCAGTATAGTAAAGATGGGAACACGACTTGTGGATAGGAAGTTATTTCCACATATAAGAGAGCTCAACGGTGGAAAGGAGGTTGTGAAAGAACTGGCTGAAAAGTTCGGGGTTGATGAGAAAGATGTGCTCGAAATGGAGATGAGAATAGCGAATAAGGATTTTTCAATAGATTACGAACTGTTTGAGGATGGTAAGGTTAAATTTGGTGAATTCATAAAAGATGATTCACCTACTCCTGAAGAAGAAGTGATGAGATATGAGGAAGCACACACAATTAAGAAAAAAATTGAGGAAGCAAAGAAAAAACTTGACTCTATTGAAAAATTTGTCCTTGAAAGGAGAACACTGAGCGATAACCCTATGACTCTTCAGGAGATAGGTGATGAGCTAAAACTTTCAAAGGAAAGAGTGAGGCAGATTGAGAAGAAGGCACTTGAAAAAATTAAAGTCGCAATCCAGCCATATAATCCGAACAAGCAATAACTCCGTTCAGGCTTTGCGCAATAGGCTTAAGAATTAGGAGGTAATTTTTTATAAAGTGTTTTAAATGTCAAAACTTATACCCTTAGGGCTTCAACCGTGTACAGTTTCTTCACTTATATTTATGTAAAGAAAATCAAAAAATAAAGCGGGAGACGGGTTTCGAACCCGCGACCCCGGGCTTGGGAAGCCCGTGTTCTACCACTGAACTACTCCCGCTTCACTCTTTAAATTTCTCATCAATCAATTGCTCTAATTCAACATCAATTTTATTTTCTTTTTTCAATGGCATGCTTGGACTTTCTTCATATTCCTTCTTCAATCCAAAATCCTCTGCCACCATCTCAACCACCTTTTTTGTAACTTTTTCTAATTTTAGCAAAAAAGATTCAAAAAGGCAATTATCACATATTATGTTTATTCTTCTGGGATTTCCTCTTGAATATCTGTGGATAAGAGGATATGCATCGGGTTCAAATAAACTTCTATAGGCGCCGGCGAGTTTCAATCTGTGTTCTATATACGCCCTTGTAGATTCTTCCGTAAAGGGTTCAAGGCGATACTTCAAGGCGACCCTGTGCGCAAGCGGTTCATCCATTTTCAACACATCTTCAAGTTCAGGAAGTCCAAAGAGAATAAATGTGATAAGTTTTTTGGATTCGGACTCTATATTGAGTAATCCCCTTAGCTCTTCCATCAATTCTTTCTTGTTAAGCATCTGAGCTTCATCTATTAGGACAACTGCTTTTTTATTCATTTCAGCAATCTTGAAGAGTCTTTCTGTGAGTGAAGAAAGAACGGATATTTTATCCTTTTCCACATCCTTTACCCCCATCTGAAGTGCTATCTTTTTCAAAAGCCATTCTGGAGTTATATCTGAATGAATAATCACGAAAAGTGCCGCTTCATATTCTTCTTCCGGAAGGGATTCAAACATTCTTCTCGCAAGTGTTGTTTTGCCCGTGCCTATATCCCCGAGAAGGACAGCCAGTCCTTTCATGGATTCCGCGGCGTAAAAAAGGCGAACAAGCGCTTTTGAATGCTGGGGGCTGTTGTAATAAAAGCGAGAATCAGGGGTATTTGAAAATGGTTCTTCCTTTAAGTTGTAAAATTCAAGGTAACTCATTTACATATAATGAATTTTCTTTTTCCTTCTCGCAGAAGTTATATCTTTCACCTCTGCTAAAGGTTCTTCTATGGCTTCCTCTTTTTTTACGCCCTCAAGCTCTGAGATAATTTTTTCAATCTCTGCTCTTTCCCTTTTTCTAAATTCGTCCTCTGTTTTGGGAAGTAAGGAGAGCGCCTCTTTATAATAACTCAACGCTTCAGCAATTTCTCCCTTTTTTCTCATCATGTCTCCGAGTTCTTTTTTAATCATGGCTTTTCCCTCATCATCTATCTTTTCAAAAAGGGCTTTTGAAGCGAACTCCAATGCCATCTGGATATCTCCTTTCCTCGCGTAGCATCTTGTAATAAGGGAATAGGCTGTGCCTCTTTTTAATGGGTCAGAAGCAGATATTTTAAACTCCCTTATTGCTTCATCCCATAATCCCATTTCCATATACGCGTGCCCGAGTTCATAATGGGTTGCGGTATCTTCCTGAGAACACACCTCATTGACCTTCTTTTTGAATTCTTCAAGAACTTCTTTAAGAATTTCCTCGTCTTCTTCCTTTTCTACTTCTTTAACTGTTTCCTGAAGACTTTCCGTCGGTTTGCTCTCCATTTCAATTTCCTTTAAAAGGTCAAGAGCAAACGGGTTTTGGGGGTCAATTTTTAATATCTCATTACATGTTTCTCTCAAGGTTTCAATATCTCCTATTTCTTTGAAAAACCGGGCATCTTTAATAAGAGAATCTATAACGGAAACATCTGCTCTTTCCTCTTTCCGCTCTTCAAACTTTTCAGGGATTTCAATTTTTATCTCTTCATCCGAGGGTTCCCTGTATTCAGGCATTTCTACTTTTATTTCTTCCTCTATCCTCTCTCTGTATTCCGGCATCTCAATTTTTATCTCCTCTTCTCTATATTCAGGCATTTCAATTTTTATTTCTTCTTCTTCATATTTGGGGGGTTCAGTAATAACTTCCTCAGAATGAATTAGAGCCCTCTCAAGGTCGTATTCACCATCTTTTATTTCTTCAACGGAAGTAACTTTGAATTCTTCTTCCTGTATCTCTACCTCTTTTCTCTGTTCTTCGCTTTCCATCCGCACCTCAGTTCCTTCTTTTGGGGCCTCCTCAATTTCTACTTCTGTAACAATTTCCTCTTCTTCAATTGAAATTTCCTTTTGTGGGGAAATTTTTGAAAATAGTTCTTTTGCCAGTCTATTATCCGGCCAGGCGGATAAGGAAAGGTTCAGGTATTTTAAAGCAGTTTCCCTGTCTCCCTTTTCCTCCCGGAGATGAGCAAGTCTGTATCCGGCAAGAGAAAAAAGTTCCTTATGCCCGAGCTTTTCGCAGATTTTCATTATTCTGTCAAGATAGAGTTCGTCCTCAATGGATAGGATGTCTATACTTCTTAAAATTTCCTCAGCCTTTTCCTTATACCCTTCAAAGGGAAACTTCAAATAGATATCAAGCTTCGTCAATGCCATTGAAAGGGCATCCGTTCTTATAAGCGAGGGGGGTCGTGAGTAAATGTCCTCTTCTTTCTCTACCTCCGCTTTTGTGAGAAATGCTTTCGCCTCTTGATTTTCCGGGTCTATTTCAAGAATTCTTTCATAAACATCTATTAATTTTTTCCTGTCCTTCTGTTTCTTGTAAATGTCAAGGAGCCCCCTCAAAGCTATAAGATATTTTTCTTTATCCCCAAGAGATTTGAACCCGTATGCAAGAAGTTCAAATACATCAGCTTCTCGCTTCTTCCCGGTTTTCTCCATGTATGATTTTATCACATTTATTCCCGCCTTGTATTCTCCATTAGCGTAAAATCCTTCCGCAACAAGTTTTAGAGATTTATCCGGAAAGAGATGGGGAGCAGCTTTAAAGAGCGGCAAAATAAGTCTTTTATCTTCGGCGGCCTCAAATTTTTCCAGGAGAACATTTAATTCTTCCCGGGCTTCATCTGTATACCCTATGTGAATGAGATACTCTATGAACTTAACTCTGGTCTGGATATTGCCAGGGTCAATTTCGATAAGTTTCTTATAGGTCTCAACAGCCTTGTAGTGTTCTTTTCTGCCTGCATACAGGTCAATTAACTGAAGATAGGTCTTCGCCATCTCACTTTTCCAGCCCATAGTCTGATAAACTTCCGCCATCTTTTCTAAAATTTTTTCATTCTGTGGGGAAATGACTATGGCTTTTTTAAGGAGAGGTGAAGTTTTTGAGGCGAATCCCTCTTTCATATAAATGTCCGTTATTTCAAGATATTCCTTAATCATATTGTTATAATCTTTAATTCTTTCATACAGGTCTGCCATCTTCTTCTTCGTCTCAAGATAATCCTTTGACAGAATGCCGGGAAGGCTCAGGTATTTTTTGCATTCCTCAATAGCAAGTTTATAGTCTCCCCTCTTTATATATTCCTCTATCGCCTTCTTTATAAGTTGTTTCTGGCGATGCTCTTTATCCTTCATTATATTTAGAATACCAATTTTTCATATTTAAAGTCAACCCCTATTTACTGCTCTGAAACATATCCACATTAAGGAAAAATCATTGGTATAAAAAGGCATTTCCCTTGAAAAATTGTTTCAAAGGAGATATAAAAAATTGATGGAAGAAAAGGACAGCCTCAAAAATCTGAAAGAGAGTTTGAAAAGGAGGGGGATGAGGCTCACAAAGGCGAGGAAGAAGATAATAGAAATACTTGCCCGTTCCAA
>Ga0197143_1002421_pt1 | contig 13778 bp, 11 predicted proteins | sample GBS70_MetaG_FD_148603 | JGI IMG/M metagenome (GOLD analysis project Ga0197143, IMG submission 148603) | Sediment microbial communities from Great Boiling Springs, Gerlach, Nevada, United States - GBS 70_MetaG | ecosystem: Environmental > Aquatic > Thermal springs > Hot (42-90C) > Sediment...
ACGGCTAAAACCTTGACATCTTTACTTTTTTATTACGCCTGAAACAGCTAGAAATTATAGCCACAACATCCATGCAAACAAGACATACAGCCGGCCTTTAAATATAACCCCTTATTTGGACACTATCGACGTGACCGAGGGTGGGATTATACGTGGCCGCGTGCGGTCTATCTACCAATATCTGAGTAGCTACCCATCTCCTTATAACTGCTTATATACCCAGCCGCATGCGGTCACCCCACGGCTCGGCAGGTGACTTCGGGTGAAAGTCCTCAACAGGGCTGGGGTTGAGGGGTTTAGGTGCCTGGTCGAGGCGGTAAAGCCATTATTGAGTTCACCATTAACCGTGCATCCTCCGTTGAGGCGGGCTACGGAAGGCTCCTCTTCAGGCTGGGGAGGGGCTGGAGCGCGAGCTTCAAACACCTCTCCATAGACTCCAGGCGGACAGCCAACACCGGCCGCCTGAGCGTGAGGGTCCTTCTACGAGGGGCGGCTGGCATCGTCAAAAACTTCTACGGAATCATCTGCACCCCAGCCGTTAAGGTGAACGTACCGAGCTGGTTTGATGTGTGGCTCATGCTGCTTACGTCGGTCGGGGCCCCCTCAATAAGCCTGTCCAAACCCATCTTAACCTCGGAGAAGGTGCCCGTCCAGGCCTCCCTGTCGGCAGAAGGGGGTTGCCTCCGCTACAGCCTCAACGCCTACGGCGCAGGCTTCAGGAGGGCGGGCTTGGAACTCGTCAGGCAGATAGACACGGGGAGATCCAAAAGAAAAGACATATATTTAGCGACTCGCAAGATGGTGGTGATTGACCAACAGTATCACAACGATTATCAAAAACTGCAGCCTCTTAGACTTGGAGCTTGGAAAAGTCGTGGAAAACGTAACCATAGCAGTAAGAGATGACACGATTGTCGAAGTTATGGACAGGAATTTCTCAGGCTCTCCTGTAATTGACTTGGACGGCTTTTACGTCATGCCTGGTTTGATTAACGTTCATAACAACCTATCTCTCGTCTTCCCATTTAAGCTAACCAACCCAGACGAGCCCGAGTCAGTAACAGTTCTACGCTGCTACAGACGTGCGTATGATGCGCTGCTTGCTGGTGTCACATGTCTCCGTACAGTAGGCGAGATCCACCGTGTCGACATACACTTACGCAACATGATTAACGAAGGATGGGTTGAAGGGCCTAGAATAATAGCCGGCGGTAAGGGGCTTGGAGTCACTGGGGGCCATGGTTCCTCATTCGGTCAGGTCGAGGCTGATGGGGCGGAAGAGTTCCGTAAAGCTGCGAGAAGAGAACTGGCATTAGGAGCAGACCATCTAAAGATATTCATAACGGGAGGCATAGCGAAGCTAGAAGAGGAGCTTGGAGAGATGCAGATGACAAAAGAGGAGATCGCAGCCGTGACCTCCGTTGCAAAATCTTGGGGAACATACGTCGCAGCTCATATTGGAGGGTCTACAGCAATAATTGAGGCTGCTGAGGCAGGTGTCACATGCTTTGAGCACGGCTATATTATGAACAGGGATGCTGCAAAATCAATTAAGGAGGTAGCTGGATACCTCGTTCCAACGCTAAGTGTGACCAGGTCTGAAGAGTGGATGAGAACCAATAACTTTGATGAGTGGACAATTGAAAAAGCTCTCTCTGTGAAGGACAGACATATGGAGAGCGTGAGATTTGCTATAAGCGAGGGAGTAACTTTGGTGTGCGGCACCGATATACCACCCGGAGACCTTAATAATGGTGTAAATGCAACTGTCCGTGAAATAGAGTTCCTAAAGGAGGCGGGGCTAAACGAGCTCGAAGCAATACGTGCCGCAACAACTAACGCAGCCAAATTATGTCGAATAGAAAATAAGGTTGGGCTTGTCAAGCCTAGCTATAGAGCCGATCTCATAGCAGTCCCACGAAATCCGTTGAAGGACATTCGGCAGCTCGAACAGATAAAATTTGTAATGAAGGGAGGTAAGATTATAAGAAATGACATTCGAAAGAAAGAGATATAGGATTGGCATAGACACGGGCGGAACGTTTGTTGATGCTGTCGAGTTCGATGAGGAGACAGGCAGGTTTAGGATTGCTAAGGCGAGAACTACGCCGTCAGACCCATCAGAGGGCGTGCTCAATGCGCTCAAAACTCTCGGCACCCCGCTTGAAGAGACGTATATGATAATTCACGGCACCACATTGGGGGTGAACGCCATAATACAACGCAAAGGAGCTAAGACAGGCATACTAACGAACGAAGGTTTCAGAGACATCTTCGAAATCGGCAGGGGAGATGTCCCACCGAAACATATGTACGATTTCAATTATGATAAGCCAAAGCCGCTGGTGAGAAGGCGTCATGTTAGAGGAGTGCCATGCAGGATTAACTACAAGGGAGAGATCATTAAAGAACTCGATGAGGAAGCCGTTAAAGATGCGGCCGTCCAACTAATAGGTCAGGAGAAGGTGGAGTCTGTAGCGATCGTTTTTCTCCACTCCTATAAGAATCCTCATCATGAGGTTCGTGTAGCCCAGATAATATCCAGCATTTATCCCGATGTCTCTATATCCATATCCTCAGAGGTTGTCAGGGAGTACAGAGAATATGAGCGCATGTCAACGACAGTTCTCGATGCATACGTGAAGCCTGTCGTCAGCAGCTATCTAAGGAGGCTTGAAGGAGCATTATACAGTAGGGGCTTTAGAGGGGTGCTGCTCATAATGCGCTCAGACGGCGGGGTGATGACAGTTTCCACAGCAGCGAAAACGCCAATCCACACAGTTCAGTCAGGTCCAGCTGGGGGCGTGGTCGGAGCGACATACTATTCACGCCTCTTGGATAAGGACAAAATCATAAGCATGGACATAGGCGGGACTAGCCTAGACGTATGTGTCATAGATGGAGGTGCAGCCAATATAATACACCAAACAACGATCGAACACTACCCCTTGCTGATCACAACATATGACATAAGGTCAGTCGGCGCAGGAGGTGGATCCATAGCTACGGTTAAATCAGGGATACTTAACGTTGGGCCCGAGAGCGCTGGGGCTGAGCCAGGACCCATGTGCTATGGCCAAGGAGGGACCATGCCCACAGTAACAGACGCAGCAGTTTGTCTTGGCTACATAGACCCCGATGCTTTCCTGTCGGGCTTCATGCAATTGAGGAAGGATTTAGCGATAGACGGTATCAGGGAAAATATAGCTAAACCGTTAGGCATAGATATCGAGGCGGCCGCCGCAGGATTATTCAAGGTTATGATAGCCAACAGCAGCAGCGCCATAAGACAGATCACGGTCGAGGAAGGGCTGGATCCAGCCGAGTTTTCCCTATTGGCGTTTGGGGGTGCAGGGCCTATGCTAGCCTCGATCTTAGCTCGGGAGATGAGAATACCGGAGGTGATAGTTCCTATAGCTCCAGCAGCCTTCTCTGCATGGGGCATGCTAATGAGTGACATAAGGTATGAGACATCACAGACACACATTACGCTGCTCAATTCTGAGGCAATTACTGAACTTGAGAAGCAATTCCTAGTGCTAGAAGATAAGGTAAAGTCAGTTCTGGTAGAGCAGAAGGCCCCCTATATGGATATAAATGTTTACAGAAGCTTGGAGCTTAGGTATCTAGGTCAGGAACACACGCTAGAGGTGCACCTAAATGGCGCGTTAACAGCGGAAAATGTAAAAGAAAGCTTCCAAGTGTTACATTTTAAGAAATATGGACATAAAATGGACAACCCAGTGGAGGTAGTCAATCTTCGTGTTAGGGGATTGGGGCTGCTAAGAAAGCCCCAACTTCAAGGAATTCAAGCATTAAGTACCAGTGGTTCCGTGGGAAAGATTACTGAACGATTGGCGTACTGCTTAATCAACGATAAGATGACCAAGTTTGATATCTACCATAGGGATAAGCTACGTATGGGTGACAGGCTTGACGGGCCAGCTATAGTGGATGAGGGCACATCCACCACAGTTATACACACTGGGCAGAGCTTAAAAATTGATAAGTTAGGGAACATGATAATTCAAACGTGATGTCAAATGCTGAATAAAAAAACTATGGGTAGCTATGGAATAACGGCCGCGATGCTAAGGAGCTACCTAAACTCGGCCGCAGAGGAGATGCGGCGTACACTGATACGAACTGCGTTCAACCCAGTAATATATGATGTGCTAGACTTTGGGATATCTGTCTATGATGAAAAGCTGGATTTGATAGCTGAAGCTGTAGGCATACCATTTTTTATAGGAGCCAACGATTATGCGATCAAAAAGGCTGTTGAGTATGTTGGCGTGGAGAACCTTGAGCCTGGCGATGTACTAATTATGAACTACCCATATTGGAACTCAGCCCACACACTAGATGTGACACTGTTCGCACCTATTTTCCACAGATCATATAGAGAACCTATTGCATACGAGTGCATAAGAGCCCACTGGATGGACTTGGGAGCTAAGGACGCTGGTTATGTGTTAGACTCTACAGACATGCACCAAGAGGGGGTAATATTTCCAGGCACGAAGGTATGCAAAAGGGGTGTGTTGGATAAGGAAATCATAGAACTGATTCGCTTTAACTCTAGAATGCCTGACATAGTATTGGGTGATTTAAACGCACAAATAGCTGCTGTGCGGACAGGTGAAAAGCGTTTTCACCAGATATTTGACAAGTTTGAGCTTGAAGTAATAAGAGAGTCGATAAGGGTAATTCTTGACAACGGTGAGCAAACTACCCTTGATGTTCTTGCTGAGCTTCCGCACGGTTCTTGGACGGCAACAGACTATATAGATGATGACGGAATAAATGATGAGTTAATAGAATTGAAGGTGATGGTAACTATAACTAGCAAAGAGTTTTTGGTAGACTTTACCGGATCCTCACCTGCTGTGAAGGGGCCAGTTAACATGCCCTTCGGCGCAACCCAATCCATATGCAGAATGGTTTTTAAATCATTGACAACACCCAACGACCCGTCCAATGCAGGTAACTTCAGACCCTTACGGGTCATAGCCCCTCCTGGCACAATTTTCCATGCAACTTATCCAGCTGCTACTTTTACGTTGTGGACTGGGATGGCCGAGCTTGAGCTGGTCTACAAGGCTATTGCACAGGGGCTCGTTGACAGGGTTTCAGCATCCTCTGGAGGTGAAGTTCCTGGGTTCATGATGGTTGGCGTACATCCTGACACGGGGCGCTTCTATGCATTGAGTAATAACGAACCTATAGGCTGGGGTGCCTGTGCAACACATGACGGAGCAAACGCACTGCAACACAGATCTTCAAGCGTCGTTAGAAACACACCTATAGAGGTATTAGAACTTAGAACAGCTATGTTAATCGAACGTATGGAGCTACTTACAGACTCGGGAGGTGCTGGAAAATATAGAGGGGGTCTCGGAGTCATTCGTGAAATAACGTTCACAGACACTGGCGAGCTGATAACTGTGATGAAGAAGACCAAGACTAGGCCATGGGGGCTAGCAGGAGGCTGCGACGCCGAGCCCAACGGTATGTACCTTTTCGTCGGAACAGATAGGGAGATACGAGTAGGGACTTATAGAGCCACTGTTAAGAAAGGTGATAAATGCAGACTTGTCACAGCAGGCGGGGGAGGATACGGTAATCCTAAGGAACGTGACCCGTATCTCGTATTAGAGGATGTGCTAGATGGCTACGTGTCGGAGAAGTCTGCTCGTGAGATATACGGCGTAGCAATCTCGGATGGAGAAATAGACTGGAGAGAAACTATAAAGATTAGAAAGCAATTCCAGACGGATTCTGTTTGTTAATGCTCTATAGTATTATTCAGCTATCTATGCCCCGCTATCTCTTCATCACTATTATGATGCGTTTACTAGCCAACAACGGTCGTTTATACTACAGATTGGAGGATCTCATCAACCTAGGCCTGATATCTTATATGGTCAAAGATTTAATTCAGGGCAAAATTTGAGACCGCTAGCTCAGCTCTCAACACTTGCATACGCATGGACGGAGCTTTAAATGAGCTCAGGTATATCTCCAACACATCAGCCTTTTAGAAGGTCAGTTTAATCTACCCACTTTTCTTGAAGTGTTAAGTCATGCTAACTTGTTATAGATAGTGTCCAAAAAGGTGTATATTTAAAGGCCGGCTGTGTGTCTTGTTTGTATGGATGTTGTGGGTCTGGTTTCTAGCTGTTTCAGGCGTAATAAAAAAGTAAAGATGTCAAGGTTTTAGCCGTCTTAGAGTATATGTTTGATGGTAGTTGTAGGAGGGTGTCTAGGGTTCTGAGCCTAGCCTTGGAGCCTATAAGCAAGTCTGGTGTACATTACTTAGCTAGGGCTGTCTCATCTAAGGTTAGGGTTGCCTCTAAGCCAAGGTACAGAAGATGTATAGCTGTAGACGAGACTAAGCTATCTGTTAAGGGTGTCTGGGTATATATATGGTCCGCTGTAGACATGGATTCAAGGGAATTACTGGCCCTGGAAGCTTCCTATGGGAGGAGCTGTTTAAACGCCATAACATTCCTTAAGAAGGCTCTAAAACTATGTATCGATAAGCCTATGGTTGTAGTTGATAGAGGTCCATGGTATAGATGGGCTCTAGAGAGGCTTGGGATAGAGTATAGGTATGAGAGGTTCGGTATGAGGAATAGGGTTGAGAGGTTCTTCAGATACCTTAAGGAGAGGACGATGGTATTCCACCATAAAATGAGTGCTAGAGATCATGTACAGGGAATCAAAAACCTCAAACTATTCCTAAACCTATTCACATTATACTACCAAACAATCAAGACAGGAGGTGAATAAAAATGCTTATTTGGACACTATCCTTGTTATATAAGGAAAGATATATTAAAAGGTATGCGACCACTTTAAGGGTGAGTTATTGTGAGCTCAAATGTAAAGGTGTTTGGTAAGTATTTAGCCCTAGTTGTAGCTTTAACGGCGATTATCAGTGTTATTGGTACGTCAGCATATTTCCAGACGATCGTCCAGCCGCAGCCATACAAGAATGCTACTACGGTGACAGTAACTGCTGCCGAGCAGGTGCGGACAACAACCATAACCATGTTTATCACAACGACTCAGATGGTCACAACACCTACGCCATCACCGTCTGAAAAGCCAAAGTTAGAGGGTAAGCCCGGGGGCACGATAACAATAGCTGTCGAGAAGGACGAACCCTCGCTCGATCCTATATTCTCCCAAGCAGGAGCTTTTACTGACACGATTCAGAACCATATCTATGAAACGCTACTTGCTTATGACTATGAGATGAATCTGGTCCCCCGACTCGCCGAGTCCTTTAGGCAAGTTGATCCCATAACCTATGAATTCAAAATTAGGGAAGGTGTGAAGTTCCATGATGGCACAGAACTCGACGCCGAAATCGTGAGGTGGAACATTGAAAGAATATTGACTACTCCGTCTCCTAGGCAAGGACAACTCCTCATGGTTGACAGGGTAGAGACACTAAACAAGTATACAGTCAGGTTTACCTTGAAGTTTCCAACTTCCGAGTTCCTACCAGCTCTCACATGGGGTACGGGAATAGTTTCTAAGGCGGCTGTTGAGAAGTATGGTAGTGATTACGGTACAGCGGCAGCCATCGGGACAGGGCCCTACAAGTTAGTCAGATGGGTGAAAGGAGATCACGCAGTTCTTGAGAGGTATGATGACTATTGGGGTCCAAAGCCCTACTTGGATAGCATAATAATAAGAGTCATACCTGAGGCCTCGGTTAGAGCATTGTCGCTGGAGAGGGGTGAGGTTCAACTAGCCCAGCTGGAGTCTGCAGATGCAAAAAGGCTTCAGGGGCGCGAATCCATAAAGCTCTATCTAGGCGAACCGACTAGAATGATAATGATTTCTATAAACCAGAATCCAGAGACACAGGGCACGAAGGCTCTTCTTGACAAGCGGGTTAGGCAGGCGATAAACTATGCAATAGATCGAAAAGCGTTGGTCGAGGCCATACAAGAAGGATTCGCTGTTGCTGGAATCGGTCCTATACCACCTGCTCTGAAGCAGTTCTGGTCTGAGGCTATAAAGAAGTACCCCGAGACAGCCGACATTGAGAAAGCTAAGCAACTGCTCGCTGAAGCAGGATACCCTGACGGCTTCGAGACAACATTACTCAACTTCTTCCCATGGGGCCTCCCCGTCGCAACCGTTATACAAGCTCAGCTGGCTAAGGTAGGCATAAAGGTCGAGATAAACAACATGGAGTTTGGAGCTGGAGCGGAGCAGTTGCTCGTCAAGAGGGCATATGATTTAGCCCTGCATGACTGGGCCGGCACAGGTGCTCCAACACCCTTCGGTGTAGTAGGCGAATTCTATGATCCGGCTAAGGTTGGAGAGTGGCAGTGGAATCTACAGAACGTCAAAGACCCAATTTTAGAATGGTTAATTGCGGAGCTTGTGGTGCAGCCTGACCTAGATGCGCAGAAGGGAATATCTGATGCATTGCAACGACGTGTGATAGAAGAAGGCTACGGCGTCATACTCTTTTATCCGTATAAGATACATGCTTCAACCTTGGATGTCAAAAATTACCATGTCCACCCACACCAGTGGTATGGATTTGTCTTATGGATGCCTGTGATAGAAGCTGCCGTATGGCTGGAACGGAATTAGCTAAAATTTTTCCAAACAATTTGAGCTGTAGATAAGAAGTTTTATGAGGTATTATATGAGTCTGCACGAGAAAGGCATATGCCAGCCGGGAATACAGATGGAAGATAATGGGTCAAAAGCCGAGGCACATATTCATAAACATCTAGAAGCTTGGAAAACTATAACCGAGGCTGGCTTAAGAGGGTGAATTAGCAAATAATTTTAATAACCCCTAGGTTAATTTATAACGGCGTAGTCCATGTTAAAGTACATCTTAAGACGTTGCTTGATGCTTGCCCCCGTCGTGTTGGGTGTATCACTGATTATTTTCGTAATTATGAAGCTTACTCCGGGTGATCCAATACTCAACGCTTTTGGTATACAGCCTACTGGAGATCAATCATACATATCTGAGCTCAGGGCCAAACTAGGCCTTGACGAGCCGATATATGTCCAATATGGCAAGTTCCTATGGAGGTTGATGCAGGGTGACTTTGGCAGAAGTATAGCTTCCAACAAACCTGTCGTAGCATTGATAAGTGAGACCCTGCCGAATACGCTGATCCTTATACTAAGCGCGGTCATAGTGGCTGCATTAATAGGCATACCAATAGGAGTTATCTCGGCCGTTAGGCAAGGAACGTGGATAGATCATACAACACGAGTAGCCTCGATATTTGCAGCCTCTATACCCGACTTCTGGCTCGGCCTCGTACTCATGATGGTTTTCTCATACTATCTTGGTCTTACACCGATCGCAGGACATGGTACAATACAGCACCTAATCCTCCCTGCGTCAACGCTTGGTATAGGTCTGTCAGGTGTGATCGTCAGACTCACTAGGTCAAACCTGCTGGAAATAATAAGACAAGACTTTATTACAGCAGCTTACGCTAGAGGTCTCAGTAGAACTAGGGTTATATGGAAACACGCATTAAGGAACGCTCTAATACCAATCATCACTGTTCTCGGTCTACAGCTAGGCTTTCTCATAGCTGGAGCTTTCTTCGTTGAGTGGATCTTCGGTTGGCCCGGGATAGGACGACTTACAGTTCAAGCAATAACTCAGCGTGATTACCCGGTTGTGTTAGGCGCTCTATTTGTCACATCTATAGCATATGTCTTGATAAACCTCATCGTGGATATAATATATGCATACATAGACCCGAGGGTTAAGTATGAGTAGATATAAACAGCTTAATCTGGGCATGATTAAATGTATTTTTCTGGGTGAGACATCAGATTCACGTGTGATAGCTAGACAAATGCTTCGTAACAAGCCAGCGTTGTTCGGATTAGCAGTGGTAATACTGGTGGTCTCCATGACCTTGTTTGCAGACTTTATGGCGCCCTACGACCCGTCGGCTCAAGATCTCACAAAGAGACTTCAGCCACCGAGCCTTGAACACCCTTTTGGTCTCGATGAATTCGGACGAGATATACTGTCGAGGGTAATCCATGGTGCTAGGGTATCCATGCTAGTCGGCATATCAGTCATAACTCTTGCGTTGGGTGTAGGTATGCTATTAGGTGTTTTTTCAGGCTACTTCGGAGGCAAAGTAGATATGCTAGTTATGAGGGTGGCAGATATTTTCTTAGCGTTCCCGGGCCTAATCCTCGCTATTGGATTCATGGCGGTCCTAGGACAAAGCCTAACCAATGTTATAGTATCACTAGTCCTAGTAAATTGGCCAGGCTACGCCCGCGTAATCAGAGGCCAAGTTCTTCACATCAGGGGTATAGAGTATGTGGAAGCGGCCAGGGCTATCGGGGCATCTCATCGCTCAATAATGCTAGGCCACATACTTCCCAATGCCATGTCGCCGCTGATAGTTTTGGCCACTATAGGAATGGGATGGGCCATACTGGCCGAGGCGGGGCTAAGCTTTTTAGGACTAGGAGTAAAGCCGCCGACACCAAGCTGGGGTGCGATCATCTCCTCCGGAAGAGCTTATCTAATACAGGCACCACATATAGCAACTATCCCTGGTTTAATCCTGGCCTTAACAATACTCGCATTTAACCTAATAGGCGACGCGATAAGGGACGCACTTGACCCAAGAATGAGGACATAGAGAGCGATCCATAAACACAAACATAGGATCTATCCGGCTTAATAATCAACATCCAAAGCCGTCTACAAATTTAAGGAACACTAGAAGTTAGCATTTTTTATTTCAGCTGTTAAATGGAAGTGTGAATTTTTTACAGCTGATGTATGATTCTTCAAATACATTGATATTAAGAATGCTATCAATAGGTTCTATGAGATATATGGTATTCTATTTTTGCATGTTCACTTATTTAGGTGCTTGAAATGCAGACTTGGCATGCTAGGACTTGCAGGTGTATGATTAGGTGGAAGGGGAATTGTTGCTCGTTCTATCGGGATGTTTCTAGCTCACGCCACAGATGACATGCGACGTAATGATTTCTATCAATCTTTTCCAACAAAGGCTCGGTTACTCTGCATATCTCCTTGGCGTAAGGACATCGTGAATGGAATCTGCATCCCTGTGGCGGGTTTATGGGTGACGGGATTTCACCAGACAGCGGTTTAAGGGGCCTGTTGCGTATTATCTGTGGGTCTGGGATGGGTATGGACGTGAGTAGGGCTTGTGTGTAAGGATGGAGCGGATGATTCAGCACCTCTTCAACATAGCCTAACTCCATGATCTTGCCCAAATAAAGGACGCAGATGACCTCGCTGAGGTGTCTCACAACGCTTAAGTCATGTGATATAAACAGATATGTGAGACCTAGCTCGTGCTTCAAGTCCTGCAGTAGGTTAATTATCTTAGCCTGAACTGATACGTCAAGAGATGAGACGGGCTCGTCTGCAACAACGAGGTCGGGTGATAGTGCCAAGGCTCTGGCTATTGCTATACGCTGTCTCTGACCACCGCTGAATTGGTGTGGATACTTGTAGGCATCCTCTGGCCTAAGTCCAACCTTTTTGAGGAGTTCGATGACACGCTCCTTGTGGTCGCCCTCGAAGCCGTGAACCCTTAGCGGCTCAGCGACAATATTCATGATGTTCTTCCGTGGGTCAAGGGAAGAGAAGGGATCTTGAAAAACGACGCCAACGCGTCGGCGAAAAGATTTAAGTTTTTCATCTTTAAGCTGTGACAAATCCTGGCCGTTAAATAATATTTGACCAGAGGTTGGCTCAATTAGTCGGAGAACTAGCTTTCCTATTGTGCTCTTTCCAGAGCCGGACTCCCCAACAAGTCCGAGTGTCTCCCCACGTTTAATAGAGAATGATACACCGTCGACAGCTTTAACATAGCCCTTTGTTTTCCTGAGTATAACCCCCTTCACTATTGGGAAATACTTTTTTACATTTTGAAAGATTAGTAAATTATCGCCGCTCATGTTTTAACCCACTCCACACTACTATCGTATATCAGGCACTCTACATAGTGCCCCCTCTCAACCTCAACAAGTTGTGGTATCATCATTTTGCACATCTGCTTAGCGTAGGGACAGCGAGGGTGGAACCTGCAACCAGTGGGTAGATTTATCATGTTTGGCACATCACCTTCTATAGAATCGAGCCTCTCTTTCCTAACATCTATTCTGGGTATAGCTTTTATCAATAGCTGCGTGTATGGATGAAGAGGATTGTTAAAGAGCGTAATAGTATCTGCATACTCCACTATCCTACCTGCATACATCACGGCCACCCTGTCGCAGAGCCAGGCAACTATACCAAGATTGTGCGTTATCAGCATAACTGACATACCGTATACATAGCGTACACGCCTGATCAGATCAAGTATCTGAGCTTGTATCGTTACATCAAGGTTTGTTGTAGGTTCGTCGGCTATCAAGAGGCGAGGGGTTGCTGCGAGTGCCATAGCTATCATAACACGTTGCTTCATACCTCCGCTTAGATGGAATGGATACTGCTCAAGCCTGACCTTAGCATCCGATATACCAACATCTGTCAACAGTTCGACGGCTTTCTTACGTGCCTCAGTAAAGCTCATACCCTTGTGAAGCATTATTGTCTCTACAAGTTGGTCGCCAACCTTTAGGACAGGATTAAGCGACGTCATAGGATCTTGAAATATCATGGAAATCTTCCTCCCCCTAATCTTGGAAATCTCCCGCTCGTTCATCATCAATATGTCCTTGCCATCAAATAGTACTCTGCCTCCAACTATCCTGCCGGGATCTGGAACAAGCCTCATTATAGAAAGGGCTGTCACGCTCTTACCTGATCCCGACTCACCAACAAGCCCAAAGATCTCGCCATGCCCAACCGAGAAACTAACACCATCAACGGCCTTAACGACGCCACGGCCGGTAAAGAAATAAGTCCTCAACCCATCAACAACCAATACCATACCGCCAATAGTGCTGCCTAATCATCTATAAAAAGATATAACTTTATTTCCTATACCCTCCTTAGTTCTTTAGCTTTACTCAAGCTCGGGATTGAACATGATAGGTCATACATCGAGTTTATGTAAGTATCCAACCTCCTTTCTAGATATTGCCTGGCATGTCAGTGGAGGTGCGGTTGTTGCCTATCTCTTCTATCCTATTTCATAATCTTACTATTCACGTTATTAGAGAGCCTATCAGTTCAGGGAGTCCGAGTTCCAAGACAGGTTAGTGGAAATATTCAAGGAGGCTATCAAGGGTGTACGCTTCAATGGTGTTGAGTTTGCCGATGTGATGCGGGGCGTGCCGGTTGATAACAGGGAGATGGATATAGTTCTCTTCCATGAGGGCGGGTTGCCTTAGTGTTGGAGACTAAGAGGAAAGGGGGCAGACCTCCAAAGCCATAAACGATCCTACATCCCCCGACATGGGGCAGGCAATAAGCTACGTCTACCTCTATAAGAACGGTGGGGTACATGTACCGTTTTTCGGGGCGGCTACGCCCGCACTATGTGTCGTCTTCAGGACCCCTGAGGACCTTGAAAGCTTCGTCAATCGTAGCAAAGTAGAGGAGAGGGACTATGCGGGGGTTATACCATTTGAGAAGAGGAGAGAATTGCTGGCAAAGTATGTAGTGATAATGGAGAAGACTGAACTTAGGAAGGAGTGGGCCTTCAAGGTCCTCGAAAAACTCTCCAAGGAGTTTAGGGAGAGGGGCAGTGCAGTCATAGGCCTGTCGTGGGTTTTGATAAACAGGCTCCGGTTATTCGTGGACGTGTTAA
>Ga0197143_1002422_pt1 | contig 13775 bp, 6 predicted proteins | sample GBS70_MetaG_FD_148603 | JGI IMG/M metagenome (GOLD analysis project Ga0197143, IMG submission 148603) | Sediment microbial communities from Great Boiling Springs, Gerlach, Nevada, United States - GBS 70_MetaG | ecosystem: Environmental > Aquatic > Thermal springs > Hot (42-90C) > Sediment...
GATGAGGACTTCAGCTGGCCCGAGATCTGGGTCACCACCACCTCCACCTCCTACACCCCCTCCTCGGCCCTGGCGGACAACCTCTACCGCTGGAGGGTGAGGATGTTTCGGTCTGGCGAGAACTCCTCCTGGTCGGAGGTTCGCACCTTCAGGGTGGACACCGTCAGGCCGGCTCCCCCGGCCCTCCTCTGGCCGGCCAACGGGGAGAACATAAATGACAACACCCCGACCCTCCGCTGGTACTCCGTTCCCGAGAACTCCCTGCCCGTGGTGTACTGGATCCAGCTGGACAACGAGCCCAACCTGAACGAGCCCTACCTCTTCAGCTTCGGCTGGGTCCCCGAGAATTGCTTCGAGCTGCCGGCGGAGAACGCCCTTCCCGATGGGGTCTACTACTGGAGGGTCAGGGCGAGGGACAACGCCGGGAACCTGAGCCCCACCTGGAGCCAGATCTGGAGCTTCAGGGTGGACACCGTTTCCCCCTCCACTCCCACGCCCCTCTCTCCCGTCGGTGGCGCCTGGACCACCATCACCCCCACCCTCAGCTGGCAGGCCGTGGAGGAGAACTCCCTGCCCGTGGGGTACCGGGTCTGGGTGTCCGAGGATTCAAACTTCGATTCCACCCTATTCACCGTTTACGATTCCGGGTGGATTCAGGAGAACGGTTGGGCCACGCCCATGCTGGAGGAGGCCCTCCACAAGGAGGGGAAGGTCTTCTACTGGAGGGTCTGCGCCAGGGACAACGCCGGGAACGTGGGGGAGAACTGCGAGACCCAGTGGTTCAGGGTGGACAACGTGGCGCCCTCCCGGGTCCAGCTCCTCTACCCGGAGGACGGCTCCTTCGTGCAGGAGGGCACGGTCACCTTCAGGTGGTACTCGGCCTCGGACGGGGGTTCAGGGGTCTCCAGGTACTGGATTCAAATCTTCCTGGAGGATTCCCTCTTCCACGAAAACTCCCAGGTCACCGAGAACCAGTACACCCTCTCGCTGGGCTCCGGCTCCTACACCTGGAGGGTCTGCGCCCTCGACGCGGTGGGGAACCGGGGGGAGTGGTCGGAGAACGGCCTCTTCAGAACCGCCGGATGGAGGTACCTGGAGGCTTGGACCTTTGCTGCGGAAAGGCCCACGGGATGGAGAGAGCTGGAGGCCCTGACGGCTTCCGCGGCTTCCCCAGCCTTCTGGGTTTCCTTGGAGGGCTGGGCGGGAGCCCTTCCCTCACCCCCTTCCTGGCGCTCGCTGGAGGGCTGGGCGGGAAACTTGGTTCCGGAAACCAGCTGGCTTCAGGCGGAGGTCTGGACATCCTTCCTTCCCTCCCCCTCCATGTGGGTGACCTTGGAGGGCTGGGCGCTCTCTCCTCAGACCCAGGTGAGCTGGAGGCTTCTGGAGGGCTGGCAGGGGCTCTCACCCCCGGTTGCGGTGTGGTCGACCCTGGAGGGCTGGAGTTGCGGTCTCCTCAGCCCGGCTCTCTGGGGCGGGCTGGAGTCCTGGGCCCTTTCCTCCCCCTCCCCCGCCCGCTGGTTCAAGCTGGAGGGATGGGAGGGAGAAGGGAGGGTGGAGACGGGATGGTTCCCGCTGGAGACTTGGACGGTGATCCCCGCTTCCCCCTCCTCTTGGTGCCAGCAGGAATCCTGGAGCGTTTCGATTCGGGCCGGGGCCCTCTGGCAGTCTCTGGAGACCTGGAATGTCAGGTCAGACTCTCCGGCGTTCTGGCAGACCCTGGACCTCTGTACGGGTGGGTTGACCTCCCCAGCCCTTTGGGATCTGCTCGATTTTCTCGCCGGGACAGCTCAGGGTCCGTCCTCTTGGGCGATGCTGGAGTCCTTGGCAGGAGGGTTTTCGGTCTCGGTGGAGTGGAGGGAGGCGGAGGTCTGGTCCGCCTCCTGCCGGACTCAGGCCCTCTGGAGAGAAATGGACTCTTGGACCTCGGGGATCTTTTCATCCGCTCAGTGGAGGCTATGGGAGAGCTGGGCGGCGACGCCTTCCGCACCCTCCCGCTGGCTGGAAGTGGAGGGATGGACGGGCGCCTACGGGACCCCGGCCTCCTGGTGTCTCTTGGAGGGTAGGTCCGAAGGGCTGGGAACGGTGGAGACGGGATGGTGGATGTTGGAAACTAGGAGCTTCACGGTCGCCTTTTCCGCCCTTTGGGCCCCGCTGGACTCCTGGTTCCACCTCCTCCCCGCCCCCAGTGAGTGGGAAGCGCTGGAGGTCTGGGCCTTCACCCTGGGGGGCCCCGTGCCGGCCCCTCTTCTCCTCCTTCCCGAGAACGCCCTGAACACCAGCGACAGCACCCCGACCTTCAGCTGGGAGAACCTCCAGCCCGCGGACAACTTCGAGCTCCAGGTGGACAACGATGAGGACTTCAGCTGGCCCGAGATCTGGGTCACCACCACCTCCACCTCCTACACCCCCTCCTCGGCCCTGGCGGACAACCTCTACCGCTGGAGGGTGAGGGCCTGGAGGTCGGGGGTGAGTTCCCCCTGGTCGGAGGTCAGGAGCTTAAGGGTGGACATCCTTCCTCCGGCCAAGCCCTCTCCCCTCTCCCCGTCCGCGGGGGAGAACGTGGGAGACAACACCCCCCTCCTTAGGTGGCAGGCTCCCCCGGAGAACTCCTATCCCCTGAGGTACTACGTGGAGGTCTCCCCAGACAAGGTGAACCTAGCGGAGAACCGCTGGGTAGAGACGGAGAACGTCGAGCTCCTCTTCAAGGAGGACGGGATCTGGTACTGGAGAGTCCTGGCCACGGACAACGCGGGCAACCAGGGCCTCTTCACCGACTGGAGGAAGTTCAGGGTGGACACCCTTCCGCCCTCCCCCCCTGCCCTCCTCCATCCCGAAAACGATTGGTGGGTGCAGACCTCCCCCGTCCTCTCCTGGAGCGCGGTGGAGGAGAACTCCCTTCCCCTCACCTACCAGCTGGTGATCCTCTACTACCCCAGCCTGATGGTGAGGGAGAACGTGTGGACGGACTCCACCTCCTTCGCCCCCCTCCTGGACGAGGGAAGGTATCTGTGGAAGGTCAGGGCGAGGGACAACGCCGGCAACCTGGGCCCCTGGTCGGAGGAGCGCCTCTTCGGGGTGGACAACACTCCCCCCTCCCCCGCGGAGCCCTCCTATCCCGAGAACGGTTCCTTCCTGAACCTTGGCCCCGTGCAGTTGAGCTGGCTCGCCTCCACGGACTCCCCCTCGGGGGTGAAGGGTTACCACCTGCAGGTGGGGGAGAACCAGGACCTGTCCACCCTTCTCTACGAGAACGAGAACGTGGAGGGCAACGGCTACCTCTGGATGCCTCCGGAGCCGGGGATCTACAGCTGGCGCGTGAGGGCTCTGGACCTGGCCGGGAACGCGTCGGAGTGGTCGGGGATCCGCTGGTTCAGGGTTTGCAGGTGGGAGAAACTGGACGAGTGGTCCTGGGAGGGAGGGGCTCCCTCGGGCTGGCTGGAGATGGAGGGGTGGGTAGGGGGACTCTCCTCTCCCTCGGCATGGTACGGGGTGGAGGGCTGGGGAGGGGGGACGGAGGCCCCCTTCGCGGGCTGGTCCACGCTGGAGGGGTGGACGGGAGGGGTGGAGGCCCTCCCGGGAAGGTGGGAGGAGCTGGAGAGCTGGAGGGACTTCCTGCCCTCGGTGGTGGTGGCCCCAAGGCTCCTCTTCCCGGAGAACGGGAGGAACCTAAGGGAGAACGCCCCCACCCTCTCCTGGGAGAACGTTTTCCTCTCCGACAACTACAGGCTGCAGCTATCTTCCGAGGCTCCGGTCTGGGTGGGGGAGAATGCCCGTGTGGGGGAGGAGCCCCTGACGCTGGCAGACGGCTCCACCAGAAGGGGGGAGGTGGTGGGGGGATCCCTGGAGGACACCCGGGAGGAGGACGGGATCCGCGAGAACCTGGCGGAGAACGAGGAGGACAACACCCTCAACTGGGAGCACCGGATAGAGAACGTTCCCCAGGCCCAGATCTACGTGCTCAGGGTGAAGGGGTACACGAGCGGGGACGAGAACGTGGGGGTCTACCTCTGGGAGGCGGGGGCCTGGAGGCTCCTGGGGTGGCTGGGGGGGAACGAGGTCACGCTGGAGTTCTCCTTCGGGTTCAGGGAGCTGGGGAAGTACCTGGTGGAGAACGGGCTGGCCGTCAGGTACCTGGAGAACAACCCGGATGCCACCAGGACGGTGCTCTATCTCGACCTCTGCGTGCTGGAGGCCCTTTCCCAGGAGTTCCCCTCCACGCTGGTAGACGAGGTGCTCGCGGAGAACCACTACTCCCTCTCCCCCCTCTCCGACAACCTCTACTACTGGAGGGTCAGGGCCTCGGTTGGGGGCCTGACGGGGGAGTGGTCAGAAATCTGGAGCTTCAGGGTGGACACGGTCCCGCCCGGAGCCCCCGCCCTCCTCTACCCCTCCGACGGGGAGAACGAGAACACCCCCACCCCCGTCTTGGGATGGCTCTCCCCCTCCGAGAACTCCCTTCCCCTGGCCTTCTTCGTCCAGCTGGCCCTGGATCACCTCTTCCAGTGCGAGGTGGAAAACTCGGGCTGGATTCAGCAGAACTACTGGGTTCCCTCCCCCCTCCAGGAGAACGTGTACTACTGGAGGGTCTTCGTCAGGGATAACGCGGGGAACGAGGGCCTCCTTCCCTCCCCCACCTGGAGCTTCAGGGTGGACCTGACACCTCCGCCCGTGCCCGCCCTCCTCTCCCCCGCGGACGGGGAGAACCTGAACAACACGACCCCCCTCCTCAGGTGGGAGAACGTTTGGGACGTCTCGGAACCCCTCGCCTACCACCTGAAAGTGGAGTATGGTCCCGTGACGGTTTACGAAGAGGTCCTTTCCGAGAACTCCAAGCAGATTCCCACCCTCCCAGTGAACGGAATCTACTCCTGGAGGGTGAGGGCCAGGGACGGGGCGGGGAACTGGAGTCCCTTCAGCTCCCCCCGCACCTTCCAGCTGGACACCGCTCCTCCCCCCGCCCCCTCCCTCCTCTCCCCGGAGAACGGGGAGAACCTGAGGGAGGTGGAGTTCAGATGGACCACCGTGACGGAGAACTCCCTTCCGGTGGGGTACAGGGTGAAGCTCAGTGACGACCCCTCCTTCTCCCACGAGAACGCGGTCTCGGAGTGGGTGGAGGGGGAGAACTGGAGGATGGACCTCCTCCTGCCCGACGGGATCTGGTACTGGAGGGTTCAGGCCAGGGACAACGCCGGGAACGAGGGGGAGAACTCGGAGATCCGCTGGTTCAGGCTGGACACCCTCCCCCCGCAGGAGGTGGGGCTCCTCTGGCCGGACAATGGAGCCACCCTGGAGAACTCCCAGCCCACCTTGAGCTGGACGGAGGGAACGGACAACTCCCTCCCGCTCTCCTACAGGGTCCTGGTTTCCGTCGGGGGGGTGGAGAACTACCTGGACTCGGGCTGGATCCCCGAGAACTCCTGGCAGGTTCCCTTCCCCCTGCCAGACAACGACTACCACTGGAAGGTCCAGGCGCGCGACAACGCCGGGAACATCCTTGAGACGCCCGAGAGGTGGTTCAGGGTGGAGAACGCCCCTCCCCCCAGCCCCGTTCCCCTCCTCCCGGAGAACGGGAGGGTGGTGGGCGTTTCCTCCCCCCTCCTGGTCTGGCAGGTCTCCCCCGACATCTCCCAGCCCGTGCTGCACCGGGTCTGGGTCTCCAGGGACGAGAACTTCGAAGAAGTGGTGGCGGACTCCGGCTGGCTGGACAACGACCGCTGGGAGGTCTCTCCCCCCCTGGAGGACAACCTCGCCTACTGCTGGAGGGTTCAGGCCAGGGACAACTCCGGAAAGGAGAGCGAGAACTCGGAGACCTTCTGGTTCTTCACCGACCTCCACGCTCCGGCTGAGGTGGAGCTCCTTTCCCCCGCGAACGGGGCGGAGCTGGAGACCTTCACCCTCATGTTCAAGTGGGGGAGCGTGGAGGACAACACCCGCATCCTCTACGAGCTCGCGGTGGACAACGAGCCCGCCATGACAGAACCTTTCCTCCACGCGGAAAACACCCATGAGAACTCCAGGATCGTGGGCTTCACCTCCCCCGGGACCTACTACTGGCGCGTGAGGGCGGTGGACGAGGCGGGGCACGAGAACTCCTCCCCCGTCTGGAGCTTCACCCTCAGAAGGTGGAGGTACCTGGAGGGTTGGAGCGGAGGGGTGGGAGGCCCGCAGGAGAGGGGGTGGGTGATGCTGGAGGGGAGGAGCGGCTCCTCCCTCACCTCCGCCTCCTGGGGAAGGCTGGAGGAGCGGACGGCGAGGGTATCGGGAGGGGTGGGGTGGAGGGTGCTGGAGGAGAGAAGGGTCACGGTCAGACACCTCTCCTCTTGGAGGGCGCTGGAGGGGAGGAGCTTCTCCATGAGGGCCCCCGCCCTCAGGGGATGGATGCAGCTGGAGAACAGGAAGGGAGGGGTGGTGGCCCCCCACGGCTGGAGAAAGCTGGAGGGGATGGAGGTGGAGGCGCTGACCTCGGCAGGCTGGAAGAAGGTGATAGTGGGTGGGCCCGCCCTCCTCCCCGAGTGGGGACAGCTGGAAGGGTGGAAGGTGGGAGTGAGCGGCTGGGCCCCGCCCCCCTCCAGGGAGGTTTCCTTGGGTTACCTGGAACCCGGGGTTCCGGGTTCCGCCGAGGTGGGCTGGCTGGGCCTCTGCTTGTCCTGGTTGGAGGTGGTGGTGAGGGAGGGCGGGAGGGTGACGGTCTCGGCCTGGGAGTCGGAGGACTTCCCCGTTTCCCTGCCGCCCGAGCTCGTGCCCTACCGGTACTTCTGCTTGGAGTTCGGGCCCTCCTCCCCGGCCCTCTCCCACGCGGTGGTGAGGGTGAGGGTGAGCCGCTCCTGGGTGAGGGAGGAGAGGATAGACGTGAAGACCATAGGGGTCAGGAGGCTCCCCTCCCAGGAGCTAAGGCTAGAGGAGGTGGGGAGGGACGGGCAGTACCTGTACTTCCAGTTCAGGACGGAGGAGCTCGGCACCTTCCTCCTCTTCGGGCAGAGGGTGAGGTTGCCCCCCTCCCCGCCCGTGACGCTTCTCCCCACCTTCGAGGTGCCAGCCGCCCCCTCCTCCCTCCTGCTGCTCCTGCTCTTCCTGGGCATGATCCTGGCGGCGGCCGGCTTTGCCTTCTACCAGGTCAGCTGGTCCTTCAGGTACGGGAGGATGGTGGGTCTCCTCAGGAGGGCCACGGAGCCCGGTCGCAGGAGGGTGGTGAGGGAGAGGGTGAGGCTGACCAGGAGACAGAGGGAGAGCCTGGTCAGGATGTCCCTCCTACTGCGCCGCGCGGCCCTCCCGCCGGTGGTCCCCGTGCGCAGGCGCTTGGCCAAGCCCGAGAGGGTGGCGGTGGAGGCGCTGGAGAGGTTCATCAGGGAGAGGAGGAGGGCGGCGGGCCTGGCTCCGGAGGAGGTGGAGAGGCTGAGGAGGAGGGCCAGGAAGGAGCTGGCCTCCTGGAGGGCCCTCCAGGAGGTGGTGAAGAGGAAGAGGAAGGAGGTGCTCAGGCGCAGGAGGGTCAGAGGCTCTTCAGGCGCTCGGAAAGGAAGGAGGCGAGCTTCTTGAGTTCCTTGGCGGCCTTGGCCCTGGGCCGGTACTTCACCACCGGGATGCCCGCCGCCGTAGACTCCCTCACCCTCTTGTCCTCGGGGATCACCCCTATCACCGGCCAGCCCAGGGCCTCCCTTATCTCCCCCAGGGAGAGCTCGAAGGGCTCCCCCGCCACCCTGTTCACCACCACCCCAAGGATGGGGATCCGGTACCTCTCCGCCGCCCTGAAGGTCTTGAGGGTGCTGGCGATGGTGGGGACGTAGGGATTGGTCACGATGATCATTCCGGTGCAGGCCTTTAGGGCGGCCACCACCTCGCTCCCTATCCCTGGCGCAGAGTCCAGCAGGATGAGCTCGTAGTCCCTCTTCAGGGGGGAGAGGAGCTCCCTCAGGTCCACCGGATGCACCTCATCCTCGTAGGCTATGGAGCCAAGCACCATGGGCACCCCCTGGATGTGCAGGACGGCCTCCCTGATGGGGAGGCCGGAGGAGATCACGTCGTGGATGGTGACCTTGGGGGTGAGTTCCCCGAAGTGCAGGCCCAGGTTGGGGGCCCCCAGGTTGGCGTCCACCGCCAGGACCCTCCTCTTCAGGTCCACCAGGCCTGAGGCAAGGTTGGAGACCACCGTGGTCTTCCCCACCCCTCCCTTGCAGGAGAAGACTCCTATCACCTTGGCTTCCCTGGGTCTGATTTCCACACCCTTTTCCCTCCTCTTGGGCTTCAGGAGGGAGGGAAGCTTCTTCTTGGTCCTGCCGGGCACCCTTCTCCCTTTCTCGCCGGCGTAAATATAGCCCGCCGGGGGAAATTATTTGGGGAAGGAAGAGGAAGGGAGGAGGCATGAAGGAGAGGATTTCGCTGGACCTGGACGGCACCCTGGTGGACATGAGCTTCGCCAACAGGGTGTGGCTGGAGGAGATACCCAGGCTCTACTCCCTCAGGCACGGCCTTCCCCTGGAGGAGGCCAAGAGGGTGGTGAAGGAGGAGTACGACAGGGTGGGGGACGGCAGGCTGGAGTGGTACGACCTCCGCTACTGGCTGGGGAAGTTCGACCTGAGGGCGGAGCCGGAGGAACTCTTCGAGAGGTGCAGGGGGGCGGTCAGGGCCTACCCCGAGGTCCCCGGGGTGCTGGAGGAGCTGAGGGGGGAAGGGTACGGGCTGATCCTCCTCACCAACGCCCCCAGGGAGTTCGCCCTCTTCCAGCTCGAGGTGCTGGGCCTGAGGGGCTACTTCGACCGGATCTTCTCCTCCTTCTCCGACTTCAGGAGGATCAAGCGCTCGGAGGAGACCTACCGCATCATACTGGAGCTCTGCGGTCTGTCCCCCTCCCAGCTGGTGCACGTGGGCGATCACTTCGAGTACGACTACCTGGTGCCCCGCAGGCTGGGAATAAGGTCCTTCTACCTGGACAGGAAGGGAAGGATGGAAGGGGACTTCGTGCTCAGGGACCTCAGGGAGCTGAAGGGAAGGCTGGAGAACGGGTCGGGATAGGGTGGGAGGGTGAGGGTCAGGGCCCACGTCTACGTGAGCGGGAGGGTGCAGGGGGTCTTCTTCAGGTATAGAACCAGCGAGCTGGCGGGAAGGCTCGGGGTGGGGGGATGGGTGAGGAACCTGCCGGACGGGAGGGTGGAGGCGGTGTTCGAGGGCGAGAAGGAGAAGGTGGAGGAGATGCTGGAGTTCTGCAGGAGGGGGCCACCCGGGGCCAGGGTGGAGGGAGTGGAGGTGGAGTGGGAGGAGCCCAGGGGGGAGGAGGGCTTCAGGATAAGGTGGTGAGATGCGGGTGAGGCCCATAGCGGAGCTGATGGAGGAGATGCGCCGCAGGTACAGCAGGCATCCCTCCCTTCAGAAGGAGTGGAGGGTGCTGGTGGGTGGGGACGATCACGGGTACGGGGACTTCTTCTTCCACGCCCCCGGCCTGGGCCTCTGGCAGATCAAGGGGGAGATGATGAGCCCCTTCGAGCTTCTGGGCCTGGGGGCAAGGTTCTCCGTGAAGAGGATGGATGAGGAGATAAGGAGAGTCATGGAGGAGGGGGAGCCCGTCCCCTTCGGCCTGGCCTCCTTCCATCCCTCCTCCAGGAACAGGCTGGTGGTGGCCTCGGGGGTGGGCTGCCGCACGGAGTCCACCCGGAGGCTCTCCAGCCTCCTCGGTCACGAGGAGATGGAGAGGAAGATGAGGGAGGGACTGGAGGAGCTCAAGAGGAAGATGGGGAGGGGGAAGGAGTACCTCTGAGCCAGATGGAGTCCAACCCCTTTCAGCAGCTTCTCAGGCCCCTGAGGGAGCTCCTGGAGCAGAGGGGGTTCTCCGAGCCCACCCCGCCCCAGAGGGCTGCCATACCCCTCATCCTGCAGGGGAAGAACGTCCTCCTCATCGCCCCCAGCGGCTCGGGGAAGACGGAGGGGGCCTTCCTTCCCGTGCTCCACCTCCTTCTCCTCTCCCAGCCCCAGGGGAGGGGAGTGAGGGTTCTCTACCTCACCCCCCTCAGGGCCCTGAACAGGGACATGCTGGAGAGGCTGGAGTGGTGGTGCAGGGCCCTGGACCTGAGGGTGGCCGTGAGGCACGGGGACACCCTCCCCTCCGAGAGGCAGAGGCAGGCCCTGGTTCCACCGGACGTCCTCATCACCACCCCCGAGAGCCTCCAGATCCTCCTGGCGGGGAGGAGGCTGAGCTCCCACCTCAGGACGGTGAGATGGGTGATCGTGGATGAGGTGCACGAGCTGGCGGACAACAAGAGGGGGGCCCAGCTCTCCCTCTCGCTGGAGAGGCTCCGGTCCCTCTGCGGGGAGTTCCAGGTGGTGGGCCTCTCCGCCACCATAGGCTCGCCGGAGGAGGTGGCCCGCTTCCTGGTGGGGGAGGGGAGGAAGTGCGAGATCGCGGACGTGAGCATGGCCAAGGAGATGGAGCTGGGGGTGGTCTACCCCAGGCCCACGGAGGAGGACAGGGAGCTGGCCTCCAGGCTCTACACCTTCCCGGAGGTGGCGGCCAGGCTCAGGGAGATGAGGAGGCTGATGGAGGCACACGGCTCCACCCTCGTCTTCACCAACACCCGCCCCACCGCGGAGGTTCTGGCCAACAGGTTCAAGCTGTGGGACCTGAAGTTCCCCGTCAGCGTGCACCACGGCTCCCTCTCCAGCTTCTCCAGGGTGAGGGCGGAGAGGGGGCTCAAGGGGGGGGAGGTGAGGGGCCTGGTCTGCACCTCCTCCCTGGAGCTGGGACTGGACATAGGGAGGGTGGATCTCGTGATCCAGTACAACTCCCCCAGGCAGGTCACCCGTCTCCTCCAGAGGGTGGGAAGGAGCGGGCACAGGCTGGGGGAGGTGGCGAAGGGAGTGGTGGTGGTACAGGATCCCGACGACCTGCTGGAGTCCGTTGTGATCCTCTCTCACGCCAGGAAGGGTAAGCTGGAGCCGGTGAAGGTTCCGGATAAGCCCCTGGACGTCCTCCTCCACTCCCTGAGCTCCCTCCTCCTCTCCCGCAGGAGGGTGGGGCTGGACGAGGTGCTGGAGCTCTTCAGGAGGGCCTACCCCTTCAGGGGGCTGAGGAGGGAGGACCTGAAGGGGGTGGTGGAGTTCGCCCAGGGCCTTACCTCCAGGTTTCTGAAGCTCTCGGAGGGGGGCGGGGAGGTGGAGAGGGCCGGTTCCCCCTCCAGGCTCTTCGAGTACTACTTCGAGAACCTCTCCATGATCCCCGACCTGAAGCAGTACCTGGTGGTGAACGACGAGAGCGGGGAGCCCGTGGGAATCCTGGACGAATCCTTCGTGGCCGAGTACGGGGAGCCCGGGGTGAAGTTCACGCTTGGGGGAGAGATCTGGAGGATCGTGCAGGTCTTCGGCTCCAAGGTATACGTCAGGAGGGATGAGGACCCGGTGGGGGCGGTTCCCAGCTGGATAGGGGAGGAGATTCCGGTTCCCTTCTCCGTGGCCCAGGAGGTGGGGAGGATCAGGAGGAGGGTGGAGGAGGCCTTCCTCTCCGGGAGGGGGGAGGAGGAGATCGTGGCCGAGCTGGCGAGGGAGTACGGGGTGAGGGAGAAGGAGCTGGAGGTTCCCCTCTCCGAAATGCTCTCCCAGCTGAAGGAGGGCCTTCCCCTGCCCACCGACCGGAGGTTGGTGGTGGAGAAGGTGGGGGAGTTCTGCGTGGTGGGTGCCTGCTTCGGTACCCTGGTGAACCGCACCCTTTCCAGGTTCCTGGCCCAGGGGCTTTCCTCCGAGCTTTCGGAGACCGTGGCCTCCAGCGTGGATCCCTACAGGATAGTCCTTCGCTCCCCCTCCTTGGAGCCGGAGAGGGTGGTGAGGAGGCTCAGGGAGGGAAGGCAGGTGGAGCTGAGGGAGGCGGTGGAGGGGAGCAGGTTCTTCAGGTGGAGGCTGGTGCAGGTGGCCAGGAGGATGGGAGTGCTGAGGAAGGAGGTGGAGCTCACCCACTCCCTGCTGGACAAGCTGATGGTCTCCCTGAAGGGCACTCCGGTCTTCGAGGAGACCTTCAAGGAGGTGGTGCAGAAGGACCTCGACCTGGAGAGGACGGAGGAGGTGCTGAGCCTCCTGCGTTCGGGGGAGATCGAGGTGAGGTCGGTGGGGGAGAGGGATCACCCCACCCCCCTCTCCGCCCAAGTCTGGAGGGGGCACCGCCTGGGCCTGGAGCCGGCCGTCCCCGGAAGGCTGAAGCTACTGGCGCTGGCCTCCGCCAGGGCCAGGCTGCTGGGGGAGGTCAGGACCTTCGCCTGTACCTCCTGTCGCTCCTGGTTCAGGGAGCTTCCCCTCCACGAGCTGGAGGAGAGGCCCACCTGCCCCGGGTGCGGGAGCCGGGAGATAGGGATGGTGGAGGAGCCTGAGGAGGAGGTTAGGAGGGCGGCGGAGCTGGCGGGGAGGGGGAGGGATAGCGAGGTCTGGAGGAGGGTGGTGGAGAGCTCCAAGCTCCTCTCGAAGTACGGAAGGATAGCCGCCCTGGCTCTGGCGGGGAGGCACCTCACCCCCAAGGCGGCGGAGGAGATCCTGAAGAGGGAGAGGGAGTTCTCCTCCTCTTTTCTCGAACTGGTGCTGAAGAAGGAACGGGAGGAGATGCTGAGGAGGTGGGGGAAGTAGACCCCATCCTACCTTAATACTCCGGGCTCCCGACTTTCCTTGAGGAGGGGGAGATGAAGGGTTTCAGGTACCACGTGAGGAGAAGATCAGGGAGTATGAAGCTCACTCCTAAGCAGAAGCTCGAGTGGCTGGAGGAGATCAACCGGTTCCTCTACCGCTTCATGTCGGAGGAGAGCAAGAGGATCGCGAAGTTCAGGGCGGGAGAAATCTAGCCCGGCCCTAGGTTTGGAGGGATGGGGTGGAAGACCTGAGGGAGGTGCTGGTGATGGGGGTGAACACCAGGCCCGTGGTGAAGTCGGCCAGGGCCTTGGGGCTGAGGGTGGTGGCGGTGGACAGGTTCAGGGACCTCGACCTCTGTGCCCTGACGGACTACGTCCTTCCCCCTCCCCCCTCCTCCCCGGGGGAGAAACTGGACTGGAGGGGGCTTTGCCTCAGGGTGCTGGAGGAGAGGGAAGTGGATGCCGTTCTCTGCACCTCCGGTATGGAGCACCAGCCCCACCTCCTGAGGGAGCTGGAGAGGAGGGGGTTGCTCGTGGGCAATTCCTGGGAGAGAATGGAGAGAGCGAGAGGGGATCTCTCCCGCGTCGCCTCCCGGCTGGGCATCCCCTTCCCCCCCACGGAGGAGGCCCGGAGTCCCGAGGAGGCCGGAGAGAGGGGGGAGGAGCTGGGCTATCCCGTGGTCCTGAAGCCCCTCAGGGGGGGAGGGGGAAGGGGGATAGTGCTGGCGCGCTCTAGGAGGGAGGCGGAGAAGGGCTTCGAAGTGGCCTCTTCAGGGCGGGGGAGGGTGCTGGTGCAGAAGTACGTGGAGGGCAGGAACGCCAGTGCCAGTCTGATGTGCGGGGGGGAGGAGGCTGTCTGCCTCACGGTGAACGAGCAGCTGATAGGGGATTCCTCCTTGGGTGCCCCGGGCCCCTTCTACTACTGCGGAGGGGTGGTTCCGCTGGAGGGGGAAGGGGTGGGGAAGGTGAGGGAGTACGCCGAGGCCCTCGGTTCTACCTTGAGGCTCAGGGGGAGCAACGGGCTGGACTTCGTGGTCCGCGGGGAAGAGCCCTGGGTGGTGGAGCTGAACCCCAGGTTCCAAGGAACGCTGGAGCAGGTGGAGGCGGTCTTGGGGATAAACCTGGTGGAGGAGCACCTCAGGTGGTGCGAGGGGGGAGGGGGTAGGTACGGGGAGACCAGGGGGGTGG
>Ga0197143_1002423_pt1 | contig 13775 bp, 11 predicted proteins | sample GBS70_MetaG_FD_148603 | JGI IMG/M metagenome (GOLD analysis project Ga0197143, IMG submission 148603) | Sediment microbial communities from Great Boiling Springs, Gerlach, Nevada, United States - GBS 70_MetaG | ecosystem: Environmental > Aquatic > Thermal springs > Hot (42-90C) > Sediment...
TTCTCTCGCCAATACTCATCTAAATAAAATGAGAATAAATGATTAAGAAATTCATATTTTTCTGATATTTTATTAAACATTTGGGGGACTGAAAATCCCCCTCTCATTTTAATGTTTTTAAATATTCATATATTGCTTCTGCTTCTTCTTTACTAACGGGTTTTAAAGAAACCATTCTAACATTATTATATTCTTTAAGTAACTGTTTTGCTATAGGGTCGTTATCTAACATGGAATCTGTTTTATAAATCATAGCTATTAGCCAGTCTTTTGTTCTTCGCTGGGTTACTCCTTTTAATCCTGGACCAACAAGTTTTTGATCACTTATACTATGACATGTATTACATCCTTTTGAAACAAATAATTGACTTCCTAATTCAACTAAGTTAGTTGAAGTAGTTTTTATTTTATCTTGTTCTTCTTGTTTTTCCATGTTCGTATTTAAAGATACTCTTGAAACCAATTCAATTTCTATTGCTTTCATTCTACCCTCATCTATCAATTTTAAAACATAGTACTTATCTGGATTTGATAAGTATTCAACGGGATATTTCATTTTTCTCCAAGACATTACAAGCATAGCAAGGGCAACATTTTCCTTTTGGCTAAATCCATAATTTGGCATTACACTTCCTGGGACAACTTTTTGTGGATTTTCAAAATGAAGTATATGCCAAGTAAATACAGTTTTTGGTAATTCTCTTTCTTCTAAATCCGCTTCAACATGTGAAAAATCAAATAACTCATGCGATTTATCTCCTTCGTACGTTAAAGTTGGTCCTATGTTTCCGCCATATCCATCAATAACATGACATTGGCGACAGTTCTTTTCTTGAATTATTTGTTTTGCCAAATTTATATAATCCATACCTGGTGTTTCTTTATCAAATCTATGACAATGATTACAGTTTATTTGAATCATTACAAGTCTATCTTCTTCTATTTTATAATGTTTTTGCATTTCCTTAGTATAAACTGGCCATAACCATCTAACACCTTTTCCTGCGTGAGCTTGTTTTACAGTTAGAGCTGGTCCTTGGCCACCATGACAACTTGTACAACCAAACTTTTCAATTGGATGTTTATCCATTATTCCATCTGGATTAGGGTGTGTTCTAAACACGACAGGTACATCTTCACCTTCAAGTCCTTTAATCTCAACACCCATATGGCATGTTATACATCTGTCTGCAATATTTGGTCCCATAATGTCTGGATTCCAAATTTGTTTAATTCCAAAATCTATTTTTTTAGCTAGCTCTGGACCAAGCTTTTTTTCAACAACTTTTTTAAATTCTTTTTGATATTTTTTCCATTCAGGATTTAAGGAACGGTAAAATACAATACCCATAAATATAAGAATAATAAAGCCAAAAACATATATCCATAAAGAATCGTACCAGTATCTATCAGGGACAAATTCCTTTTTCTCTTCCATTATCAACCTCCTTTTTAGAACATATGTGGCATTTCAGGCCATCTCCAAGGCCAATAAACCTGCCAATATGGACCTCTAAAATACATAGCAAATATAGTAATCCCTATAAGATAAAGCATTATAATAGCAAAGATAATATTATGAATTATTCTACTTTTATGGAACCAAATACCTGTTGCTTCATCTGGACTTTTATCTAAGTACGGCCATATTGCCCAAAGAAAAACAAGTAAAGCAGGAATTAAAGCACCTCCAATAAATCCTCCATTTATTGTAAAATCTCCAATTTTAATGGTAGTTATTGTTATTAATTCTTGTATCCATAAAAAGTACCAAGGTGCTTTTGCAGGATTTGGTGTCCATGTTGGATCAGCTGGCTCTTCAAGGGGAGCTTTCGCGTATATTGTAAAGAATAGAACAATAGCTGTTGTTATTAAGAATACCAAAAATACTCTTCTAAACATAAATGGAATTGTAAATGTTGTATATTCATCTTGAATTAATCTTTTATTTAACCTTTTTGCTTCAATTTTGTATTGTTCGCTAACAGCCAATCCTCCATCCTTCCTAACTCTCCACATATGATAAGATGCTAAAATTAAAAGAAGTAAAGGTAAGAATATACAATGTAAAACATAAAATCTAATTAGTGTTGGTTGATCTATTTGTGTTCCTCCTGCTAAGAAGAAATATAAATTTTTTCCAACTATACTCTCGGGAGGAACAGATTTTGCTATATTAGCACCTATTACAATAGCCCAGAGTGCTAACTGATCCCAAGGTAATAAATATCCTGTGTAAGATAAACCAAGTGTTAAAACTAATAAAATTACACCAACAATCCAATTTAATGGTCTATTTGATTCAGGATTACCTCCATTTTTATAAGCACCAGTAAAGAATACTCTCATCATATGCAAGAATACTGCGGTTACCATAAGATGAGCAGCCCATCTGTGAGCATTTCTTAAAAACCAACCAAAGCTTACAGAATTTTCCAAATCCTTAATCGTCCAGTATGCTCTTTCAGCTGATGGAATATATAAGAACATTAAAATAACACCTGTTATTGTAAGGATAATAAAAAGTGAAAATAGAGCTGTTCCAAGCCAAAATGAATATGTCCAGGACATGCTTTTATAAGTTACACGAGCAGGGAACCAGTGTAGCCAAAAATTCTTATTTGTTGCTTTTGCTGCTTCTATCTTATCTTTCGGATCATATGACCAAGTTAAACTTCTCCAAATTTCCTTTATTTTATTCATAATTTAACCTCCCTTATCCAAGATTTTCAACTATAAGTCTAAATTTATGATCAACCTCTGTATTAGTATCTACGACAAGCTGTCCATCTGGACCTATATCAAGTTTGTACCAAGGAAGAGGCCTTGGAGCAGGTCCTGCGTACATAGTTCCTTCACCATAGTATTGAGAACCATGACAAGGACAGAAGAACTCCCACTTTTGTTTGTATTCTTGACCTTTTATTTTAACTACCTCTTGCTTTGGAGGAACAACATTAACAGTACAACCAAGATGCTGACAAACTGCTGAAATTATCCAAAAACTATTTCCTTCTCTAATAACAAATAATCTATATTTAGCAACAAATGTTATGCCTTCTGGATAATCTTTTGGATAGCCTATTCTAAATTTCTTAGGAGGTTCATATAATATGTTTGGAACAAGAGATCTAAAATAAGCAAACGCCTGACCTAAAAATGTTAAAACAACAGCTGTTCTCCCGATATAAGCTATGAATTTTCTGCGATCCATAGGCTGAAAAGTTTAAAGCTCTTACTTAAAGCTACAAATGTTGAACCACTTCCACTTAAAAAAACCAAATCAAATTTCAAATTTTCAATAGCTTTCTTATAATTTAAAAGTTCTTCATCTAAAACATTTTCAAAAGCATTGTAAAAATTTTCTTTTAATAATTCTAAATTATTTTCTTCAATAGCTTTTTTTATATTTAGAATTTTTCTTTCTGCATCTTCTTTATTGTCATAAGTTTTAATTTTGTTATACATTTCTTTGGTTAATAAAATTTTGTTTGGAAAAAATAAATTTATAAAGCATTTTAAATTACTATTAAATGGTTCTAAAATTTCACCTCTTCCTTTACCAATAGCACAACTTTCATTTAAAATAAAAAATGGAATATCTGAACCAATTTTTTTTGAAATTTCAATTAAATCACTTTTACTCAATTTCAAGTTATAAAAACTATTTAAAAATTTTAAAATTGCTCCACAGTTTGAAGAACTACCACCTAAGCCACCACCTATTGGGATTCTTTTAAGAACTCTAATTTTTAAATTAAATGATTTTCCTGTTAGTTTTGAAATTTCATTTATCCCTTTTAAAATTGTATTGTTTTCAATTTGAAAAACTTTTCCATTCTTTATAAATTCAATTTCAAGCTTTTTGTTTTCAAGAATTTCAATTTCATCATAAAATGGAATTTTATGAAATATCGTTAAAATCTCATGATAATTATCTTCTCTTTTTGAAAGAATAAATAATCCTAAGTTTATTTTGGCAGGTGATTTTATTTTAAGTTGCATTTTAAGTAATATCTATAAGCATCTTCTCCATTTGAATAAAACTTTTTAATTGTTGTAATTTTCTTAAAACCAAGACCTTCATATAATTTTATAGCAACTTGATTACTAACTCTTACTTCTAAATAAATATCTTTTTTTAATTTTATAATTTCTTTAATTAAAGCTTTTGCTATTCCATTATTTCTGTAATTTGGATGAACTGCAATGCTTTTTATATGAATAACTTCTCCCTCATCAGAAAATGCACAATATCCAATAACTTCTCCATTATCTGCAACAATAATTTTATTATAAGGAATTTCTAAAAATTTTCCTAAGAAAAACAGTCCCCAACCTTCAAACTCAAATGATAGTTTTTCAATTTCAACAATTCTTATTAAATCATTTCTTTTAGCTTCTCTTATTATAAACAGCATCCGGCTCTCTTATATAATTTAACTGGAAATTTTCAATATCGATGTAACTTTCAAATTTTGAAAGTAATATAAGATTTCTTGCACTTGGCATATCTTCAAATATAATAAAATTTTTAAATTCTTTTTTTAAGAAATCTAAATCATAAATGCCTTCTTCTAAAATTAAATTAAAATTTTCATCAAATGCACAAGCATAAACCATATTCTTTGGTGCTTTCATAATAGGTATAACTTTATATCCTTTCAACTTAAAGGCAATGTTCTTTAAAGAGCTTATTGCTTTAAATTTTATGTTTTCATTAAAAATTTTCATAGCTTTTGAAAAGGTAAGTGAAATTCTTAATGAAGTGAAAAACCCAGGACCTCTTGAAATTATAATTTCATTTATTTTTGAAAATTCAATTTTTAAATCATCTAAAATTTTATTTAGCATTTCACAATGAGAAAATGGACGAAAATAATTTAATTCTAAAATAATATCATCATAACTACTAGCAATAGCAATAGATAAAAATTGAGTTGATGTTTCAATAGCAATTATCATATCTTATCAAGTGCTTGTTTCAAATCATTTATTAAATCTTGAACATCTTCAATTCCAATTGAAAGTCTAATCATACTTTCAGTTATTCCAATTTTTATTTTTTCACTATTTTCAATATCTGAATGTGTCATAGACCAAGGATGTTCAGCAAGAGATTCAGTTCCACCAAGACTAACTGCAATTTTAAAAACTTTTAAGCTATCTAAAAATTTAAAAGCAATTTCCTCATTTCCGCTAATATCAAATGAAATCATAGCACCAGGTCCAAGACATTGTTTTTTATAAATTTCATACTGCTTTCCTTCTGAAAATAATGGATAATAAACTTTTTTAACATTTTTATGTTCTTTTAAGAAGTGAGCAATTTTTATAGCATTTTCAGTTTGCTTTTCAAAACGAACTTTTAATGTTTCAAGACTTCTTAATAGTAACCAAGCATTTATTGGGTCAGTTATTGTTCCTAAGAATGTTCTTGTTTTTTTAATTTCTGATATATAATTTTTATATCCAACAGCTGCTCCTGCTACTACATCACTATGACCACAAATATATTTTGTAGCAGAATAAATAACAATATCAGCACCAAATTTTAGTGGTTTTTGATAAATCGGACCAAGAAATGTATTATCAACTACTAAAATTGAATTTATTTCTTTTGAAATTTTTGAAAATTTCTCAATATCAATCATTTGTAATGTTGGATTTGTTGGTGTTTCAATATAAATAATTTTTGGTCTTTCTCCTAAAATCAAATTTATTACATTATCCTCATCTTCATATAAGTAAAATTTAAGAACTTTTATACCCATACTTTTTAAAAAATGTTCAAAGAAGTAATACGTACCACCATACAAAGGTGTTGAGTAAATAATCTTATCGCCAGGTTTTAGGAATGTTAGAATTGTTGTTGAAATTGCTGACATTCCACTTGAAAAGACAGCACAATCTTCTGCTTCATCATATAATGTTAATCTATCTTCAAGAATTTCAAGATTAGGATTATTTAGCCTGCTATAAATTAAACCAATTTGTTCAGATGGTTCTTTTTCTCTTAACCCATAGGCAAGTTCAAAGAACTTTTTCCCATCTTTTGCACTTTTGAAAATAAATGTAGATGTTTGATATATAGGAGGTTTTAGGGCATATTCTGACCATTCTGGAATATAACCATAACTTAAAATCAATGTTTCTGGTTTATAATTTTCTTTTTTCTTATAATCCATAACTTTGAAATTTTAAAGTATATTATTATAGTTTTAGGTTTTGTTCAATAAATGGTGATAAGTCTTTTATTATCAATAATTTATGAAAAATTTTCTGAAACTATTGATTTAATGGGGGTTCTAATGGGAGGCGAAGCTTTATAAGCCGTAGGCTTATTTTCAGGGTAGGTGGGAAAAACATAATAAAATAAATAATTTCAGAATTATTGGACAAAACAAAAAAACACTACTTTGTCCAATAAATAGTGTTAAGTTGCTGATTATCAATGGTTTTTAAGAAGAACACTGAAATTATTTATTTTACGGGGGTTTTAATGGGGGGCGAAGTTTAAAGCCGAAGGCTTATTCTTAGGGTGAGTGGGCAAAATATAGAAAAATAAATAATTTCAGAATTATTGGACAAGGTAAAAAAGCACTTATTTTATCCTTTAAAATTTTGAAGCTATGATTTTTTTATTTTTAATAAGTCAAATTATCACAAATAGAGAGCCTTTAAGACCTTTTAAGGAAAGTTATTTAAACCCCAATAATCCATATTCCCAGATAGATAGAATTTATTATCAAGGAAGGTTTTCTGAGGCTTCAAATTTATATGAAAAAGAACTTCAAAGAGCTTATACTGATGAACAGAAGTTTAGGGTTCTTTCAGGAATTGCTTGGAGTTATATAGGAATAAACAGATTTCTTGAAGCAAGTGATTTCTTTGAAAAGGCTTCTGTTTTAGCAAAAACACCAGAACAACAATTAGAGATAAAAATTGGTCTTGCTTTTGTTTGGTTTTTCCATAGGAAATTCGATAGAGCAATACAGAACGTAGAACTTGCTAAAAGTTTGTATATTACAAATAAAGAAGGATTAGCAGAACTTAATTTTTTAGAAGGGGCAATATATTGGGAAAGTGGTAATAGAACAAAGGCTGAACAAAAATTTAATGAAGTTTTCAATAATTATCCAAATACAATATGGGGACAAAAAAGCCTATTAGTCCTTGCAAAAGCTTATCTTCAATCACAAGAACAAGAAAAGGCAATTGAATATCTAAATAAAGTTATTGAAAAAGCAAAAGATGAGGAAGTTGTTAGCCAAGCATCGTTAATTTTATATGATATTTATATGAATTCAAATAGGATTGATGATGCTATTGAAGCCCTTACGAAAGTTATAGATAATGCCCCCAATTCTGAAATATCAAAACAAGCGGAAGCAAGAATTGCTCAAATAGCTGAACAATATAGAAGTAGGCTTATAACAAATGAAAATTTACTAAGAAAAAGCAGAACAGCTTCAATTTTTATATTATATAATCCAGGAATAAGAGCTTATCAAAATAAAGATTATTTTACTGCAAAACCTCTTCTTGAAAAGTTTATACAATTTTATCCAAATGATACCTTAGCTCAAAAAGTTGCTATTCCTCTTTCAGCAATTTATATTGATGAAAAAGATTATCAAGGTGCTATAAATGTTTTAAAGAAAGTAAATTTAAACAATTTAGATAAGGATAATCAAGAACTTGCTTATTACTTTTTGGCTAATGCTTACTTAGGCATTTCTGACTTTTCAAATTCAGCAAATTATTATTCAAAATTATTAAATTCACAAAAATTTTCAAAAGAAGCTGAACAAAAACTAATAGCTATCTTAAATCAATATCCTGAATATGTAAATTACTTACCATCAAATCATCCATTATATAACAGAATATCTGGAATTGCTTCATTAAAATCTGGCGACACTATAAGTGCTATAAATAATCTTGAAAAGTACTTAATTAACAATCCGAATGATTCAATTGTCCTCTTATCAATTATTGATTTAAGCTATAAGAAGAAAGATTATAATAGAACACTGAAATATTCAAAACAATATATAAGTAAAGGTTATAAGTCAAATAGAGATATTATTTTATACATGGCAGGTGTTAGTGCTTATTATTTAAATTATCCAGGCGAAGCTCTTGAATATTGGGATGAACTCTTAGCAAACTATCCAAACAGTCAATTTTATGATAGGGCTTTATCAGTTTCAAAAATGCTATTATCTGATAAACCTGAATTATTTTCGTTAAATATAAAAAGTCAAGCATTACTAAAAGAAAAAGAATATCAAAAGATATATGACCTTTATAAAAGAGGCTCATATAATGATGTTATAAATTTACTTGCTAATGATAATTCAGACCAAGCACTTCTTCTTAAAGCTCAAAGTTACTTAAAAATAAAAGATTATCAAAATGCTTATGTAAATGCGTCAAAAATTTCAAAAGAAACACCTGAAATAGCATTTATAAAAGCAGAAGCTTTATTTGGAATGAACAAACTAAAAGATGCTTATAATTATTATAAGAAAGCAACGGAATCCCAAAATCCACAAATTCAAAGCATAAGCCAATCAAGAATACAACAACTTGAAGCAAGAGGAATAAAATGATAGATACACTTTTAATTTTACATCTAAACGATAGTCATTCAAGAATATTTCCCTTTGGACCTTGGACAAACGATAATAAAAGACTTTACCCATCTGTTATAAGGCTTGCTTATATTACTGATAGTTTGAAAAACTTATATCCTAAACATTTATTCTTTCATGCAGGTGATTATTCAAGTGGAGATTTTCCATTTAATGCTAGTGTTGGAAGAATTGATTTAAAAATTTTAAAATTACTTGGCGTAAATGCTATTGTTCTTGGAAATCATGAATTTGATGCTGGACCTGATAGTTTATATAATGCTTTATTAAGTGAAAATGTTTATTTACTATCGGCAAATATGGATACTACAAGTCATCCATTAAGAACAAGAATAAAACCTTATGAGATATTTAATATAAGTTCAAAAAAAATTTGTATTCTTGGTTTAACAACTACGGAATTTAATGATATTAATCCATATCAGAAACCTATAAAATTTAAAGATCCTATCCAAATTGCACAAGTTTATCAAGATACATTTAACAACCTAAATTGTTATTTAAAAATCATTCTTTCTCATCTTGGAGCATATTTAGATACTACCTTAGCTAAAAGTACAAATTATCATCTAATAATTGGTGGTCATTCTCATACAAAAATAGATACAACTTGGAAAGTTAAAAATTCAAATAATGACACTACATATATTGTTCAGGCTTATGAACATTTTAAAGTCGTTGGAAAAATTTTGTGGGATTTAACTAATAATAAACTTATTGATTATAAACTAATTGATGTTTTAAACAGCTCAAATATAAGTCCATATATGATTGATACACTAAACAACATAAAATCTCAAATTTATGCTAAATTTGGAAATGTATATGATGATTCAATAAAATCAATTGATAAGGAAATATCAAACCTACCTGATTCTATTGGATGCTTAGATATTCCAGTAGCCAATTTAGTTGCAGATGCTATGAGATTTCAAACAAATGCTAACTTAGCAGTAATTGAAACAGATGCTATCGTTTATCCTTTATACAAAGGAAAAATTACATCAGATGACATATTTCAAGTAATGCCTTATGGATTTGATAATCAAAATGCTTATAATTCAAGAATTTATAAAATTACTATTAAAGGCTCTGATATATATAATGTTATTGGATTTGCCCAACTTATAAGAGGTTCTGTTCCTATTGTTCAAGTATCAGGATTTACATATCAATTTACCCCAAATGTTCCAATGGAAGTTTCAGATATTTCTATTGATACATCACAAATATATGAAGTTGCAGGAAGTATATATACTTTATATGTTTCAAGCTTACTAACACCAAATATAATATCTGTTGAAACTACAAATTTAAATGTTTTTCACGCAGTTAAGAATTACATTTTAAACTTAAATAATTTAGATTATCGCTCTGAATGTAGAGTAAAATATAAAACAACGAATTATAATGAAAAGCATAAAGAATTTTTAAAATTTGAAATTAAAAAGAATACAATAATTTGGAGAGATAAAACAATAGCTTCTATTTACAATATAAGTGGAAGAAAAATCTATGATTTAAAGGAAAATGAAGTTTATAAACTAAAAAGTGGTATTTATATCATAAAGTCTAAAAATTTTACACATAAAGTCATAATCCCTTGATTTACTTTGTCCAATAAATGGTGTTAAGTAGTTGATAATCAATAATTTAGTTATGAGCCGAAGGCTTATTTTCAGGGTAAGTGGGGAAAACATAATAAAATAAATAATTTCAGAATTATTGGACAAGGTATCTTGATTTTGCTTTGTCCAATAAATGGTGTTAAGTCTTTTATTATCAATAATTTATGAAAAATTTTCTAAAACTATTGATTTTATGGGGGGCTCCAATGGGGGGCAAAGCCCCCCAAGGCATAAAAATGGGTATTTATAAGCCGAAGGCTTGAATATAGGGTGGGTGGGAAAATAAAGAAAAATAAATACTTTCAGAATTATTGGACAAGGCATCTTGATTTCAGAATTAAACTTTAAAATTTTATTTTATGAAAGATAGAAAAAATGAATTAGCGTTAGAAAGACTAAATTTAGCAAAGCGATACTTAGAAAATGCTAAGGAATTATTAAAAAAAGCTGGAATTGATAAAAAAGTTGGAATTTATACTGATTTAAAATATGTTTCAAAATCAAGTGGAACTGCTTACTTATCAGCCCTTGAAGCCTTAAAAGCACTATTTATAAATGGAAGTTAAACCATCTTAGCAAAGATAAAGATAATCTTAAGATAGTGGTTTTGAGAAAGTTGAAAAAATTATTAAAATTGTTCAAAGTTATGTAAAATAAAAAGGCAAAAGCTCCTCCAAGGCATAAAATGGGGTATCTTAGAGTGGGTGGGAAAAATATAATAAAATAAATACTTTCAGAATTACTAGACAAAACAATGCTCTTTGGCTTTAAAATTTTAAATTGTGAAAGCATCGCCGATTTACAATCAATATAAAAAGTTAAAAGAAAAATATCAAGATGCTATATTACTTTTTAGACTTGGAGACTTTTATGAAATGTTTTTAGATGATGCATATAATGTTTCAAAATTATTAAATTTAACATTAACAAGCAAGCCAATGGGCAAAGATTTAAGAGTTCCAATGTGCGGAATTCCTGTAAAATCTGCAAATGTTTATATTAAAAAATTGTTAAGTTTTGGTTTAAAAGTTGCAATTGCCGAACAGATGGATGAAATGGAAACGAAAAATTTAATGAAAAGAGAAGTTATTGAAGTTTTAACTCCTGGGACTATTATTGATGAAGATTTTTTAAATGAAAATGAAAATAACTATATTTCAAGTTTATATCAATTTGGCCAAAATTGTGGTCTTACAATTCTTGATATTTCAACAGGAGAATTAACAGTTTATGAAGATAAATTAAACAAAATTTTTGAGTTTTTAAATAGAATTGAAGTCAGAGAAATTATAATTCCTGAAAATTTGAATTTAGAACTTAAAAATGCTCATATTGTAAAATTTCCTCAAATTGAATATGAATACATAAATTCAATTGAAATTTTTAGAGATTTCTTTAATAAAGATCCAAGCTCTTATTTTGGATTAAAAGTCCCAAGTTTAGCAATTAGAAGTATTGCTGTCCTAATTAAATATTTGAAAGCAAATAAACCATATGCATTAAATCATATAAAGTTTATTAAATTTGGTAATTTTAGTGTTTATATGAACTTAGATAAACAGACACTTAGAAATCTTGAAGTTTTTGAAAGTATTAGAGCAGATGCAAAAGGAATAACCCTCTTTTCAATATTAAATAAAACCAAAACACCTGTCGGTTTAAGAGCTTTAAGAAAAGCTCTAAGTAATCCATATATTAATCTTGAAAAAATTAATTTAAGATTAAATAGGATTGAAGCTCTAATCACATTCAAAGACAAATTAAAATCCGTTCAAAAAATTTTAGAACTTATGGGTGACCCTGAAAGAAAACTTGGAAAAATATCTGCTAATAGAATCCCTCCAATTGAACTATTGAAATTTGCCTATTCAATTAAAAATTGGATAGATATTTACGATATATTAAAAGATTTACAACCTTTTGAAAAATTCTTTAAAAACATTGATAAACTTAAAGAAATTTCAGATGAAATTATAAAAACTCTATCAGATAATCCACCTTATAATTTTTCAGATGGAAATGTTATTAGAGAAGGAATAAGTGAAGAACTTGACAAATATAGAAAAATTTTATATGAAAGTGAGAAAATTATTTCAGAAATTGAAAAATCTGAAAAGGAAAAAACAAAAATACCAACTTTAAGAATTGGATATAATGAAGTTTATGGCTATTATATTGAAATTACAAAATCCTATAAAGATAAAGTTCCAAATGATTGGGAAGGTATTCAAACACTTGTAAACACATTAAGGTTTAAAAATAAAAAAATCGTAGAAGTTGAAAAAAACATTGCTTATGCAAAAGAAAAAATTTTAACTATTGAAAAAGAGATATTTAATAATTTAAGAAAAAAAATTTTAGAATTTTCGAAAGATTTAAGATTATTTTTTGAATTTTTAGGAGAGCTTGATTTAAACTGTTCAATAGCACAAATTAGTATTGAAAATAATTGGACAAGGCCAGAATTTAATAATGATGGAATAATTGAGATTATTGATTCAAGACATCCTATTGTAGAAGCTTTAAATGATGAGTTTGTTCCTAATAGCTTATTTCTTGATAATGAAAATAATGCTATTGTATTAACAGGACCTAATATGTCAGGAAAATCAACTTATTTAAGACAAAATGCTATTATTATATTACTTTCACATTGTGGTTTTTTTGTTCCTGCAAAAAAAGTTAATATACATATTGTTGATAGAATTTTTAGTAGGGTTGGAGCAAGTGATGATATAAGTTCTGGCGTATCAACATTTATGGCAGAAATGATAGAAACTGCTTATATTTTAAATAATAGTAGTGAAAAAAGTTTTATTATTTTAGACGAGGTAGGAAAGGGAACATCTACATATGATGGTATAGCAATTGCAAGAGCAATTATTGAATATATCCAAAACTATATAAAAGCAAAAACATTATTTGCTACTCATTATTATGAATTAACAAAACTTGAAAACGAAATAAAAGGTATTAAAAATTATTGTATGGAAGTTAAGGAATTTGATGATAATGTTATCTTTACAAGAAGAGTTATAAGAGGTTCATCTGATAAGAGCTATGGGATATATGTTGCTAAGTTAGCAGGTATTCCAGAATGGATTATAAATAGGGCAAGTGAAATTCTACTTAATTTTAAAATTTTAAATAGTAAAATTGAAATTGATATTAATCCTGATGAGATCACACCAAAACAAGCATTAGAAATTTTATATAGATTAGTTAAAAAAACAGATCAAAATTACTAAACAAATTTTGAGGGTGGGTAGATAATTTCAGAATTATTGAACAAAACAAAAACAATTACTTATAAAGATTTTAATGAAATTATTGAAATAAAGGGGGGTTTAATGGAGGGCGAAGTTAGGTAGAAACAATCGTAAGTTTGTGCTTTAAACTTTAAGAACTATGAAAGAGAAAGAATACATTATAAAAGAATTTGAAGATTTATTAAATTTATTAAGAGAAAAACCTGAATATCTTGAAA
>Ga0197143_1002424_pt1 | contig 13774 bp, 10 predicted proteins | sample GBS70_MetaG_FD_148603 | JGI IMG/M metagenome (GOLD analysis project Ga0197143, IMG submission 148603) | Sediment microbial communities from Great Boiling Springs, Gerlach, Nevada, United States - GBS 70_MetaG | ecosystem: Environmental > Aquatic > Thermal springs > Hot (42-90C) > Sediment...
AATCCGGCCTGGCAAGGCTTTCGGCTGACGGTCGGCCTGCGTGCCGAATGAATTCGGACGGGAGAGGCCTTTGGCCGGTGGTTGGCTTATGCGTCGAATGAATTCGACCTTCGAAGGCCTTCGGCCGACGGTCGGCCTGCGCCGACCGGAAAGCATCCTTTGCGTCGGCGGAGGCCGACGCCGAGTGTGGAGCGCCTTCGGAGGCCGATTTCAATCGGCACGCGGATGGCGCTCCGGACTCCCCCTTCTCCCGGCCCCTGTGATAGAATCCCGATGCCCGGAAACAGCGGACAGGAGGTGAAACGTCCCGGGCGAGGGAGAGCAGGATGGCGCTGGAGCCGGTCCTGGGAGAGGAAACGCTGGACCAGCGGGCGGAGGGGGAGGAGCAAGTGGAAGCGGCGGTCCTCCCCCTGCGGGATGTAGTGGTTTTCCCCCGCATGGTGACCCCGTTGCGGGTGGGCCGCGACAAATCCCTGCGGGCGGTGGAGGCGGCCGTCCAGCGGGAGGAGCCCCTGATGGTCCTCACCCAACGGGCGGAGGAGGTCGAGGACCCCACCCCGGAGGACCTCTACACCGTGGGGACGCTGGTCACGGTGGCGCGGGTGCTGCGCATGCCCGACGGCACCACCAGCGTCCTGGTCCAGGGCCAGCAGCGAGCCCAGGTGGTGGAGTTCCTGCAGCAGGAGCCCTACCTGCGGGCCCGCGTCCGCCTGATCTTCGAGCGGACGGATCGGCCGCCGGCCACCGAGGCCCTGATGCGGGCCGTCCTCTCCCAGTTCGAGCGGGTGGTGCAGCTGGACCGGTCGGTGCCGGAGGATGCCTATGTCTTCGCCATGAACATTGAGGAGCCGGGCTGGCTGGCGGATCTGATTGCCAGCACCCTGAACCTGAAGACGGCGGAGCGGCAGGAGCTCCTGGAGATCTTCGAGCCCTCGGCGCGGCTGCTGCGCCTCTCGATCCTGCTGGCGCGGCTCCTGGACGTCCTGGAGCTGGAGAGCAAGATCCAGGCCCAGGTGCAGCAGGAGGTGGACCGGACCCAGCGGGAGTTCTACCTGCGGGAGCAGATGAAGGCCATCCAGCACGAGCTGGGGGAGGTCGACGTCTACACCCAGGAGATCCAGGAGCTGCGGGAGCGGATCGAGGCCAAGAACCTCCCGGAGGAGGTGCGGGCTCGGGCGGAGAAGGAGCTCAACCGCCTCGCCCAGATGCCGCCCCTCTCCCCGGAGGTCAGCATCGTCCGCACCTACATCGACTGGATCCTGGAGCTGCCCTGGGCCGAGGAGACCGAGGACAACTTGGACATTGCCCACGCGGCGGAGGTGCTGGAGCGGCATCACTACGGCCTGAAGAAGGCCAAGGAGCGCATCCTGGAGTTCCTGGCGGTGCGCAAGCTGGCGGGAGACCGCAGCCGCAGCCCCATCCTCTGCTTCGTGGGGCCGCCGGGGACCGGCAAGACCTCCTTGGGGAAGGCCATCGCCGAGGCCCTGGGCCGGCGGTTCGTGCGGGTGTCCCTGGGGGGGATCCACGACGAGGCGGAGATCCGGGGCCATCGCCGGACCTACATCGGCGCCCTGCCGGGGCGGATCCTGCAGGGCATGGCTCGGGCGGGGACCATCAACCCGGTCTTCATGCTGGATGAGATCGACAAGATCGGGGCCGACTTCCGGGGGGATCCGGCAGCGGCCCTCCTGGAGGTGCTGGACCCGGAGCAGAACCACGCCTTCTCGGACCATTACCTGGAGATCCCGTATAATCTTTCCAAGGTCCTCTTCATCACCACGGCCAACATCCTGGACACGGTGCCGCCGGCCCTGCGGGACCGGCTGGAGGTCATCGAGTTCCCCGGTTACACCGAAGGGGAGAAAGTGCAGATCGCCCGGCGGTTCCTGATCCCCCGCCAGATCGAGGAGAACGGGCTCCAGGGGGTTCCCTTGAAGATCACCGATGGGGCCCTGCGGCGGATCATCCGGGAATACACCTCGGAGGCGGGGGTGCGGAACCTGGAGCGGGAGATCGCGGCCATCTGCCGCAAGACGGCGCGGCTGGTGGCGGAGGGGAAGCCGTATCGGCGGGTGATCACCCCGGCGTCCCTGGAGCGCTATCTGGGGCCTCCTCGTTACGACTACGGCCGTGCGGAGGAAGTGGATCAGGTGGGGGTGGCTATGGCGCTGGCCTGGACGGAGGCGGGGGGCGAGGTGATGCCGGTGGAGGTGACGTTGATGGAGGGGAAGGGGGTTTTGTTGCTCACGGGCCAGCTGGGGGAGGTGATGCAGGAGTCGGCCCAGGCGGCGTTGAGCTACGTGCGCTCCCGGGCGCGCGATTTCGGGATCCGGCCGAAGCGCTTTGAGAAGACCGATGTGCACGTTCACGTGCCCGAGGGGGCGATCCCGAAGGACGGGCCTTCGGCGGGGATCACCATCGCCACCGCCCTGGTCTCAGCCTTCACCGGGATCCCGGTGCGGCGGGACACGGCGATGACGGGGGAGATCACCCTGCGGGGGCGGGTGCTGCCCATCGGGGGGTTAAAGGAGAAGATCCTGGCCGCCCATCGGGCGGGGATCCAGCGGGTGATCCTGCCGAAGAAGAACCAACGGGACCTGGTGGAGCTGCCCCGACGGGAGATCCGGGGGATGACCTTGATCTTCGTGGAGACCATGGAGGAGGTCCTGCGGGCCGCCCTGGCTCGTCCGCTCCCCGGGCTCCGCGCCCGCTGTAATGATAATGGGATGAAATAGGGTAGCGGATTATGGTTGTGGGACACAGAGAACCTGTTGTGATAATTAGCCATGATATCGTTAGTGATCGGATGGCAGGCCCGGGCATTCGTTATTTTCATCTAGCACGGGTTCTGGCTCATAGGTTTCAAGTAACCTTAGCTGTCCCTGAAGGGTCCACGATTTCCGGCGACTTCTTCACACTCGTTTACCATTCTGGGACCGATGAGCTACTGGGCAGGCTAATAGGGAGGGCGCGGGTTGTGATCGTCCCAGCTGTGTATGCTGCGCAGATTCCAGCGCTCTGGCAGTCTGAGGCTTTCATCGTGGTGGATGGCTATGATCCGTTTATTGCCGAAAGTTTGTTCTTGGGCGTAGATATTTTGTCTTTGCAGATTAATCTAACCAAAACTTATCTCTTAGGCGATTTCTTTATTTGCGCCAGTGAGCGCCAGCGAGATTGGTGGTTGGGATTATTAGAGGCCCACGGGCGGATCAATCCGTATACTTTTGGTGAAGATCCATCGCTGCGGAAATTGGTGGACGTTGTTCCCTTTGGATTGCTGGAGGAGCCACCGCAGGCAACAAGGCCGATAATAAAGGGCGTATGGCCTGGCATTGGTCCTGAAGATAAGGTGATTCTCTGGGGAGGAGGGCTCTGGCCCTGGCTGGATCCGTTAACCGCTATTCGCGCCATGGCCCGAGTCTGGCAGCAGAGACAAGATGTGCGGCTGATCTTTCCGGGAACTCGTCATCCCAATCCCTGGATGTCCGGTATCCCAACGCATAATGAGGCAGCCCAGGTATTGGCTGGAGAGTTAGGATTGCTGGGTAAGGCCGTTTTCTTTGGAGAATGGGTCCCTTATAAGGACTGGCCGAACGTGCTACTGGAGAGCGATCTGGCCCTGACGCTCCACCTAGACACGCTGGAAGCCCGTTTGGCCTTTCGTAGTCGGGTGCTGGATTACATTTGGGCAGGGCTTCCGATTATTGCCACGCGGGGAGACGCAACCAGTGACCTAGTAGATCAGTATCGGCTGGGGATCGTAGTGGATTATGCGGATGATGTCGGAGTAGCCAATGCTATTCTTCAGCTCCTGGAAACCCCGAAAGAAGCGTGGCATGTGCAGTTTGAAAAGGCACGTAGAGATCTAACCTGGGAGCGCGTGGCCCAACCCTTGGTAGAATTCTGTTGCCACCCCCGCAGGGCACCAGATAAGGTAGCGCTGGGGGACCGCCTGGGCAATCCATACTATATTCATGAACTCACCCGCTTACATGCACTGATAGCTGGATATGAACAGGGGCTGTTTATCCGCATGATGCGGCTGTTACATCGCCTCAGTAAACATCTTTGAGGTGAACCGCATGAAGGTTTCTGTAATTATTCCTGTCTGGAATGGTCGGGAGCATCTGCCAGGATGCCTGGATGCGCTGCTGGCCCAGGATTATCCAAACTTTGAGATCATTGCGGTGGACAATGCGTCAGTAGATGGATCAGCAGAACTCATAGCTGAGAAATATCCCCAGGTGCGATTGATCCGTAATATCTGCAATTTGGGCTTTGCGGGCGGATGCAATGTCGGCCTCAAAGCCGCTCAGGGCGACGTTTTGGTCCTGCTGAACCAGGATACAGTTGTGCTGCCAGGTTGGCTCCTGGCCCTTGTGGAAGCGCTCCAAAAGCCTGAAGTGGGCATTGTGGGATGCAAAATCCTATATCCGGATGGTAAAACAATCCAGCACGCAGGGGGATGGATTGAGTGGCCATTAGGGCTGGCCCATCATTATGGGAAAGGTGAGCTGGACCAGGGGCAATGGGATCAACATAGGGAGGTAGAGTATGTCACGGGTGCGGCAATGGCCTTTCGGCGTCACCTGATCGATCAAATCGGAGGGATGGACGAAGGCTTCTGGCCAGGGTATTTTGAGGATGCTGATTTTTGCTTCCGGGCCAGAGAAATAGGATATAAGATATTGTATATTCATGAAGCGGTTGTTTTGCACAAAGAAACCACATCTATCAGCGATCCATTTAAACTATCATGTGCCTATCAAAAGGGTCGCCTGCGTTTTGTTCTAAAACATATGTCCCCCTATCAGTTCTTGGGTGAGTTTGTAGATGCCGAGAAATCTTATCAAATGAGTGCCCTTCGTGGCCGAGAGAATGGCCCTTTACAGATCGCCTACTTGGAGGCAATGCGCAACGCTCCAATTATTGCTGTGACAAGGTGGCGCGCGCATGTCCAGATCATAAAAGCCGTTCTATTCAGTTTACAAGATCTGTTTGAGCATTCCATGATGGAGAGTCAAAGAAAACTATTAGAAATGATAGGTCAGACTGAGTTGTCACGCGATGAAATTCGGAGTTTGGGCTCCAGCTTTCCGGGCTTTCCGCCTTTGCAAGAATTTCAATTCCGATCCTCATTTCCGATTATAGGTCCATTTATTTCATACTTACGCCGTTTGTTTTTTAGTATTTCTTCAAAATGGGCAATCCGATATCTCATACAGCAGCAAGAAGCCATCAACAGACAACAAGAAGCCATCAACAGACAACAAGAAGCCATCAACAGACAACAAGAAGCCATCAACAGGTTTTTGATAGAATCTATTAAGCTTTTATATCAGCAAATTTCAGTAATCTCTCCCTCCGATAGTGATCTGCATGATCATTGAGCAAGTCATAGAAAAGGAGGTTTAACCAATGGCCTGAAAGCCTTTCGCTTTACCGAATGGATGGCGGTGTTGGCGGCGGAGGCCGGCAATCGCCATCGGCAGGGACTATCAGCACCTCAAATCTCTATGATCAGCTTTATTCTAAACAAGGAGCTGGTGAGATGGAAGATTTGGGCGGATTAATAGAGATCAACGACCCCGAGATTGATCCTGTCCGTATTATGGAAGAAATCCGGCAGCGAATTCGGCGCCGTCGGGAAGAATTGGGATACCCCCGGCGGGTTTTCCCTGCGTTCGGGGCTGCGGCTTATCCAGGAGAACCAGAGGGGGAAGATTACGACATTGATCTCTATTTTCACCTGCGTCGCGCCAACGAGAATTATCACCAAATTGACGTGGCGCCGCTGATTGTGCCTTCTCCCCGTTCCTCTATCCCGATTCTGGGCCCTATCTGGGACCGTATCCGACGCGAGGCTCACAACCTTGTTCTTTTCTACGTGAACAAACTGGCCCAGCGACAGGTCACAGTCAACCGGCACCTGGTCAGTACGCTGAATCGGATGGCCGTCCAGATTCAGGAGCAGCAGCGTCGCATCAAAGCGCTTGAGGAAGAATTGAGCAGGCTTCGGGAGGGCGGTTGATGCGGATCGCACTCGTCGTTCCCCGGTATGGCGATCAGATCCTGGGCGGCGCCGAATCCATGGCCCGGGGTTTCGCCGAGGCGGCATTCCAGCGGGGATGGGAAGTGGAGGTCTGGACGACCTGCGCGCGCAGCCATTATACCTGGGAGAACGTTTACCCGGCCGGAGTGGAACGGAAAAACGGGGTCATCATTCACCGGTTTCCCGTAGAGGTATGGAAACAAGATCGCTGGGTGGAACTGGAAATCCGGCTGGCGCAGAAAGGGACTTTATCTCCTGCAGAAGCCTATGATTGGATGGAAAGTGGCCCTCATAGTCCTGCATTATACGCTTATATTAAGCGCAATAGCACAAATTATGATGCGATCATAGCGCTACCTTATCCGGCGCCTTTGGTTCACTATGCAGCTTGGTCTGCTGACAATCATGTTATCCTTTGGCCGTGTCTTCATGATGAGCCCTATGCGTATTTGGAGCCCGTTCGGTTGCTCCTGGAGAGCGTGTGGGGAGTGATGTTCCTCTCCCCCGAAGAAGCCGAGTTGGCTCTTCATCGTCTCCGGGTTCGCCCTCCAAAATATGCGATTCTTGGCGGAGGGATCAGCCTGATTGTTGGAGGGAAAACGGATTCACAGGACGAACAATTTGCCGATTACATCCTCTATGCCGGCAGGTTAGAGGAAGGGAAAAACGTCCCCTTGCTCTACGAATATGTGCGGGGCTATTCTGAAGAGAGAGGAGGGATTCGTCTGGTAGTGATTGGCGAGGGGCCAATAAAGCCGCCGAGGCACCCAGCTTTTATATACTTGGGGTTTGTGTCTGAAGAAAGAAAAGTTTCCCTTTATAGAGGTGCCCTTGCCCTTTGCCAACCCTCGTTGCAAGAGAGTTTCTCCATAACGATTATGGAATCCTGGCTGGCGGGTCGACCGGTGCTGGTTCATGAAGACTGTCCGGTGACGAAAGGACATGTCCAGCGCAGCAAAGGAGGGTTGTGGTTTCGGACTTATGAGGAATTTGCTGGCGCGCTGGATTGGCTTCGGGCTCATCCGGAACTGGCGGCACGGATGGGTGAGAACGGGAGGCGCTATGTGTTAAGCAATTATACCTGGTCGGTAGTCCTGGATCGCTTTGAAACCATCATTGGGGATTGGAAGGTATCATGAAGGGTAAACGGGGGCTCCATCAGTTTGTCGTCGGAGCGACACCTGGAGATGCGATCACAGATCAAGCTTTTGTGATCCGGCGCTGGCTTCAGGAGGCCGGTTTTCTATCAGAAATCTACGCTGAAAGTATTCATCCTTCCCTCTTCGGGAAAGTAAAGCCCTATCGGGATTATCTCCCGTCCCGGCCCGGCGAACTGGTGATCCTGCATCACAGCATCGGATCAGACCTGGTTGAATACCTGCTCAGCCAGGACGTGCGGTTTCTGATCATTTATCACAACCTAACTCCTCCAGACTTTTTTCAACCTTTTGATCCTTGGCTGGCCAGCCAGGTCCAAAGGGGAAGAGAGCAACTCCATCACCTGCGCCTGCGCACTGTATTGGCCTTAGGAGATTCTTCTTTCAACGAGTCGGAGTTGCGTCAGGCTGGTTATGTCCATACTGGTGTATTGCCCATTGTTCTGGATCCCGCTCAATACGACCTAGAGCCGAATCCAAATCTGCTGACCCGATATCAAGGAAACGGGGTAAAACTTTTATTCGTAGGGCGTCTTGCGCCCAATAAGCGGCAGGAGGATCTGATCAAGCTGCTCTGGTATTACCGGCGCATTGATCCAGAAGCCCGTCTGTTCCTGGTGGGCTCGCCCTGGATACCCTCCTACTCGGAATGGTTGCGGGAATTGGTGGAGATGCTTGACCTTGCGGAGTCTGTAACCTTTGCTGGGCACGTCTCTCAGCGGGACCTGGTCACCTTTTACCATCTGGCGGACATCTATGTTTCCATGAGCGAGCACGAGGGATTTGGCAAGCCATTGATAGAGAGCATGTATTTTGGCATCCCCGTGCTCGCTTATGCGGCGGCGGGGGTTCCGGAAACGATGGGAGGAGCGGGTGTGCTGTTTCGGAAAAAAGATTACGAGGCGCTGGCTGAACTGGTGGACATAATCGTGAAAGATGAGACGCTCAGAAACCGGATTGTCGCGCGGGAGCGGGAGCGGGTCAAAGAGTTCCTTGAGCCTGCGGTGCGTCGGAAGTGGGAGCAATATCTTAATTTCGCTATGGAGAGATAAAAATGGCCCACGTCCGGGCAATTATGCGCCTCTTGTTTGAATGAAGCAAATTGGTTTTGCAAGCACATCAGTGGCCAGATAACCGTCTTTTTGTGAGGACAGTTTACAAGGCATGCCTGAGGCGCGAGCCGGATGGGGATGGTGAGGCCTTCTAATCTTCCAGCAATATGGGATCCGCTACATTTTTCTCCATATGCTGAGCGACAAAGAAAGAGCGATGTGGGATATGATTTCTAAAAACCTCTCTTTTCGCCCCTTGGACTGTTTTGAGCCGCTGAGGGAACCAATCGCCTGGCCCTGGCCCATTTGTGTGGCTGAAGTGCTTGATACACAGAGGCCTATCAACCTGATGCGCCAGGAGGGCTGGTCTGGACCCGAAGACTGGGGGGTGTGGTCCGAAGGACTAAGGTCCCGAGCAGGGTGGATCAGCCCTGCCCGGCAGGATTACCGCCTACGCATAGGGGCCTTCCCGTTCTGCGTGCCGGATCGGCGTCAGGAGATGGTCGTGAAGGTCAATGGTCAAGAGATGGCCCGTTACCGTTGGCAGGAGTGCGAATTGTGGGAGGGAGAGATCCTGATCCCTGCTTCCGCAGTCCGGATCGGTTGGAACAAGGTCTCCTTTGAATACGCCTACGCCCTCAGCCCGGCCGAGGTTACGCAAGGGCAGAATGGAGACCAGCGGATGCTGTCGGTGGGATTCACCCGGCTGGAGGTGACGCGATGAGGATGTATCCCTGGCTTTTGGCAGTGCTGTATTTGGGCTTCCTCTGGAGCGCAGCGACTCCGCAGCGGGTCGCGCCACAATACCTCTCCCCGTGGTGGAGCCGTCAACTCCCGGGCGGCCGGATTGAGGATTCCTCCCCAACCCTCTACGATCTGGATGGCGACGGCAAACTGGAAATCGTCATCGGGACAACGAAGGATGACGCTTCCCCTGTCCTGGCTGTATTGGAGGATGACGGCACGATCAAATGGAGCGTGAATCTGGCTGACCCCGTAAGGTCCTCCCCCGCTGTGGCCGACATTTCGTATCCTCCGGATGGCATCCCGGAGATTATTGTCAGCACCGGAGGGGACGTTACCCAGCAGCGGGGATCGGTCATCGCCTTTGACCGGAATGGCAATCAGTTGTGGAAATACGATACCACCGATGCCCAGGGAACCGGAACCCCCAGCGGGAACTGGTCCTCGCCCACCATCGGCGACCTGGACGGCGATGGGGATATGGAGATCGTGTTCGGCTCATGGGACCGCAATATCTACGTGCTTAATCATCTCGGCCAGTATCAGTGGCATTACCACGTGGCGGATACGGTCTGGTCTACGGCGGCGCTGGCGGACTTGGACCGGGATGGGGACCTGGAGATCATCATCGGCACCGATATCGCCGGAGGGGGCGTCCTCCCCGACGGTTACCGTCCCACCGATGGCGGGTTTGTGCTGATTCTGGATAAAGACGGACGAAAACTGGCGCGCCGCCAGATGAACGAGGCCATCTATTCTTCCCCCGCAGTGGGAGACGTAGATGGCGATGGGCGCCTGGAGATTTTCGTAGGAACCGGAATGTACTGGTATCTGCAGGGCAGGTACACGCAACCTTATGTGTATGGCTTCCGCGTGAACATGTCCAGTTCCGAATGGGTGTTGGAAGACCTGCCAGGCTGGCCCCAACCCGTGGCCTACCCGGGCATGAGTTCCCCAGCCCTGGCGGACCTGGACGGCGATGGCGACCTGGAGATTATCATCGGCACGGGTTATACTGGAAGCAGTGAGCCCGATCAATGCCCTCCTGCTTGCTACGGTGCGCTCTACGCTTGGCATCACGATGGTTCGCCGGTGTCCGGCTTCCCGATGTGGCCTAAGGATTATATGGGCAAGAACGCTTTTATTCGCTCTTCCCCCACCGTAGCCGACGTGGACGGCGATGGGCAACTGGAAATCCTGTTTTCCATGAACTGGGACGTCATCGTGGTCGGCCCGAACGGCCAGCAGGAGAACATTCTGCATACCACCTATTCCCTCTTTGCCTCCCCGGCCATCGGCGACCTGGATAACGATGGCAGAACCGATGTGGTCATCGGCGGATCAAACTATCATCACTCTTCGTATGGCTATGTGTATGCCTTTACCTTTGGCGCGGGCAGTTACAACCCGGCGCTTCAGCCCTGGCCGATGTTCCACCGGGACCCCCGGCATACGGGGTACTATCCCCAGCCTCCGCGGCTGGGCGTTTCACCCACCTCGCTGTACCTCCTGCACCAGTATGGCAGCGGAAGTGCTGAGACCGCTTATCTCCGTCTCCGCAATACAGGTGATGGGTCTTTCCATTGGGCGGTCTCTTCCACACCTTCCGGGGTAACGGTGGTTCCCTCCTCTGGAACCGCCTTTTATACTTCCACCACCCTTCTTACTGTGACCGTGTCCGCCATGGGCTATACAACCGGCACCCACTCGTTGGGGAATGTGGTCCTCACAGGGACAAGCGCTGGAGGCCCTGTGCATGGAAGCCCAACCCACATCCCTGTTACCTTATACGTTGGGCAGGTGTACCGCTCGTATCTCCCTATCGTCTTGCGTTCGGCGCGATGAGGATCCTTCACATTCTCCAGCGCTACTGGCCCGCTCGGGGTGGAGCTGAAACCTACCTGCATGAGATTTCCGCCCGCCTGGTCGCCGATGGCCATCTGGTCACGGTGGCTACCACCGACGCGCTGGACTTTGAACTCTTTTGGGACCCTTCCCGCCGCCGCATCCTGGAACCGGAAGGCTGGCGGGATGGGGTGCGGATTCTCCGCTTTCCGGTCCGTTATCTTCCGTTTCCTCAACTGGCCTACCCGGCCTGGCGAAGGTTGCTCTGGATTCTCTCCCATCTGCGTCCCGTCCCGGTTGGCGTGCTGCAGTGGCTTTCTCGCTACACCCCCTGGGTTCCCGATCTCTGGCGCTGGCTGGCCCAGACGGATGAGCCCTTTGATCTGGTGGCCGGGATGACGATTTGTTTTGAACCACTAATGGAGGCAGGGTTGCGTTTCGCCCGACGACGGGGGATCCCCTTCGTCGCGTATCCGTTGACCCACTTGGGGGCCGGTCCTCGCCCGGGCGCCGATGCCCTCAGCCGGTTCTACACGATGCGGCATCAGGTCGCGCTGGTCCGGGCCAGCGATGCGGTGGTGGCCCAGACCCCCACGGAGCAGGCGTTTTACATCCAGCGCGGGGTTCCGCCGGAGCGGATCTTAGTGGCAGGGCCAGGGGTGAACCCGGAAAAGATCCTGGGCGGGGATGGGGCGCGCTTCCGTGCCCGGTACGGTATCCAGGGGACACTGGTTGCCTCTATCTCAAATCTCTCATATGATAAGGGTACTTTTCATCTGGTAGAAGCTGTCCGGCGCCTTCGCCAGCAGGGCAACGAGGTGAGTCTGGCCCTGGCGGGAGCCTCTCTTCAACCCTTTCGGCGATACTGGGAGCGGCTTCCCCAGGAGGCCCGTAAGGGTATCTATGTGCTGGGTCCCGTCAGCGAGGAGGAGAAGCGGGACCTGCTGGCCGCCTGCGACATTTTCGCGATGCCCTCCCGCACCGACTCCTTTGGCATCGTATACCTGGAAGCTTGGCTCTATCGAAAGCCGGTCATCGGAGCCCAGACCTGGGGAGTGACGGATGTCATTCAGCATGGAGAGGATGGCCTGCTGGTTCCCTTTGGGGACGTGGACGCGCTGGCCGGGGCGATCGCCACCCTCGCCAGCCAGCCCGATATGCGGGAGGTGATGGGCCAGCGGGGGGAGCAGAAAGTGCGCGTGCTGCATACTTGGGATCGCAAATATCCCATGATTCGTGACCTCTACCGACGCCTGGTGGGAAATCCATAATGCGCATCCTCCACATCGTCCATCAGTACCCCCCGGATAAAATAGGGGGCGCCGAACTTTATACCCAGGCGATATCCCGGGCCCTGACCCGGCGGGGGCATGCTGTGGCCGTCTTCTACCGCCGGGATGCTCCCGGTCGGGGCTTGCAGCACCGGGCGGAGGACGGGGTTGATGTCTATGCGGTCTGGGACGGACAGGCCGGGCCGGCCCGGCGGTTCCTCTACACTTTCCGCAATCCATGGATCCATCGGGCGCTAATCCGAGTACTGGACGAATTCCACCCTGATGTGATCCATATCCAGCACCTGATGGGGCTCCCGGTTCTATCGGTAAATGCCTTCAGGCAGCGCGCTCTCCCTTTCATCATCACCCTGCGCGATTTCTGGTGGTTTTGTCTCAACGCCCAATTGCTGACCAACTATAGCGGTGAGGTCTGCGTAGGGCCCCGCTACTGGAACTGCGCCCGATGTATGCTGGCCCGGGTCGGATTCCCCAGGCTATGGCCAACCATTCCCTTTCTGGCTGGTCTATCGGCCTGGCGCAATCGCCTGCTCCGCACCGTGCTGGAAGGAGCTTGTGTCCTGATCGCCCCCACCGAATTCGTGCGGCGCTGGCATGTGGCCCATGGCGTGCCGGACGAGAAAATCATCGTGTTACCTCATGGGCTGGAGAGGCCTGTTCTTTCTTCCGCACCATCGCGTCCTGCGGATGGCACAATTCGTTTCGCTTACATCGGCGGCCTCTCGTGGCAGAAGGGAGTGCACGTGTTGGTAGAGGCCTTCTCTGGGGTATGTGGGAAAGCCGAACTATGGATCGCTGGAGACGAGTCCTTTGACCCCGCCTATGTTTCCCGTCTGCGGGCGCTGGCTACGCCCAACGTTCGCTTTCTGGGCCGGCTGGACCGGAGGGGAGTTTGGCAGACCCTGATGCAGGTGGATGTGGTGGTTGTCCCCTCCCTGTGGTATGAGGCTTACTCTTTTCTTATCTCTGAGGCCTTCGCGGCTGGCCTGCCGGTGCTGGCTTCCCGCCTGGGGGCTCTGGCCGACCGGGTCCGCGATGGCGTGGACGGCCTGCTCTTGCCCCCGGGCGACGTCGCCGCCTGGCGCGCCGCGATGCAGCGCCTGCTGGATGAACCGGACCTCCTCCCTCGCCTGCGCGCCGGCGTCCAGCCTCCGATGACGATGGAGGAGCACGTGGACCGGCTGGAGACACTCTATGCTCAGGTGACTCGTCGGAACCCCTGCGTGGGGTGAAGCCGCTGACCACATTACGGAGCGCCGTCCCGGATTCCCTCGGGTGGTCGCCCCGCTGGTCCTGCCCTGGCGGGCGCCCCAACGTTGGGCGCTTTCGTAAAACAAGCGCCATGGGATGGATGTCAGGGATCCCGCGCTTTCCTTCTTCTTCCTTGAAGTCGCCATCCGGACCGAAGAGCGCGCCACATCGCACAGGCCCTCCGCAGAGGTTCGGTCCATCGCCAAATCTTCGAACGCGATAGGATCTTCGGATCCTGCTGGGTCTGCAGAATGGACACCTGTTCCTCCAGCCGAGCCAGCTGTTCTCGCCATTCCAGCAGGCGGCTCCGGAGCTGGGTGTTCTCCATCCAAAGCCGCCAGAACTTGCGCTCGTAGCGGCCGATGAGGCGATGGAGAGGTT